>Ga0209169_10002398_pt1 | contig 11265 bp, 11 predicted proteins | sample HubBroMetageWRM4_FD_188346 | JGI IMG/M metagenome (GOLD analysis project Ga0209169, IMG submission 188346) | Warmed soil microbial communities from the Hubbard Brook experimental Forest, New Hampshire - Hubbard Brook CCASE Soil Metagenome WRM 4... | ecosystem: Environmental > Terrestrial > Soil...
GCGGAGATCGCGGTGTCACCTGGCATCGTTCATCGCAGTATCGGCATTCCAGGCGTGAACGCCGGAACAGAGTGGACGATCGACCTCACCATCGTAATTGATAGCGTCGTTGTTGAAGGTGAGTTTGGCGAGTTCCCCTGCGAGCTTACAGATGGAACCCTATCGGTAGACGGCAAGATTCAGAGTAACTGCATTGGACTTCCGTTGGACCGGGCCGGTATCGTGATCTTGCAGTTGCAGCCGATGTGGTCCGAACATTCGGTGACCTTTCGAGGCTCACGCATTCAAATCATAAAAACTGGAGAACCTAAGTATCTCCAGGACTTCAGATCACTTACTTCTTAGTGCGGACGGTGGCGGCTAGTTCGCCTTGTTGGAGGCGGACGGCGATTTCGTCGCCGATGGCGACTTGATCTGCGGAGTGCAGGACCTTCCCTGAGGCGTCGTAGGCGATGGCGAAGCCGCGTTGGAGGATGTTGAGAGGGCTGCGCTCGTCGAGCTGCATCATGGCGGACTCGAGTTTGCGGCGGCGCGCGACTAGCAGGCGGTCGATGCGGACTTGCAACTCGGCGGCGCAGCGTTCGGATTGGGCGCGCAATTTTGCGACGCGGGCGCGGAGATCGAGCGCAGCGAAGCGGACTTCGGCGGTGGCGTGTTCGCGGCGCTTGCGTGCAAGGATTCGATCCATCGCGCCGGTGAGTGCGTCGCAGCGCTGCTCGATGCGGCGGCGTAACACCTGTGCGCGAGTACGCAGATCGAACGAGCCGACGCGCGCGTTTGCTGTGGTGACGCGCTCGCGGATCGAGGCGAGACGCAGTTGCATGCCGATTTGGAGCGACTGGGTCATGTCGTCAACGAACTGGCGGCGGGAGCGCAGGAGCGATTCGAGCTGGCGGAAACCGCGATGCGTTTGCAGGTCGCGCGAACGGTGTTTCAGCTCGGAGATGCGGAAGCGGATGTGATGGACCAGACGGCGCTGGTGCTCGCGCAGCAGGCCGTCAAATTCCTCGCGAGAGCGAATCACGAGTTCTGCGGCGGCTGAAGGCGTTGGCGCGCGGAGATCGGCGACAAAGTCGGCGATGGTGAAATCGATTTCGTGGCCGACGCCGGAAATAATCGGAATCGTGGCGGCGAAAATGGTGCGCGCGAGAGCTTCGTCGTTGAAAGCCCAGAGATCTTCGAGCGAGCCTCCACCGCGCGCGAGAATGATCACTTCGGCGCACTTGGCGCGCTCGAAATAACGGAGCGCTTCGACGATTTCGGCGGAGGCGCCGTCGCCCTGCACCTTCACAGGAAAGATAAGGATGCGCGCGTTGTGGAAGCGGCGCTTCAGGACGCGAAGAATGTCGCGGATCGCCGCGCCGGTGGGTGAGGTGATTACGCCGATCGCGCACGGCAGCACCGGCAGCGGCTTTTTGCGCGCTTGATCGAAGAGACCTTCGGCAGCGAGTTTCTTTTTGAGTTGCTCGAAAGCGAGCTGCAGCGCGCCGAGGCCGACCGGTTCCATCGACTGAACGTAAATCTGATATTCGCCGCGCGCGTCGTACACGCTGATCGATCCGCGCACGGTGATGTGCAGCCCGTCTTCGAGTTTGAATTTCAGCCCGCGCATCTGCTCGCGGAAGCAGACGCAGCGGATCTGGCTCTTCGCGTCTTTCAGAGTGAAGTAGGCGTGGCCGGACGCGGGAATGCGACAGTTGGAAATTTCACCTTCGACGGAAATGTCGTTGAACGCCGGCTCGAGCACGCCACGAATGCGCGCGGTGAGTTCGCTCACCTTCCAGATGCGGCGCTCGGGCATGATGCTGAAAAGAGAAGCTTGTTGATCCATGTTCGGCATGTTCAGCGGCGGAAATTATTTACGAGCCACATCACGAGAGTGAGAATCACGCTGAGCAAAATGCAGGTGACGACGGGAAAGTAGAAGCCGCCGTGCTTACCTTCAATGGCGATGTCGCCGGGGAGACGGCCGAGGCGAAAGGGCAATTTGCCGGAGGCGAGCAAGAGGCCGCCGACGATGGCGATGAGAACGCCGATCACTAGAAGTGATTTTCCGAGTTCGCGGGTGGGTTCCATGGTGCGACGGCTACTGACGACATTCTAGCTGAAGTGGAGGGGTTGGGCGTGCGCGCACAACGCATTGAGGTGCGGGCGGCGTTGCGCAGGCAGGAATGCCTACCCCACGCCGCCCGCTTGATGCGGTTACGCGAGTTCGAGGCCGGCGAAGAAGTAGCCGATTTCGAATGCGGCGGTGTCGTGCGCGTCGGAGCCGTGAGTGCAGTTGAACTGAATGCTCTCGCCGAGTTCCTTGCGAATTGTGCCAGGCGCGGCTTTTGCGGGATCGGTGGCGCCCATTGTATCGCGCCACTTGGCGATGCCGTTTTCCGCTTCGAGAACCATGACGACAGCTTTGCCGCCGCTCATGAAGTCCGTGAGTTCGCCGAAAAACGGGCGAGCCTTGTGGACGTGATAAAAACCTTCGGCCTGGACCTTCGTCATGCGGAGCGTCTTGATCGCCACGATGTGAAATTTCGCCGCGTGAACGCGCGAGAGAATGTCTGCGGTGAGATTGCGCTTCACTGCGTCGGGCTTGATGATTGCAAACGTACGTTCGACTGCCATTCTGTATTTCTCCTGTTCGATTTTTGTCAGCGCTTTTTCTTGGCCGCTTTCTTCGCGGCCGATTTTTTTGCGGCCGGCTTGGACTTTTTCGCCGAGCTTGAGCCGCCTTTCACTTTGCCGATCGCTTTCGCGAGCGTGAGGCCGATGTCCGCCGGGCTCTGAACGGTGTGAATGCCTGCGGCGCGCATGGCTTTGTATTTCTCGGCGGCAGTTCCCTGCCCGCCGCTGATGATCGCGCCCGCGTGGCCCATGCGGCGGCCCGGAGGCGCGGTCTGCCCGCAAATAAATCCGACGACGGGCTTTTTCACGTGCTTCTTGATGTAGGCAGCGGCGGTTTCTTCCGCATTGCCGCCGATTTCACCGATCATCACGATGGAGTGCGTGTCGGGATCTTCGTTGAAAAGCTTGATGGCATCGAGGAAGGTGGTACCGATGATCGGATCGCCGCCGATGCCGATGCAGGTGGACTGGCCGATGCCGAGATGCGTGAGCTGGTCCACGGCTTCGTAGGTGAGAGTTCCGCTGCGGCTGACGAGGCCAACGTTGCCCTGCTTGTGAATCGCGCCGGGCATGATGCCAATCTTGCATTTGCCGGGAGAGATTACCCCCGGACAGTTCGGACCGACGAGGCGCGTTTCAGAACTTTCGAGAGCGGCGGCGACGCGAACCATGTCCAGCGTTGGAACGCCTTCGGTGATGCAGATGACGAGCGGGAGCTTCGCGTCGATGCCTTCGAGAATCGCGTCTGCCGCGAACGGAGGCGGAACGAAAATCACGGTGGCGTTCGCGCCGGTTTTCGCGACGGCTTCAGCGACGGTATTGAAGACGGGGACGCCGAGATGCTGTGTGCCGCCTTTGCCGGGCGTGACGCCGGCGACGACTTTCGTACCGTAGTCGAGCATCTGCTGCGTGTGGAAGCTACCTTCCTTGCCGGTGATGCCCTGCACGATCAGTTTCGTATTCTTGCCGACCAGAACGCTCACTGCGCACCTCCCGCGAGTGCGACGACCTTTTCGGCGCCGTCTTTCATTCCTTCGGCGACGGTGAAGTTCAGGCCGGAATCGGTGAGGATCTGTTTGCCGGCTTTCACGTTGGTGCCTTCCATGCGGACGACGACGGGAATTTTGATCTGCAATTCTTTCGCGGCTTTCACAACGCCGGTGGCGAGCACGTCGCAGCGCAAGATGCCGCCGAAGATGTTGACGAAGACGGCTTTCACGTTGGGGTCGCTGATCAGAATGCGGAATGCGTTTTTAATTTGCTCTTCGCTGGCGCCGCCGCCGACGTCGAGGAAGTTCGCCGGGCTGCCGCCGGTGAGTTTGATGATGTCCATGGTAGCCATGGCGAGACCGGCGCCATTGACCATGCAGGCGATGTTGCCGTCGAGCTTGATGTAGTTGAGCTTGAATTTGGAGGCTTCGACTTCGAGTGGCGTTTCTTCGTCGAGGTCGCGGAGTTCTTTGAACTCGGGATGGCGATACAAAGCGTTGTCGTCGAAAGTGACTTTCGCATCGAGCGCGATGAGCTTGCCGTCACCGGTAACGATGCAGGGATTGATTTCGATCATCGACGCGTCGGTTTCGACAAATGCGTTGTAGAGCGCAGTGAAAAACTTCACGGCGTTACCGATTTGATCGCCGGTCAGGCCGAGACCGAAGGCTATCTTGCGCGCCTGAAAAGGTTGGAAGCCAATCGCGGGATCGATTTCTTGTTTGAGGATCGCTTCGGGATTATCGTGCGCGACTTCCTCGATTTCCATGCCGCCCGCGGTGGACGCCATGAAAATCGGCGCGCCAACGGCGCGATCGACCAGGATGCTTACGTAAAGTTCGCGCTTGATGTCGAGCCCTTCCTCGATCAGCAGGCGGCGGACGATGCGGCCTTCTTCGCCGGTCTGCGGCGTGACGAGTTTCATGCCGAGAATGTTTGTGGCGTGCGTTGCGGCTTCGTCAACAGAGCGAGCAAGTTTTACGCCGCCCGCTTTTCCGCGGCCGCCGGCGTGAATTTGCGCCTTCACGACGACAACGGGTGTGCCCAAACGCTGTGCCGCGGCGCGCGCTTCGTCTTTCTTGAAGACGACTTCGCCGCGCGGTACCGGCACCCCAAATTTGGCGAGGATCACCTTCGCCTGTGATTCATGGATCTTCATGCAGGCTCCATCGGCTCCCAAAAGGAAGCGCTTGAATTAATGCTAGAATTCCGGCTCGCGCAAAACGCTTAAGTTTACTTGGAACCGCAAGGCCGGGGCAAGGAGGGCCAAATGTCGTTGGAAATGAAGGCTGGGTGCGAGAAATGCAGCCACGTGCTCGCTGAGGATGGCGCGGCGTTTATTTGTTCGTACGAGTGCACGTACTGCCCGAATTGCGCGACGGCGATGAAGCACGTTTGCCCGAATTGCAAAGGTGAACTCGTGGCGCGGCCGAAGCGCGATGCTGCGGCGGGTGCTGCTACTTCGTAAATCTCGTTTCACTCGTTCAATCCCCCATGATGCTCGATGCGTTGGACAAAATTGCCGGCGGAAAAATTCTGACGCGCGCGGAAGCTGAGCGCGTGATGGACGAAATTCTGGCTGGGCGCGCGAGCACCGAGCAGATTGCGGCGTTGCTGATGGGTTTGCGGATGCGCGGCGAAGCGGTGGATGAAGTGGTGGGCTTCGCGACGGCGATGCGTCGGAACGCGATGCCGATTTTTCCTGTTGGGCACCCTGTGATCGATGCGGAGCTGGTGGATACGTGCGGGACGGGCGGCGACGGGCTCGGCACGTTTAACATTTCCACGACGGCGGCGTTTGTGGTGGCGGGCGCGGGAGTGCGGGTGGCGAAGCACGGCAACCGGTCGAGCGGGGCTCGGTGCGGATCGGCGGATGTGCTGGAAGCGCTGGGCGTGAGCATCAATATTCCCGCGGCGCGCGTGGCCAAGGCGATTGAAGAAATCGGAATTGGATTTTTGTACGCGCCGGCGCTGCATGCTTCGACGCGGCATGCGATTCCGGCGCGGCGCGAGTTGCGAATGCGCACGATTTTCAATCTGCTGGGCCCGCTAACGAATCCCGCGAACGCCACGGCGCAGGTGGTGGGCGTGTACGCGCCGCATTTGACGGAGTTGGTGGCGCAGGTGCTGGCTGAACTTGGAATTAAGCGCGCATTTGTGGTGCATGGCGCGGACGGACTGGATGAAATTTCGATTTCGGGCGAGACGGCGGTGGCGGAATTGCGCGGCGGCGCGATTCGCGCGTTCACGGTGACGCCGGAGGATTTTGGTGTGGCACGGGCGCCGCTGGAATCAATTGCTGGCGGGATCGATGCGCGGGCGAATGCGGAACTTGTTCGCAACGTGCTGGGCACGCCGGGGCGCGCGCACGACTTCACGGCGCATCGCGACATTGTGTTGATCAACGCGGCGGCGGCGATTGTGGTGGCGGGGCGCGCGGGCGAATTTTTGGAAGGCGTGAGGACGGCGGCGGAGTCGATCGATTCCGGCGCGGCGCGGAAGAAGCTTGAGGCGCTGATTGCGTTTACGAAGGGCGAGCCAAGCTAATTTTTGGCGTGGCGCGTTTCGCGGCGGATTATTTCCCATTAAAAAGAATGCGACGCGGCGAGGTCGGAGCACATCCAACTTTCGACACGCCGGATTGTCGCTGGCCGCGACGCGGGAGAGCGAATGAGCGCTTACATGATTTTCACGCGAGAAAAGACGGTGGATCAGAATGAGATGGACGTTTACGCGAAGACGGTTGGGCCGACGATGGCGGGACATCCTTTAAAGGCGCTCGCGTTTTACGGGAAACATGAGGATTTGGAGGGCGCGCCGACGGAAGGAACGGTGATCGCGGAATTTCCGACGGTGGAGGCTGCGAAGAATTGGTACAACAGCCCGGCGTACCGCGAAGTTCGGGAGCACCGATTCAAGGGTGCGAAGTATCACGTGATATTGATTGAGGGAGTTTGAGGCTGAGTTCGAGCGAGGAGATTTATGAGCACTGATAAAAAAGTGGCGTTGGTGACGGGCGGGAACAAAGGCATCGGGCTCGAGACGGTGCGGCAGCTGGCGAAGAAGGGCTACACGGGGTTGCTTGGCGCGCGAGATGCGGCGAAGGGCGAGAGTGCGGCGGCGGCGTTGAAGAAGGAAGGGCTGGATGTGCGCGCGGTGAAGATCGATGTGGCGAATGCGGCGGATTACGAGGCGCTGGTGGCGTTGATCGAAAAAGACTTCGGCAGGCTCGACGTGCTGGTGAACAACGCGGCCGTGATGCTGGAAAACGATGGTGGCGCGCGCGAGGCGAGCACGATTCCGGTGGACACGGTGCGCAAGACGTTTGACACGAACGTGTTCGGAACGATCGAGCTGACGCAGGCGCTGCTGCCGCTGATTCGCAAGAGTCCAGCGGGGCGCATCGTGAATCTTTCGAGCATTCTCGGTTCGCAGACGCTACATGCGACGAAAGGCTCGCCGATCTATGAGGCAAAGCAATTGGCATACGACATGTCAAAGACGGCGCTGAATTCGTTCACGATTCATCTGGCGCACGAGCTGGCGAAGACGCCGATCAAGGTGAACTCGGCGCATCCGGGCTGGGTGAAGACGGAGATGGGCGGGAAGAACGCGCCACTGGGCATTGAAGAGGGAGCGGAGACTAGTGTGTGGTTGGCGACGTTGCCCGCGGATGGGCCGACGGGCGGGTATTTTCATAAGCAGGAGGCGTTGCCGTGGTGACCTGCGGGAATTCAACGGCGGCCGCTTGCTGAAGCAACCGGTCGCTACAGGGAGTCGTGGTTAGCGCGTGTGGGAGGGGTCGGGCGAGGTGGCGGTGTCGAGATCTAGCAATGCGCTGGCTAACGCGGGGTTGGTGGCGTTGACTGGGCGGCAGTTGTTGTCGTGGGCGTAGGTGGCGGCGCAGCTCGCGGTGAATTCCTTGCGGCGCGGGGATTGCGCGAATTGCCAGACTGCGGCGAAATTTGTGCCGCTCTGCGACGGATCGGGCGTTTTGTATGCGCAGCCTGGGGATGGCGGGCAGGCGTCGTTGTAAACGAAGAAAGCGATTTCGGCGCCGTGCGATTCTTCGCGGATGTTTTCGGCTGTGGTGATGGTTTTGTTTTTCCCGTCCTTCACGGGCATTCCTGAGCAATAAATTCCGGCTTTGAATCCGTTTTTGATCACGCGGGCGATCCACGCCTGAACGTATTCCATTTGTTGGTCGAGAAGGCGGCCGCCTTCTTCCTGATCGAGAAAAATTATGGTGCCGTGCGCAAAGCCTTCGTTCGATGCGGAGGCTGTTGCGCGGTCGGCGTCTTGTTCACCGAGCGTGCGAGCGCTCGGAGCGTGCTTAAGCTCAGCGTCGAGGCGGCCGTTGAAGAGGACGAGGAAGCCGAAGCCGTATGAAGCGAGTGCGGCGCGCTTTCCGAGCCACGGATTTGTTTTGGTCGCGGGTGGAGGTGAGAGCCAGTAACCCGCGAAAGTGAAAGTTTCGTGGAGTTCGATGAGATTTTCGTCGCCCGGGTATTCGTTGCTGTCGAAACCGAGGTAGGCGTGAAGCGTCTGAGATTGAGGGCGAAGATCCGGCGACGTAGCGAGGAGTGATAGAGAAGCGGCAACGGCGATGAGTGGTCTTTTCATGCGCGATGCGCGGAACTCGCCAAGGACTACACGCTCAGAAAATTTCGAAGCAAATCGAAGCCTGACGTGGTGAGCACGGACTCCGGATGAAACTGAACGCCCTCGACGCGGAATTTTTTGTGGCGCAGGCCCATGATCGTTCCGTCGTCAGTCTCGGCGGAAATTTCGAGATCGGCGGGCAGCGATTCGCGCTCGACGATCAGCGAGTGGTAGCGCGTGGCGGTGAACGGCTTGGGCAGATTTTTGAATATGGTCTTGCCGTCGTGAGCGATCTCGCTGGTTTTGCCGTGCATGAGTTTCGGCGCGCGGATCACGTTGCCGCCGAACGCGGCGCCGATGGATTGATGGCCGAGGCAGACGCCGAGAATCGGAATGCGGCCCGCGAAGCGTTGGATGAGAGGCACGCTGATGCCGGCCTCCTTGGGCGTGCAAGGTCCCGGCGAGACGATGATGCGTTCGGGGTTGAGCGCTTCGACTTCGTCGAGACTGATCTGGTCGTTCCGGCGAACTTCGAGCTGCTGGCCCATCTGGCCGAGATACTGCGCCAGGTTGTAGGTGAAGGAGTCGTAGTTGTCGAGCAGCAGGATCATCGCGTGTCGCCGTGGTGCGAAATCATTTTATAACGGTGCGTCAGGATTTTCGTTTGCGCTTCACGCGGTTGCCGGCAGACCTGCGGTCGGCGCCCGCTTCGCCGCTGTGAGCGATTTCGAGCGCGGTGACGATCGCGCGCGCTTTGTTCACGGTCTCCTGATATTCGTTTTCGGGCACGGAATCGGCGACCACGCCGCCGCCGGCCTGAATGTGCGCGCGGCCATTTTTCGCGACGAGAGTGCGCAGCGCGATGCAGCAATCGAGATTCCCCGAAAAATCGAGATACATGATTGCGCCCGCGTAGATACCGCGGCGTGAGGGCTCAAGCTCGTCGATGATCTGCATCGCTCGAACTTTCGGCGCGCCGGAAACGGTGCCGGCGGGAAAGCAGGCCATCAGCGCGTCAAAAAAATCGGTGCCTTCGCGGAGCGTGCCGCGCAGGCTTGAGACCAGATGCATCACGTGCGAGTAGCGCTCGACAAACATCAGGCGCTCGACTTTCACGGAGCCGTACTCGCAGACGCGGCCGAGATCGTTGCGGCCGAGATCGACGAGCATAATGTGTTCGGCGCGCTCTTTGGGATCGGCGATGAGCTGCTGTTCGAACGCGTGATCTTCGGCTTCGGTGCGGCCGCGCGGGACGGTGCCGGCGATCGGGCGATAGTGCGCTTCCCTGCCCTGCACTTTCACAAGCATTTCGGGCGAGCTGCCGACTACGGAAAGATCGTCGAGTTTGAGGAAATAAAGGTACGGCGACGGATTCACGACGCGGAGCGCGCGATAAATCTCGAAAGGATCGGCGGCGGTGTTCGCAGAAAAGCGCTGGCTGGGGACGACTTGAAAAATGTCACCCGCCCGAATGTACTCCTTGGCTTTTTCCACTGCGGCCATGTAGGCGGGCTTCGTGAAATTGGATTCGAGCTTGAGCGGCTTCGCGGATTTCGCGCGGCGGGCACGCGGCAGTGGACCGTCGAGCTTGCGGCGCGTGCGGGCGATTTCGCGGGCGGCTGCGTCGTATTTCTGGCGGAGCGAGCCGGGGCCGCCGGTGAAGACGTTTTGAATGATCCACACACGGTGACGAACGTGATCGAACGCGACCAGGCCGAGGTAGAACATCATGACGGAGTCGTCGATCTTCAGTTCATCGCGGCCACTGGCGGGAATATTTTCGATGAGGCGCACCATGTCGTACGAGAAGTAGCCGATGGCGCCGGCGATGAGCGGCGGAAGGCCGGGGACGCGGACCGGGTGGTAGCGCGAAACGAGTTCGCGCAGTTCGGAAATCGGATCGCCTTGCGAATTTTTCGCGTGCGCGCCGAGTTTGCGAACTTTGCCGCGGCGATCGGTGATGGTGGATTCACGGCCGCGTGAGCGGAAAACTTCCTCGGGATTCGCGCCGGTGAAGGTGTAGCGCGCGATGTTCTCGCCGCCTTCGACGCTTTCCAGCAGAAAAGAATATTTCGCGCCTTGCGCGAGACGGAGATGCGCGCCGACGGGCGTGAGCAAGTCCGCGGTGTAATTCTCATACACCGGGACGAGGTTGCCCTCGCGCGCAAGCTTCGAAAATGTTTCGAAATCGGGCTGAATCATCGAATTGTTCCGGTGCTACTTGCGCTTGCGCCCAGGCTTTTCCGTTCCTGCCAGCGCGCGTTTCACGGCGGCGAGCATCGGCGCGACTGGCGCGCGTCGGCCGGTCCAAATTTCCCACTGCGCGATTCCCTGTGCTACAAACATATCAAGGCCGGAGACGGTTTCGATGCCGCGACGCTGGGCCAATCGTAAGAGTTTAGTCAACTGCGGCCGGTAAATCAGGTCGAAGACCAGGCGCGTATTGAGTTCGGCGGGCTCGAGCGGGGATGCGGATTCGTGCGGGTGCATTCCGACGGGCGTGGTGTTCACGATGGCGTCGAAAAATTGGCCGCGAACTTTGGCGCGCGCGACGGCTTGGCCGCGCACGGCGCGAGCGAGCGACTCGGCTTGTTGAGTGCGGCGGGCGGTGATGCAGACGAGCGAACCGGCCTGCGCGAGTGCATAAGCAACGGCTCGCGCTGCGCCGCCGGCGCCGACGATGAGCACGCGGCTGCCCTGAAACGGCATGCGCTTTTCGAGTGCGCGGAGCACCCCGACGTAATCGGTGTTGAGGCCGTGCAGTTTGCCGCTGGCGCTGACGGTGACGGTGTTCACGGCGCCGATGGCTTTGGCCATGGGATCGACGCTGTCGAGATGCCGCATGATCGTTTGCTTGTGCGGCAGCGTGACGGCGAATCCGCGAATGCCGAGCGGCTTGATAGCGGAGACGAAATCCTTGACATCGCGCACGAGAAACGGAAGAAACACCGCGTCGATTTTCGCGGATTGAAAGCCAGAGTTGTGAAGGCGCGGCGAAAGCGAATGGCCGATGGGATCGCCGATCACGCCGAAGACGCGCGTCTTGCGCGT
>Ga0209169_10002400_pt1 | contig 11263 bp, 8 predicted proteins | sample HubBroMetageWRM4_FD_188346 | JGI IMG/M metagenome (GOLD analysis project Ga0209169, IMG submission 188346) | Warmed soil microbial communities from the Hubbard Brook experimental Forest, New Hampshire - Hubbard Brook CCASE Soil Metagenome WRM 4... | ecosystem: Environmental > Terrestrial > Soil...
CTGGCGTGCTGCTGGCGTCGTCCGTCGGATCTTGGTTCTTTTTTATGCTGACGGTGAACGCATCATCCTGCGACTTGTTCTTGCGCCCTTTCTTGCGAGCCGGCTGATCCAGCACGTCCGTATTGGAGTCGTCGTCGTCGCTCTTCTTGGCCTTGTCCAATTCGACCGCGAACAGGTTGGGAGCGGTCGTTTCGTTACCCACGCGCCGCTTGACGCCTTTCTTTTCGTCGCTGCCGTTGGGCGATTATGGATTGGAATGCATCCACTCACCGGCGCCTCTGGCGCATCCACTGGACGACGGCACGGCGGTAGTGCTGGAGCGCGATCTGGGTGACGCCGTGGCTGCGCTGGGGGTTGACGGAAAAGCATGGCGACGGCTGGTGGGGCCATTCGTCGAGCACTGGAAGGAATTCGCGCCAGAGATACTTCAGCCAGTTCATTTGATTTCTCCCCATCCGTTGCTCATGGCGCGCCTCGGCTTGAGTACGTTGCGGTCGGCGGAGTCCTTGGCAGCGAGTTCATTTCGCAGCGAGCGAACGCGCGCGTTGTTCGCAGGGCTGGCCGCACACTCGTTTCTCACAATGGACGATCCGCTGAGTGCGACGTTCGGAATCATGCTGGGAGTGAGCGCGCATGCGGTGGGTTGGCCGATTTTACGCGGCGGGTCGCAGGCGATCACGAATGCCTTGTGTGGCCATCTGGCGAAACTTGGCGGCAAGCTGAAGACTTCCACTCGCGTTGAAGACTTGGAAACGCTGCGCGAGTACGAGGTGATGCTTTGCGATGTTACTTCGCGGCAACTCTTGCGCATGGCGGGGGATCGATTGTCAGCAGGATACAGGCGGCGGCTGGAAAGGTATCGCTATGGCCCGGGAGTCTTCAAGGTGGACTACGCGCTCGCGCAGCCGATTCCGTGGAAGGCGAAGGAATGTGAACGGGCCGCGGCCATTCATCTGGGAGGAAGTTTTGCGGAGATTGCGGCGTCAGAGAAAGCGATGGCGACGGGACAACATGCGCAGGGGCCATTCATGATTCTGGCGCAGCCGAGTTTGTTCGATCCCACGCGCGCGCCCGGCGGCAAGCACACCGCGTGGGTCTATTGCCACGTTCCCAACGGGTCGACGTTCGATATGCTGCCGCGCGTGGAAGCCCAGATCGAGCGCTTTGCACCGGGCTTCCGCGATTGCGTTCTGGCGCGAAGGGTGTTCTCACCGGCGGACTTGGAAAGCATGGATGCGAATCTGGTGGGCGGAGATATTGGAGGCGGAGCGATGAGCTTGCGGCAGTTTTTGTTTCGGCCTACGCGGATGCAATATGCGACTTCGGCCAAAGATATTTATCTTTGTTCGTCATCGACTCCGCCGGGCGGGGGAGTGCACGGTATGTGCGGTTATCATGCGGCGAAGATGGCGGTGTCGAGATTCGGCAAGTGAAATGAAAGAGCGGGTCTCTCGACTTCGCGGAATGACTCGCTGCGCGAGCCATTTCGCTACGCTCGAGATGACAACGTGGAGACTAAGACTTCAACTGCGCCAACTGGGTTTTCACGTCGGCGGCATGGGAGTAGTTTGGATTGATTTTCAACACACGCTCGAAATGCTGGCGGGCGAGCGTGGGCTGAGCGGTCTTCTCGTACGCCAGGCCGAGATGATAGTGAACCGTAGCGTCCTCTGGAGCTTTGTTTCTTTCCTGCAATTGCAGCGCCTCCTGAAACAAGTCGATGGCGGAGCGGTAGGCGCCTTTCTGGTAGTAGACCCAGCCGAGAGTATCGGCGGCATGGGGAGAATCGGGCATGCCACGGCGGGCAGTTTGCGCGAGAGAGAGCGCTACGTCCACGTTGCCGCCGGATTGCAGCAGTACATAAGCAAGATTGTTGGAAGTAAGAGGATCGGCTGGCCGGAGTTCGAGGGCCTTTTGATAAGCATCTTTCGCGTGATCCCAATCTTGTTTTGATTCGTATAACTCGCCCATCAGGATGTAGAAACTGGGTTGGCGCGGGTTATCTTTCAGAGACTGCTGATAAGTCGCGAGCGCCTGGTCGGTTGAGCCTTTGGCGGACTGGACCTCGCCCAGCTTCAGCAGCGCGTCGGAATTGTTTTTGTCGAGTTCGGCGGCCTTGCGCAGGGCGGCTTCGGCTGCGTTCATATCTTTCTTGTTGTCGAAGAGCGTAGTTCCCAGAAGATCGTAAAAGCCGCTGTTATTCGGCGACTTGGCGATTTGCGTGTTGGCGGCGGCGATAGCTTGATCGGTCTGTTTCTGGACTACGTAGGTGTTCATGAGGCCACGAAGGGCGTCGGTGGAGTTGGGATCGTGGTCGAGCGCTTCGAGATAAGCTTTCTCCGCTGCAGGATATTTGTTCTGCGTCTGCCGCAAATTTCCGAGCTGAATATAGCCAGCGGGATTTTGCGGCGCGATATCCATAGCTTTGCGGATGTCGTCCTCCGCAGGTGCGAAGCGTTTGCGACGAGTGTTGGCGATGGCCCGCAAAACATAGCCGTCGGGCGATGCGGGGAGGGTGGTGATCAACTGGCTCGCGGTTTGTTCCAGGGCGTCCATATCGCCGCGGCGCAATTCGACGGCTGCGAGGGCGCGCTGTGCGTCGGTGAGATCCGGCTTCAGGCGCACCGCCTCTCGCCATTCGACTTCAGCACGCTCGAGGTTTCCCAGGATATTGAAGGCTCGTCCCAGGTGATAATGAGCGACGGCGTTATCGGGGTCGTTCTTAATCGCGTTCTGTAGCGCCTGGATGGCTTCGTTTCCCTGGTCTTTGCGAACCAGGATCTGCCCACGATAGATGAGGCCTTCGACGTCGTTGGCGTTGGCTTTCAAGATCTCATCATCGAGTGTCTGTGCTTCGGGAATGCGATCCTTGAGGATCAGGAGTTGAATGTAATTCTTCTTCACCTGAACGTCTTTGGGGTGGTCGCGATAGAGCGAGGAGTATTCGTTGGTGGCATTGTCCAGATCGCCGGAGGCAAAGTAGAAATCTCCCAACATGCGATAGCCGACGGAGTCATCGGGGAAGTCCTTTTTTACATTTTTCAGGAATTGTTCGGCTTCCGGCTTCTTGCCTTGCTCCATGTAAAGGCGAACCATCGCGGCGCGAGGTTGAGGATCTTTGGGAGTGACCTGCATGGCCTGGCGAAACTGCTGTTCGGCTTCGGGGAAGCGGCGTCCAGATTCGTAGAACCGGCCGAGCGCCAGTTGGGCCTGCGTAGACTTGGGATTCACTTCCACTGCTTTTCTTAAGTTGCCTTCTGCGGCGTCGGCCTGGTTGAGGCGAAGCTGGAACAAAGCGAGATTCAGATATGACTCCCAGCGATCCGGCCCCAGAGTGATGGCCTTCTTCATTTCCTCAATCGCACCCGGCACATTGTTCTGGGCGGCGAGCAGGTTTGCAACCGCGCCGTGGACCTGAGGATTGTTGGGCTGCTTCTGTAGCAGCAAGTCGGTGTGCTGCTGGGCTTGCTTCAAGTCCCGGCCGGCAATCAGCAGGTTCGCAATATCAATATGGGCCTGGTAGTTTTCAGGGTTGATTTCGAGGGTCCGCGAAAGTTCCTGATAGGCCGGAGTCCACTGTTGCAGTTTCAAGAGCGTCTGCGCAAGCTCGTAATGAGCGGGCGCAAAGCGGGAATCAATCTGAATGGCATTGCTGAACTGAATGGCGGCTTCCAGGTATTTGCCATTGTTGTAGTAGCGCTCTCCACTTTCGTAATACTTTTGCTTGCGGACATTCGGGTTGCGCGAACACCCCAGGGAAAAAATAGTGGCGACTGCCAGTACCGTTACTAGACGAACTGTAGGGAAATGCTTCATTGCGTGTCTTCGGGCCTCCGTACTGCCTTAGCGTAGGACATAAGGATCGAGAAGCGGGACCACATGGCCAGTGAACTCGATCAGCCTTTGCTCCGCGCTCCGCGGAGGTTCATCTTCGAGCAGCGGAGTCGCGACCCGCACCATCGCACCATCGCTGCGATTGAGCCGGATGGAATCAGCAATCAGATAAAACTTCGCCCAATACTCGCTAGCCACGGTTCGACCGTGGGCCCCATACCAGTAAAACACGAGTTGGCGCTCATCGCCTTTCGCGATCACGTAACGATTGGCGGTAAAGGGCGGCCGACCGGGTACCGAGATGGCAAGCTGGCTGGATTCCACCGGAGACCAGCCGGCGCCGGGGAGGCAGTTCTTCGGGGAATGCAGAGTGTCGCCTTGTTGCTGGCTGGGAATGTAAGCCACAAACAAATCGGCGTTCGTTCCGGCCGCAGAATTCTGGTAGATGCGCAGCAGGAAGTCGCCATTGCCCAATACTTCACGGACATCGGGGGGAATGATGACGTCGGTTCCCGCCCACGTCCCCAGTTGCTCAGGGAATGAGGCCAGGGGTTCGTGGGCGGGCAAAGCCTCGATCCGTTTTCGAGCCTGTAAGAAGATGGCAGTTGCGGCCAGGAGAATTGCTGTGGTCGTGAATCGCCAGTAACTCACGGCTTCTCCGTTGCTGTGGCGAAGAGGGCCAAGAAGCGGTGTACGGCAAAAAGCAGGATAAGCGATACCACAAACACCAGCCAACCGGAGAAAGTATGGAAGAAACCTTCGGCGGCGTCCTGGCCGAAATACTGCACCAGCAATCCGGTGCCGACGATGCGAAAACTGTTGGCGACGACGGCGATCGGGATGGAGGCGAGAGCGAGCAGAACGCGAATCCAGATGCGAGGTTCCGTCAGATATCCGTAAATGACCGCGAGCGTGGCGAGCGATAACAGGGAACGAATGCCGCTGCAAGCTTCGGCGACTTCCAGAGGCAATGCCGGCAGGTTGATGATGTTGCCCTCACGTAAAACGGGAACTCCGAATAGAGGCAGCGCCGAGGCAGCGAATTTCGAAGCCAGCAATTGCAGCGGAAAAGTGATCTGATTGAAAATGATTGCCGGGATCGGAATCATTAAGAAGAGAAAAGCCCACGGAAATAGCAGTGCGCGGAAGAAAAGCCATCCGCGAAAGAAAATGATCAACCCCGCGAGCAGCAACAAAAGCGATATTCGGGAAAGAAATAATTCTGCGCCCAACACGCCCGCCACCAGCACACATAATGCGAAAGTGATGATGAGCAGACCCCAGGAAGAGGGTTTGGGGAGCAGTCTCGAGATGCGTGCACGATCTTTCCAAAGTACAAACAGCGAGAACGCGGGCACCAGGAATCCGTGGGAGAAATCGGGATCGCGCCACCACTGCTCTGCGAGGCGAAGAAGAATGGGAGCATAGAGCCAGCCGATTATAAGCGCCACCACACAGCCTCGTAACCAAGTGGCAGCACCCGGGACACCTCTGGAGTGGACTTCGGGTGCGGCCACGGGTTGGACTGTGTAATTCACCGAAGACGTCCAAGAAGGAACTCAGGATATGCGATGCCCAGGAGCGGCGCAATCAGGCATGGGACTGTGCTCCTGGAAGGAAGCTTTTGCACACTATCGGGGAAAACGCGAGTAAAGAGGTTTCCCTTTGGTGTCGTTTGGTGTAGGGTAAGGTCGCAGCAGGAGTCCGCTCGACGTTTGTTTGCCCTAAGTAATTGAAAACACATAACGGACCGTGTGTTGCGGTATCCCAACAGCTGAATGCTGGATGGCAGCAGCCGTGCAGCATTAAACTGGTTTCGCCCGACCGTCCGGTTTCCAGAGAGGGGCACTTCTGGGAGAATAAACCCATGGGATCCCTGCTCAGATGCAAGCTGGACGCGTCTCTCGCCCTGTGGGCGTTCCATCCGGGAGCGGGAGAAACCCAGATCTGACATGATGCAGAACCGCGAATTGACGATGGATGATTACCTGGCGATGTTGCGCCGGCGACTGGCGGTAATCCTGCTGCCGGTGTTGCTGGCGCCGGTCGCCGCGTACCTTCTGTCGTATGCATTTACGCCGCGGTACACGTCACAGTCACTGATTCTGGTGGAAACTCAGAAGGTTCCGGAGGGGTATGTACTGCCGGTGGTGACGTCGGGGATTGCTCAACGCATCGCCACCATGCAGCAACAGGTGCTTAGCCAGAACCGTCTGCAACCCATGATTGACCGGCTGGGTTTGGCTAAGGGCAAGAGCGTGGATGACGTGATTGATGGAATCCGGAAGAATTTCGTGATTGAGGGTGTGGCCCCTGATCTTTCCGGTTCGAGAAGTCATCGCCCGGGGCAGAGCGATGTTCCTGGCTTCTACCTGAACTTTACTGCCGATAGCGCCAGTGTCGCCCAGCAAGTCTGCACCGAGCTGACTTCGATGTTGCTGGCGGAAAATCTGCAAACCCGCGAACAGGTGGCACAGAGCACTACGGAGTTTCTGGTGCGGCAGGTCGAGCAGGCCAAGCACGATCTGGATGACCAGGATGCCAAGCTGGCCACCTTCAAGAAAAGATATCTTGGTCAACTTCCGGGTGACGAGGACAACAATATAAAGCTGTTGATGGGAATGGATTCTCAGCTCGATGCCAATACTCAGTCGTTGAATCGCGCGCAGCAAGATCGGGCTTATGCGCAATCCATACTGTCGCAACAATTGGCGGCATGGAAGGCTTCGCAGGCCGCCATGAATCCGGAAAGTCTGGAGAAGCAACTGGGGGAACTGCAGAACCAGTTAATTACTCTGCGAACGCGGTACACCGACGATCACCCTGATGTTCTGAAAGCCCAGAGTCAGATTGCCGAGGTGAAGCGAAAACTGGCCGAGGTGAATGCTGCCAGCGCGCAGGGGACCAACTCCGCAGAGAAGGGAAGCGCGAACGAGCCGGCGGAAATCCAGCAGTTGCGATTGCAGATTCACCAGTATGACGGGACGATTGCGCAGGCGGCTCGCGAACAACAACGGCTGCAAGATGCGATCCACACCTTTCAGGGGCGGCTGGCGCTGAGTCCGGGTGTGGAAGAGCAATACAAACTGCTGACCCGTGACTATGAGACGGCGCAGAAGGTCTACAACGATCTGATGGTGAAAAAGAGCGCCTCGGAAATTCAGACGGACATGGAACGCCGACAGCAAGGTGAGCAGATGAGCCTGCTGAATCCGGCCAGTTTTCCCGATGCTCCGAGCTTCCCCAACCGGTTGTTATTTGGGCTGGGAGGAGCGGGAGCGGGTTTGGCGCTGGGATTGGGTCTGGGGCTTTGGCTGGAAATGCGGGACAAAGCGCTACGCACGGAGCAGGACGTGTTGGCGGCGCTATCTCTGCCTATGCTGGTGGCTGTTCCCTGGATCGATCCGAGCAATGGAAAGAATGGGAAGAATGGAAAGAAGAAGCCGCGGGCGGGCGCTTCCGGAAAGCAAAGCAAGTTGAACATTCTTGAATTGAAGAACTGAAGGTAAAGGCTGAATGTACAAGAGATTTTTCGGGTTGCAGGCAAATCCGTTTAATGTGAATCCCGACCCGCGGTACTTGTTTCTGACCAAGTACACCGAGGAGGCGCTGGCATGTCTGACCTATGGCATCCAGAGCCGCAAGGGATTTGTCCTGCTAACCGGCGAAGTGGGGACAGGCAAGACGACTCTGATCAACAAACTTTTGTTGTGGCTACGGCAACAGCGCGTGGCAACGGCTTTTGTCTTTAATTCGATGATGGATGTGCCGCAGTTTCTCGACTACATGATGACGGATTTCGGCATCCCGTCGAGTTCGAGAGAGAAGAGTCAGATTGTTCTGCACTTCAACAACTGGTTGCTGGAACGCTACCGTGCCGGCGAGAACGCGGTATTGATTATCGACGAAGCCCAGAACTTATCGGATGAAGTGCTCGAAGAAATTCGTTTGATGACCAATCTCGAGACATTCACCGAGAAGTTGCTGCAAATCGTGCTGGTGGGTCAGCCGGAACTCGACGACAAGCTCAGACGGCCTCAGCTGCGGCAATTGCGTCAACGGGTGATGCTGCGGGCGAAAACGCACCCTCTGCTGCCGCACGAGACCTCGGTTTACATTGCACAACGGCTGCGTATTGCCGGAGCCAACGGTCATGAGATCTTCACTCCGGATGCGCTGTCAGCGATTCATCGTTACTCGCATGGAATTCCGCGAGTGGTGAACCTGATTTGTGAGCATTGTCTGATCAATGCGTTCGCCGACCAGCAACGCGTCGTGACGGCGGATTCGGTGAAGGCTGTGGCGCGCGACTTCGAGCTAGAGGGCAACGGCGTCTCCGGCTCGCAGGCGGCATCACCTCAGGCCGCTCTTAACTTGTCTGAAACCGCGGAAACCCTTGCCAATCTCGCAGAACGGCTGCGTGACGCGGAAACCGATCACCCCGAGAACGGAAAGTCATGAGCCGGATTCATGAGGCGTTGAAGCGGGCGGAAGCAGAACAGGCGGCGCAAGCCAGTCACGCCGGGCTGTCCCCGCCGTCGAACGGGGCGACCGCTGCGGAGCCACCGCTCACGTTGGTTGGGAGTACAGAGAATGGCGGGTCATCGCGTGTTTCGGCGCGTGAGTTTGCCGAGTGGTCTGGCAGGTGCGCGAAAGTTGACTGGTCTCCGGACACCAAGACTATGTTGTTCTTTGGCCCTGATGAGCACGCCCAGGGTGCTGAACAATTCCGCGCGCTGCGATCGCGGCTTTACCAGGTACGTGAGAAGCAACCGCTAAAAAAGATTTTGATCACCAGCGCGCTGCCCAAAGAGGGCAAGTCGTTTGTGGCGGCAAACCTGGCGCAAGTGCTGGTACGGCAACCGGGACAGCGCGTCCTACTGGTGGACGCCGATTTGCGTGCCGCCAGGTTGCACGTGAACCTTGGGACCGCAGCCAGTCCGGGACTTTCAGAGTATCTCACGCACCAGACGAATGAGTTCCAAGTCATCCAGCGGGGACCGATGGAGAATTTTTTCTTCCTCCCGTCGGGACGCGAGGTTACAAATCCTGCCGAGTTGCTGGCAGGGGAAAGGTTGCAACCTTTGCTGGCGCGTTTGGAACCGCTGTTCGACTGGATCATTATCGATTCGCCTCCGGCGGTGCCGGTCACCGATGCCAGCTTGCTGGCCAAGCATTGCGATGGCATCCTTCTAGTGGTGCGCTCCAATGTAACTCCCTTTGACATGGCTCAAAAGGCGCGGCTGGAATTTGGCGATGAGCAACTGCTGGGGGTGGTTTTGAACGGAGTTGGATCCGGCACGATGCCATATCATCGCTATTACTACAGCACCCACCCGCGGGGTGACGGCAAAGCCGCACAGAAATAAGAGCTTCAAGTCTTTTCACCGCAACCAGACTGGACCTTTGCTCATGTTCCAGACCACCAAAATCGTGAGGCCGGGGAGAGGCACACGATGAGGTGGGCCTTCTGGTGCGCAGTCGCGATCATCGTCTATACCTATTTCGGTTATCCTGCATGGCTGTGGCTGCGCGCCCGCTGGCGTCCGAAAATGGTACACCTGGGTTCATTCACACCGCCAGTCTCGGTAGTGATGGTGGTGCGGAATGAGGAAGAGATCGTGGAACGGAAGCTGGAGAATTTATTGAGCCTCGACTATCCGGCTGACCAGTTGCAGATGGTGGTGGTTTCGGACGGATCGAGCGACCGCAGCGACGACATTCTGCGCCAGCAGGCGGAGAATCCACGGCTCAGCGTTGTGCTCAAGCAGCTTCCCCGGGGCAAAGCTTCCGGGCTGAATGATGCACTCGAGCTGGCGCACGGGGAAATCATCGTCTTTACGGACGCCCGGCAGATACTGCAAGCAGATTCGGTGCGCCTGCTCATGGAGAATTTTGCCGACCCGCAAGTGGGCTGTGTCAGCGGCGAGTTGATGCTGGGAGACCCAGAATTGGGAGCGGCCGCCAGCGGTTTGGGCTTGTACTGGACGATGGAGAAGCAGATTCGCGAGTGGGAAGCAGCTTCGGGATCGGTGGTGGGGGCAACGGGCGCATTCTACGCGGTACGCAGGAGCCTGCTGGCCCCGATTCCGCCGGAAACGATATTGGATGATGTTTATGTCCCACTTCAGGTCGCACGCAGCGGAGCACGTGTGGTGTTCGATGGCCGTGCCAAGGCTTGGGACAGTGCTGACCTGGGGCGCGAACGTGAATTTGCCCGCAAGGTAAGAACCTTGAGCGGCAACTATCAACTGCTGCAGTTAGCTCCATGGTTGCTGACGTCGGGAAATCCGCTGCGCTTTGAGTTTGTCAGCCATAAGCTGCTGCGATTGCTGATGCCTTTCGCGCTGGCGACGGTGCTGGTGGGTTCGGTTATTCTTCCTGGGCCTATCTATCGGTGGGCTCTGGTTGTGCAAATTGGGTTTTACGGGCTGAGTCTGTTCGCAATGACGGGACTGAAGACGGGATGGGTGGCACGTCTGGCAAACGCCGCGTACACGTTCGTGTTTCTGAATACCGCGGCGCTGGTGGCATTCGTCAATTTTGTGACTGGACGGAAGGCGGTGTGGGGGCGATGAGGTTTGTCGACTGGCGCAATCGCGGCCTTCAGAAAGTCGTGGACTATGGAACCCAGGCCCCTGAGCGGCGTTCCAGCCTCGCTTACCATGCTTTGGTTGTGTTTTCTTTTCTGTATTACACGCGGCCCCAGGATGTGATTCCGGGTCTCGCTGGCATCCCCGTAGAGAAAATCGTTGGCGGCATAGCCTTAATCGCGGTTGTTGCGGGATTGGCGACCCGCAGGTTGAAGGCGAGCCTCCCGATCGAGATCAAGCTGCTGCTGCTGCTTTTTGCGGATTTGTGCCTGGCCATCCCCTTTGCGTTTTGGAGAGGCGGAGCTTTTTCGGTGGTGTTCACGCAATTTTCCAAGGCGGTCGTGATTGCATTACTGGTTGCCATGGTGGTACAGAACGTCGCGCAATTAAGGAGGCTGCTCTGGGTGCAGGCGGCTGCTGTGGCCACCATGACCTGGTTGTCGATTGTGCTGCGGCCCGGAGGGGATCGTTTACAAGGAGTATTGGGTGGAATCTTTGAGAATCCCAACGACCTGGCGGTCGATATCGCCATCAACTGGCCATTGTGCCTGGCATTGCTGCTGGCCGCTCGCGGCCCGGTGCGCAAAGCGTTCTGGGCGATCGGACTGTTGGGAATGCTCTACGGATTGATCGCGACGTTCTCGCGCAGCGGATTCATCGCCATGAGCGTCGCCTTGCTGGCCTGCTTCTGGGAATTCGGAATTCGTGGCAAACGGGTCACGTTGGTGGTGCTCACGGGAATATTGGGCATCGCCTCGGTTGCCGTGGCAGTCTCTACTCCGCGCTACCTCAGCCGCTTGCAGAGCATCGTGCAGGCGGGAGGAGTGGACGGGGAG
>Ga0209169_10002401_pt1 | contig 11262 bp, 7 predicted proteins | sample HubBroMetageWRM4_FD_188346 | JGI IMG/M metagenome (GOLD analysis project Ga0209169, IMG submission 188346) | Warmed soil microbial communities from the Hubbard Brook experimental Forest, New Hampshire - Hubbard Brook CCASE Soil Metagenome WRM 4... | ecosystem: Environmental > Terrestrial > Soil...
CGTCGCCGCAACCGTCGAAACCTGGGAACCAGAACCCTGGAGGCGGCCGACCCACAACGCCGGGAACAAATCCACCGCAGCCCAAGCCGGGAAACCAGAACCCGGGCGGCGGCGACCGAACACCCACATCACCCGGTACAAAACCGGCGCCTCAACCCAAGCCTGGGAACCAGAACCCGGGAGGCGGCGGCGGCCGGCCTGCGCCGTCTGGACCTTCCGCTCAGCCGAAACCAGCGCCTCAACCCCGGCCAGAGTCGCAGCCCAAGCCGGCCCCGCAGCCGAAGCCGCAGCAAAAGCCTGCTTCCCAACCGAAGCAGGCGAAGCCGGCTCCTAAGCCCAAGCCGCAGGGACAGCCGAACCGTTAGTCGCGCTTGATTTGTGCTGCGTAGTTACCGGCCTGATCCAGGATCCAGCCACGACCCGACGTAATCTGCGCCTTCTCCGCACCCTACCGATAATTAAAGGGCAGGTGGAGAAGCAGACCCATGCCTATAGAAGTTCTCCTGGTGGAAGACAATCCCGGCGACATTCAACTGATGGAAGAAGCTTTCCACACCGTCAATCCTCTGATCTTCCTTCACATTGTTCGCGATGGCGTGGAGGCAATGGCGTTTCTGCGCCGTCAGGGACCCTACGTCGTTGCTCCCCGCCCCGACCTGGTCTTGCTCGACTTAAATCTTCCCAAGATGGATGGACGCGAGGTTCTGGCTCATATCAAGTTGGATGACGAGCTGAAAACCATCCCCACGGTGGTTGTTACTTCTTCCCAGGCAGACGCGGATATCGCAAAAAGCTACGAACTTCACGCTAACTCCTACATCACCAAGCCCATGCAGTTCGATGCGTTCCTGACTCTGGTGAAGAGCATCAGCGACTTTTGGCTGACCCATGCCAAGGCTCCGCCACGCCGGAACACCGCGGTACTGAGTAGTGCGGGTCGGTCCTGAATCGAAATCGAGATGAGTGGGGTCTAGTGACGCCAGATTTTCTGCTCGGCATGGCCGTTGCCGGTGCTGGCGGCGGCACCAGCGGAAGTCCCAGCGGCCCCGGTCTCTACCGTCGTGTTGGGCACGGCCACGGGTGGCGCGACTGAAGCCGTCGGTGTCGGCGGTTCAGCCTTCACACCCACTTCGTCTCCTCTGAAATATCGGCCTTTGGCGGCGCGCATTTCCGGCATGGCGGCATAAGGCTTCGAGTAATCGTTGTTGGCGTTCCAGAACAAGAAGCCGATGCCGCCTTTTTGCTTCGCGGTCTCAATCTGAATTTCCACATACTGCGGCGAGTAAGTCTTGGTCCGCCACGCGAAGGCTTGCAGCCAGGGACGAATTACTACCCCACTATCTTTGGTGATTGCTTTAAAGCGGTCCATCGACTCGCCGATAAAATGCTCGGGCGCATCGCCGGGGTGCGCGATGCCGTCCATGCCGAAGAAGTGCGAGGGATAGATCATGGGCGAGAGCACGTCGCAGTGCTTGGACATGGCCACGATGTCCTGCCCGGTGTGCGCAAGATCAACGGGACGCTGCCAGGCCATAATTCCGAAAACGTCTAATGAGAGCAGGACGCCGGTGGGATGGATCTGGGTGTAGGCACGGTCAAGGAAATTCGCGATCACTTCTGAGCGTTGCCATTTCGGGTGGTCAGTCAGAAAGTTGAAAGCGGCATCCTTCTGGTCGCCTTCCGCTGGAAACCGGACGTAATCGAACTGGACTTCATCGACTCCCGACTGGGCTACGAACTTGGCCAGCGCTATGTCGTAATCCTGGACTTTGGGATTCGAGGGATCGGTCCAGACCAGCTTGCCGTTTTCACGCCACGGCTGACCGGTGCTATGCGACTTTACCGCCAGCTCGGGATGCGTTGTAACCAGATGCTCGTCGCGGAAGATAGCGATGCGCGCAATGGCGTGCATGTTCTCAGAGTGCAGGAAGTGGACAAACTTGGGTAGGTCAGGAATGTAGTGGCGCTGTCCACTGGCTAGCGGATTGTCAAAGGCAACGTTCACGATGCCGTCGCTATCCTTGATATCGAACACGACCGCATTGCCGCCAACTTCCTTCCAATGGCGGATGATTCTCACGCCGTGATCACTGCCGGCCATAACTCCGGTCAAATAAATCGCGCGGACTTCGAAATCTCTTGCAACCGGCACCGATTTCTCTACAATGGCGGATTCAAGAATTCCGGGGATGATGATCTGCTCCCCGGATTTCAGGAAGACTCCCTCACGATTATGGTTAGCGGTGCGGATGGCTTCGGCCAGTTCGGTCGAGGTGAGGTATTTAGTGCGCTTTAGATACTTGCGGGCAACTGACGGCAGACTGTCTCCGCGCTGGGCGACGTAGAGGTCGGAGCCGGGAGGCACGATAACTGGCGCGGGCACCGGGACCGTAGGCTTCTTGTCGGCGCTGGCTTTCGCTTGAATCAACTGCGCGGCATGGGGATTCTGCACCGCGGCCGCGGGCGTCGAAAGAAGAAAGCTGGACATGGCTAGGCGGAGCAGAAAGGCAGCGACGCTCGGCACCGATAGGTTAGCCGGTGAAAGTTTGAATGGGGAAAGTCTAGTTATCGAAAGTCTGGCCGTCGAGAATCGAGACAAGGATTTTCTCCAAAAAGGAAGCTGTTTCATTGTGGCCCGACAGTAACCTGAGATGCCAGTTACGGGGGGCCAAGCCGGTTGTGCCTACCGGACATGGGCGTATGAGTGGCGGGTGGTTGAGCGAAACTTCCCGCAGTCTGCAAAGAATTGCTCTTGGGGAAACTGTGGGTAAAGCGGCGCCCCGTGCCCGAAGTGGGCTAGCCGCATCTAAAACGATGAGAAGCGAGGGATTAAGGCACTTTGGGAGGATGGCTAACGGCTTGCACAAGAAGGGACAGGCGAGGAAATGCAGCTTTCCCCGCAACTGACAAAAATGAGCAGCTTCGCAGAAAACATTCAGTTTCCAGAAGGAAAACAGGGGCCCGATACGATGAGAACGAACCTTGCAACTGTGCTGGATCCTAGCCGCCGCAGCAACGACGCCCGTGACTTCGAGGGCGCCCTGCGCCGCAAAATCGTTGGCCAGGACCAGGCCATCGAAAAGGTCGCGGAAATCTATCAGATGTTTCTCGCCGGACTCAACGCTCCGGGCCGTCCCGTAGGCAACCTGCTTTTCCTGGGACCGACCGGCTCCGGCAAGACCCGCGTGGTCGAAGCAGTTGCCGAGTCGCTCTTCGGCGACGCCCGCGCCTGCATCAAGATCGATTGCGCCGAGTTCCAGCATTCCCATGAGATTGCCAAGCTGATCGGCTCACCTCCGGGATACCTCGGACATCGCGAGACGCATCCGCTGCTGACCCAGGAAGCGCTCAACCAATGGCACACGGAAAAACTGAAGCTCTCGATCCTGCTGTTCGATGAGATCGAGAAGGCTTCCGACTCGCTGTGGCAGTTGCTGCTGGGCATCCTGGACAAGGCCACGCTGACCCTTGGCGACAATCGCCGCGTGGATCTTTCGAGCTGCATTATCATCATGACCTCGAACCTGGGCGCTGCCGAAATGAACGGATTGGTCGATGGCGGTCTGGGTTTTGCACCACGGGCTGTGCAAGTCGATAACTCGCTCGACGAAAAGATTACTCGCTCGGCCGTTGATGCGGCGCGGCGCAAGTTTGCGCCCGAGTTCATGAACCGCATCGACAAAGTTGTAGTGTTCAAGACGCTGCGTTCCGAGCATCTCGAGCAGATCCTGGAAATTGAACTGGGAATGGTGCAACAACGCGTCCTCATGGCAGCGGGTGCGCATCAGTTTGTGTTCAACTGCACGCCGCAGGTGAAGAGCTTCCTGCTAGCCGAGGGCACCGATCCGAAGTATGGAGCGCGGCACCTGAAGCGCGCCATCGAACGCCATCTGGTGTTCCCTCTGGCGAACCTGGTAGCCACCGGACAGGTAAAACTGGGAGATTTCATCCGCGTCGATATGGTGGGCGAAAGCAAACTCACCTTCGTGAAAGAAGCGGAAGGCGCGATGGTGCCTGTGCTGCTCGAACGTTACGGAGCGGCGGCGGCCATGCCGGCTGCAGTAGCGGCCAAGGCGGTGCGTCCGGTGATTCAGCGCAAGGAGTTCGGCGCCGGATCGCTCAATCTCAACGACAATAAGTAATTCAAGTTGCTGGTAGGTGGGGCACCGCGTGGGCGGTGCCCCGTTTTTATTTTGCGGCTGTTCCTAGCGGCCCCTTTTCAACTCCGCGGGAAGCGGATAATCTTGCGAGACAGGAGCAGGAGATTGACCGATGAAACCACCTCGCGCATTATCGCTCACGGTTTGCCTGGGATTCATGCTGGTCTTTGTATTGGGACTCGGTGAACTGGGACTGGGCCCATGGATCGCGCCCTCAAAGGCAATGGCGGCCAGTACTACCTCGCCGATCGTCGGAGACTGGGAAGGAACTCTCGATCCCGGCGCTCAGCCCAAGAAGCGAGTGGTGGTGCACATCACCGTCGGCCAGGACGGGATATTAAGCGGCACGATCGACTATCCCGATCAGGACACATCCGGCATCCTGATCACTGCCATCACTTACAAGCAGGGAGTCCTGCACGTGGAAAGTACTTCCGCTCTGGTTTCTTACGACGGCACGATGGACAAAGACAAATCGCAGATCACAGGCACCTGGACGCAAGGCGGAGCCAAGATGAATCTGGTTTTGAAGCGAACGTCGTAGGTGTTGAAGTTCGGGCCGCGGTCCTTGTAGGTTCCGTGTTATAGAACCTCTAAAACGTGCCCTCGCGTGTACACTAAGTGGCGCAGTGCGAGGGTATCCTTGATAACCTGCCATGTTACTGGCCCACGTCCAGTCATCCAATCGGCGACGCTCTGGTTGTTTTTCACTTTAGGTTCAATTTCAGCTCTGGCCGGTCAATCACAACCACCGCTTGACGCAGCACCGCTGTATCAACAACTGCAAAACGCGTCTGCACTGGAGAAAAGCGTCCATCTGGAGAACGTAGTGCTCCAGCGGGATCGCGTGGCCATAACCTTCACGAATGGGATCGTGTATCTGTCCCCTCTGGTTGCGGGCAAAGTTCGATCGGCAGTGTTCATTGGCTTGGGAAAGTTTCACGCCACTCCGCCGCCGGTTACGTCCGAGCAGGATAATGTTCGCCGTCTGTTGAAGGCCGACGATGTGTCGTCAGACTTCAGGACCGCGGTTCTGCGTTTCACCGACGATACCGCCAGCGAACTTCTGAAGTCGGGATTTCTTCAAGGTGGGGCCGTATCAGACCAAGCCGGCCATCTTGCGACCGACCTTGAGCCACGCCTGCTGAAAGAAACCGGAATGAACATTTCAGCCCGGCAATTGGAATCCATTCTCAATCGCGAAACGCCCGAGATTTTTCTGATTCAGCTCGACGGTGGAAAGCTGGGCCGCTTTACCTATCTGTTCGACCCGCAAACACGTATACCGGTTAGTTGTTTTGGAATCAACGCGGGCGAAAAAGGGCTCATATTTGCTTATGACGAAACCATGCTCTCGAATGACGTCTGGATGGCATTCCACAGCGCCGCGGATTACGCGTCGGGAGTAGCGCCGTACTCCGACTCCTATAACCTGGTCGACACCGAAAAATACACTATGACGCTGGATTTACTGGAGCCACAGAGAGTGCTCGGGCTCACGGCGACACTCGATCTCGTCTCCAGGGTCGAGAACCTGCGGCTGATTTCATTCGCGGTGGGTGAAGGCCTGAGTATTTACGACGACGAGCGACGTAAGAAACAGCTGCATATTCTCGCCGCGCATCTCTCCGACGGCGCCGCGCTTCCCTTTTTTCAGGAACCGTGGGAAGCGGGCTTTAGTATCGTTCTCCCGAAAGCGGTGGCCACAGGCCAAACGTTGTCACTGACCCTGGAGTTGAAAGGCGACTTCATGATGGAGTCGTCCATCATGGAAGGGACATATTTTCCCCGAAACACAGTCACCTGGTATCCGCGCCACGGCTATCTGCGCCGCTCCCGGTTTGACGTTTCCATGATTCACCGCAAGAAAGACCGCGTGGTAACCATTGGAGAGCTCGTTAAAGAGGGTCCTGCGTCCGGTACAAAGGACAGCGTGCTCACGGAATTTCGTATGGAGCAAACTGCTGGCTTCTCGTCATTCGCCGTTGGGCCGTACGAAATTCACAAAGACATTGCCAAGGAAGACAACGGCAAACAATTGCCGATTGAGTTCTATTCCATGCCAGGACATAGGGCTGTGATCAAGGAAGATTTCATCCTGGCTGAAATGAACAACAGCATCCGCTTCTTCAGCAAAATGTTTGGCGAGTATCCCTATCCGCTGTTTCGTGGGGTGTATCACCCGTTCAACTTCGGGCAGGGGTTTCCCACCACCATCATGATTCCGAATGCTGACGCAGGCGGCTTCGGGGCGGATTACCATACGTTCTCATTTATTGCCCACGAGACTTCACACCAATGGTGGGGCGACATGGTGCTCTGGCGCTCCTACCGCGACCAGTGGCTCAGCGAGGGGTTTGCGCAATATTCCGGGATGCTTTACGTGCAGCTCCGCGATAAGACCCACTCCGAAAAAGAGTTGATCGAGCACTCCAGGAAGCAACTTACAAAGCCCCCCCGCACGCTTACCGGGATCGGAAACGGCAGATTGGTCGACGTCGGGCCCCTTGTCATGGGCTATCGTCTGGAAAGCCGCGAGACGCGCGGCGCCTACTCCGCGCTCATTTATGAGAAGGGAGCGCTGGTGCTGCGCATGATGCATTTCCTGTTCACCAACCCGCAAACCGGCGACGGCCAGCCCTTCTTCGACCTCATGAGCGACTTCGTCAAGCGATACAAGGACAGCACCGCTTCCACCGAGCAGTTCTTCGCGATTGCAAATGAGCGCGTGAAAAGCACGCCTCTTGCCCAGAAGTACGGGTACAACGACCTGAACTGGTTCGTTCAACAGTGGGTGACGCAGACTTATTTGCCGTCATACGAACTGGAGTATTACATCGAGACCGACTCCGGGAGCGTGATCCTTAAAGGCGAGCTATCTCAGACTGGACTCCCCGAAAGCGAGAACTGGTTCATGCCGCTACCGCTAGTCCTGCATTTTCGTGGAGGCAAGATTGCGCGAGCCACGGTCGCTGCGCATGGACCCCACACTCCACTCAATATCAAACTGCCGGAATCCCCCGAGAAGGTCGAACTCGACCCCGAGTTGTGGATTCTCTCCGAGAAGACCTCCACGGTGAAGCGGTAAGCAATCGCTTCTCCTAGAACTTGACCAGAATATCGAGGTCAATGAACGACTCATCCTTCCGCAGGTCGGGGAACCATACCGTGCTGCCTTGTGCTCCGCAGGCTGTGGTTGCGGCGCTCAGGGTTTCTTGCATGGACGAATTCCCATCGTTGCAGGCAAAGAATTGCGGATATCCGTTGTTGGTGTAAGGCACTCCGCCCGATCCTGGCGGCGTAATTCCGCCGCGACCCGTCCAGTAGGGCACGCTGGCGTGGCGATAGTCGTATTCCCAACGGAAAGTCAGCCACTGCTTGGGCATGTAATCAAAGGTGATGGAAGAATCCCAGGCCTTGAACGGGTCTCCGGGATTGCCGGTGAAGTAAGGCGCGTTGATCGCTGCCGAGGGGGCGGTCTCACCGTTGATGGGCGGAAGCAGGACGAGATAGCGTCCGGGATTGTTGATCTGTCCACCGCCTATGGTTAATCCGAACGTATCTTTCTTGAACCAGGTACGGTCATAGAGCATGTAGCCGATAAAGCTCTGCTTGGGACCGCCCGCCGTGTTGCCGTGGCAGCTTACGCCGCCGCCAAATTCGCATCCCATATCGCCGGTGAATGAGAATGCCATCTTGTCGATCATCTGTCCCGGTCTGTCGAAATACTTGACCTCGACACTGTCGTCGGTGTGGATGCGGCTGCGGTGCGGTATGTACAGGTCATCGTGGCCGAGACCGTAATTGTTGGAGATAACGTTTATCCAGGGTCGCGGAGTCCACTTGATCTGTCCACCCAATCCCTTCCTCGAGTTGGCTGAACCGTACGACTGCCATCCATTGATCAACCAGGGCTCGATCTTCAAGTGCGGGTTGGGGAAAATCTGTACTCGCAAGCCCTCGAAAAACCACGGCGTGTTGGAAGATACATACGACGGTTGATAAGCCCAGTTGTCGGCGTTGTAGTAGCTGAACAGACCGATGTAAGACAGGAAAATTCCGGCATCGATGTTGATGCCATTCAGCGCGTTGATGTGGTAGCCGCCGTAGGCTTCCGCTAAGTAGCGGTCGGCGTCGTTGAGGTTCCATTGTCCCTTGGCCCAGCTGGGATCGTTGCGCACCGTCGTCGTCGAATACATGCCAAACTGGGTCATGAAGCGGGCGCGAACGTTGTCGTAGTGAAAGTCGCCTCCGAGGCCAAGCTGCTCCAATTGAATTTCGTTGGAGCGGAATATTTCGCTAGACCCGCCGATGGAATTATCAACCGGTTTGTTGAAATCGTAGGTGTAAGTGATATCGGCGCGAATTTCCGGAGTGAAGAATTTCGAATCGAAGGCGACATCTTTGTTGCGCGGATTGCCGTTGAGCCAGGTCCAATCCCAATCCGAAAAAGGCTCGATTTTTTTCTTGGGGTCGGCCGCGGTATCGCTGGGCTGGGCCACCATGGCGCGTGTCGGCATGGTCACGCCCAGGGAGTTCGTTTTGGTGGGGATCACCGGCACTAGAGACGCATCGGTCGCCGTGGTCCGGCTCTTCAGTTCCGCCTCAAGTTGCTCGATGCGCAGCCGCATAGCTTCGAGCTCTCTAACAATATCCACCGTAACCGGATCGGGCGCGACTGCGGGCCGCGCTGGCGCTACATCAGGCGCCGGAGACGGGTCGAGCAGCGCGGCGACTTTTGTGGGTGCGTCTGGTTGCGCCTGCGCCTGCGCGTAACTGCGTTGCGCAAGCCCAAACGCGAGAGCCAGAACCAGCATTGTGGGAAAGGCAGAAAGAGCCAGTGCGTTGCGCAGTTGAGTTCTCATGTTTTTCACGATCGAGTCCTTTCCGGTCCGAAGTCCGGTTCTCCTTGGAGAGTGATTGTGAGAATGGCCAAACGATATTTGCACGTTGGTTTTCGCTTTTGGCGAACTATCTATCACATTCGAAAATCCGTAAAGATCGGCTAAACAGTTCATAAAGAGCATATAAAGACGGTTTTCGGAATCGACCACGTCAGGACGAGCGGCGGAAAGAAGGGAAATTCTCATTTTTATCGTTCTGTAGTTTAAGGATGGGAGGGTACCGGGCGAGAGTGGCCGGTACCCGATGTTCCCTACGAGAGGAGTTTGCGTTATGTATGACTACACGAAAGTAAAACTGGGCAAACAGACAGCTCACCACGACAGCCGGGTTCCCATGCTGAGCAAGTACACCGCCAGCCTTCCGCCGGCGCCGGCCGCCAAGGCCTACGACAGCAAAATCACCAACCTGGGCATGATGCTCAACAACACTCTGGGAGATTGCACCTGTGCCGCGGTCGGCCACTGCGTCCAACAGTGGACGGCGGAAGCGCAAAAGAAGCAGGTCATTATTCCCGATCCCGATATTTTGAAGCTGTATGAGATTGTGGGTCACTACGATCCCAAGAATCCCAAGTCAGACCGGGGCGCGATTGAAATCAACGTGCTCAACTACTGGCTGGCAAATCCGGTTGCCGGAAATAAACTGAGCGCCTTCTGTGCGCTCGAACCGCAGAATCTCGAGACCATCAAAGACGCCGTCTTCATCTTCGGGAACTGCTATATCGGCCTGCAAATGCCGGTGTCGGCGCAACAGCAGACGGTGTGGACAGTTCCTCCAGGCGGCCCGACGGGCCAGGGCGCGCCTGGTTCCTGGGGCGGGCACGCCGTCCCGATCGTTGCGTACGACGCGCGCGGACTTGTCTGCATCACCTGGGGAGAACTGGTGCGCATGACGTGGCAATTCTGGTCCGCATATTGCGACGAGGCTTACGGCCTTCTCAGCCCTGACTGGATTGCTGCCGGCAAAGCCCCGGCCGGATTCGACTGGAAACAACTCGAAGCCGACATGGGAGATCTGAAAACCGCCTTCCCGAAAGGTGCTTCGATCGCGGCCTAGGAAAACTTAAATTGGAAGCTGCCTGGCTCACGATGCGTGGGCCAGGTGGTTTCCTTTGTCTCGCATTCGGCAGAATTTACGAAACTCGAGTTTTTCAGCAAACTGAGAATCCGCCGCAGAACATTAACATTTAGGAGGAAAGTTTTATGGCAGAGCGCGCATTTACTCCGTTGCACCACGCAGATGTCGACGACATCCGGCTGAACTATGATCCCGAGGCTCCGCAGGAGCGTTTCAAAGCGGCTGGCGTGGAAGCTGCATTCCTGAGCAAGGACGCTCGGCTTCCCAGCATGGTTCCATGGCCGGCGGCTTCGAAGCCCACGCCCGAACCGCTACACCCTGCGCCCGCCGAGAGTGACGATTTGTCGAAGTTTAAAGGCTACGATGCCGTAGTCGTGACCTGGACGTCCGCCGAAGCGGCGACGCTGGCGGCACTGTTCACGCCCGGCTTCGAAGTATCCCAGTGGTACGAATATCGCCACAACGTGGCGAGTTACATTCCATTGGTCACCGGATCGAAGGCTCCCTTTAACGACAAAACACCTGACATGGCACGCTACTACCACAGTCTCGGACTGTACTTTCCGTGCCGCATCGGAAAAGCCCGCGTCCTGCTGATCAAGTCGGGCCTGCACCTCGACTACGATGGCCCGGCATATCCGGTCAAGAGAATGATCACCGAGGTTATACAAGCGGTGCAGCCCAAGCTTTTCATCACCACCGGAACCGGCGGAGGAATTGGGAAACAGGTTCTGCTCGGAGATGTGGTCATCGCCGGGCACACCCTTTTCCACTGCACTACGCAGTTCAAGGATGAGCCTTGGGCAACCGCTTCTTATTCGACGTCGCCCACTCCAGCCGGGGCGATTCCGACAATTACTCCCGCGCTCACAAAAGTGAACGCTGCGCGCGTCCCGGGCGCGCGACCTACTCCCAAGCTATGGGACACGGCGCAAGATACCATCGTGACCACCGATTTCTTCGGCTTTGACGATTCCACCAACTACTACAAACTTGAGGGACTGGGCCAGGCCTGTGACATGGGAGACGCCATGATCGGCAACGCGCTGCAGCAGTTTCCCAACCTGAAATGGCACGCTATACGCAACGCATCCGATCCGCAGATACCGAATCCGACGAA
>Ga0209169_10002403_pt1 | contig 11257 bp, 6 predicted proteins | sample HubBroMetageWRM4_FD_188346 | JGI IMG/M metagenome (GOLD analysis project Ga0209169, IMG submission 188346) | Warmed soil microbial communities from the Hubbard Brook experimental Forest, New Hampshire - Hubbard Brook CCASE Soil Metagenome WRM 4... | ecosystem: Environmental > Terrestrial > Soil...
AGACAACTCCGGCGGGAGACGGTTCAAGCACAATTGGAAGTTTCGCTAGGTCATCGAGGAAACTTCGAAGTAATTCTCTGGAAATGCGCTTGCGCTTTTCTGCAACCAGCAAGGCATTCAAAACCTCGTGCGGCCAAAACGAGGGCACTATCGCCGTATATTCTTCCCTGAACAGGTTGGCCACATGCTCGGCTATGAGCGAGTTTTCGTCCGGAAAGCACCAGGTCAAAACCACGGATGCGTCCAGGACGAACCTGCTCACCGGCGGCCTTCATTGATCAGATCTTTGATTTTAAGGCCGCGCAATGACAACTTATGGCGGGCCCCGAAGGTCGCCAACCGCTCCGCAGCCTTCGCTGGGGATCCGTCCTGAGCCGACATGCGCTCCTTCAGTAGAGCTCCGAGCAGCCGCGAAACGCTGGTGTCGCGGCGAGCAGCCTCAATGCGGGCCCACCGGGCCACATTCTCTTCCAGAGTCACGGTGACATTTCTTAAGCGATTACGCGAAGGCACGAAAACAGTGTAACACGAAGATCGTGTTTCACTGGGACAAGCGACAAACGTACGCATTCGTGGATTGGGATAAGGTCGCGCGCTTGCCTCAGCGGATTAATGACGAGGCACTGGAGCTTATGGAGCGCTCTTGATCACGACGGGCCCCGGGTCTCGGCGAGACCTGAGGCACCCGGTTTACGCGAACAAAAATTCTTTGGTTCTCAGTTCTTTAATCGTATCCCTCAGCTTCGCGGCTTTCTCGAATTCAAATCGCTTTGCGGCTTCGCGCATATCGCTTTCCAGCTTGCGCACATAGCTATCCAACTCTTCTTGCGACTTGAATTCGGGAATGCCCTCGCTCTCGCCGGCGGTTAGGTCGGTATAGTCGGCCTCGATGATGCGGGCGAGCGACATCTCCAGCGGGCGCACGATGGACTCGGGCGTGATCCCATTGGCCGCGTTGTAAGCTTCTTGAATGGCGCGGCGGCGGTCGGTTTCGCCCATAGCCTTTTTCATTGAGTCGGTCATGCGGTCGGCGTAAAGGATGGCCCGCCCATTTAAGTTGCGGGCGCAGCGGCCCATGGTCTGGATTAGCGCGCCGCTCGATCGCAGAAAGCCTTCTTTATCGGCATCGAGAATCGCGACCAGCGAAACTTCGGGCAGGTCGAGTCCTTCGCGCAGCAGGTTGATCCCGATCAGCACGTCGAACTCGCCCTTGCGCAGGTCGCGCAGAATTTTCACCCGCTCCAGCGTTTCGATCTCGGAGTGCATGTAGCGGCACTTCACGCCCACTTCGCTGTAATACTCGGCCAGGTCTTCGGACATGCGCTTGGTCAGCGTGGTCACCAGCACGCGCTCGCCGCGGCTGGTTCGTTCGCGGATTTCGTGCAGCAAGTCGTCAATCTGTCCCTTGACGGGACGCACTTCGACCGGAGGATCGACCAGGCCCGTGGGCCGAATGATTTGCTCGATCACCACTCCCGCCGACTTGGTCAATTCATACGGACCCGGAGTGGCCGAAACATAAATCATCTGCCCCATGCGATGCTCGAACTCTTCGAAGGTCAGGGGACGATTGTCCAGCGCCGAAGGCAGACGGAAGCCATACTCGACCAGTGTCTCTTTGCGCGAGCGATCGCCGTGATACATGCCATGTAACTGCGGCACGGTCTGGTGCGACTCATCGACAAACATCAGATAGTCGCGGGGAAAATAGTCCAGCAAAGTTGGGGGTGGTTCACCCGGAAGGCGCCCGGTGAAATGCCGCGAGTAGTTCTCAATCCCATGGCAGTACCCCATGGACTTGATCATTTCCAGATCAAACATGGTTCGCTGATGAACCCGCTGAGCCTCGACCACGCGACCCTGCTTCTCCAGTTCGGCTTCCCACCACTTCAATTCCTCTTTGATGGAATCGACAGCACGGCTGCGAGTCTCAGGCTTCATCACATAATGCGTTTTCGGATAAATCGGCAAGCGCACATATTTCTGCTTCACGGTGCCAAACAGCGGATCGATTTGCGAGAGCGCCTCAATCTCGTCGCCCCATAATTCAACGCGATAGGCCATGTCGTCATAGGTAGGAAAGATCTCGATCACGTCTCCGCGCACCCGAAAAGTTCCCCGCCGAAAATCGCCATCGGTGCGCTCGTAAAGAATGTCGACCAGCTTGCGCGTAATCTCTTCGCGCTTGATCTTCTGCCCCTTCTCCAGAAACAACATCATTCCGTAATAAGCTTCCGGAGATCCCAAACCATAAATGCAACTCACCGATGCCACAATCAAACAATCGCGGCGCTCAAAAAGCGAGCGCGTGGCCGAGAGCCGCAGCTTGTCCAGCTCATCGTTGATGGTCGCCTCTTTCTCGATATAAAGATCAGCTGCAGGCACATAAGCCTCCGGCTGGTAAAAGTCATAGTAAGAGACGAAGTATTCGACGGCGTTATGGGGGAAAAAGTTTTTGAATTCGTGATAGAGCTGGGCGGCGAGGGTTTTGTTGTGGGCCATGACGATGGTCGGACGATTCAGCTGCTCGATCACCTTCGCCACGGTGTAGGTCTTGCCAGAGCCGGTGACGCCCAAAAGCACCTGATGCTGTTCGCGGTCGAACAAACCTCTGGTGAGAGACTCGATCGCCGTAGCTTGATCGCCTTTCGGGGTGTAGTCGCTTACTAGTTTAAAGTCCATGGGAATTAAGCTCTCAGCCGTCGGCACTCAGCTTTCAGCCCGGTCACGCTTTGGATTTCGCCATCACCTGCAGAAAGGAATTTCAGCGGGCAGGCATCTCTCTATTATAGCTTGGTGAACAGAAAGCAAAACGGCGCGAGGATTGAATCCCTGCGCCGCGCGGAACGATTTCAGAGGTTTTACGGAAGCTTGAAGTTTACCGTGATCTGAGTTTGAATTTCGACTGGTTGATCGTCGAGGTAATACGGTTTGTATTTCCACTGCTTGACCGCGTCGATTGCGGCGTGCGCCAGAACCGAATCGCCGCTGAGCACAGTCACTCTGGTGATGCTGCCGTCTTTGCCAATGTTAGCCATCAGTTCGACAGATCCCTGGACCCGCATCTGCTTCGCGAGCGCAGGATATATGGGGGGAACGCTCTTGATCAGCAGTCCCTGCGACACGCCTTGCGAGACCTTCAATTGCTGGGAGGACTGGTGAGGGAGAGTCGCCGCGGGCGTACTGATGATTCCGGAGAGCGCCTGACTGTTGGCGTTGGAAGAATCCAGCGATCCGGGTGCGGGTGGTTGTTCCGGTTCAGATGGAGTCGGCGGAACTGGGGCCGGGGCTTCGTTCTTGACCACCAGGGGCGCGGTAGTTTGCGCGTCAGGCTGGGTTCTAATTACGGTGTTCGGCGCGACGATGGCAGTCGATTTTTTCGGAGCCGGAGGGTGAGTATCGGTTGTCGAGAGAGTGATGTCAGGGCCCTGCTCGATGGGGAGCGCGGAGTCCTGCGGTGACGGCGTTGTTGTGGAAGTCACATTTTGCGCTGGACTTTGCGAAGGCTGAGTTGCTGGAAGTTGAGGCTGAGCCGGCGCGGTTCGCGGAGAAACAGATGGGGCAATAGACGCCGCACCTGGAGATTGCATTTTCGTCCAGCCAACATATCCGACAGCCGCGACTGCAACCAGAATCGCGGCTGCGATCAAAATGGTCTTCTTACTGCTTCCGGATGCGGGCTCGGTGGGTATTCCGCCGAGGGATGCAAAAGCAGGCGCTTCAATTTCGTGTATTTCCGGCTGCTCGGGCTCGTCGAGTGGTTTGGATACTATTCTTGCCAGCGCGGTTGCGGCCGCTTGACCGGACGACATGCTGATGCTGTGAGAGGCAGGGCTGACGGGCGCTTCAGAAACGTCTACGTGCGAAGGTAGTGTTTTCTTCGCTACGGGAAGATCGACTTCCGGGTTATCCGTGATCCCGGCTGCGTGCTGAAGACCTGTGGCCATTGGCTCGACCGAAGGTTTCGGAAGCTGCTGCCACGGATTCTCCCTTGCCGTCCGAGATGTTGCTATCGGGTCCGGCATCGATTCGAGGAACGCGGCTTCGGTTGGCTCGGGTTTCGGGCCAAGGTCGGCTTCTACCTCGAAGAGGGCGGAGCTGACAGGTGGAATCGGAGACGGCGGCGGCTGCGGCGGCAAGTATGTCGGCTTTGTCTGGGGAATTTGTGGAGCGGCTGGACGCATTGCGTTGATGCTGCTAATGGGCCGCGGAGGCGCTTGAACAGCGGGCACCGCGTTCGCGGGTTTGGCCGCATCAGTTTTTCGCAGCAGTCCGCGTGCAACGCGCAATGTTCCCTTGGATTGTTCAACATTAATCGGTTTGGTTAGAACCAGGTTGGCGCCGATGCGGAATGCCTTGGCAACACCGGCTTGTCCCTCGACAACGGCAACGGCGAGCGACGACTGATTGGATCCGGAGTTGTGTGCGCTTTTGAAGAGCAGGGCCGCGTTCTGTTCACTGTCGCAGTCCACCACGATGGCATCGAAGTGCTCCGCCATCAGCCTCTTGACTGCCGCGAAGGGCTCGTTGCAAGGCTCTACCCGAAACTCCAGGTCGTTCAGGACTTGGGTGACAACGCGGGCGGTTTTCTCGTCAGGACAGAATAAGAGGGCGCTGTACTTCATACTAGAATCGTAGGTACTGTGGTGAGGAGCATCAAGTTACGTAGGTACTTTCACGGCCATTCCAAACCCTTGACTCTCTCGTCACTTACGAAAGGTGGTGTCCAGCGGGTGCGCCGAAGCGGAGACGCCGCCTCGGCTGATCGCCGGAGCGCAGCGACTGAATATTGGGCCGACTTGGATTGGACAAAAACCTTGGCACTGCGAGATCCTTCGCCCCGCTGGAAAAAACGCGGGGCTTCAGGATGACCTCACCTGATTAAAAAGAAGACCAGACCGAGCCATATGCCGGACCCGTACAATGACGGGCATGCGCATCCCGCTTTGGCTGAAGATTGGCTGGAGTCTTTGGGTGCTGGCATGGATGCCGGTTTACTGGCATCAGTATGGAGTGCAGAACTTTCTATTCTTCTGTGATTTGGGAAACTTGTTTATTGCGGCGGCGCTCTGGTTGGAGAGTCCACTGCTGTTTTCGTGGCAGGCTTGCGGGTTGTTGCTTTTTCAAACTCTCTACATCATCGATTTAACCGGGGCAGTTTTGAGTGGGCGGCATATTATCGGCGGGACCGAATATATGTTCGATCCTCACCTGCCGCTGTCGGTGCGGCTGCTCGGTTTGTTTCACGTTGTGGTGCCGCCCCTGCTGCTGTGGGCGATTTGGCGGCTGGGCTATGACAAACGAGGCTGGAAGTATCAGACGCTCACTGCGTGGGTTGTGGTTCCAATCAATTATTTCTGGCGGCCGCAATACGATGTGAACTGGGCGCGTGGGCCATTTTTTCGCGAGCAGCATCTCGTTCCGGGGATGGTTTATTTGTTGACCTATTTGCTGTTGGTGCCGTTGTTGGTTTATTGGCCTACGCATTTGGTTCTGCGGTGGTGGGTGAGGCGGCGGTCCGCGGGTTGATCATGCGACCCCGCGGACGGGCGGGGACGCCGGTCTCTCCATTGTGGCTTTGTGCATTGGTTCGGAGAGAGCTAGGGCCACTCCGCGCGAGATCTTTCGCCCCGCTGGAAAACGCGGGGCTTCAGGATGACGTCAAGATCGGAATACTTTTCCTACTGTCTCGCTGCTACCAGGGCTTGCTTTGTGGCTTCGAGCAAGGCTTCTGGGCCTACCGGTTTTCCGGTGGCGCGTTCCATCCAGAGGTCGGGGGTGATGCGGCCCATCTTGGCCATGCGCTCGAATTCGGGCCCGATGCTGCCGGCTTTCTTCATTTGTTGTTCGATCTGAAACGCGATCATGTGGCCGATGGGGTAATCGGGAAGATACAGGAACGAGTCGATCATGTGGGAGTAGATTCCGAGCAGGACGACGTCGTTCTTGTGGAAGACGGGAGCGTAGTAACGGTTCCAGATGTCTTTCGAAATTTGCACGGTGGCCGCGTCGAGTTGTCTGGGAGTGGCTTGCGGGTGATCGTACATCCAGTGCCAGACGCCCATGTCAACGAGCGCGACGCCGGCAATTTCGTAGGTTCCCCAAAAATCGTTCAAGGTTTTTTCGGCCTGGCTCTTGGCATCGGGCGCGGGAAGACCGAGCAGTTCAAGATCGTGGCCCTGAAAGACGAAGGCGAGCGCCTCGGTGAAAGCGGTGTTGGGAACGCCTTGCAGCAAGGTGAAGTCGTTATCGTTGAGTGAGAAAGTTTGCTCGACGTTATGTCCCATCTCATGGACGGCGATGTTGAAGCCCTTATAGTTCATACCGTTCTTTTCCACGCGGGTGCGGAGATGCGCTTTCTCGGATCGCATTGAGGCTCCCATGGCATGGCCGGAACCGCGCGCCGGATCGACGATGATGTTGTTGGCGACGTACTGCGCGCGGTCGGGAGCGAATCCGAGTTTCGTGAGCAAGTTGGGAATGTCTTTCTGATACGCCTCTGCGGTCGGATATTTCTTCGCTACGATTTCGTCGAGTTGTGCTTCTGTGTATTGGCTGCCGGGACGAAAACCGTTGTACCAGATGTCGAAGGGCTCAAGTGGGCGGCCGAGCCGGACCTGAATTAACTGCGCGGTCTGCGCCACGAGCGAGGAACTCAGCACCTGCTCCAGCATAGTTTTTACTTGGGCCTCTGGAATCTCGCGATCTTCGTCGAAGCGGCGGTCGATCAGCGTGGGGGCGGTTGGAGAATACGGATCGGCCTTGCGCGATGCCTGGAAATCCTTCAGCAACGTGGCGTAACGTGTATCCGGTTCAGGCGCATTTGTGATTGGGAGATTGCTTTTGGGCGGGGCATCTGAGTCTTTCGCGGCTGCGGGAGTGACTCCATTGGTGAACGGATTCCAGTCCACGGCGGGATTGTTGATCACGACTTGCGGAATCGTCTGCGTGACAATGCGCTCCATCACCTGCTGGATCATCTTTTGTTTTGCGGGACCGCTCTGTGCGTCGGAGTAGTCAGCTTTGATTTCGTCGCGCAAGTTCCAGTGACTCAGAAGGCGCATTTTGGGCGGGAAAAGGCGCGTCCCCTGGGCATCGACGAGGTGGTACATCCAAATGTTGTATTGTGCGATGTACTGTGCGGCCTGCGCTGCAGCTTGCGAGATGGCGAGGTTGACATCGGCTGGGATGCGCTTGTCAAAACGTTGCGCGAGCCGAACTTCTGCCCACTGACGGCGCGTCCAGGTTGGTCCCTCTTTCAGGCGTTCGTCGAGCGTAGTGAGGGGGAAGTTCAACAGGACAGTAAACGCGAGCTTATTGTTGAAAAAGTCATCGAGAACGTGCGCGGAAGGATCGTAGCCGGCGAATGTTTCGTCGAAAGGAAGTACCGGGCCAAGATCGAGATCGGTTTGCTGATTGAACGAGCGATTGATCTCATGCATGTGGCCGTCGAGTTGTTCGAGCAGGCTCTGGAAGCGGCTAAACGTGGTATCGAGTGTGGCTTGATCGCCAGCGAAGTTGGTGCGAACGAAGTCCTCAAACATTGCCGAATCGCCGTCGTCCGCGCGCCAGAACTCGGTCACTTGGCGGAGACCACGTTCAAGGCGGGGCTGTTGCTGCGCGCCGTACTTCGCGGTGAGTTCGTTTTGCAGCTTGGCACTCGAATTGTTCATCCAAGAAGGAGCAACTGCGGCGGATGTCTTACCCGGGGTTGAAGCATTTTGCATCAAGATCTCCTCTGCACAAAGTGGAACCGCGACGCACAGTAGGGCTATCGCCAGTAGCGGCAGACGAAAGCATTCTTTCATTTTCTGCTCCTCTTTATTATTTCTGTTTCTTGCTCCTCAGCGCCGAGTCCGGCTCTGGATAGGACAGGGAATTGCTGAACTCGGAGATGTCGGAAGATGCGAAATCGGGAAATGGCAGCTTTTTGTTTTCGCGCCATTGCTGGACTTCGTGCGCGATGGCTGCGGTTCTCTCTTTGTCCAAACCGGAGTCGCGACTCAGATAAAGCGCTCTTGAGGGGAAGGCGAAGCCCGTGCCGGAAGCGGCGACGATGTCCATGATTCTCAACAGAAGATCTTCCTGAATGGCGAGAAACTCAGCGCCGTCTCTGGTCAGAACGTAGCAAAACACTTCCAGAGTCAGCGCACTGTTGTCGTATCCAATGAATCGAATACGAGCGCCTTCGGTTTCTACTTTGGGGTGCTCGTAAAAAAGGCGGCGAATCTGGGCGAGCACGTAGCGCAGTTGGTCGGCGGAAGTTTCGTAACGCAGGCCCAGCTTGGTGTTGAAGAGAATTTTGTCGCGACGGCTGAGGTTCTCAATGTTCATGGTGGCGAGCGATCCGTTGGGAATGGAAAGCTCGCTGCGCTCGGGAGTGCGAATGCGAGTCGAGCGCAGGCTGATATCTTCCACCGTGCCGGTTCTGTCGCCGAAGCGACAAACGTCGCCCACGCGGATGACTTCGTCTGCGAGCAGGGAGACTCCGCCGAAAAGATTCTCCAAAGTTTTTTGGGCGGCAAAGGCGACCGCGATTCCGCCGATGCCGAGACCGGCGAGCGCGGTCGTCATGTTGAAGCCGAGGGAGCCGAGGATGACGAAGAGCGCGAGAATGACGATCAGGGCTTTGAGGACGCGTTCACCGAGAAGCAGAAGCGACCCGGCGCCCTTGCGGCCCATCGAGATGGCGCGCTCTCGAAATCGCCGCGCTATCTGTCCCAGGAATCGCTCAATCAGCCAGGCCCATCCGATAATAAAAACGACGCCGATGGTGAGTTGGTAGTAGTGCCGCGGCAGCAACGGCAAACCGAGATGCCTTTCGCAGATGACGTGAACTACGGCGGCGAACAGCAGCCAAAGCGGGCGCGAGATTGCCGACCAGGCTGTGGCGCGGGGCGGCTGACGACGACGTAGTTTCTGGAAGAGACCGAGGATCCAGATTAAGAGCCAGCCCACTCCCGCGGCGAACGGGATGGCCAATAGCATACCCAGCCATTGCCATATTGGCATTCCAAACAGTTCGTTTCGCACCAGGAAATTGGGCAGATGGGATTCCATCTGGCGCTCTTCCAGCCGGTCGTAAAGCTCGGGGACCTTGGCCAGAGTGTCGGATGAAATCAACCAGATTTTTGCGCCACCGGGATCGGAGACGCGGACGAGATTGAGCTCGGCATCAACGTCTCCAGCGGACAGAGTTCCGATGCGCTGCCGGTCGGAAGAAACTCCGTCCTGCGGAGTTCCCTCGGGCCGATTGCTGATCAGCCGCAGGTTGCCAGAGAATGCGCGATCCATCACAGCTTTCAACTGAGTGGCAAGTTCCTCGCCTTGCGCCGCGCGCCTGGCGTTGGTCATTTGCAAATATTGCGAAGCGATGGAGTAGCTGCCGGACTGAGCTGCCTGCAGAAATCCGTAAATCGTGCCGCTGGGAGTGTCGCGGCCCAGGGGGTCCGGCTGGCTGGCCGATTCGGGTGTCTTGCTCGGTGTGGGCAGCAGTTGCGCCGGAGCTGCGAGCGAGAGCGTCGCGCACACGAGAAGCAGGAAGATCGGTTTAAAGAAAGAAGACATATTCCTTCTAAGGGCATTGCGGACTTGCGTCCGCAGGAACATAACTAACTACGTCTCTACGGAAACTGGCTGCGCCGAGCGAGAGATCATTGTACCGAAAGGAAAGCAACATCGCGGCGCGGGGCTGATTCTAGGGACGCTTGGGCCGATAGATGTCGGTGGCAGTGCCAAAGAAAACTTCGGCGGAATTCATTACCGTCTCCGAAAGCGTGGGGTGAGGATGGATGGTGAGTGCGACGTCTTTCGCGAGTGCGCCCATCTCGATGGCAAGCACACCTTCGGCGATGAGTTCTCCCGCTCCGGCGCCGACGATGCCAACTCCCAGAACGCGCTCGGTTTGAGGGTCGATTATCAGTTTGGTCATACCTTCGGTGCGGTCGATGGTCAGGGCGCGTCCGGAGGCGGCCCAGGGAAATTTCGCAACCTTGATCTCACGATTGTCTTTTTGCGCCAGAGTTTCGGTGAGGCCGCACCAGGCGATTTCGGGATCGGTGAAGACGACGGCGGGAATCGCGTTGGGCTCGAAGGCGACTTTATGTCCGGCAATGGCTTCGGCGGCGGTGCGTCCTTCGTGCGAGGCTTTGTGAGCCAGCATGGGTTCGCCGACTACGTCGCCAATGGCGTAGATTGCGGGATCGTCGGTTTGCAACTGCTTGTTGACTTGAATGAATCCGCGCGGGCCGATTTTAACTTGAGTTTTATCGAGGCCGGGGATTTCGGAATTCGGTTTGCGTCCCACCGAGACCAAAACTTTGTCGAATACTTTCTCGCGTTCCTTTACTTCAGGGCCGTCGAAGGTGACGCGGATTCCGTTGGGTTCTTCTTTTACGGCGGCTACGGTGGTGTTGAGCAGGATGGAGTCAAAACCCTTTTCCAGGCGCTTGTGCAAAGGTAAAACCAGATCGCGATCGGCACCGGGCAAGAGTCCGGAGAGCATTTCGACGACGGAGACTTTGCATCCGAGCGCGGCGTATACCGTGCCGAGTTCGAGGCCGATGTAACCGCCGCCGATGACGAGGAGAGTTCCGGGCACTTCGCTGAGGTCCAGCGCGGAGGTTGAATCCATCATGCGCGGGGTTTCCAGTTTGAGGCTGGGGATGATTGAGGGTCGCGAACCCGTCGCGATAATGATACGGTCGAAGGTCTGCGAGTTTTCAGTCCCGTTGGATCGAGTGATGTGTAACGTATTCGAATTTTCGAATGCGGCTTTGCCCTGGATGTATTCGACTTTCCGCTGCTTCGAAAGGATGCCCAGGCCTCCCGTGAGCTTCTTGACTACGCCTTCTTTCCAGGAACGCAAGCGGGGCAAGTCTATCTTCGGATCGGCGTATTCGATGCCCCAGTTTGAAGCGTGACGAGATTCGTCGATCAGCTTAGCAACGTGGAGCAGCGCTTTAGACGGGATGCAGCCGCGATACAGGCAGACGCCACCCGGATTTATTTCGGGATCGATCAGCGTGACTTTTAATCCGAGGTCGGCGGCGAGGAAAGCTGCGGCGTAGCCGCCGGGACCTCCGCCGATTACCGCGACGGACAATTGCGTCGTGTCTGCCATAGTTTCTTCCATTACTCACTTTACAGTTCGCTCAGAAAATACTTACCGTGCGGGGGAAGTATCTGACACGATCAGTTGCCGGCCGGCGATATCAATTGTGAGAGCCTTGCCCAACCAAAAGTCGAGACCGATGAC
>Ga0209169_10002404_pt1 | contig 11254 bp, 7 predicted proteins | sample HubBroMetageWRM4_FD_188346 | JGI IMG/M metagenome (GOLD analysis project Ga0209169, IMG submission 188346) | Warmed soil microbial communities from the Hubbard Brook experimental Forest, New Hampshire - Hubbard Brook CCASE Soil Metagenome WRM 4... | ecosystem: Environmental > Terrestrial > Soil...
GAAATTCTGAGCGCTAGGGTCATTGCCGCTGGGATTGGCCAGCATCATTACCTGGATCGACGACGACAGGTTGGCCAGCATCATGTGGAGGGCTTCGCGATGCTGGGAAATGTCGTCGGCCAACGAGCGCGTGACGGTGTTTTGCAGCAGCATTTCGTTGGTTTTCAGGCGCTCCCGATTCATGGTCTCGATCTGTGCCGAGTAGAAATACATGGGGAGAACGCTGATGGCCAAGAGCACTCCCAGGATGACGTAGAGGAGCGGAATGCGCGCGGGAATAGGAAGCTTTAGCGGCAAAAGGCAGTCCTGGCGGGCCATGCACGGGGGAGAGCTGGTCCGTTCTACTTTCATTCTAAGTTGGTTTGCGGTGGGTACTGCAGGTGCTTAAAGTACAGGTCACCGTTACGGAAGTACTTGGGGCGGCGGTTACTGCGGGCCGCGGGGATGGGGCGAATTCCGATGTTCAGCCCCTGAAGGGGCGTCTGATTTTGAGTGATTTGCGGTATCGCTAAAGCGATACCCTGACACGAATCGCGAGCGCAGCAAACTGTAAAGCCGCGTTGAAAATACGGCTTAGCGGCTCGCTTCGGCTTAGCTCAGGACAGGCTCTGAAGCCGTGCCCTTTCAAAGCGAATTCAAACTGACGCACCAACCACCTCAAATACTGGGAACCGCCTTCGCACCGGTTTATAATAGTGCGGTCGGCTCCGGGGTGCTTTATGCGGTTTTTCGACTTTCCCTGCCTGGGTTATCGGTTGCTGGCGACCCTTCTGGTCTTGCTGGTTTTGTCTTCGCTGACGCTCGCTGGCAATACTCCACCACCTAAGATGTCCAAGGAAACGCGCGAAGAGATTGTCCACGTTTTTACTGCAGAGCTGGTTTACATCCGCGCGAACTTTCCTATGGGACAGACCGGGCTAAGACTCAGGGACGGAACTGTGACGCCCACCGGACCGGAGCTGGAGCATTTGATGGCGCTTTGGGGACCAGCGGCTAAGCCCGGGGACCGGGCCCGCATCAGCGACGTGGTCTTCAAGGATGACCATATCCACTTTGAGATCAATGGCGGTCCCGTCAAAAAACAGAAGTGGTACCAGCACATCACGGTTGTCGGTTCGAGCGCGTCGGCGCCGGTGGCGCCCGGGGATGCGTCCGCCAATGCGCGGGGGTCTTTCGTCGATCTCTACTTTGACAAGTATGTTCCGGAGATTGAAGGGCCGGAGTTGAAGCAGCTGTTGCGTCCAGTGTTCGATTTCGATTCCAAGTCGGCGCTCGATGCTTATCTGGAGACGGTTCCTCCGCAGGTGAAAGAAGCGATCAAGAATCATCACGTGCTGGTGGGAATGAATCACGAGATGGTGATTTATGCCATGGGGCGTCCGCCAAAGAAAGTGCGGGAGACGGCGAACGAAGTTGAGTACGAGGAGTGGATATATGGCGTGCCTCCGCAGGACGTTGATTTTGTGCGCTTCGTGGGCGACGAAGTGGTGCGCGTGGAAACCATGAAAGTGAATGGCGAGAAGATGGTGCGCGTCGATAAGGAAGTTGATCTGGGCGCGGCGACGGTGGCCACGAAACAGGAAGCACGACCGGCGACCGCGCCGACGTTGCGGCGTCCGGGCGAGGAGATGCCGGAGTCCACACCGGCCAACCCCTCTAGCGCACCGCCGATGGCGCCAGCGCCGCCGCCTAGCGGGCCGGGATCAGGTCCACCGCCGCCTGATCGAAGTTTTCCGCCCACGCCGACGATGTGGTGAGTGGCGATGCACACGCGACCGTAGCTGGAGACGGCCGAGCAGCCCCTAAAGGGGCATCTGAATTGGAAGTACTTACGGCATCGCTGAAGCGATGCCCTGATACAAAACCGACCGCGCTCCATCGTTCCATCGCTCTGTCATCCGAGGTTCCGTCGTCCTGACGTATTCCGCGTCTCGACCTTCCGCACCTCGACCTTTTACACTAGTAATGTGAAGATTGCGCTGGGCCAGATCAACCCCACCGTGGGGGACTTTTCCCGGAACGCTGCCAAGATTATCCAATTTGCCCGTGACGCGCGGAGTGCCGGCGCGGGTCTGATTCTTTTCCCGGAACTTGCCGTTTGCGGTTATCCGCCGCGCGATCTCGTCGAGCGTCCGTGGTTTGTGGAGCGCTGTCGCACGACCGTCGACCGGATCGCGGCGGAAACGGTGGGGATTGCCGTGATCTGCGGGACGGTGACTCCGGCGGAAGCGGAGTCGGGCAAGAAGGTGATGAACTCGGCGGCGCTGCTGCGTGACGGGCGCATCGAGTTGATCCAGTCGAAGATGTTGCTGCCCACCTATGACGTGTTCGACGAGATGCGGAACTTCGCTCCCGCCAAGAGCCAGCAACTGTTCAGTTTTTGTGGGAAGCAGATGGCTTTGACTATCTGTGAGGACGCCTGGAACGACAAGCGCTTCTGGAACCGGCGGCTGTATGGGGTTGATCCGGTCGAGGAGCTGGTGCGCGCGGGCGGGAATTTTGTGCTTAACATTTCGGCATCTCCGTTTTGGCTGGGCAAGCGCGAACTGCGGCGGGACATGCTGACGTCCATCGCGCGGAATCAGAAGGTTCCGGTGGCGATGGTGAATCAGGTTGGGGGCAACGACAGCCTGGTGTTCGACGGATCGAGTGTGGTGATTGCTCCGGATGGACAGGTGATTGCGCAGGGAAAGTCGTTCGAGGAAGACCTGATTTATTTTGACTCGCAGACGTTGACCGGAGACGTACACTCGCAGGTTGTCGGCGAAGAAGGCAGCGCTTATGAAGCTCTGGTTCTGGGCACGCGCGATTATGTTCTGAAATGCGGCTTCCAGAAGGCGATTATCGGGCTTAGCGGAGGCATCGATTCCGCGCTGACCGCGTCGATCGCGGTGGATGCACTTGGGCCGGAGAATGTGATCGGCATTGGCATGCCGGGGCCATACTCGTCGCCGGGGTCGATTGACGACGCTCGGGAGTTGGCCGAGAACCTCAAGATTCGCTTCGAGCTGCTTTCCATCAATGAAATCTATTCGGCGGCCCGCGAGACGCTTGCGCCGGTGTTTGCGGGGATGGCGGAGGATGCCACTGAGGAAAACATTCAGTCCCGCGCTCGCGGAATGCTGCTGATGGCCATTTCTAACAAGTTTGGCGCGCTGGTGCTTTCTACCGGCAATAAAAGTGAGCTGGCGGTTGGCTACTGCACTCTCTACGGCGATATGGTCGGCGGATTGGCGGTGATCTCGGATGTGCCGAAGACGATGGTGTACCGGCTGAGCGCGTATGTGAATTCACGGGGCAGGGTGATTCCGGAGGCGACGATGGAGAAGCCGCCGTCGGCGGAATTGCGTCCGAACCAGAAGGACTCGGATTCGCTTCCGCCGTATGAAGTGCTCGACACGATTCTCGAAGATTACGTGGAGGAATCGTACTCGGCGGGAGAGATCGCGCGGGCACACGGTTTTGATCACGATCTGGTGCAGCGCGTGCTCCGGATGGTGGAGCGCAGCGAGTATAAGCGGCAACAGGCGGCGCCCGGAATCAAGATTTCCGCCAAGGCGTTTGGCTATGGGCGGAGATTTCCTATTGCCGCGAAGTCAGAGTTCTAGCGCATGCCGAATAGCTCCAACAACATGACAAGTGCGCGGATTTTTGTAACAATCGAAATCCCATCGAAATCACAAATATGAGACTCATTCACCGCACTTTGCTTTCAAGTCTGCTCGCTGCCCTTGTGCTATGCGGCGTCGTCAGTGCTCAAACTCAGCCCGCTCACCCGGCGAAATCGACGGCTGCCACGCCTGCGGCGGGGCCCGCTACGGTTCTTCCGACCGAAGACACGGTGAATGCATTCCTGTTCCAGATGTTTGGTTACGATCCGACCATCACGTGGAAGGTGAGTGAGATTCGTCCGTCGGAGGTGCCGGGGCTGGCGGACGTTACGGTGGTGATCACAAACGCACAGGGAGCGAACCCGAATCGGTTGCTGATTAGCTCCGATGGAAAACATGCCATTGCGGGCGACATCCTTCCCTTTGGGGCGAAGCCGTTTGAGGACATCCGCGTTAAGCTCGAAAAAGGCGTGACTGGTCCGGGCAAGGGACCCGCGAATGCGGCAGTGACGATTGTGGAGTTCAGCGATATGCAATGTCCGCACTGTGCGAAGGCCGCGCCGATGGTCGATCAGCTTTTGGCGCAAGAGCCTAATGCGCGCTTTGTCTTTCAGAATTTTCCGCTGCCCATGCACGACTGGGCGGAGAAAGCGGCCGGGTACGTCGACTGCATCGGGCGGGCTTCGAATGATGGAGTCTGGAAATTTATCCAGAAAACGTTTGAAGATCAGGCCAATATCACTGCGGCGAACGCCGATGAAAAGCTGAAGGCCATCGCGACTGCCTCCGGCGCGAACGCCAATGAGATCGCGGCCTGCGCTACCCAGCCGGACACGAAGGCCAGAATCGAGGCCTCCATTGCCCTGGGCAAATCGGTGGGTGTGACGGGAACGCCGACTCTGTTCATCAATGGACGCAACGCCGGGGGAGCGTCGGTGGAGGCGCAGAAGAAGATTGTGGACTTCCAGGCAAGCCAGAAGTGATCGGGCGATCGGGTCATCTGGTGATCTGAAATCTGAGAGTCTTTCGATTCTCGATGGTCTGATCAGCTGATGTTCTGATTTATTTGCTCAGCCAGATTTCCGGGGTTGCGGAGCGCTCGGGGCTCTTGACCACATATGGAGTGAGTAGGATCAGGAGTTCGTCGTCCTCTTCTTGTTTGGATCTTTGTGATGTGAGGAAGCCGAAACCTGGGATATTGGAGAACGTCGGCAGGCCGGCCAAGCTCCTTTGATCTGATTTTGTAATCATTCCTGCTACAGCCGCCGGCTCGCCTTCCTTGAGAATGATCCCGCCCTTGAACTCACGATTCAAAATGTCGGGAATGCCGTTATTGTTGGTGGTACCCAGAGTGCGGAATGTTATTTCCAGCTCGAGAGCCACGTCCGAGTTGTCGTGAACCAGCGGCTTGGCTTTGAGTGTGAGTCCGATGTCCTCATAATTGACGGAGGGGAAGGGCGCGGTGAACGACTGATTCCCGATGACAGAGGCGATGGCCGGATTGTTGTAAACCGGCGCAAAACTGGCGTTGAGGATGGGATAACGGGAGCCTAATTTAAAAGTGGCGTCTTTATCCTGAGAAGCCCGCAGGGTTACATGATCGAGTTCGCGGACGGAACTCTCATTCATGGATAACGCGGCGGACAACTGATCGAGGCTCAGTCCCATGAGCGTGAGACCGCCGCCGAAGGTGGCGAGGGGCTGGCTGAAAATTGAATTCTGCTGGCCCTGTAATTGGGCGAGCAGGGCGGCGATGGTCTGATTACCGGCCTGGTTGATACCGCCAGAGGCAATCAACTGATTGATCAGATTCTGAGCATTTTGTCCGCCAAGAGCGGCGAGGGCGGCTACTGGAATGTTGTAAAGATTAAAAGTATCCGGGACGTGCAAGCCGATGTTGCTCATGTAAGTGTGGCTCACCTGGAAGACCTTCAGATCGAGCATTACTTGCGGCCGCGGACTATTCAGCTGGCCAAGAAATTGGGTGGCGGCTTCCAATGCCGCCAGCTGTCCGCGCACCGTGACGGTGCTGGAGGCGGTGTTCACGCTTACAAGTTTGAAGTCAAACAGCGACCGCAACGCGTTCGACAGATCGGCCAAATCTTTGGGAACGCTGACGTCCGGGATGAAAAACGAGCGCATGCCCATGCGGTCGTAGAGGCGGTGGTTGTCGGCGTTGTCAACGGCGACGAAAAGAACGGTGTCTTCGAGGGCGACGCTGAAACTTTTGGTTGCGGCGGAGGCGGCCTGCATGGCGGTTGCGAAATCCGCGTTCTGCAGGTCGAAGCGGACGTGGCGGCTGGGGAAGCTATCGTCGAAGATTACGGTCAGACCATAGCTGGCGGCGACGGCGGTAAGCAGCCCACGCGAGTCGCCGCTGTAGTGGATGTCATGGATGCCGTCGATGGGTTTAGCGATTAACGAGTCGGCGCTGGCGACCACTCGGGGCGGTTCGGCAGTGTGCACCGGTACTGGCCCCAGGGCGTCGCTGATGCGCTGCTGGGCAAATTCGTTTTGCGGGTCGAGATTCAGAGCGCTGCGAAACTCCGCCAGCGCCTCTACTTGCCGTCCACTGATCAGGTCGACGTTTCCGGCTTGCAGATGCATGCCGGCGAGATGTTGCCGGGTAATCTCGCGCGCGGTCAGGTATTCAACATTTTGCGGGACGAGGCGGGCGGCTTCCTCAAATTCGTAAAAGGCCTGGTCGAGATTCTGCGATTTCTCGAGTTTGAGTCCGCGGGCGAAAGCCTGGTGGGCGGCCTTAAGGTCTTGCTTGGGACCGGTACAGCGGGGTGCGCCTCCGGAATCGGAACAGAGCGCTGGCGCAGCGGATGGCGGAGTGTCTAGGGCCAGACACACTCCGGCGAGCAACAGTAGGATTCCCGCTGGCAACCATCGCATATTAACTACTATAGAATGCTCCGCTATGGCTGTCTTGCAAGGGAAATACTCGATAGGGAACTACGGTCGTAACGGGCGGGTGGCCGTTGGGACATAACGGGTTCAGCGCAGCATGAGGCGTTCGATGCTGGTGGCGCGGCCGGACTGGTCATCGCACTCAACGACTACGGCGCAGAGACGGACGTCGCCGATGGCGGCCTCGAAGCGCGCCGGCATTCCACTGAGAAACTTCTCGACTACTGATTCCTTCTTTACTCCGATGACACTGTCGAAGGGACCGGTCATGCCGACGTCGGTGATGTAGGCGGTGCCCTTCGGCAGGACGGTTTCGTCCGCGGTGGGAATGTGGGTGTGCGTGCCTACGACGGCGGTGACTCGACCGTCGAGGTACCATCCGAAGGCTACTTTTTCGGAAGTGGCTTCGGCGTGAAAATCCACAAAGATAATCTTTGAGTCGGAGTTCGACTTGATCTGTTCGAGAAGACGATCGGCGTAGCGAAAAGGATCGTCGCTTGAGCCCATGAATACACGTCCCTGGAAATTCATGACCGCGTAAGCGACGCCGTTCTTCTGGCCTTCGTAGACTCCCCAGCCGGGTAGGTTCTGGGGAAAATTTGCCGGGCGCAACAAGCGGCGTGCCGGGCTGTGCGGGTTGCCGTCCGCCATCTGGAAGTACTCGATGATCTCGCGTTTGTCCCAGACGTGATTGCCGGTGGTCATGACGTCGATGCCGAGATCGAAAAGCTCTTCGGCCAGCGGAGGCGTGATGCCGAAGCCGGCCGCGGCGTTTTCACAATTGGCGATGACCAGGTCTGGAGCGTGCTGCTTACGCAGCTCGGGGAGGCGATCTTTTACGATCGTGCGTCCAGGACGGCCAAAAATGTCACCGATGAAGAGAATTTTCAAGAGCAGGTCTCGGGTGTCAGGTCTTAGGTCTTAGGAACAACGCCGCTCGCCATCGAGCGGGGAAAAGCAAGCTTCGATGTTATCACGGTGAAAACTGGCTACTGGGTGGTGATTTCGGCGGTCTTCAGGAAGTCGTAGTTTCCGGATGGATTCAGCGTTAGATTTTCCACGCGGCGCGTGTGGACTAGCACGTTGTCGAAGTACCAGAGGTTTATGTAGGGCTCATCCTGCGCAAGAATTCGCTGAACCTCATCGTAGATCTGCTTGCGTGCATTCTGATCGGTCTCACGGCGCGCCTGGTTGATCAAGTCATCAAGGCGTGGATTGGAATAAAATCCGCGATTGGTGCCATTGGGGGGAAATCGATGGGAGTGAAACGTTTCAAAAATATCAGGGTCCTCGTTGCCGCCGATCCAGCGCAATGAATAAAACTGAAAAGCGCCTCGGGTGACGTCGGCAAAAAAGGTGGCGAACTCGAAGGTGCGAATGTCGAGTGCAATGCCCACATCGCGTAATTGCTGCTGCAATACCGCTGCCAGCAGCCGCGTGGATTCCTCGGTGGACGTCTTCATGGTCAAGTGAAAGCGCACGCCATCGCGAAGGTTGTAGCCGGCGGCGTCAAGCATCTGGCGCGCTTTCTCTGGATCGTGCGGATAGGTGGCAACGTTGGCGTCATAGGCCCAGCTTTGCGGCGGAAGCACGCTCAAAGCCGGTTGCGCGAAGCCGCGCCAGATGTATTGCAGAAGGGGGCCACGATCGACGGCATAGGCAATCGCCTGGCGCACACGCACGTCCTGCAACACGGGATCGCGGGTGTTGAAGGCGAGGTAGGAGAGGATCGTGCCTGGTCCGCGTTCGATCTTCAAATTTGGTTCTCGTTCGAGCGCGAGCACGGTGTCGGCGGTTAGTGCGTTGATGGCGACATCGGCGCTGCCCTTGCGCAATTCGAGAGCGCGAGTCGTGGGATCGGGAACGACGGCAAAGCGGACGCGAGCCAGGTGAGCTTTCTCTCCCCAATAGTTGTCGTTGCGATCGACGATGATTTCTTTGTCCTGCTCAGCGCTGACGAACTTGAATGGTCCCGATCCGACCGGTTTCCGTGTGACCTCGTCGAGCGATCCGTAGGGAACAATCCCAATCGCGCCTTCCGAAAGATTCCAGAGCAGGCTTGCATACGGCTCTTTCAAGTGAAAGACGACGGTAAAGTCGTCCGGTGTGTCGATCCGATCCACGAAACGGAAGGCGGCCGACTTCGTGCTGCGAATCTTGCCTTGGATTAGAGAGTCCAGCGTCCACTTAACGTCGCGGGAAGTGAGGGCGGCTCCGTCGTGAAAAGTAACGCCGTGGTGCAGGTGGAAGACGTAGGTCAGCGGATCCGGCATCTCCCATCGCTCGGCGAGGCCGGGCTGGACATTGAAGTGCTCGTCACGCGTCAGTAACGCGTCAAAAATAAGTTCGTCGATGCGTTCCGACTGTCCGTCGGTTCCTACTCGCGGGTCGAGATTGGTTGGGCTGCTCTCGATGATCATGACCAGCGTGTTGGGGTCGGGAGCTTGGGAGCAGGAGAGAAGCGGCAGCAGGAATGCGGCGAGGAAAAACAATGGTATGTGTCGCGGGGCGAGGGGCCGGCGGTCTGCGCGCGTTCGTCTCGTCTTACGCATACGAAATTTTTCCCAGGATTGCCGGGCGTTTTGCTCCGGTGGCCGACGGCACGTTGCTTGGTCGTCGATGCCATGTTTCATGGGCGAGAAGGGCAAAGGCGACGGCCTCTTTGGCTTCTGCGGGAACGCCGAACTCGTCTGAGAAGTGGAGTTCGATGGCCAACGGTGCGATGGCTTGGCGCAACATGGACATCAGCGTCGGATTGTTGGCGCCTCCGCCGGAGACGATCATCTCGCGCGCGGCTTGCTTTCGGGCAGCCGCAAATTTTGGCAAAACGAAGCGGCGGACTGCGTCTGCAATCGATCTCGCCGTCAATGCCGTTGCTGTCGCGACGACGTCTTGCTTGCTGGCGCCGTGGCAGAGTTGGAGAAATCGGCCTACGTATTCTCGGCCGAATTCCTCGCGGCCGGCTGTCCGGGGCGGCTTCTGCCGGAAGAAGGGTGCCTTCATCAACTGGTCAATTACTCCGTCCAGGGCGCGGCCGGTGGCGGCGACTTTGCCGTTGCGGTCGTAGCGCTTGCTGAAAAGCTTTTCCATCAACCCATCCATCACCATGTTGCCGGGGCCCGTGTCGAAAGCGATTACCTGACTTAGTGAAGCATTTGCGGGAATTGCGGTTAGGTTTGCGATTCCTCCGATGTTATGGGCGATGCGATGCGTTTGCCGATCGCGATATAGAAAATAATCTAAAAAGGGAACTAGCGGCGCGCCTTGGCCTCCCGCCGCCATATCGGCGGGACGAAAGTCTGAGACTACGGGAACGCCGAGTCGTGCGGCGATTACTGCGGCTTCTCCGGTTTGCCAGGTCACGGCCAATTTTCGTCCTAGAAATCGAGCGGCCGCTCCCTGGTGATAGAGGGTTTGGCCGTGGCATCCCACCAAGTTGAGCTTCACGCGATGTTTACGCCGCGTTTTCTCGACTGCTTCGGCGTAGAGCTCGCCTAGAAGAAAGTTCAGTCGGGACAGATCGGCTACGCTGGCTAATTCCGCATTCATCATTCCCAAGATTGCTCGTCGCACCGGGGCGGGGAATGGGTACTCCTCATGAGCTAGTAGTTGGTAGTTGGGGAGCTCGCGTCCGCGTTTCGAGAGTCGCACCAGGGCCACGTTGATTCCATCGGCCGAAGTGCCGCTCATTACGCCGGCAACGATCATACTCATACGCGGTCCTTCTTATTACTCTTATTGGAAGGCTTATTGTTCGCGCGGGCGAGCGTCGCCATGCGGATCTCTTCGCCGAATTCCCAGAGCTGGCGAGTCAGCTTCCCGGTTAGCTTCTCTACGCGCGCGGACGTGGGGGCGGGAGTGCTACGAGTTGCCAGCCGCTTCTTCTTAAACGCCACCACGCGCTGCGTTGATTCGCTTACGCGGCTGGCGAACTTGGCATCGCGCTCTGATTCGCGGCGCAATGCTTCGTACGCGCGCAGGATGAAATCCTCCTGATGGCAGATCAGGGCGAGATCGCCTCCGGCTCGGATGTATGAGATCGTCGCTCGTTCGATCGGGGCGGCGGCTAGTACTCCGCCCATTTCCAGATCGTCGGAACAGATCAGGCCGCGGTAGCCGATTTTCTTGCGCAGGATATCGGTAATCCATTTCTTGGAGAGCGATGCTGGGGTTCGATCTTTGGTTACGTCCGGAAACGCCGCGTGCGAAACCATGACCATCGGCAATTCGCCGCGGAGGGTGCGATAGGGGACAAGATCCTGCTCCCACAATTTGCGCAGCGGTTTTTCTACGCTGGGAAGCGCGTGGTGCGTATCCAGCGTGGCCTCGCCTAATCCGGGAAAATGTTTGCCGCACCCGAGGACTCTGGCGTCGCCTAATCCGCGCAGGAACTCGCGGGCGTAGATGACTACTTGTTTGGGATCGTCCGACACTGCCCGCGACTTCATTACTGTCTGCGATGCCTTGAAGGCCAGGTCGAGCACCGGGGCGAAATCTACGTTGAAACCTAGAGCGCGGCAGTTTTCGCCGATTGTGCGTCCGTGCTTGCGAAAGAGCTTGCGGCTGCCGGTGGCGAAAACCTCTGCTGCGGAAGGCGTTGAGCCTAGCACGTTGCGGAAGCGGTCAACGGTGCCGCCTTCGAGGTCCACGCAAGTGAATAACGCGGTGGACACGCGCTTCTGACATTCGCGCAGGAGAGTCTGCGTTTGGGCGGCTCCGATGATGTT
>Ga0209169_10002405_pt1 | contig 11254 bp, 9 predicted proteins | sample HubBroMetageWRM4_FD_188346 | JGI IMG/M metagenome (GOLD analysis project Ga0209169, IMG submission 188346) | Warmed soil microbial communities from the Hubbard Brook experimental Forest, New Hampshire - Hubbard Brook CCASE Soil Metagenome WRM 4... | ecosystem: Environmental > Terrestrial > Soil...
TTTCATCTGGTACTCATCGAAACTTCCGTACGGGCGCTCGGTAAAAACCGAAGTCGATACGCCCGTCGAGCTTCCGCAGCTCTACGCGGACATGTTCGGCTGGCCCGAAGTCGCGAAGACCATCTCGCACGTGTATTACTCGATTCCGGGTGACGAGCGTCCGAGCTGCGCGATCCTGGCGGGGAATTACGGCGAGGCGGGCGCGATCGATTACTACGGCAAGAAGTACGGACTTCCGAAGGCCATCAGCGGCCACAACAGCCACTACTACTGGGGACCGGGCGACTACACCGGCTCGTGCATGATTATTTTCGGCGACAATTCGTCGGACTACATCAAGCTTTTCGGCGACGTCCGCGAGGCTGCCACAATCTACTCACCGCACGCCGCGCCGAGCGAACAAGGCGTCAAAGTGTATATTTGCCGCAAGCCCGTCGCGCCGTTGGGCGAGCTCTGGCCCCACTTCAAGATGATTATCTGAAGTTCTATCTCGGAGCGTGCCTCGGCCGCCGCGCTTCCTCTTCCAGCTCACCCAGCTTGAGCCCCACCGCCACGAGCCGGTGCCCAATCTCCGAATTCGTCCGGCTGGCAATCGCAAACAGCACGCACTCGAGTGTCAGCACCGGAATCACGCGCCCTTCCACCATGTCCGTCGTCGGCGCAGCCGCTTCCGCCGCAGCCCACACGGCTTGCAACTCCGCCGAATGCGCGAGCTTCGGCACCGCCACTTCGTCTTTCTTCGGGCCCACGGGCAACTTCCACTTCTTCGGTTCTGATTCCACAGTCAGCTGGCGATGGTGAAATTCGATCCAGTAGTGCCAACGCGGCGGACTGATCCGGCAAATTTGCTGCAGGTACGATTCGACTTTCTCTTCGTCGTCCCAATATTTCGCGAGACGATCCCACTCGTAGATGTACATTCCCGCGAGCAGATCGGCCACTTCCACCACGGTAGCCGCGCGGCTGTGCGCCATCATCGCCGCAAGCGACTCCGCGCGCGCCATATCCATCGTCAGGCGGTGCGATGGGACCGCGCCTTCGCCGTCCACCAGCGCCAAATCGCCCGCGCGGCGTTTCGGCGTCTTCTCTCCGTCTCCATCTTTGCGGTTGAATAGGTTCATGTCCGTGGCTGGGCCTCGCGCACCGTGTGAACACACATCGAGCGCACGAATTTCCATGTAATCCCAGCAGTTCGCATCGCGCGCGCAACTCGATTTTACCAAGCGCATACTCTCCGCCAACGCAACGCCGCGCCTCTATGTTTCGCCTTCGCTACTGTTCTGCGCCCGCCGAAAAACCTGTCCGAACGTACAGGCCGCCGTTTGTAAACTTCGCGCAAGGCGGCGTTCACGCCGTTGACTCACCCCATTCGCAGTGTCAAAATTTCGCCGCCCTAATTCGCGAGGTCGCCTGAATGTCCGCTCCTTCATCTGACGCACCGCAATCCAATCCCTTCGTCGGCACGTGGCGCCTGGTCTCGATTGATTCCGGTGAGGCGCGCATTTTTGGCGATAGTCCCGTGGGCGTGCTGATGTACGACGGGGCCGGCAACGTGGCCGTGCAAATCATGCGCAACCCGCGCCCCGAATTTGCGAATTACGTGACGAGCTTTCCGCTCCCGAAGGACGTCCAGCTCGCCTACCGCAGCTACTACGCGTATTACGGCAGGTACACGATCGACGCGGCGAAGGGAATCATCACGCACCACTTGCAGGGAAGTCTCCGCCCGGGAGACGTAGGGAAGGATTTCATTCGCGCCTACACGTTTGGCGAGAAGTCGCTCTCGCTCCGTCCCGTGGACGACGCGCAAGCCAAAGACGCGCAGCTGAATTGGGAGCGCGCCTAAAACAAGCGGCCCACGCAACGCGCGAGTCGCGCGTCACGTGAGCCGTCCTGCTGAAACACATCTCAACTGTAAGTTCGACTACCTGTAGAGGCCGGTTTCGTTCGCGCAGCGAACGGAACCGGGCGCCGTTGTGCGTTCCGCGACTCGTGCCGTTCTTAAATCCCGAGCACGTTCACCAATTCACGCACCGAAGCCGCGGACTTATTCAACTCCGCCTGCTCCGCATCCGTAAGCTTCACCTGAACGATTTCTTCCGCGCCCTTCTCGCCCAACTTCACCGGCACGCCGACGAAAAGTCCCTTGATGCCGTACTCGCCTTCGAGATACACCGCGCACGGCAGGATTTTCTTTTTGTCGTGTAGGATCGCTTCTACCATTTCCACGGTCGCGGCGGACGGCGCGTAATACGCCGAGCCGGTCTTGAGCAGGTTCACGATTTCGGCTCCGCCCTTGCGGGTGCGCGTCACGATCGCGTCCAGCTTTTCCTTCGAGATCAATTCCGGCAGGGGAATGCCCGCCACGGTCGAGTAGCGCGTCAGCGGCACCATGTCGTCACCGTGGCCCCCGAGCACGAAGCAGTTGATGTTTTCTACGGAGACGTTCAGCTCCATCGCCACAAAGCGGCTCATTCGCGCAGAGTCCAGCACGCCCGCCATTCCGAGCACGCGGTTCTTCGGGAACTTGCTCACGTGCAGCGCCGCCTGCGCCATCGCGTCGAGAGGGTTGGTGACCATGATCAGAATCGCGTTCGGCGAGTGCTTCACGATCTGTTCGACCACGGTCTTCACGACGTCATAATTCAGCTTAAGAAGATCGTCGCGGCTCATGCCCGGCTTGCGCGGGAACCCAGCCGTGATCACCACAATGTCGCTGTTCGCCGTCGCGGAGTAGTCGCCCTTCGCGGTGGAGATGCCCATCACGCTCGAGTTTGATCCAAAAATCGTCGCAGACTGCGCCATGTCCAGCGCTTTTCCCGCCGGCACATCTTCCAAAATGTCCGTGAGCACCACATCGGCCAGCCCGTCGTCATGAATTCGCTGCGCCGTAGTCGATCCCACAAAACCGCCACCAACCACCGTCACCTTCTTACGCATTCCTTCTCCTTGTCCCGCCTCACTCGAGGCTACTTATGATTTAGAAATTCGGTTGGGTTCTTCGCCGTCATCCAGAGGTCCATTCACGGGCCGAAGGATCTCTCATGTCTTTTCCGATCCGCCGGCACCAGTCCCATCCGCGACTACATATTCTCAATAATCGCCGCCGCAAACTCCGACGTCTTCAGCTTCTTCGCGCCTTCCATCATGCGCTCCAGGTCATAGGTGACCTTCTTCTGCTGAATCGTCTTCGCAATCGCGCTCTCGATCATCTGCCCGACTTCCTTCCAGCCCATGAAATCAAACATCATCGCGCCCGACAGCATCACCGACCCGGGGTTGATAACGTCCTTATCGGCATATTTCGGCGCAGTTCCATGTGTCGCTTCGAAAACGCCAAAGCCGTCGCCCACATTTGCGCCCGGGGCGAGGCCGAGCCCGCCGACCTGCGCCGCGCACGCGTCGCTCAGGTAATCGCCATTCAGGTTCGGAGTCGCGAACACCTGATACTCATCCGCGCGCGTCAGAACCTGTTGGAACACCGAGTCCGCAATGCGATCGTTGATCAGGATTTTCGATTTCCACTTGCCGCCGCCGTGTGTCGCGTAAATCGCGGCCAACGTGTCCGAAACTTCCTTGTACAACTCCTTCTTAAAACTTTCCGGTGCCGCGTCCAGTCCCGGCTCGATCAGCGCCGCGTTCTGTTCGACGGTGATCGACGGATTCGCGTCCTTATTGCCCACGATCCAGCCCTCGCGCTCGGTGATCACGTGATCGCGGAATTCCGCAACGGCAATTTCGTATCCCCAGTCGCGAAACGCGCCTTCGGTGAACTTCTGAATATTGCCTTTGTGTACCAGCGTCACTACGGTGCGCTTGTTCTCGATCGCGTGCTGAATCGCGCGCTTCACCAGGCGCTTGGTGCCAAATGGCGAGATCGGCTTGATGCCCACGCCCGAATCCTCGCGCACTTTTTTCTTGCCGCCCTTCAGCATGTCGTCGTTCAAGAAAGAGATCAGCTTCTTCACTTCGGGCGAGCCGCTCTTCCACTCGATGCCGGCGTACACGTCTTCCGTGTTTTCGCGGAAGATCACCACGTTCATCCGCTCGGGGCTGCGTACAGGGGAGGGAACTCCGGCAAAATAGCGAACCGGCCGCACGCACGCGTACAGATCCAAAACCTGGCGCAGCGTCACGTTCAGCGAACGGATGCCGCCGCCCACTGGAGTCGTCAACGGCCCTTTGATCGCGATGCGGAACGCCTGAATCGCTTCGATCGACTCGTCCGGCAGCCACTCTTTGAATTTCTCGTACGACTTTTCACCCGCGTAAATTTCCAGCCACGCTACTTTGCGGTTACCGCCGTACGCCTTCGCCACAGCCGCGTCGAATACCGCTTGCGACGCTTTCCAGATGTCGCGCCCCGTTCCATCGCCCTCGATGAACGGAATGATCGGGGCGTCGGGCACTTGAAATGCACCGTTGTGAAACTCGATGGCTTTGCCGTGCGCGGGTACAGCAACGCCGTTGTACGAAGCCTTCATAGGTCGGGAACTCCCTGAGTAGCAGCAATTTCCGGCTGTGTTCGCCGCAGCGGGTCCGCCACGACGCATTTCGCAAACGCCAACATTAGCACAGGACGCGCGCCGCTTTCAGCCCCGTTCCACGCCGCAAAACGTCCACTTTGGCCCGGGCCGAAGCGGATGAGCGGTCCGCAGACTGCTGCCGGGAATCAAACTCACAGAAATGCAATCAGGAGCCCGTTCATGTCGCCTATTAGTCGTTCGAAGCTCGCCCATCTCGCCGCGCTCGGCTGCTTGTCGCTCGCATGTTGCGTTTCCGCGCTCGCGCAAACCGCGCAAGCGCCGGCCGCCGCCGCGAAATTCGAACTCACCAGCACCTCCTTCGAACCCGACGGCACAATCCCCACAAAATATTCCTGCTCCGGCGACAACATCTCTCCCGAACTTTCCTGGAGGAACGCGCCCAAAGAAACCCAGTCCCTCGTCCTGATCGTCGATGATCCCGACAATCCGAAAAAAGTGATTGTCCACTGGCTCGTGTACGATTTGCCGCCCGCCACGCACGAACTCGCCGAAGCCACGCCCGACAAAGCGACGCTCCCCGACGGCGCAAAGCAAGGCAAGAACGAAGACGGCAAGACGCGCTGGCGCGGTCCGTGCCCGCCGCAAGGCGCCGCGCATCATTACTTCTTCAAGCTCTACGCGCTAGATCAGCCCACAGGCCTCAAGCCCAAAGCCACGCGCGCGCAGATCGACGCCGCGATCAAAGGCCACGTCCTCGCCGAAGCCGAACTCATCGGCCGCTACCAGAAAGCCCCTCAACCATAAAAATCAGCGATGGTGACGCATCCCTATGGACTGCGGGAGCGAAGCTACCGCTTTGCCGCAAACTTCAACCTAACCTCCGCAAAGTCTCGAACACGTACATCTCCGCCATAACTCGCCCTCCGGCGATAAAGAAAACAAATCGAAGCGATAAGTTTTTCCTCACCAGATTTTCCACAATGGCGTTTGACGCTCCGTGTGCCCCGCGTTAGGCTTTCGAGTCGTCGAGCGGTTGCCGCTGCCCGTACCACGGGCGCGCGCTGCTCCCGGCTGCGCGAAATCCCAAGGAGGATCATGTCCACCGAATTGCGATCGTTTTTGACGCTCTCTTACGATGAGTTGGAAGAGTTGAATCTGGAAGCCAAGGAACAAAGAAAGAATCGAGTTTCCGCCGATACGATCCAGGAAGGCCGCCTCCGCTACCTCACAGACGAAAAGCGCATCAAGGCCGTCACCGTTCTGTTCACGGACCTGGAAGGCCGGCTGCACATGCTCGATTACGACAAAAAATTTCTGATCAAGAGCTGGGACAACCTCACCTTCGACGGCTCGTCGATTCGCGGCTTCACCGCGCAGCGCGAAAGCGACCTGCGCCTTGCAATGGACTGGTCCGCGTTCTACTGGGCGCCCGCCGATGTCTTCGGTTCGGGCAAAGTGCTGGTCTTCGGCCAAGTGATCGATAAGGACGGCTCGCCGTACGCGGCCGACATTCGCGGCGTGCTGAAGGGCTACTCCGAAGCGCTCTACAAAAAAGAAAATTACACTTTGAACGCGGCGAACGAAATCGAAGGATTCCTCTTCCGCGGTGCCGACGCCGAACGCCGCTACAACGAAACCGGCAAATTCGAGTACGTGAATACCGGCGGCTACTATCACTCGCTGCCTGGCGATCACCTCCGCACGTTCATCGACACCACGGCCGAAGTGCAGCGCGCGATGGGCTTCCAGAACGAAAAAGATCACCCGGAAGTCGCGCCGTCGCAGTTTGAAATTAACTACGGCTACGGAGAAGTTGTCGCTGCGGCCGACCAGATTCAACTCTATAAATTGATCTGTCGCCAGGTCGCCACGAAGATGGACCTCACCGCGAGCTTCCTGCCCAAGCCCGTCGTCGGCGTGAACGGCAACGGCATGCACACCAACGTTTCGATCAGCAAAGGCGGCAAGAATCTTTTCTGGGATGCGAAAGGCGAAGAGAAGCTCAGCAAAGTTGGTTGGAGCTTCATCGATCGCATTCTCACCCACGCGAACGACATCTGTTTGATCCTGAACTCGAGCGTCAATTCCTACCGCCGGCTCGATCCGCACTTCGAAGCGCCGAACCAGATCAAGGCTTCGCCCGTCGATCGCGGCTCGATGATTCGCGTTCCCATCGGCAACGAGAAAAGCTCGCGCGTCGAAGTTCGCTCGGTGGCGCCGGACGCGAATCCGTACCTCGCGCTCTACTCCATCTTCAAGACCGGCATCGACGGTGAAACTTCGAAGTTGAAGAATCTTCGCCAGGCTGAACGCTACTTGCCGGACAACATTTACACCGCGCTTGAAAATTTCACGAAAGCGGATTGGACCACCAAGCTGCTCAACGCCGACGTGAAACACCGCTTCGCGGATCTGAAGCAAGCCTCTGCAGATCGTTGCTCGCGCCTGCTCGGCACGTTCGTAAAAGCGCCCGAGGTGCAATACCACCACGAGGTGTACAACCAGTATTTGTGGAACCAGTTCTAGCTTCAGCCGGAACTACAATTGAGAATTGGAAAACGCCTTGGTGACGAGCCAAGGCGTTTTCTTTTCTGCAAGCTTGCTACATTTAAGTCTCAGTCTTAAGGTTCAAATGTAGCGCCGCGGACTTTAGCGCGGCACTGTCCGGCGCTACGCTCAACTCAACTCGACACCATTTCCCGCGCCCGAGAGTCTAATTTGCGAGCCATCCTATGAGGCCTTCATGAACGACTCAAAAGATCTCGACCAGATCGTCCGCGAGCTCAACGACGCCTCCGAAGCCCGCAAAAAAGAACTCGGCGACTCGCTTCAAGTGGACCGCTGGCTTACGCGCCTGCTCGCCGACGGCGGCAGCGACCTGCTCCTCGTCCCCGGCGCCCCGGCCGCAATGCTCATCGAGGGCTCGGTGAAAACGATCGATAGCACTCCACTCGAAGGCGCCGAGATCGAAGACTACGTTCTCCCCGTCCTCACTTCGCGCGCGCTCCAGCAATTCCGCGAGCACCAAATTTCCGATTCGTCATATCGTATCGAAGGGCAGGGAAGATTCCGCATCAACATGCACCGCGAACGCGGCCACGCCGCCGCGTCCATTCGCGCGCTGCCGTCGAAAGTGCCGCATCTCTCTGAATTGCGCCTGCCTGCTTCGGTGGAGGCTCTCTCGCACCTACGCCGCGGTCTCGTCCTGATCGGCGGTCCCGCCGGCTCGGGCAAATCCACCACGCTCGCCGCGCTGGTGAATGAAATCAACCGCCGTGAAGCGCGCCACATCGTCACCATCGAAGATCCGATCGAGTATGAGCACTCGCACCACCGCAGCATCGTGGAACAAATTGAAATCGGCACAGACGCGCCCGACTTTCCCACCGCGTTGCGCGCTGCGCTCAGGCAAGCGCCCGACGTGATCGTCGTCGGCGAAATGCGTGACACCGAAACAATGCAGATCGCCGTCGCCGCCGCTGAAACAGGACACCTCGTCTTCTCGACGATTCACACCACAGACGTCGCGTCCACCGTCTCGCGCATTTCCGATTCGTTTCCGCTCGAACGCCAGAACACCATCCGCCAGGAACTCGCCATGGCGCTCAGCGCCGTGCTCACGCAGATTCTCCTACCCGCAAAAGGCGGCGGCCGCGTGCCCGCCACCGAGCTGCTCATGCTCACCTACGGCGCGCGTCAGCACATCCGCATGAACCAGCTGCAGCACCTGCATCAGGAGATTACGATTTCGAAAAAGAAGGGTTCGTACGCAATGGAAGAATCGCTCGTGCGGCTCGTCAGCCAAGGCTTGATCGATCAGGAAGACGCGAACATCACCGCCATCCATCCCGACGATTTGGAAATCTTGCTAAAACAAGAAGGCCGCGCCTCGCAGCGCGGCGTCTAGCGCGTCCGACAGCCGACCCGGCGGTCGGCTGTCACCCTGCATCGCAAAACAGAAACGCCGATGATTGGCCCGAAGTTCGCGGGCGTTTCATCGGCGTTCGAGTCTTCAATTCGTAAGAGGACCGCCAGGTTGGCTGTCCGACTAATCGTAGTATTCCTGTCCCAGGTGCGTGATCAGCTCTTCGCCCATCATCCACCGCAACGTGTTCTTCAGCTTCATCAGCTGAATGAACAAATCGTGCTCGGGGTAAAGTTCCGCCGCGCACATCGGTGATTTGAAGTAGAAGCTGAGCCACTCCTGAATGCCGCGCATTCCCGCGCGGTGCGCCAAATCGAAAAACAGCGCCAGGTCCAGAACGATCGGCGCCGCAAGAATCGAATCGCGGCACAGGAAGTCCACCTTGATCTGCATCGGATAGTTGAGCCAACCAAAAATATCGATGTTGTCCCAGCCTTCCTTGTTATCGCCGCGCGGTGGGTAGTAATTGATGCGCACCTTGTGCGTGAACTTGCCGTACAGCTCGGGATACAGCTTCGGCTGCAGAATATATTCCAGCGCGCCGAGCTTCGATTCTTCCTTGGTCTTGAACGAGCCCGGATCGTCGAGCACTTCGCCGTCGCGGTTGCCCAGGATGTTCGTCGAGAACCAGCCGTCCAGGCCCAGCATGCGCGCTTTAAATCCCGGCGCGAGCACGGTCTTCATAAACGTCTGTCCCGTCTTGAAATCCTTGCCGCCGATGGGAATGTTCTTCTGTTGCGCGAATTCCTGAATCGCCGGAATGTCCACGGTCAGGTTCGGCGCGCCGTTCGCGAAGGGAACGCCTTCTGCAATCGCCGCGTACGCATACAACATGGACGGCGCGATCGACGGATGGTTCTCCTTCATGCCCTTCTCGAACGATGCGAGCGTCTTGTGAACTTCTTCAGCCTTCAGGAAAATTTCCGTCGAGCCGCACCACACGATCACCACGCGGTCCAGCTTGTTGGTCTTCTTGAACGAGCGGATGTCTTCGCGCAGCTGATTCGCGAGGTCGAATTTGTTCTTGCCCTTCTTGACGTGCGGGCCATTCAGCTTCTTCACGTAGTTCTGGTCAAACGCGGCTTTCATCGGCTTGATCTTCGAAAGGAACGTCTTCACCTTGTCGAGATCCTTCGATTCCAGCACGCCGGCTTTCACCGCCGCCTGATAGGCGTTGTCGGGAAATACGTCCCAGCCGCCGAATACGATGTCGTTCAGCGACGCGAGCTTCACAAAGTCGGAAATCTTCGGCGACTTGCCTTCGGTGCGCTTGCCAAGCCGGATCGTCCCCAGTTGCGTCAGCGAACCCACCGGTTTCGAGTGGCCGCGGCGCACCAGTTCCACACCGGCCATGAAAGTGGTCGCCACAGCGCCCATTCCCGGCGTCAAGATTCCCAGCTTGCCCTTCGGCGGAGCAATATTCACGGGCCTACGCATTCATTTCCCCCCAAGTTTTTGACAACGTAGTAAAAACTCATCGAAAACGAAATTGTGCCGAGCAAATTCCGGCGAGTCGGCTCGAACGTCCGCGCTCGGTTCGGTCAAAATTGCATTTGCAGTGTGTCAAGCAGGCCGAACGCTTCAGACAGGCGCGCCCATTGCGGGGAACGTCTTCAAGCAAACAATTAATTATGAGGGATGCGACGCGGATTTTCAAACTGAATGCGGCGAAGATCGAGAAGCGCAGCGTGTTTCAGATCGCAAAGTTGAGAGTGTGACGTCCATCACTCAAGCGGGCCCTGTATTTTGTTCGGCTACCTTTCGGAGCCGGTTCGTTCGTGAGAACGAAGCGGGCGCAGTTTGCGCGCGTGAGATCCACGTCGCAAACCACGCCCGTTCGCACAGTACCGGTTAAATCTTCTCGATGTGAATCGAACCGTCGCCCGTCGAAACCGACAGCGTGCCACCGCCGTTGTTCATCTTGCCGCGCAGCGCCTGATGGCTGATCGTGCCGCTCACCGTCACCGGCACATCCGCCGAAATGCTGCCGTCGCCCGTGTGTACGTCGAGGTTCGCGTTCAAATCGCCCGGAATCCGCAGCGTCACGCGACCATCGCCCGAGCTCACTTTCCAGTTCGACGCGACTTTCGATCCCGAGTTCGCTTGCGCGTCAATGTTGCCGTCGCCCGATTTCACGTCGAGAGTGTCGAAGCGGCCCTCCACGCGTACGTTGCCGTCACCGGTTGACGCTTCAAGCGAGCCGTCAAATCCCGTGCCCGTCATGTTGCCGTCGCCGGTGCGCATCTTCACAGAGCCGCGAACCTGCGTCGCGTCCACGTTGCCGTCACCGGTGTCGAAGTTCATGTTGCCGGAAACGGCTTTCGCAGTGATATTGCCGTCGCTTGTGTGCAGATTCATGTCCAGGTCGCTCGGCACCTGCAGCTCGACCTTCAGGTTGCGGTGTCCGCCCCAGTTCCAATTCATGTGCGGAAATTTCAATTCGATGTTCACGCTGTTGCCGTTCTGGCTCTCGACGATCTGGATGTCGTTGGGCCCGAGCTTGTAGCCGGTGGTCGTCACGTGCGCGTCGATCGTGCTCTTGTTCGAGCCGGTCACGATCACATCGCCGTCGCCGGTCGAAACCGTCAGGTTGGCGCGGCCGTTAATCGGGTAGGACTTGCTCCATTCATCCGCGCGCAGCGGGGAAGCGGCGAGCGTGAGAGCAGCAATGCCAGTCAGGGCCAGTCCCGCGATAAGGTGTCGGATCATGTTGTGGTAACTCCTCGTAGTTCGTCGTTTCGTTCGTTCGGCGCGAACGCCGTTCGTCGCAGCGCGTCAGCGGTTGCTCCCCCCGCCCGCGCCGTCACCCTAAGTAACGCATTCCCACCCCAAAAAGTTCAAT
>Ga0209169_10002406_pt1 | contig 11246 bp, 9 predicted proteins | sample HubBroMetageWRM4_FD_188346 | JGI IMG/M metagenome (GOLD analysis project Ga0209169, IMG submission 188346) | Warmed soil microbial communities from the Hubbard Brook experimental Forest, New Hampshire - Hubbard Brook CCASE Soil Metagenome WRM 4... | ecosystem: Environmental > Terrestrial > Soil...
CCGTCCACCCCTGGAACCAGCAGCGCAACACAATTGTCACGCATCACGCCAATGCATTTTGGATAGCGTTCAAAAGTCTGGAGTTCGAATCCCGCAAGGTAAAGACGTTGGAGCTGTTCGGCGGAATCAGCCATGAAGAGAATCGGCAATCTTGTAATTCGTAGTTTGAAGCCCGAGAGTGGGCTTGCACTGAGAACCGAGAACCGGCGACTGAGAACTGTCCCTACATCTTGTACTTGCCCAGATCATCATCGTTCAGGTCTTCCAGATACTTGCGCAGTTCGTCGCTGGAAACCGCTGGAACAGAATTGGCTGCCTGCTTCGAGGTCTTGAGCACTTCGTCGTCGACAAAAATAGGGCAATCCACGCGCAGCGCCAGCGCCAGCGCGTCCGACGGACGGGAATCAACGCTCACCACCTGCCCTTCCCTTTCCAGCCAGATCACGGCGTAGAAGGTGTCATCTTTGAGTTCCGTGACCACAACTTTGTGCACCAGCGCATCCAGCCCGGTAAGAACGTTCTTAATCAGGTCGTGCGTCATGGGCCGCAGCGTACTCACTTTTTCAATTTCCAGCGCAATGGCATTGGCTTCGTAAACACCCACCCAGATCGGGAGCACCGTGTCGCTGCCCACATCCTTCAGCAGCACGATCGGCATATTTGAAACCGGGTCCATCATCAGCCCACGAATTTTCATCTCAACTTCCATAAAAACCTCATGCCGCAATACCCAAGACCTTCGTATCAGGAATACTCAAGAGATTCGTATCAGGGTATCGCTTTAGCGATACCGAGCCGCTCGAAATCTGATGCCCCTTTAGGGGCTGGCGACGCTGTCCCCAGCCATCTCTCCCACCAGGCTGTTAGGGAAACTCGCCGTAACCAGCACAGGCACGTAGCTTCCAATAGCAAGCTCAACGCCCTCGGAAACAGTAAAGTTCATCACCTTAATCTGCGAGGTCCGGCCCACCCACTGACCGCGCGCTGGATTCTTCCCTTCCACCATCACTTCAAGCACCTGCCCGACATGCCGCTGATTACGCCGCGCCCCGATTTGCTTCTGTCGTTCATTCAAAACCGCTAGCCGCCGAGCCTTCTCAGCGTCGGGGATCGCGTCTTCCATCCCCAAAGCCGGAGTATTAGGCCGAGCAGAATACTTAAACGTAAACACGCTGTCATAGCCAACGACGTCCATTAAGCTGAGCGTCTCTTCGAATTCGGCTTCAGTCTCGCCCGGAAATCCCACAATCAAGTCGCTGGTAATCGATATATCCCGCCGAGCCGACTGAATCCACGAGATGCGCTCGAGATATTCGTCGCGAGTGTAGAGCCGCGACATCGCATCCAACACTCGCGATGACCCGCTCTGGACCGGCAGGTGCACGTGGTCGCAAAGCGCAGGCACCGAGTCGATTGCGTCGATAATGTCTCGTCCAAAATCTCGCGGATGAGAAGTGGTAAACCGCACCCGCCGAATCCCTGAGACTGAAGCCACAGCCGCGAGCAGCTCAGCAAAGCTTTTAGTTCCAGATGGATCGCGATAAGAGTTAACGTTCTGCCCGAGCAGCTGAATCTCTGTATAGCCCAAGTCAGCGAGCTGCCGAGCTTCCTCGAGAACCGAAGCCGAAGTCCGCGAACGCTCTTTGCCGCGAGTGAAAGGCACCACGCAATAGGCGCAGAACTTGTCGCACCCCTCAATGATGGTGATGTATCCGCGATGCGGATTCGTGCGCGCCGTAAACTCCGTCTCAAAGCACTCCTCCGTCTCCCGGTCGTCGAGCCCGGTCACGCGCGACGTCCCTGCCTCCAACTGCACCAGCATTGACGGAAGATTGCGATAAGAGGCCGACCCGCACACCAGCGACACATAGGGAGCGCGCTCAAAAATCTTTTCCCCCTCCTGCTGCGCCACGCACCCCAGGACGCCAAACTGCTTCCCCTGCGCCCGATACTTTTTATAATCCGCCAGCCGGTTAAAGACCTTCTGCTCCGCCTTATCGCGAATCGAGCAGGTGTTATAAAGCACCAGCCCCGCCTCTTCAACCGTAGGAACCTGCCGATATCCCTGCGACAAAAGCGTCCCCACGACTTTTTCAGAGTCGTGCGCATTCATCTGGCACCCAAAGGTTTCCAGGTAAAACGTCTTGTCAGCGGACCCAGACATGGGTTCAGTATAAACCAGCATGTAGAGCGGACACTCCTGTCCGCTGCCTTTGACCTAGATTTTGACTTCCCGAAAGTTGCAACTTTTCGCGCGACGTACCAGCGCGGGTGACGACCGTAACCGTCCCTTTTTGTGGAAAATCCCCCAAGCACTCCTATGATGATGATGACCACCTAGGATTTCCAGATGGAGCCGATCCTCGTCAGCCAGCGAACTCGTCGCATCGCAGCCTGGGCATTCTTCGCCCTCGCGCTGGCATACGCGTTCGTCGCCGGCCTGCGCACCGTGGCCGACTTCGATGTCGGATGGTTGCTGGCGACCGGCCGCTACCTCGTGACTCACCACGAGGTTCCGCGAACCGACATCTTCTCCTACACTGCCTACGGTGTGCTCTGGATCTATCCGCCGTTCGGAGGCGCGCTGCTCTATCTCGCCTACGCAGTCGGCGGATTCGCAGCCCTGTCGTGGGTTAACTCCTTCGCCTGCGCCGCCGTGACCGCAGTTGCCGTCGGACGCCCGCGGCTCCTCACCTGTGCCCTAGCCATTCTCGCCGTGCCCTCGATCGCATTTCGAACCGCTCCCCGGGCCGAGCTCTTCACAATGTTCTTCTTCGCCGCATATCTGGCCGTCTTATGGAAGCATCGCCCCGAAAAAAATCGCCTTTGGCTCCTCCCATTAATAATGCTGGTCTGGGTAAACGTTCATCCCGGCTTCGTAGTCGGCGTCGCTTTGCTCGCCGTTTACATTGCCAAGGAGCTGCTGGAATTCTGCGTAGCGTCGCGACGCCCGGCGGCCCAAGCGCGACTGAAAGACGCAACACCGTGGATCGTACTCTCGTTGCTCGCGACACTAGTCAATCCCTGGGGCACCAGAGTCTATCAAGGACTGCTCGCCCAAAACAAAGTATCGCCGCTACATGACGCCCTAATCGGCGAGTGGTCAGGCGTACGCCTCACCGCCGCTTCCTTCTCAGGAGCATTCCAACTTCGCGATCCAAACAGCAGCTACTGGTGGCTATTGGTCTTTGCATGCGCCACAACGTTGATCGCGCTCCATCGCCGCCAGTTTGGAAATGCGCTGCTATTAGCCGGAGCGGCCTATCTCTCTGTGGAGCATCTCCGCTTCCAGGCTCTGTTCGCGATCGTCGTGATCGTAATCGGAGGAGAGATTTTCTCACGCCCTCCAGTCTCCGCTAATACTAATAACGACGAGCGAACAGCTGACAAGCCAAGAATACAGGCGCTCGTAGGAGCGGCAGCGATGGCAATCATGGCCGCTCTAGCTCTAGTTCACATCGCCGACACGATCAGCAACCGCTCGTATCTCGCGAACAGCGAGCTCTCATCCTTCGGCGCCGGACTGTCGTGGTGGTATCCGCAAGGTGCAGCCCACTTCATCGAGAGCAACGCCCTGCCAGGCCAACTCTTCAACGACTACAACAGCGGAGGATACCTGACCGTTCGCCTCGGCCCTAACTATCGCGATTTCGCCGATGGCCGCGCGATTCCCTTCTCCCTCGAGGTTCTGACCAAGCAGACGGCCCTGGTGCAGTCGCCTCCCGACTCGCCCCTGTGGACTGAAACATCCGACCGCTACGGCATCAACACCATCATTCTGTCGCTCGCGCGCTCCGGCGGACTGGAATCCGTCCCCTTGCAGCAATACTGCCGCAACAACGCATGGAAGCCCGTTTACCTGGACGATGTTTCTATCGTGCTAGTTCGCAACCGCCCCGAGAACCAACCGTGGATCAGCCGCTTCGCGCTGGACTGTGCGAACTATCAGATCCCTCCGCCAACCATAAACGGAACAAGCGCCCGCGGGCGCGCCGAACTCTACAACTTCTACGCGAACGCCGCCTCGATTTACTACGTCTTGGGACGCGACCACGACGCCCTCAACGCGGTCGCCCACGCCGAGGACCTGTTCACCGGCGATCCCAGCCTTCCGCTGCTGACCGGACAACTCTTGCAGGCCAACGGAAAACTTCCGGAAGCCGAAGCGCAATACAAGAACTCGCTCCACATTCGGCAGACCGATATCGGATGGTATCTGCTGGCGCGCTTGCTGCTCGCACAAAAGAGGTATCCCGAAGCGGCGTCGGCCCTGCAGCACTCGGCCGATCTCGCCTCGTCGCCTGCCGATCGTTATCTGCAACTCGGCAATGTCGATCTGGCCATGAATCAACCCGCACAAGCACTCTTGGCCTTTACCCGCGCTGAACGCTTTGGGAGGAAACTGGCCCCGCTGCCCAGCTTTGCTTCTTTCAGCGCAAGAGTGACCGAGGGCCGCGACCGCGCCCGCCTCGCGCTACACGACACCAGACAGAGCAAAGACTGACCCGATCTGTTGTAAACTTTAGCGCTCCGAGAGGTTTCCCATGGGTGCTGAAGTCCCAATCGCTCCGCTCCAGCAGGAACCGCAGACTCCGCACTGGAGCCTCGGCCTTCGCGTCGCCTTCCGATTCTGCTTCGTTTACTTCACGCTGTTCTGCATAAGCAACCAGATCCTCAGTGCCCTGATTTCCATCCCCAGCATGGAAGATTTCGACGTCGCCTCGCATTGGCCGCTGCGTCAGATCACCTTCTGGACCGCTGCTCATATTTTCCATGCCCAGCTCCCGCTGGTTTACACAGGCAGCGGAAGCGGCGACAAGACTTTCGACTGGGTGCTGACGTTCTGCCTCCTGGTCTTCGCTGCAATAGCAACCGCTGTCTGGTCCGTCCTCGACCGCCGCCGCGCAAACTACATCACCCTCCACAAATGGTTTCGGTTATTCATCCGTTTTGCCCTCGCCTCACAAATGCTCGGGTACGGCATCGATAAGCTCGTCCCGCTGCAAATGCCTTTCCCATTCCTCACCCGACTACTCGAGCCTTTCGGTAACTTTTCTCCCATGGGAGTCCTCTGGTCTTCAATCGGCGCTTCTCCCGCCTATGAAATCTTCACCGGCTGCGCCGAAACGCTGGGTGGAATCCTGCTCATCCTTCCCTGCACAACCACACTCGGTGCTCTGGTTTGTCTGGCGGACATGATCCAGGTCTTCATGCTCAACATGACCTACGACACGCCGGTAAAACTATTCTCGTTCCACCTGATTCTGCTGGCCTTGTTCCTGCTCGCGCCCGACATGCAACGCCTGGCGGACTTCTTCTTCCGCAATCGAGCCGTCGCGCCCTCCACGCAACCCAAGCTTTTCAATACGCGACGCGCCAATCGCATCGCCATCGCGCTACAGCTCGTCTTCGGCATCTGGATGGTCGGATACGCTCTCCATGGCGCCTGGGGCGATTGGCACACATACGGCGGCGGACGCCCCAAGTCGGCGCTCTACGGCATCTGGAACGTGGACGAGCTTGCCATCGACGGCCAAATCCGTTCACCGCTGCTAAACGATTACGACCGCTGGCGCCGCGCCATCTTCGATTTCCCCGAGGCTATGGCCTTTCAACGCATGGACGATTCGTTCGTTCGCTACGGCGCAACCATCAACGTTAACGACAAGACACTCGCCCTCACGAAGGCCAGCGACAAGAACTGGAAAGCCAACTTCACCTTCCAGCGCGTGGCCCCGGACGAATTAATTCTCGAAGGTGAGATGGGCGGCCACAAGACTCACATGCAGATGCACCTCATGGACCGCAACAAATTCTTGGTGGTCAATCGCGGCTTCCACTGGATCGCGGAATACCCCTTCAACCGCTGAGCGGTTCGCGGACAAACGAGGGTTTCGTATCAGCGTTTCGCTGCAGCGCTAAGTCGCGTCAAGAGGAACATTTGGGTTCCCGCGGCCGAGCTTCTGGCTGAGAGAAGCGGCAATCAGTTTGCTGTGGAAGCGGCCATTTTCAATAAAGATTTCACCCGTCCGCGATCCCGCGACAATCACTCCGGCGACGTAGATCCCCGGAACGTTCGATTCCAGAGTCTCTGGATCGCAGATCGGGCGTAGTTGCTCAGACGAAAGTTCGATGCCCACGCTACGCAGAAAATCGTAATCAGGATGATACCCAGTGAGAGCAAATACAAAATCGTTCTTCAGATGAACCGGGCCAGCCGGAGTTTGTACAACCACGTAGTCCTCGCCAATCTCTCGCACCGTGCTGTTGAAATACGCCGTGATTTCTCCCGCCTTGATGCGGTTTTCAATGTCTGGACGAACCCAATACTTGACGTGACTGTGCATCTGCGCCCCGCGATGGACAAGCGTAACCCGCACCCCGTGCCGCCACAGATCCAGAGCCGCTTCCGCCGCTGAATTCTTCCCCCCAATCACCACCACGTCAGTATCGAAATAAGGATGCGCCTCCCGATAATAATGAAAGACTTTGCCCAAATCCTCACCCGGAATATTTAACTGGTTAGCGAGATCGTAGTAGCCGGTGGCCACCACAATCTTGCGTGCACGATAGTCGTGGATGGCACCGTGCCGGTTCGTGGTAGTGACCCGAAAATCCCCGTCTTCGCCCGTAATCGTCTTCACCCATTCGTACAGCCGGATATCAAGTTCGTAGTGCTCAGCGACACGCCGGTAATATTCCAGCGCTTCCAGCCGAGTGGGCTTAGCCAATGCCGTTGTAAAAGGAATATCGCCAATCTCCAGCAACTCCGGCGTGGTAAAAAACACCATGTTGTTCGGATAACGAAAAATGGAATTGACCAGGCATCCCTTGTCCACAACAATGGCGTTGAAGCCGGCCCTCTGCGCTTCGATAGCGCAAGCCAGGCCGGTGGGGCCAGCGCCCACGACGAGCACATCATGCCAGGAGTCGCGCCGCTCGTGCGCTTGAGTCTTGGGCAGGGTTTCGGGAATCTGCTCCACGGCCAAAGGTGTAGGGGTCTTCATTGCGCTATCGGAAGCGGTAATTCTACATCACGTTCGCTGAAGGAGAGGCGCGACGCCGATGACTAACGCCGATGACCAACGACGACTAACGATGACTACCGACGCCCCCTACTTCTTCACGCAAACCGAAACCCCATCGCGGAGCGGCAAAATCGTCGTGAACAGTTCCGGCGATCCGTAGATCAGTTTGTTGAACTCGAGGATGGCTTTGGTTTGAGCGTCCGGCTTGGGCTTCGCGACCCGGCCGCTCCAGAGAACGTTGTCGGTAATAAATAGTCCACCGCTTCTCAGACGCGGCAGCGCCAAACGAAACACGCGCGGATAGTCAGTCTTATCGACATCATTGAAAATTATGTCGTACTGTTCCTTCTCCTCAGAAAGAAATTCGAGCGCGTCGCCAACGCGAACCGTGATGCGCTTCGTGACTCCGGCGCGCTCGAAGTAGCGGCGCGCTTTTTCGGCGCGCTTGGGATCGCCGTCAGTGTAGACAACGCGTCCGCCTTCACCCACCGCCCGCGCCCACCAGATCGTCGAATAACCGATGGCCGAGCCCATTTCAAAGATTTTCTTAGCCCCGCTGATCGTAGCGAGTTGGTAAAGCACCCGGCCAACTGCGGGCCCGACGATAGCCACATCGTTCTTGTGCGCATAGGCCTCCATCTCGGCAAGAACCTCGTCGCGCGCCGGCAGCATGGCATACAGGTAGTCCTCAACTTCCGGAACCGTAATTCCGCCCATGCGCCACTGACTCTTTGCCGGTTGATCGGTCATGTTGCTCCTTGCAAACAAATTTCAAAACTACGCCGCGCGGCACAGTCGGCCGCAGCGTCTACATAGGCTGCAAGGCTTCGACCCGCGGCAAATAAATCCTGAAGGTCGTTCCTCTGCCCGATTCGCTCTCCACATGTAGGTATCCGCCGGCCTCCTCGACGAACCGCCACACATTTGCCAGACTACCGCCCGTTCCATCAGGCTTGGTTGTATAAGACTCCTCGAAGATGTGGGTTCGCGTCTCCGCGTCCATGCCCTTACCGGTGTCGCTGACTGCTAGCATTACATAGCGACCGGGCGCGACGGAAACGCCTTCGCAAACCTTACCACCCGGCAAGGTAATGTTCGCTGTCTCAATGATGAGCGTCCCCCCGTTCGGCATGGCTTCACGAGCATTTATGGCCAGATCCAGAATCACCAGCAAGAGCCGAGAAGGGTTAGCCTCAACCGGTGCCAGCGTGGGGTCCAAGACTATCTTTAGCTCGATCTTCTCTCCCAGGTAGCATCTTCTTGGGTGGTGTCGAAATTGCTTGATAGGGCGACGGCGCAAAAATCCTGCGCTCTCGGTAACCGAAGCATTGAGGTTCAGCATTTCGTCCGGGGGGCGAAGGCTACGCACCAACTTCCGAAAGTGTGCAGATTGAACGCCGAGGGTCGCCAATGCCTCGTCCAATGTGCGTACGACCGCTGGCGTCCCCGTTTCTATGCGGTTTTTAAGCCAGCGAGTCAGACCAAATCGAATCGTGTCCGGGGCAATGAAAATGCAAAGAATGGACGGAGCTGGTTCCTGCTGGCCGATAGGATTGCTGAATGCGGGGAACTCAGTAACGGAAGAAAAGTCTAGAATCGTCGCCCGGAGATCATCTAAGGCCGCGAACCGAATCAAGGATTGTTCGCGGTGCGTGAACAAGTCATCCGTCAACGCCCCCTTAAATCGGAGCAGAAGGATTTTGTTGATATCGTCGTACTCACGTTCAGATGTAGGTTCCATTTAGAAGCCGATTTCTTGTAACGCTTTGCGGTGCGATCGGTCATTGGTGTTGAATCACGAAATCGTTTTCCCCGGCGTCATTTCCAGCACTTCCACATCCGGCACAAGTTTCCGCAATGCAGCAGGCGTTCCCGTCAGCTGCGGAAACGTCCCAAAATGCATGGGGACCACAGTCTCCGGCTGCAGCAGTTTGCAAGCATAGGCAGCCTCGCGCGGCGACATGGTGAAATGATCGCCGATCGGCAGCATGCAAATCTTCGGAGCGTAGAGGTCGCGAATGATCGCCATATCGCTGAAGACGTTGGTATCGCCCGCGTGGTAGAGCTTGACCCCGTTCGAGAACTCCAGCACGTAGCCGCAGGCTTCGCCGCCGTAGACGATCTGGTCCCCATCCTGAATCCCGCAGGAATGCACCGCATGAACCATGGTGATCTTCACCCCGGCGACGGTTTGCGTGCCGCCCTTGTTCATAGGTGCAATCTCCTTCACACCTTTCTTCTGCAGCCACACGCACAACTCAAAGATTCCGACCGCAATCGGATTGTGCTTCTTGCCCACCTCAACCGCGTCCCCGATGTGGTCGCCATGCCCATGCGTGCAGATCAGCACGTCTGCTTTCTTAACATTCTTCTCGCTCTCAGGACACATCGGATTACCCGCAATCCAAGGATCAACGTAGAGGGTCTTCCCTTCCGGCGTCTGGACGCGAAAAGTGGCGTGACCGAGCCACGTGAGCTGGATTCCGTTAAGATTCACGACACACTCCGCGCAAATTTGCGAACCAACATTTTAGCAGGCCACTTAATGGGAGAATCGCGCGCCCGTGTCTCTCCACCACCTCGCCCCTCAATTACCCGTTCCGGTTCCCGTCAAACTCGTGTATAAGATGGTGCTCAATGCCCGATCTTAAAGTGTTGCTCTCCCGCGAAACCATCGCCAAACGCGTCGCCGAAATGGGACAAGAAATCGCGCGCGATTTTAGCGGTCAATCGATCATCTTCGTCGGCGTTCTCAAAGGCGCAGCCATTTTCTTGAGCGATCTCGCGCGCCAGGTCCCCCTCGACGCCACCTTCGACTTTATCGGCGTTTCAAGTTACGGAAACCGCCCCACCGCCAAAGAAGACCCGGCAGGCCACGCCGCATGGGATTCGCTGGGCGAGGTCCGCTTGACCAAAGATCTCGATCAGTCGCTGGCCGACCGAAACGTGATTCTGGTCGAAGACATCCTCGATACCGGACTGACGCTCAACTACATTTCGCGCCTGATGCAGGGGCATCGGCCGAAGGCCTTGCGAATCGCCGCTCTGCTGGACAAGCCTTCGCGCCGCAAGCAGCCAATCAAGGCGCAATACATCGGCTTCACCATTCCCGATGCCTACGTCGTCGGCTACGGCCTTGACTACGCGGAACGCTACCGCAATCTTCCCGATATCTGCGTACTAGAAAATTTGTAAAGCGTGACTCGTGATCTGTAATTGCAAGATTTGGATCGTCGCTTTTCAGTTACCAATTACAAATCACCAATTGCAAATTTATCGGCTGCTATCATAAAGCTTGTGAAAACGACCGACTCTCAAATCGGACGCCCTTCCGCAGTGGAGCCCCTCCTGCTCGAAGTGGCCGACGTGGTCAACACCACGCTTGACCTGGAAACCACGCTGCGGCGCGTCGCCGAAGTGGTTCGCAAGGTCATCGACTACGAAATCTTTGCCATCCTTCTACTCAACGAGCAGCGGCAGGAACTCTACGTCCGCTTCAATGTTGGATATCCACGAGAAGTCGCTGAGCGGCTGCGCATAAAAGTGGGCCAGGGAGTGACCGGACGTGCGGCGCAGACGGGTCAGCCCGTGCTGGTGGCCGATGCGACGCAGGAAGTTTTCTACCTCGCGGCGTTGCCCAACGTTCACTCCGAGCTGGCCATCCCCCTGATCGTCAAGAACCGCGTGATTGGCGTGATCGACCTCGAGGCGCGTGAGAAAGGCTACTTCACCGAGGAACACAAACGCTTGCTGACCCTGATCGCGTCGCGCATGGCGGTGGGCATCGAAAACGCGCGCCTGCACACGCGCATCACGCGCCAGGCCCGCACGCTGCTTCTGCTGAACGAGATTGCGCGCGAACTCACCTCAATCCTGAACCTCGATCAACTGCTCAAGAGCATCGCCGAGCTGCTCAAACGACTGATCGACTACCAGATGTTCAGCATCCTGCTGGTGGACCCGACCGGCGAAAAGTTACAGCACCGCTTCTCGCAGCGCTTCGAAGAAAGACTGCATCTGAAGCACGACATTCCCATCGGCCGCGGAGTCGTAGGATACGCCGCCCAGGCGAAGGAAGCGGTGCTCGTGCCTGACGTAGCCAAGAGTGAGCGCTACATTGCGACCAATCCCGAGACGCGCTCCGAACTCGCGGTCCCGCTGATCTATCAGGAAAAAGTAATTGGAGTGCTCGACCTCGAGCACACGCGCCGCAACTAT
>Ga0209169_10002408_pt1 | contig 11243 bp, 5 predicted proteins | sample HubBroMetageWRM4_FD_188346 | JGI IMG/M metagenome (GOLD analysis project Ga0209169, IMG submission 188346) | Warmed soil microbial communities from the Hubbard Brook experimental Forest, New Hampshire - Hubbard Brook CCASE Soil Metagenome WRM 4... | ecosystem: Environmental > Terrestrial > Soil...
GTGGAACGGCAACTCGTTGCAGCAAAGTGACGGTCGATATACTCGGCGTCATTGTTAGTCGAGCAAGCGCTATTTCGGTATCGTAAATGCTATGTTTGGGCTAATCCCTACCGTGCGATAATCGAATTTCCTATGAAAGCTCGCGCATTCGTTTCGTTCAAGTCCACAGTTCTCGATCCGCAAGGTAGCGTGGTTTCTGGCGCGACTGTGACGTTGCTAAACCTCGAAACGAATCATTCCGACAAGGTGACTACAAGCGCCGCCGGCGTTTACACATTCACGGGTCTTCCTCCCGCTCATTATTCCATCACTGTCGAAAAACAAGGATTCACCAAGAAAGTTTTGGCAGATGTGCAGATCGCCGCAGAACAGATGCAGGCGCTGAACATCTCGCTCGAAGTTGGGCAGGTATCGCAAACGGTGACGGTGAGCGGTTCTTCGACGCCGCTGATCGACACGGAAACGGGACAGGTCGGCGGGACGCTTTCGGCGAACGATGTGCAGAAGCTGCCGTCGTTCGGGCGCGACCCTTACCAGTTGCTGCGACTTGCGCCGGGCATTTTTGGCGACAGCTCGCTAACGAATGGCGGAGATTCCCAAGGTTTGCCGGGAACCGAGCAGAACGGATCAGGCGCAACGAGCAGCATTTTCATGACGGAAAACCAACCGCAAATCGTCGCCGGTGGGCAGCGCGCTTCGTCCAACAGCTATGAAGTGGACGGCGTCTCCGTGAATAGCTTGGACTGGGGCGGGTCTGCAATCATCACGCCGAGTGAAGAGTCGATTAAAGAGGTTCGGATCACCTCGAACTCGTACGACGCGGAATACGGGCGAGGCAGCGCGGCACAGGTGGAAGTGGTTTCGCAGAGCGGAACGAACAACATCCACGGCAGTGCGTTTTTCAAATTCGATCGTCCCGGCCTGAACGCCTATCAACCGTGGAACGGCCCCAGCGGGCCCGAGGCGGATGAGCGCGTAAGCAATCGCTTCAATCAGTTCGGTGGAAGCGTGGGCGGCCCGATCATCAAAAACAAACTTTTCGCGTTCTTTTCCTACGAAACGCTGCGCAATGATTCGGTGCTTCCGGGCACGACGTGGGTCGAAACGCCGCAATATCTGGCAGCCGTAGCGGGGCTGACCGGAAACATTTCCGGCACGTACGCTGGGTTTCCTGGTGAAGCTCCGACGTATAGCGCCGTTCTGCCGTCGTCCTGTGCGCAAGCCAATCTATCGTCGACGCAGTGCCAAGCTGTGGGAGGCGGACTGGACATCGGTTCGTTTTCGAAGGTGCCGCACGGAGCCCTGGACCCAACGTATGGAGCCGTCGCAACACCGTTCGGTGTGGGCGGCGGGCTCGACGGGATTCCCGACGTGCAGTACGTATCCACGATCAACCCCACGACCATTACGGCAACCCAGTACAACGGACGCATGGATTACCAGTTCAACCAAGCGAACCTTTTCACGTACAGCATCTATTGGGTGCCGAACGACACAACAAACTACAACAACAGCAATGCGCGTGCGGCGAGCCTGTACAACTCCGATCGCTTGAACTACTCGCAGTCGCTCATGTGGAGCCACACGTTCAGCCCGACGCTGGTGAACGAACTGCGATTCAACGTAGGACGTTGGTATTACAACGAACTCCAAACAAACCCACAGGAGCCGTGGGGACTGCCGCTCGATAACATCAACGGGATCGGCGCGGTGGGCGGCATCACTTACGGAGCGGGCAATCCCGGCGTGCTTTACAAAACCGGATACAACATTCGCGACATCGCGACGAAGGTGTTCAGCCAGCACTCGCTGAAGTTTGGCGTGGACTTTTACAAAGAGCAGAACACGCAGACTTACGGTTACGGTTCGACGCCGGTATACAACTTCAATAACCTGTGGGACTTCGCGAACGACGCGCCGGTGCAGGAATACGGCCAGTTCAACGCGACGACGGGCGTTCCCACATTCCAGAAGAGCTACGTCCGCGACAACGACTATGCGGCGTTTCTGCAGGACGACTGGAAGATCAAACCGAATCTGACGATCAACCTCGGGCTGCGGTACGAATACTTCGGGCCGTTCCACGAGAAATACAACAACCTGGCGACGACCGTGCTCGGAGCCGCGCCGAATCAATTGACGGATCTGAGCCTACGGCTCGGCGGCAACCTTTATAACGCGAGTAAGGGCGATTTCGGCCCGCAGATCGGCTTTGCTTGGAGCCCGAACGGCGTTTTCGGCCACGACTTCCAGAGCAAACTGGTGATTCGCGGCGGATTCGGAATCGGCTACAACCGCACCGAGAACGCGATTACGCTCGGCGCGCTGACGAACACGTCGCCGATCTACGAATCAACAACATTGTTCGGCTCGAACATCCTGTACGCGTTGCCGAGCGATCCCAAGACGTTTGCACCGTATCCGGCGAACCCGAATACGATTCTCACCTTCAACCCGCAGACGAATATCCCAGTAAGCGGCGCGCCGATTTCACTCGAGGCGTTTCCGCGGAACTTGGTGACGCCGTACACGTACCGCTACTCGCTGCTCGCACAGTACGATCTCGGACACGACATGGTGGCAACCGTTGGATACCAAGGCAGCGCGTCGCACCACCTGCTGCGCTGGAATTTCGACGGCCAAATCCTTTTCGAACCGCAGAACCCGCAAGTGAACGGGCTCGAACTGTTCGAGGACGACGTGGACGCGAATTACAACGCGCTGTTGACGGAAATCAACAAGCGCTTTTCGCACGGCTTCCAGATCGACGCGCAGTACACGTACAGCAAGAACATGGACGACGCGTCGAACAACTATTACTTCGATACCTATCCGTTCAACGCGAAGGCGGCGTACGGCCCGTCCGACAACGACGTGACGCATAACTTCAAGTTGTGGGGCATCTGGTCGCCGAGCTTTTTTTCGGAAGGCTGGAAGCACAAAGTCCTCGATGGGTGGACGATGAGCGGAATTTTCAACGCCCACTCCGGTTTCCCGTGGACGCCACAGTACGGCGTGTCTGTGACGGGCTTCGACAACGAGTGCAGCCTGATTTTTGAGAACAGCGGATACTGCAACCTGCGTCCGGCGGCCTACAACGGCGGCGCGGGAACGAACTACAGCAACAAAACGTTCAAGCAGACGCTGGGCAACTTCCCGAATGGACCGGACACGTACTTCACGCCACCTACGCTGACGCTGAACGGTGTGCCGGCGCAGCCAGGCGTGGGACGCAACTCGTTCCGCGGACCGCGATACTCGAATGTCGACTTCACGCTGTCGAAATCGTTCGGATTGCCGAAGGCGCCGGTGCTCGGCGAGAATGCAGCGCTCGAAATCCGGGCGAACTTCTACAACATCTTCAACCAACTGAACCTGGTGCCGTTCAACACGCAGAACATTGGCACGATCCTGCTGCAGCCGGATGGCACGCAGGTGAACCCGACGGCGGCCAATGGAAACGCATCGCAAACGTTTGACCAGGCGCAGAACGGCTTGGCCGGACGCGTAATCGAAATGCAGGTGCGGTTCAGCTTCTAACACTTAGACACAGCTCCGAGGATCGCGGAGGGCACGAGAGGTTTCGTGCCCTCTTTTTTTGTGCGCGCGAGGAAAATACGTGGGTGAGCCGAGGTGCGTCGTGGTGGCGAGGTGGGTAACTTGCCGGGTGTGGCGCGTTGTGGGAGGATAGGCCGCAACTGACGATGGGACGCACACGCCAAGTGAAAAGCGCGGGACCTGCGAGGGCGCCGGAGCACGTGACGCTAAAAGATCTGGCGCAGACGCTGAATCTTTCGTCGGCGACGGTATCGATGGTGATCAATTCGGCGCCGGCGGCGCGCTCGATCCCCGCCAAGACGCAGGAGCGCGTGTGGGAAGCCGCGCGGAAGCTCAATTACAAACCGAATTTCATGGCGAAGTCGCTGCGGCAGAAGCGCAGCTATACGATCGGCGTGATCGTGCCGGAAATCAGCGAAGGTTACGAGGCGCTGGTGCTTTCGGGCATCGAAGACTTCCTGCTGCAGGCTGGATTTTTCTATTACGTGGTGAGCCACCGGCACCGGCGCGAGCTGATCGAGGAGTACGTGAAACTGCTGCAGCGGCGCGCGGTGGAGGGAATGATCGCCGTCGATACGGCGTGCCCCGAAAATAAATTGATGCACGTGGTTGCGGTTTCCGGGCACGAGGATGTGCCGGGCACGACGAACATTATTTTGGATCACGAGCTGGCGGCGAAGCTGGCGCTGGAGCATCTGGCGGAGCTCGGGCATCGCGAGATCGCGTTCATCAAGGGTCAGGCGTTCAGCTCGGATACGGCGATTCGCGCGAAGGCGGTGACGCACGCAGCGAAAAAACTGGGGCTGCGCGTGAACGACGCGCTGGTGGCGCAACTGGAAGGCGAAAATCCGTCGCCGGAGTTGGGCTACGTGGCGACGCGCAAACTGTTGGCGACGGGGCTTCCGTTCACGGCGCTATTTGCGTTCAACGATATTTCGGCGATCGGCGCGATTAAGGCGCTGAGCGAAGCTGGGATCAGCGTGCCGAGGGATGTGTCTGTGGTGGGATTCGACGACGTGCAGAGCGCGGCGTATCAGAATCCTGCGCTGACGACGGTGCGGCAGCCGCTGCGGGACATGGGCGCGCTTGCGGCGAAGACGCTGCTGAACCGCATCAGCCTGGATTTCAACGCGCCGTATCCGAAGTCGATTGTGGTGAAGCCGGAGCTGGTGGTGCGAACGAGCACGGCGCCGGCGCGGAAACTTTCGTAACTCTTCTTGCGCGTGCCGGACGCGCAATTCCCTACCGGCCTTTTTCAACGCAACTCGCTAGCGAACTTCGATCAGCAGCAGCGCTTCAGGCTCGAGGTGCAGCTGGAGGCGTCCGTTTTTCACGGCGACATTTTCAGGAGTCGGCAGCTTGGCGGCCTCTTTGAGCTGGTCGAGCTGTTCGCGCGTGGGATAAATCGGGCTGCCCATCGCGGCGTAGGCTTTGAGCAGCGAGCCGTGATCGGCGTCGAGGCGGTAGATCGATGCGTGTTTGGCGCGCGACGAATTGATCTGAAGCGTGACGTCTTTCGGTTTGGTTTGGTCACGGACGGTGGCGAGATTCCAAAGCGCGATGGCGAGAGTGCCGTCGGCGCGTTTGGTGGCGAGAATGTCGTCGCCGGTGGCTGAGATTTTCGTGTCGCCGAGCATGTGAAACATTTTGAACGCGTTGAAGGCCGGCTTCGGCAGGTCGTAAGCCGCGATGAGGCCATAGCCGCCGTAGAACGGCTTTTTCACCACGCCCTGCTCTTCGAATACGTCCGAGAAAGTCCAGTAAGACATCATGTCCACTAGACCGCTGCAGTCGCGGATGGTGCCGGCCATCCACGGGCCCATGTAAATGGAGTCGGTGATGTCGGTTTCGTTCATGTAGCTGGCGTTGAATTCGCTCCAAATCAGCGGAAGCGTGGGCTTGGCGGAAGCCTGAATCTGGTCGTGCACTTTTTTCACGGCGCGGCAGACCATCTGGGTGCGCGGAATATCTTCGGTGGTGCCGAAGACGTCTTCGGATTTGTCGTTGCCGTACACGTGCGTGGAGACGAAATCGACCGGCACATTTTGCGCGGCAGTGTGCGCGATGAATTTATCCACCCATGCGGCTTGCGCCGTGGCCGGGCCGCCGACGCGAATGCGCGGACTGACTGACTTCAGAGTCTTCGCGGTCTCGTCGTAGAGCTGGTAGTAAGTGGATTCGGCCGGCTTGCCCGCCCAGAAATCGAGATTGGGCTCGTTCCAAACTTCGAAATACCAGTTGGAGACTTCGTCGATGCCGTAGCGCGCGACGAGATGCTCGGCGAATTTGCGCATCAGCGCGTCCCATTTCGCGTAATCCTTCGGCGGCGACGAGATGGGGCGATACCAAAAGGCCTGATGAATATCTTCGGCGGCGAGCTTTTGAGGCATGAAACTCAATTCCACGAACGGGCGGACGCCGTTCTTCAGCAGGCCGTCGTAAATTTCATCCACATAAGAAAAGTTGTAGATGGGATTGCCGGAGGCGTCTTCGTCGTACACGCCGAGTTCGTCGTGAAGGATGGCGTGGAAGCGGACGTACTTAAAATCGGTGACGGCTTTCACGGTGCGCAGATCTTCGCGATAGCTTTCGCGCATGGAAAGGACGGCGCGGCCGGAGCCGAACATTTGTTCCCAATAATGAGGGAACGGCGTGGGTTGCGATGAGGCGTCAACGGTGTCGGTCTCGGTTGCGGGCGCCTGCTGGGCGCGCGATCCGGCAGCGGCGAAGAAGGCGGCGCTTAGGGCGAGGATCGCGAGTAGTTGTCGCGTGAAACGGAATGGCGAATGCGCATTTGTGGCCATTGGGTATTGGGGCGCAACGATTCTTTTTTCGGTCATCGGATGATGGAGAGCCAGCTTAATCGATTCACTATTGGGTGTTTATGTCTATAGCATCGCCGACGGCGCAGAGTCAAGAATCGGCGCATCTTCTTTATAACATCGTGAGAGCCGGCGGAGGATGTCAAAAGTGGAGCGGGCGGGTGACCAGAGTGGTACATGGCTCCGTTTTGGAGCAGCAACAAATTGCTTGTTTTGCCTTTACTTAAACGATTATTCTGTGAACGCCGGAAGACGTTCCGGCGGTAAGCAGCGTGCGAGGCACGAGCGTTTGTGGAGGGACCCACCCCGTGATTACGGTCGAGGAATCGGTCGATAACCAGAAAGCGCGCATGACGGCGATGGCGCAAAAAGCGGAGGGCCGGAGGCAGCTGCAATTTTCCGCACACTCCCACCGGATCAAATTTCGCTTTGTGGGTGCAGACGGGAACGCGCTGACCGAATGGAGCCGCGACTACCGCGCCCGCGAGATCGCCGAAAAGTCGGACTCCGAGATTGTGCGGATGCTCGATGCGTTTCGCGCGCTCAATTCCCAGCGCCGCAGCGCGCAGTTGGTGTAGATTGGCCTCGCTTGAATTTCCCTCGCGATAATTACGCGGCATGAAACGTTTGACGCGGCTTGTGAATGCGGCCGTGGCGGTGCTGTTGTGTGCAGCGTTTGTGTTTGCGCAGCAGCAATCCTTCCCTGTTACATCCACGCTCACGCCGACGACAATTGCGGGGCGTCCTGTGGCACTCGACGCTGGCGGAAAACTGCTGCCGTGGCCGATTCCGGACGACACGGGATACTCGTACTCCGGATATTTTCTGTCGCAGTGGACGATCGTATGGGACCAGTTCAACCGGCAACGCCTTCCTTATTATTACTGCTGCTTCGATTTCGACCGCACCACGTTTGAGCTGACTCCCGACAAAAATTGGGTGAATTCGACGGGATACCTGCGCGCGATGATGGAAGGCTTCATCGAGCGGCTGTATCCATACACGGGCGACGCGAGGACGCTCGTGTTTCTGGAGAATTTCTTCGACTACGAACTGGAGAACGGGCTGACGCCGGAGGGTTACGCGTGGTCGCGCGTGCCGTATCCTTCGGCGAATCCGGGAAGTGCGCGCTACTCAGGGTGGAGCAGCCACGGCGAGGATTACGTGGAGCCCCACGTGGTGGGCGAGGACGGCTACGCGTATCTTCGCCTCTATGAAATCACTGGGAACACGAAATATTTGGAGGAAGCGAAACGCTGCGCCGACGCGCTGGTGAAGAATTACAAAACGGGCGATCAAAAGAATTCACCGTGGCCGGATCGCTGCCATGCGCGCGACTGCAGCTTGCAGGGCGGCGCGGGAATGTTTCCGTATTCGGCGAATGTGGTGGAGCCGATCATGCTGTTTGACGAGCTGATGCGTATCAGCCAGGGCGATGTGGCGGGATACAAGCGCGTTCGCGCGGGCTGTTGGGAATGGCTGATGAAATATCCGATGCGGAACAACGTGTGGGTCGGATATTTCGAAGATGTGCCGGGCAGCATGGAGAACATGAACCAGGTGATTCCGTTGGAATTTGCGCGGTACATTCTGCTGCACCCAGAGAAAGATCCGCAGTGGCGTGATCATGCGCGCGATTTGATCGCGTGGGTGAAGACGACGCCGAAATGGCCGAAGTACGAAGTGCACGGCGCGACGGTGACGACGGAGCAAGGCGACGGAAAACAATTCTGCTGCAACGAGCCGAATCAATGTTGCGACAGCCACAGCGCGCGGCTGGCAGCGGCGGAAGTGCTGTACTACGCGAAGACGGGCGACGAGGCTTACAAACAGGCGGCGTATCGGACGTACAACTGGGTTTCGTACTTTCAGGGATTGCCGGCGAGCGCGCACGCGCCTTACTCGGGACAGTGGTGGTTCACGGATGAATTCTCGGATGGGCCGCGGCGGATGATGGATGCTTTTTGGGCGGTGCCGCAGTGGTCGCCGAAAGGTGAGTCGCATCTGCTGGGATCATCGTCTGTCGTGACGAAGATTTCGTATGGGCGCGGGTCGGTCACGTATTCGACTTTCGACAGCGACTCGACGGACGTGCTGCATTTAGACTTCGCGCCGGCGGCAGTGCGCGTAGGTGGGCGAGGGATCGAGGCGTCGAAGGATTTGGCGCGCGAGGGATTTACGTTCGATGCGGCGACGGGCGTGCTACGTATCCGGCATATGGCTTCGCGGGAGGTGGATGTGCAGGGCGACGGCGGCGCGATTCCGCCAATGTTTGTGACGTTCGACGATCCGCATGAGGCGGCGGGGACGGCGCTCGTCGGGCAATACCCTTCTGGCGTGATTGATTGGGGCGATGGTGCGTGGCAGATCGGGACGCCGTTCGGGAAGTTTGGGACTTTCACTGTGCTGCTGAAGGATCGCGGCGCGACGCACGCTGCGTTTAAGTTTTATGCGCCGCGGATTTTCCTGGGGATCGATGCTTACAACGATGGCGACGCTGACGCGACTGTGACGATCCGGTCGGCGGAGACGAGCAATGTGGTGGTGACGCTGAAGCCGAAGGAGCTGCGGCGAATCCGGACTTTGTGGAATGTGCCGAGTTCGGCGGTGACATTCAACCTTGTGAACGGGCAAGGCCTGCGTTTCGACAATCTTGCTTACGCTTATCCGCAGTGACGCGCCGTGACAATTTCGCGCCGCGATGATTCGCGCGACGCCCTAGCGAAGTTCAAATTTGTAGTTCCCTGATCCGACCTCCACGACATCCGATCCATCCGATTCCACCGACTTCACTGGCTTGCCGGATTCGAGGACTTTCGCGTTGGCCACGTGCGGCAGGTAAACCTTTGCGGAAGCGTTGGCCGGAATCACGACGTTCAATGTGAACGGACCGGTCTTGGTCCCTTTCCAATCCGAAACGATTTTGCCGTACACGGAGTCGTATTCGCCGCGCGCTTGGGTGATGCGATCGTCGAGGCGCGGATGGATCACGATTTGGTGGAACGCGGGCGAAGTGTAGTCGGTGTCGATTCCGGCGACATTTCGATAGGCCCACGCGACGACGGAGCCGAAGGCGTAGTGATTGTAGGAATTCATCGACGGGTCGCCGGTGTCTCCGTTCCAGCGTTCCCACCACGTGGTGGCGCCTTTCGAGAGCATGTAACCCCACGACGGATAGGTTTCATTGAGCAGAAGTTGATAGGCGAGGTCGGTGTGGCCGTGATCGGAGAGGACGAAAAGGAGAAACGGCGTGGAGAGAAAGCCGGTGGAGAGATGGTTGCCATTCGCGGCGATCGCTTTCGCGAGATTATTTGCGAGAGTGGGCTCGAGTGATTCGGGCGCGAGGTGCATGTAGAGCGTTAGGACGTAGGCGGCTTGCGTCCCGGTGAGAACGTCGCCATTTTCTTTGACGAAGGCTTTTTGGAACGCGGCGCGAATGTTGGCGTTGAGGTCGTCGTATTTTTTCGCGTCGTCGGGCTTGCCGAGCGCGGTAGCCATGCGCGACATCATTTGCGCGCTGAGCGCCCAGTACGACGTGTCGATGAGCAGCTTTGAGGTGTTCTGATCGGGCGCGAGCCAATCGGCGAAATCGAAGGCGACGGCATTTTTGCGCAGGTAGTCGGGATTGTTTTTGAGAATGAAATCCATGTAGCGCTGCATCGCGGGCCAACTGTCGCGGAGGATTGCGACGTCTCCATATTGCAGCCACGTGGTGTACGGAACGATCACTCCGGCATCGGCCCAGCCGGGGGCGCCATCGGTGCGAAGCCCGAGACCAAGATCGGGAAGTGTGTCGGGCGAGACGTTGGTGAATGCGCCGGCCGGATTTTGCGCGTCGGTGACGTCGTTCATCCATTTCTCGGCGAAGGCATCGACGTCGAAATTGTAAGTGCCGGTGCGCCAGAAGACTCCGGCGTCGCCCATCCAGCCGAGACGTTCGTCGCGCTGCGGGCAGTCTGTAGGAACGCTGAGAAAATTTCCGCGCTGGCCCCAGATGCCGATGGACCACATGCGATTGACGAGATCGCTGGACGTGGTGAGTTTTGCAGTCGGCTCGCCGGAAACGCTGCTCACGACTTCGCCGGTGATGACGTCGAGAGACGGCGTGCCGGGAAAGCCTGTGACCTCGACGTAGCGAAAACCGTGGAAGGTGAAACGCGGCTCGAAGATTTCGGTGCCGCGACCGTTGAGGACGTAGATGTCCGTGGCGGCGGCGTTGCGGAGATTGTCTGTGTAGATCGAGCCGTCCGGGCTGAGGCGCTCCGCGAATCGGAGGCGGATGCGAGTGCCTGCCGCGCCGGAAACGCGGAGGCGAGCCCAGCCGACCATATTCTGGCCGAGATCGAAAACATACGAGTTGCCGGATTGGGGCGTAACGGATTTTGGTTTCAGTTCGGAGGTGATTTGCGGCGGCGCGTCGATTTCTCCGGTGATGAGCGCTGAAGAATCGGCACCGGTTTTAACGGGCGACCATTTTGCGGCGTCGAACTGCGGTTTGCTCCAGCCGGATTGTTCGAGACGCGCGTCGTACTCTTCGCCGTCATAAATCGAGGAGCGCAGGATCGGCGATTGCGCAGCGGACCAAGAATCGTCGGTGAGGACCGTGGCGCTGGTGCCGTCTTTGTAGCGCAATTCGAGTTGCGCGCGAAGGCGGTCCGGACCTTGATAGAAGCGCGCGCCGGCCCAAGTGAGCGGACTGGCGAACCAGCCGTCGCCGAGAATGGCGCCGATTGCGTTTACACCTTGTGTGATTGACGGGGTGACGTCGTACACCTGATAGAGGACGCGTTTGTTGAAATCGGTGAAGCCGGGGGTGAGGACGGTTTCGCCAGTTTGGGCGCCGTTGATGTAGGCGCGGTAATT
>Ga0209169_10002409_pt1 | contig 11242 bp, 9 predicted proteins | sample HubBroMetageWRM4_FD_188346 | JGI IMG/M metagenome (GOLD analysis project Ga0209169, IMG submission 188346) | Warmed soil microbial communities from the Hubbard Brook experimental Forest, New Hampshire - Hubbard Brook CCASE Soil Metagenome WRM 4... | ecosystem: Environmental > Terrestrial > Soil...
GGAAGTCTTGCTGAGATCTTACACCGAAGATGCGCCCAAGCCGCCACGTCCGGTGTTACTTCTGTAACGCCGGACTCCGGGCCTTGCAGTCTTTTAGCTTTGCGACGTCTAGTGAATCGTCTTTTTCTTCCGCGACATGTAATCCATCAGCAGATACTGGCCGAGCGTGTATGGAGTGGTGAAGTAGGCTTTGCCTCGACACATCTGCGTTACTTTCTGGACGAATTGGACGAGGCCGTAATCCGATGCCAGCATGAAGGTGTTGATCAGGACGCCGGCGCGCTTGCATTTTGAAACTTCTTCGAGGGTCTGGCTTACCACCAGCGGGTCTAGGCCGAATGCGTTCTTGTAGATGCGTCCGTCTTCGAGGGTGAGGGCAGAGGGCTTGCCGTCGGTGATCATGACGATCTGCTTCATGTCTTTGCGCTGGCGTTGCAGGATGCGCTGCGCCATGCGCAAGCCTTCGCGCGTGTTCGTGTAATAGGGGCCGACCTTCACCCTTGCCAGCTGCGAGAGCGGGACTTCTTCCGCCGAATCGTGGAAGAGCACTAGAGATAAGGAGTCTCCGGGATACTGGGTGCGAATTAGTTGCGAGAGAGCCATCGCAACTTTTTTCGCGGGAGTAAAACGGTCTTCGCCGTAGAGAATCATCGAATGCGAGCAGTCGAGCATGAGAACGGTTGCGCACGACGACTGATATTCGCATTGGTGAACCTGGAGATCGCGGTATTCGAGATTGAGCGGAAGTCCCAGGCCCTCGCGTTGGATCGCCGAGGAGAGTGTTGCGGTGATATCGAGGTTTAGGGTGTCGCCAAACTCGTAGGGCTTGGATGCTCCGCTGGCTTCGATGCCGGTTGCCAGGTCGCGCGTGTCGTGGCGTCCGAAGCTTGATTTGCCTAACGAGCCTAGAAGATCGCGCAGGGCTTTGAATCCTAGAAAGTCGAGGCTCTTGTCGGTGATCTCGAATTTTGCCTGTTGCTGCGGGTCACCTACTTGTCCGCCTATGCTTGATTGCTTCGACGGATCGTGAGGCTGGTCGATTGAGATGTAGTCTTCCTGCTGCAGACGCTCGATTAATTTCTCTATCAGCTCCTCGAGTTGTCCTTCCATTTGCATTTGCTGGAGGCGGTCGCGCATTTCTTCGTCGAATGCTTCGCCGTCGAGCAGGGCTTGTTCGAGGGCGCGCTTCAAGTCGTCCAGCGTCTGCTCACCTTCGGGGAGTTCGTACCAGAAATTATCGTTGAATCCACTTTGTAGAAAATAGTCGGAGAGCGCGCTGAGCAGGTCCTCCATGCTCATGTCGCCGGCGGGGTCGGGGACGTATTTTGTGTAGCGAATGCGCTTCATGGAGGCAGCTTTCAGTCTTCAGCCATCAGCCTTCAGGTAAACCTAATCTCGTGTGTTCGCTGCGCCGAGCAGCTACTGAGACTGTCGTTTGGTCTTTTTCCTGACGGCTGATGGTTGAACGCTAATTAAATCCTCTCTTGCGTCCGAATCCTGGCTCTTCTTCTGGCTCGAACACTCGCTCCTGCTTCTTTGGAGGTTTTTCTCCTGCGGTGAAGACTCGTTCCTCGTTGCGTCCGATTTTTTTGTGGGCGTGCAGACCTTCGAGGACGAACTCGGCGGCTGATACCTGCATCTCGGAGCTGTCTTTTGGGCCGACGTTTAGTTTTGTTAATTTTTCCATCAGACCTTGAATCTGAATCAGGCCCTGGAGGACTTCTTCGGCTGCGGCGTTGTCGCTTAGTTGAATTTCTCCGCCGAGATCGAACCACTGCACCACCTGATTCATGTTGACGCCGTGAAGGTAGGTGTCGAATGACTTTGCTACCGCGGTGCGGATCAGCTCGCGGCTTACAAAATCGGCGCCTTTCATCTCGCCTTCGTATTCGAGTTCAAGTTTGCCGGTGATGGCTGGAAGCGCGGCATAGATGTCGCTGATTCTTGGGACGATAAATTTTTCGTTATGAGTTAGGGCTCGGCGCTCGGCATTCGACACTACATTTTCGATGGCGGAGATGGGAAGGCGCTGGCTTACTCCGGAGCGCTTGTCGATTTTTTTGTCGTCGCGCGCGGCAAACGCTATGCGCTCAATGACTTCGCTGACATATTTTGGAATGTGCAGCCTCGAGCCATCTCTGGCTATCCAGGCTTCCTGCGCGGTGATGGCGATGCCTTCTTCGACGGTTGCGGGATAATGGGTGCGAATTTCTGAGCCGATGCGATCTTTCAGGGGCGTGATGATTTTGCCACGGGCGGTGTAGTCCTCTGGATTCGCACTGAAGACGATTGCCACATCGAGCGGCAGGCGAATGGGATATCCCTTAATCTGCACGTCGCCTTCCTGCATGATGTTGAAGAGGCCGACCTGAATCTTGCCGGCGAGGTCGGGCAGTTCGTTGATGGCGAAGATTCCGCGATTGGCGCGAGGGAGCAATCCGTAATGGACGGTGAATTCGCTCGACAGCTCGTGACCTCCGCGAGCGGCTTTGATGGGATCGATGTCTCCGATGAGGTCGGCAATGGTGACGTCGGGCGTGGCTAATTTTTCAACGTAGCGATGCTCGGGAGTGAGCCAGGCGATGGGAGTGACATCTCCTTCTTTTGCGATCAGTTCACGGCAGGGGCGGCAGATGGGGGCGTAGGGATTGTCGTGGATTTCGCAGCCTGCGATGTAGGGCATCTGCGGATCGAGGAGCGTGGTGAGCGCGCGCAGGATGCGGCTTTTGGCCTGTCCGCGGAGGCCTAGAAGAATGAAATTGTGACGCGAGAGGATGGCGTTGACGATCTGCGGGACGACGGTGTCGTCGTATCCTACGATGCCGGGAAAAATCGGACTGCCTTCGCGCAGCCGCGACATCAGGTTCTCTCGAAGTTCATCTTTTACACGCCGCGACTGGAGATGTTGTGCAGTGAAGGGACTCTGGCGCAATTCGCCTAGAGTCCGGGCGAAACTCATGGTGGGAACCCCCAAAGGAAACGACCTTAAGCGGATTATACCGCTGCGAAGGAGGTGTCAGCGGTCAGCCATCAGCCTTCAGGTAAATCGGTTTCTCGCTGATAGCCAGAAGTTGGCTCTTAGGCGAGTCTTCCTCAGTGAACTGGGCGACGAGACGCGTCGCTACCAATGATTAAATTTCAGGGCTCGAAAATCAATTCCAGCGGGCTTTGGCGGCTCGACGGAGACCGGGGAGAACTGCTTCCAGGTATCCGATTACTGCTTCCAGACGCTTTGCCTCTGAAAGAGTTGTTAGCAGGCTTTGTTTGAAGTCGAGGTCTAGCGGGAGTGATCCTGCGAGTAAAAAGGAAAGATTGCTGGCGTGTTCGTCCGGTCCGGCGGGCTCGGTGCCGGCCAGCTTCGCTACCTCGGCGTGCAGGCGCACGGCGTGGGTCACCATTTCGTTTGCGGATTTGCCGGCTTCGTCATCGACTTCGTCCTGGACCACTGAAATCTCGGCCTGTAAGAACGCACGCTCGTCGTTAACGTGGAGGACTTCGAAGCGTTCGACACCACGGGTGAGGATATCCATGCGTCCGTCGTCATATTTCTTGGTGACGGAGATGATCTCGGCGGTGCAACCAATGTCCGCTACTCCCTCGGAAGAGGCTCGGACTACTCCGAAGGGCTTCTTCTGCTCGAGGCATTCGGCGATCATCTCTTTGTAGCGCGGCTCGAAGATGTGGAGAGGTAGCGGCACGCCGGGGAGGAGCACGAGTTCTAGCGGGAATAGAGGTAGGAGAGTCAAGATTTTAGGGTGCCATTCAAGTCAGTTTTGAGGGTTCGGTGTTAATAAATTTTGAAAAACTATTTCCCGAGTGAAAAGTGTGGCCTCAGCGGCTAAAGCCGGATTGAACAGGGCCATTTATTGCAGCGGTAAACCGCTGCGCCACCCAAAAGCAATTGGGTATGAAATTTTTCGTTGCACCACCCAAAGGTAATTGCGGCATGAGTCTTTCTGGTGCGTCTCCCAAAGGCAATTGCAATACAGAATTTTCCCGGAGCCTGACTACGATCAGATTCTACCAGCCATTGACGGGGCTGGCCTCCAGGCGATACAAGGGTCGGCATGGAGATGGATGGGAAAGTTGTGGTGGTTACGGGGGCTTCCATGGGAATTGGGGAGGCCATTGCCAAGGTTTTTGTGGATGCGGGCGCTCGCGTGGTGTTGCTTTCGCGCGATGCGGGCCGCGCTGAGGCTGCTCGGCAACGAGTTGGCCACACGGAGCGTACGCTTGCTCTGGCTTGTGATGTTTGCAAGCGCGATGAGATTGACCGCGCGCTTGCGCTCACGGTGCAAAACTTTCATCGCGTGGATGTTTGGGTTAATAACGCGGGCGTCGGCATCCGCGACTCGGTGGCTGAGATGGAAACTTCGGCGTTGCGGGAATTGTTTGAGACCAATTTTTTCGGCACTATCGCTTGCATGCAGGCGGTGGTCCCTGTCATGCGTAAGAATGGCGGCGGCTGCATTATTAATATTTCCAGCGTTGCGGGACATATTCCGGTGCCGTATATGGCAATTTATTCAGCGAGCAAGTTTGCTATGAATGCGATCGGCAAAGGGGCTCGGATGGAATTGAAGCGGGACAATATCAATGTGCTGACGGTTTGTCCGGGATACATCAATACTGATTTTACCGCGCATCTGGTGGCGGATCGTAAGGGCGCGGTACGGGCTCCCGCCGCGCGGGGCATCACGGCGGAGCGGGTAGCGCGGGCTACGTATCGCGGATATCGCGCGAACAGGCGCGAGGTGGTTGTTCCGTGGACCATGATTCCGGCTATCAAGCTTTATCAATTATTTCCGGGATTAGTGGAGCAGGTGCTGAGCAGGGCGATGCGAAAGTCGCAGTGATGTTGCGACTGCATCCTCAACAGCATCAAGGAACGGGGGGACGCCCATCGCTCCACTATGCAATTTTCTGGAAAGTAAAGAAAAGTAAAGTCTGCAAACGTTTCGGTACCTCGCGCATCGAATTAGACAGGCAGAACTGCAGTCTTCCACCCCCCTCCGAAGAGCTGTTTGCACGGCGGCTCTGGGGGTGGAGGCTGCCGTTAATTTTTCCGTGCTCCCTTTTCGTTAGAATAGGGTTTATGAGATCCCAGTCTAGATCTGTGCGCCCGCTTCCCTTCCCTTCTTTGCTTCTTTGTCTTGCCACGCTGCTTGCCGTAGCGCTCGTCATTGGGACTGTGATTCCTCAGGCGGCACGCGCGCAGGAAGGGCCGATGGATAAATCCGAGCCTAAGGGAATCACGGTTGACGAGATTATCAAGCGCTTCTCCATCAAAGAGAAAGCTTTTAAAGAGGCGCGGGACCAGTACACCTACCGGCAAGACGTCAAGGTGATGACGCTCGACGGCGACACGCCGGATGGCACTTATCAGCAGGTGTTCGACGTCACGTTCGACGACAAGGGACACAAGGTTAAGAATGTGGTCTTTGCACCGCAACCCACGCTACAACGCATCCAGATGACTGAGGAGGATCTCGACGACATCGAGAACCGTCTGCCGTTTGTGCTGACCTCGGATGAAATTGGAGAGTACGACGTTCTCTACGTCGGGCAGCAAAAACAGGACGAACTAAGTACCTACGTTTTTGATGTTGCCCCGAAGCAGATCGTCGGCAAGAAGCGTTATTTCCAGGGAAGAATTTGGGTCGACGACCATGACTTTCAGATTGTAGAGACTTACGGCAAGACCGTGCCCGACATCAAGAAGAAGAAGGGCAATGAAAACCTGTTCCCAAAATTCACCACCTGGCGCGAACAGATCGACGGCCAGTACTGGTTCCCTACCTATACACGGGCCGAGGACACGCTAGAGTTTTCCACGGGTGGCATCAAAATTCGCGAGATCATCAAATATACGAACTACAAACGTTTTGGATCTAAATCGAGGATCACCTACGACGGCCAGGAAGTGCAGAAGGAAACGCAGAAACCGGGAGATCAGCCGCCACCCGATCAGAAGCCGCCCGACTCGCCGAAACCACAATAAGGACGAGTTTCAAGATTGTTAGCAACCATCGGGGATATTCCGGGTTACTAAACTTAGTTACTGAATAAGAGGTCGGTACCCGTATCGATATCGCCGAGGAGGGCTATTCCACCGATGGACAGAAAGTCTCGTTTTGCGAGTTCACTCATTCTGGGCGCCGCGTTGGCGTCTACTGCATTGGGCACGGCTTGCGCACATCATTACTACAGGGTCTATGATCCCTACTACAGCGACTACCACGTCTGGAACCACGACGAAGTCGTTTATTACAACCAGTGGGCGCGCGAATACCATCGCGATCCCAATCGCGATTTTCGCAAGTTGCCTCCTGGAGAACAGAAAGAGTATTGGAACTGGCGCCACAGCCATGGCGATCATCACTAGATCGCAAAGTGCTCCACTCATTTGCGTTCATTTGCACCGGTCGGATGAGTGGAGCATGAGGTGCTTCCCCTTCGGCTGCGCTCAGGGTCCGGATGACAATTTAAATTTTAGTTGTAGTGGCGGTGGTGTGGCTAAATCGCTAGACTTGGCGGCATGAAATCCCGACATGCGCCGCCTACGAGAAAAACACAGCCATGGTCCATGAGGTCCTTCGCTTCGCTCAGGATGACAATGGCAAACATTCCTCTTGCTGTGACCTCGTTTTTTCTGATCATGTTTGCGGTGATCGTGCCACTCTTATTGTCCCCATCGGCGCTTGGACAGGAGATGGCTTCTTTTCAATCCCATGAAGTGCATCCTGACGGAAGTGTCACGTTCCGGTACAAAGATGCTGCGGCTGGCAAAGTTCTGCTTCATCTTGACGGTATGGCCGAGCCATTGGCCATGGAAAAAGACAGCGACGGAATATGGAGCTTGGTCACGCCTCCGCTTGCGCCCGAAATTTATGGATATGGATTTGAAGTCGATGGTCAGCCGCGACTCGATCCTAAGAATCAGACCGTCATACCGAATCTGGTCTCGCTCGAAAACGAAGTAAATGTGCGGGGCAGCGGCCCTCAGTTATGGGAGGCGCACGACGTGCCTCATGGCGTAGTGCATCACCATTTCTATACATCGAAGGTGGTGAGTGGTCTGGTGGATGGGCGGAGCGAGTATTACGTTTACACGCCTCCGGATTACGATCGGAAAAAGGCGTATCCGACTCTGTATTTGCTGCATGGGTGGAGTGACCTGGCCAATGGCTGGACTGCGGTTGGACGAGCGAATTTTATTTTCGACAACCTGATTGCGGAAGGCAAAGTGAAGCCGATGGTGGTGGTGATGCCACTTGGCTATGGCGATATGAAGTTTGTGCTTAACGGGCACAGCGGTTGGGACGATAACGCCGCAATTGAGCGGAATATAAATCTCTTTAGTCAGGCGCTGCTGACCGAAGTATTGCCGCAGGTGGAGTCCGAGTACCACGTTTTTAAGAAACGGAATGACCGGGCTATTGCTGGCCTCTCCATGGGGGGAATGGAAAGCTTGACCATTGGATTGACCCACCTCGATCTATTCGGCTGGGTGGGAGGGTTCAGCTCTGCGCCGACGGTGGAACGTCTGGATGTGCAACGGCTTGATAAAGAGTCGCAATTTGCGTCGCTGAAGAACAAGAGCACTGCTCTGCGGTTACTGTGGATTGCTTGCGGGACTGAAGATCATCTCATCACCACGAATCGCCAACTGGTTGCGCTGCTTAAGAGCAGGGATGTTCCGGTGACAGCGGTTGAAACTCCCGGGATGCATGATTGGCAGGTTTGGCGGGATAATCTGGCGCACTTTTCGGCGCTGATTTTTCAAAAGTAAACAGGGATTAGGCTTTTCGTGCTGAGCGCAGTCGAAGTGATCGCATGCTGGCCGCTGAGAGCGGGAGTGGATGAGATCCTTCGCTTCGCTCAGGATGACAACTTAATAGAACAAATATTTTCTCCACTTATCGTCGGAGTGGCCCATCAGGCGCATGATGTGGCGACTGGTGTGGAGATTGAACGAGCGCGGTTCACGCGAAGGCTTCATGTTGGCTTCGTGTGGAAGCTGGTTGCCTTTGCGGCGATTGCAGGAATGACAGCAGGCGACCAGGTTCTCCCAGGTGGAGAGGCCGCCGCGCGAGCGTGGAATCACGTGGTCCAGCGTGAGTTCGCCGGAGGGTAGCGCGGTGCTGCAATATTGGCAGGTGTTGCGGTCACGCAGCAGAATGTTTTTTCGTGACAGCGCGCGCGACTGATGCGGGATGCGGCGGTACTCCAGCAAACGAATGACCGAGGGCACACGCATCGCGACACGGGCAGCATGGAGAAAATGTCCATTTTCTTCTTCGGTCATGGCTACGCCCTTCAGCACGAGCACGATGGCGCGGCGAGCGGCACACACGTTGATCGGTTCATAGGAGGCGTTCAATACCAGCACCGGTTGATGCAGGGCATGACCGTCATTCTCCTGGTGAATGCCGGAGGCGAGCATCGCCGCGGGAAGGTGGGACCGCATGCTGCCGCCGAAATTGTGCAATCGCAACGACATAATTCTTAAGCGTACTTGTTTAATTCTATTTCTTAATTCTATCTCTCAAATATTAGCTGCCAAGTCCAAGCGATCTTCGCTTCCTTCTTCCGACAGATCCTCCGGCATGACGATGCCGTCGGAAATATTCAACTTCAATGTGCGCGCCACGGTCGCCACCCACACCCGCGCTGCTCCTGCGCGGAGAAGAACACGAGCGCATTCGGAGGCTGTTGTGCCCGTGGTGTAGACATCATCGATCAATAAGATGTCGCGTTTCAATATTCGCGTTGGGTCACCTATGGAAAACGCGCCTCGCATGTTCTCGCGGCGTTGATGACGGGTGAGGCCGATCTGGCTTCCGGTTTCGCGGCGGCGCAGTAGGACTCCTGTGCACAATTCAAATCTCTTCGGACGCGACAAGTCCTTCAGCGCAGCCCGCGCGATGACCTCCGCTTGGTTGAATCCGCGCTGCGCTTGCTTGCGTTTATGCAGGGGAACGGCGATCACTGCGATCGTCCCAACGGGCATTGCTGGTTCCAGCCTGGAGATTGTTTTTGCCAGCATGCGCCCTAAAACGGACGACGACGGACGAACCTGCTGGAATTTTAAGAGGTGAATAAGGTCGCGTAACTGCCCATCGTAACTGCCATAGGCAACCGCTCGCTCGAACGGAGGGTCCACGCGCTGGCAGAGAGGGCATCGCGTCTCTGCTTCTGTGCCATCCGCCTTGCCCCCATCGAGGTGGGCTGCGTAGGTTGCGAAATGCAGGCCTTCCCCGCAAACGGAGCAGTGTGATCCTTGCAGTGGACGTAGCGCGAACAGACAGTGGTTACAAACGGGAAGCCGGGAAACTCTTAGCAGGGGGGAAGCACAGATACGGCAATCGGCGGGAAAGAAAGTGAAGAATAAATTCGCAGCAATGCGCTCGGCAAAGACGGCAAACCCATGTCCAGCCAAGCCATGATCTGTAAACTCAGGCTTGGCCAAACCATGATTCGCCGCTTGGCCCTGGGCAGTCGCCCGTATTCGAAAGCCAGTACTGCTGAAGACGGCCTCCCACACCCGACGAACCGGTGACGCTTCTCGTCGAGCTATACACAGTGAGTATAGCCGCGGGCGCACATGCTACGCAACGCGGGTATCTGACTTCGAAGCACTGGCCGCTTCGCTCTGCGACTGCTTGCGCACGGGCTGAAAACGTTCGAGCGTAGGGATGGTACGGAAGACATATCCTCTGCGATAGCAACGTTCACAGCGGACCGTTTGTAACAACAATAATGGAAGCACGTGTTTTTCAAAAAAACTTCGAGGTCGGGATCGATAGGCTGCTTGAAAGCCACATTCCCGGCAATGGAATTCCTCGAAAAACCGGCTCCAAGAGGGCCTGGAAGCTGAAAACACGGAATACCTCCTGGACAGGAGTATTCTAACCCTTTTTACGAAGTAAAGTTGCAGATAGGCATTTCTTGTTAGGCAATTTTGATAAGAAACAAGAACTTGCCGGATTGACCTTTGAACTGGCCATTGGCGGGACGCAGGAAGAAACGCAACACTTGTAATGCCGCCTTTCGGCATGATAAGGTGCGCCGTCGCGGTTACTATTAATCGGAAATAAATTCTTTGTAATCATGAGGACCCTATGAGCTCTCCCGCGGGCGATGCCCCTGGAACAGTACGCAAGCATCGCCCCTACGTCCCGGAAACCATGCAAATGAAGGAGTTCACCTTCCGGGCCATGTTTCTTGGTTTGATTCTGACAGTGGTTCTGGGCGCGGCGAATGCTTATCTCGGATTGCGCGCAGGTATCACCATTGCGGCGACTTACCCGGCAGCCGTTATTGCCATGGCTGTGTTACGAGCGTGGAAGGGATCGCTGCTGGAAGAAAACATTGCTCGAACCGCAGGGTCGATTGGCGAGGGCATTGCGGCGGGCGCGATCTTTACTCTGCCGGCGTTTGTGCTGGCCGGAGTCTGGCCGAACTTCTGGTCGTTCGACTCCTATTGGAAGTCGACAGCGTTGATCATGGTGGGAAGCATTCTGGGCGTCCTCTTTATTTCTTTAGTGCGACGCGTGATGGTGGAGGATCCTGAGCTTCCGTTTCCTGAGTCGGTGGCGGCGTCGGAGATTCACAAGGCAGGGCAGCGCGGCGCGCAAGCTGCGAAATATCTTTTCTGGAATATAGGCGTCGGCGGACTGGTGTATATCCTCGGAAGCTTTGGACTTTTCGCTGCTGGTAAAGATTTTTATTTTTCGGTGGGAAGTCTAGGACGCAGCCAGGTGCGACTGGGCTTGGCCGGAAGTAAGAACATCGTGGCGGCAGGGGGCACTAGCACTTTTGCCGCGCCTAGCGTGAGTCCTGCTTATTTGGGCGTTGGTTACATCATCGGATTGCGGCTGGCATCGATTCAGTTCGCTGGCGGTGTGCTGGCGTGGGGACTGATGGTCCCAATGCTGATTTATTTCCTTGGTCCGCAAATCAAGCACTATCTTCCGGCCGATACGCCCGATGATTGGACGACAATGGCGATTTCGGTATGGAAATTTATTGTGCGTCCGATCGCCGTTGGCGGAATGCTGGTAGGAGCGGCTTACACGCTATTCAAGATGGGCAACAGTCTGATAGCGGGGTTTGGTAAAGCTCTGAGCGATTTGCGGCAGACGGCTGACCAGCGGGCTCAACTTTCGCGCACCGAGCAATATATGAGCTCGAAGGCTGTATTTGGCTTGATCGCGATTACGTTCGGGTTCATGTGCAT
>Ga0209169_10002410_pt1 | contig 11236 bp, 6 predicted proteins | sample HubBroMetageWRM4_FD_188346 | JGI IMG/M metagenome (GOLD analysis project Ga0209169, IMG submission 188346) | Warmed soil microbial communities from the Hubbard Brook experimental Forest, New Hampshire - Hubbard Brook CCASE Soil Metagenome WRM 4... | ecosystem: Environmental > Terrestrial > Soil...
CATTTCTGCTGGCGCACTGCAGGGCCAAATGGCAGTGGGGTGCTCTGGGTGTGATTCTTTTCGGCTATTGGCTGGCGTGGGCGCTCTATCCGGTGCCGGGACCAAGCTTCAATTACGGCGCTGTCGGCGTCCCAGCCGATTGGCGCCACAACTTTTCCGGCTTTGCTGCTCACTGGAACAAGAACAGCAATCTTGGCCAGACGGTTGACGTCTGGTTTTTGAATTTGTTTCCGCGTGCCTCGCGATTCGTCTACAACGATGGCGGCTATCTCACACTGAGCTTTATCCCGACGCTGGGAACGATGCTTCTCGGTCTTCGCGCAGGTTGGTATCATCATCACCGCTGGGCTCATCGCACGAATCCTTGGCGGCAACCGCATTGCAATCGCCACCGCCGCCCTGGCTATCGCGCTCGCGCCCATCGCGCTCTTCGAGGGGACAGAGTTTCAATACACGACCTTTGAACAGTTCGGCTGGGTGCTCGCAACCTATGGCGTGGTTCGCTTGCTCGAGAGCGAAGACGAGCGCTGGTGGATCTGGATTGCCGCATTCGCCGGCTTCGGGCTCATGGCCAAGTACACGGTCGTCTTCTTTCTCGCAGCACTGCTCGCAGGATTTGTCTTCACACCCGCGCGTCGCCATCTTGCAAGCCGCTGGTTCCTTTTCGGCTGTTCACTTACGCTACTGATTGCTGTGCCAAACCTTCTATGGCAGGCACATCACAACTTCATCTCGCTGCACTTTCTCGAGCACATCCACGCCCGCGATATCCGCCTCGGCCGCTCGGGTGCAGGTAGCTTCTGGCTCTTTCAGGCGCTCATCTGCGCGAACCCATTCGCTCTTCCGCTCACGATTGCGGGTGTCATTACGGCGTGGCGAAGCGTGCGGTATCGTGCGCTGAGCATCGCGTTCATCCTCACGATTTTGTTCTTCGCAGCCACGAAAGGCCGCGGCTATTACACAGGGGCTGTGTATCCGGCAATTATCGCCTTCGGCGCCGTGGCGATCATGCGCTGGGCTTCCTCGCTGCGTTCGGTCTTTTGCAACACGATCGTCATCGTACTCTGGACAGGAATTCTCGCGTTCGGTGTCTACGCCACATGTGTGCTGGTGCCTGTTGCATCCAGCGGCCCGCTGAAGGCCTTCGCGCTCGCTCGCAGTGAGGATCTACGCGAAGAAGAGGGCTGGGACACGTTCGTCGAAACCATTGCGCAGGTTCGGGATACACTCACACCCGAGCAGCGTTCGAGCCTTGGCATCGCCACGGTCAACTATGGAGAGCAGGGAGCCGTTGAGATCCTTGGCGGCAGCTATGGATTGCCAGCGCCCATCAGCCTGACAAATTCAGCTTGGCTTCGCGGCTATCCGACGCCGCAGCCGACGACCCTCATCGTAACCGGGCTTGACCTCGATGGTGCCAACGACGAATTCACTGACTGCCGCTTGGCCGCGCGCGTTCCGTATCCCGCCAACCTCAATAACGAGGAGAGCAAATACGGGCGGGACATCTTCCTCTGCGGTCCGCCGCATCTTCCGTGGCCCGAGTTCTGGAAGAAATACCAGCGCTTCGGCTGACACCTTTCGTGCTGAGCGTGCCCACAAGCGCATCCGCTATCCTAGGTGTATGCCTTCTGCGGTTGAGACCCCCACCACTACTGCCGCACCTGACACAACTCCGGTGAAGCCGCCCTTTGAATCCTGGGGGCGCTACCCGGTCTACGACGCTGATCTCCGCTCCATTCATTGGCAGGACGAGTTTCCGCGCATAATCGACGGCGTACATCATGGTGCGCTGCCCGTCGGCATGGGGCGCAGCTATGGAGACGTCTGCCTGCTCAAGGACGGCACGCTCGTTCGCACCACCGGTATGAACCGGCTGCTCGGCTTCGATGCGGCGACGGGCGTCCTCACCGCCGAGGCCGGCATCACCCTCGCGCAGATTCTCGACTTTGCCGTTCCGCGCGGCTTCTTCCTGCCTGTTAGTCCCGGCACAAAATATGTGACGCTCGGTGGCGCCATAGCGAACGACATTCACGGCAAGAACCATCACATCGCCGGCACCTTCGGCTGCCACGTTCCGCAGTTCGAGCTCGTCCGATCCGACGGAACACGTCTGCGCTGCTCGCCGACTGAAAACCCCGACATGTACTCGGCGACGATCGGCGGTCTTGGCCTCACCGGCATGATCACGTGGGCACAACTTCGACTGAAGCCCATCGTCAGCCGCAAGATTGACTATCAGGGTATTCAGTTTCACGGTATTGATGAGTTCCTCGACCTCACTGCACAGTCGCAGAACATCGAGTACACGGTGAGTTGGATCGACGTTACGTCCACCGGCAAGAACTTTGCACGTGGCATCTTCATGCAGGGCGACCACTCGCAGATTCCCAACGAGCTAAAGCCCTCGCCCGATCCCAAGCTGGTCTTTCCTATCGAGCTGCCTGGCTGGGTGCTGAACGGTGCGAGCGTCGGCGCCTTCAATTCGCTCTTCTTCAACAAGCAGATGAAGCAACGCGTTTCCGCATTGCAGGACTATGAGCCATTCTTCTATCCACTCGACGCCGTGCTCAAGTGGAACAAGATGTACGGCAAGCGCGGTCTGCTGCAGTTCCAGTACGCCATTCCATGGGAACATGCGCGTGAGGGCACCATTGCGATCTTGCATGAGGTTGCGAAGTCCGGCCTCGCGAGTTTCCTTGCCGTGCTCAAGGCCTTCGGCGACGTTCCCTCGCCGGGCATGATGAGCTTCCCCAAGCCGGGCATCACACTTGCGCTCGACTTCCCAATCAAGCCCGAGAAGAGCTTCGCTCTCTTTGACCGTCTCGCTGAGATGACCTATGAGTTCGGTGGTCGCCTCTATCCAGCCAAGGACGCGCGCATGACTGCGCAGCAGTTCCAGACCTTCTATCCGCAGTGGCAACGCTTCGCGCGCTACAAGGATCCTGCGCTCACGTCCAGCTTCTGGGAGCGCGTTGTTGGCGGACAGGGGTTCATGCGATGAGCACAGCTCCCGCGCCAGATCCATCGATTCCAAACCGTCGCGACGCACAGGCCCCACGTACGGAGCCTCGGCGCATCCTTGTTCTCGGCGCTACCTCGGGTATTGCCGAAGCCTGCATTCATCTTTGGGCTAACCGCAGCGATCATCTCTTCCTTGTTGGGCGCAACGCTGGCCGCCTCGCTGCCGTTGCTGCCGATGCACGCACGCGCGGCGCCGGCTACGTCGACACTGCTGTCGTCGATCTCGATCGCACCGAGCATCACGCCGATCTACTGGCGCACGCTATTAATTCGCTTGGCGGGCTCGACGTCGCTTACCTCGCACTCGGCGTTCTCGGCGATCAAGCGAAAGCAGAACGCAACTTTCACGACGCCGCACACATAGTTCACACGAACTACACAGCGCCGGTCAGTCTTCTTACCTGGCTTGCGAACTACTGCGCGCAGCGCCACTCCGGAACGCTGGCCGTACTCAGTTCGGTGGCAGGTGAGCGTGGCCGCAAGTCGAACTATATCTACGGCAGCTCCAAGGCAGGCCTTACGGCGTTCGTCGATGGACTCCGCAATCGGATCGACCGCGAGGGTGTCCGTGTGATGACAATCAAGCCTGGTCCGGTGAAGACGTCGATGACAGATGGAATGAAAGGTCAGGAGCGCTTTGCAGACGTCAACAAGGTCGCTGCCACGATTGTGAAGGCCATCGACCGGGGGCAGGACATCGTCTACGTCCCGGGTCAATGGCGACTCATCATGTCCGTCATTCGCGCTATTCCTGAGCGCGTCTTCAAGAAGCTCAATCTGTAACGATCATTGAGGCAGAGTCCCACGAATCGCATCATCCAGCACGACGTGATTCTTCTCGAGTAGATCGCCAAGATCGTGATCGAGCTCTATTTGCGCCTTTTTCCAATTTGAACGCGCAGCTATCTCGGTCGATCTCGCCTGAGCCAGATACGCCTCGTCTTGCAGCACTGCCAGTTCGGTGGACTGACCCACACTCAGCTTGTCACGCTCCGCGTCCAGCAGCTGAGACTGATACTGGCGGCTCGCTGATGCAGACACATAGGCCGCCTGGGCCGTCTGCAATGCAACCACGGCCGTCTCAATCTCCTCACGAACTTGTTGCGACAGCTTTTCTGTCCGTCCTTCTACCTGCCGCAGCTGCACAACATCGCGCGCGGCATCGCTAGCCGCGACGCGGTTGCGTAGTGGCAGCGTCAGCTGCACGCCCGCTTCATAGATTGTCGAGGTCCGCAGTCCACCTGCTTCCAACGCCGGTGGTGGGGTCGGCTGTCCGTTGCCGGGTGAGCCCGGCGTCTCAAACGCTTGTTCTGCGGTACCCCGCACTTCGACGTTCCCATACAGATTCAGCTGCGGCAGAGTCGCATTGCGGCTCGCCGCTGCGCTGATCTTTCCAGTCTCCACTTGCAGTTTTGCTTGCGCGAGATCTGGCCGTTTCGTGAGCCCTTCGCGGATCAGGTCTTCTACGTTAATTTCTGCTGGATTGTCCGGCACGAGGATGCGGTCCGTCGGCACGATCTCGTCAAATTGGGCGGTGAACACTGGCGACGCCGTCCGCAATAGCTGATTTTTCAGGATGATCTCTTCCTGCTTATAGAGCCCTTGCGCCTGGATCATTGAAAACCGGCTCGAGCTCTCAAGCGCCTGCGCGCGCGTCAACTCAATCGGGGCCAGCGTTCCGAGTTGCACCTGATTTTCGTCGTCCTGACGCAGCTTCGCCGCCGCCCGCAAGCTCTCTTGCTGCACCAGCACGTTCTCGCCGAGCGAGACGAGATCGAAGTACAGCCGCGACACGCCATAGATCGTGTCCAGCACTTGTTGCTCGAACAGCAGCCGCGAGATCTTCCGGTTCGCTTGTGCAATCCGCAGGTATCGCAGATTCACCTCGCGGCCGCGCCCACGCAGCAGCGGCTGTAGCAGCGTCACCGAGGTACTCGGCGCATAGAACGGATCGTACTTCGAGGTCGATCCATACAACACCTCGGAGTCGTTGTTGACGATTGCCTCTAACTGCGCGCCAGTCGAGAACCCTTGCAGATAACCAACATTCAGGGCGGTGAAATCCATGGCCGTCCCCGCGACAGTCGTACTGCCTCCGCTTCCTGTCGTGGGTCCCGTTGCGTTCGTGAGATTCACAGTGTCCGTTCGACGCAGCCATCCCGCCATGGCAACCAGCTGCGGATCAAATAGAGGAATATTCGGCCCGGCCGAATATTGGAAGCCGGCACCCAACTGCGAAAACGACGCCGTCGTCTGTGCAGTAGAGTTCAGGCTTGTCAGGTCCGTCACCGTCGGCGCAACGGGGTTCGTGTTCGTTGTCTCCGCCGCCAGCAGTGGAGATCCAGGTCCACCCACACCATTCGGCGGCTCAGCCACGGTGTAGTCGATGCCGCGTAGGCTTCCGCCACCCTTTGCGCGCACCTCGTCGGTCTGCGCCAGCACAAGGTCGTAGCGTTCTGTTTCGACATCCAGGTTGTTCTCAAGCGCCAGCGCGATCGCATCCTGCAGCGTCAGATACAGCTTCCCATCGCGTATCAACGACTGCAGTCGCGTCTCACTTCCATCAAAGAGCGGCGGCACAACCGGATTCTTGTACGGTCCGAGGAAACCGAGAAAGTTCGGCGTAAGCCCATGAGCCTCATCCCGTTCGGGTCGGACGGCGCTGTTCGCCGCCGCCGTAATCTGCGGTGCCGGTGCTTCGGGTGTATCGACGTGCTGCGACAGCGGTGAGATCGGCACTGGTTGCATCTGTCCGTTCGTCTGCTGCGCATTGGGTCCCGCCGGAACATCCTGTTGAGTCGGCGCCGGACCCAACGCAGGCAGATTCATATCCTGTGGCAGCGCTAGAGTTGGCGCCGCCGTAGGAGCCGCTTGCGGGCTCTGCGGGGTCTGCGCAGGCAGCGCTAAACCAGCGCACAATGCCAACATCGTGCCGCAACGTAACACCAAGCCCGCGTCTCCGCCGTTTGCCATCACGACTTACCCTGCCCCGCTGTCTTGGCAAAGTGCAGCTGCACTTCGGCGCCTTCAACAACATCATCAGTCACATTCGTCACGATGATGTCGCCTGCCTGCAGGCCTGTAAGAATCTCAACCACGCCACCGAGGTCGCGTCCAATCGTTACAGGCTGTAAGTGGACCTTTCCGTCCACCACCTTTGCAATCGTCGGCCGATCATGCCGGATGACAACTGCATCCCCCGACACCAGCAGTGGCCCTTCGATGCCCGGCGCCGGCGAGAAGGTCACCACCGTGTACATTCCGGGTACTAGCTTGCCGTTGCGGTTGTCTACTTGGACCTCAGTCAGCATCGTGCGCGTGTTCGGGTCAACGGAGTTCGCCGTGCGCGTGATCTCCCCCGTGAAGCTCACGCCCGAATACTCCTGAAACGTGAGCTGCGCGTGACCGCCTACATGGATCGCGGCGAGAAATCCTTCCGGCACCGATACAAGAATCCGCAAGCGTTCGTTCTGCGCGAGCCCAAACAGCGGGCCGCCCTGCCCAGGTGACTGTGTGGTCGTCGCGGCCGAGCTCGACGCACCCGAACTTCCCCCCGTATTCACCTGTCCAGCCTGCTGCGATCCTCCCGAGGTCGAAGTCTGTCCCTCTGGCGCTGGCGCGCTCTCCGCACCCGTCGTGACGCCCGAAGCGGCAATCAGTGCACCCACATCCACATTTCGTTGCGTAATCACGCCCGCGAACGGTGCGCGCACATACTCATAGCTCTGCAGTGCCTCCACATGCCCCAGATTCGCGCGATACGCATCCACATTTCGTTGCGCCGCCTGGACGTTCGCTACCTGTGAGGCGTAGTTCGTCTCTTGCTGATCGCCATCCTGCTGCGAGAAAACTCCCTTCCTCACCAGCACGCGATAACGCTGGACAGTTACCGTCGCCAGCGCCAGTTGCGACCTCTGCTGGTCTAACTGCCGCTCTGCCTGCATCAGTTGTTGCTTCGCCTGCGCCACCTGCTGATCAAGATCCGGTGCGTCAACCACCGCCAGTAGCTGGTCCTTACGCACGCGGTCCCCGATGTCCACAAGGCGCGTCTTTAGGTAGCCGCTCGCGCGCGCATACACATACGCCTCGGTCAACGGAATCGTCGTTCCTGGCAGCACCAGGCCCTGCTGATTCTGTGCCGGCTCAACCCTTGCGACATCGACGATCGGCTTCGCGTTTTGCTGCTCTTCAGCGCGCCGGTCAATCTCCTTGTCTCGTTTGTGCCGTGGTAGCCATCCTGCGATCACGACAATCAAAAACAGCAGCAGAAATCCGACAAGAAAGATCGCGATCTTTCGCCGGTCAGTCGGCGGTTGCGTCCGGACCACTGGCGACTTCCTTCGTTTGCCGCTGGAGTTCGTCTCCTCGAAGCTCTTGCCGAGTCGGGCATCATCCAGCGCATTCGGGTCCTCAAACGACTGCGCCAATTGCTGCCGCTCTGCGTACTCCGGGTCGGCGAACTCACGTCCCAGCTCGCGTTCGTCGTATCGATTCTTCCGGTCGTCCATCTCGTCGGCCATCTACGCGGGCTGCTCCTGTGTGTTGCCCTGGGATGTCTGCTTCTTTGGTTCTTCGCCTTCGTGGTACTCCTCTTCGATCTCTTTCGTGTAGTCGATCGGAGGATGCTTCTTCAGCAGGGAATAGATTGTCGGCACCAGGAACAGGGTTCCCACTGTCGCAAAGATCAACCCACCGATCACCGCGCGTCCCAGCGGCGCATTCTGCTCGCCGCCCTCGCCTAACGCCAGTGCCATCGGGAACATGCCAATGATCATCGCAAGAGCTGTCATGAGCACAGGCCGCAAGCGCGTATGGCCGGCATTTATTGCTGCCTGTCGCTGATCTCTGCCGTCCAGGCGCTCGTCGTTCGCGAACACGACCATCAGAATCGAGTTCGCCGTCGCGACGCCGATCGTCATGATCGCGCCCATGAGGCTCGGCACGTTGAATGTCGTCTGCGTCAGAAACAGCGTCCACAGGATGCCGCAGAACGCACAGGGAATTGCCATCAGAATGATTAGCGGATCCAGCCAGCTCTGGAAATTGACCGCCATCAGGAGGTACACCAGCCCCATCGCGAAGATGATTCCGAGCCCCAACCGCGTGAACGAGTCATTCATCGTCTGCACCTGGCCGCGCAACTCAATCTGCGTTGCCTTTGAGACCTTCTGGTGCTCAACGATCTTCTCGATCTCGCTCGCGACACTGCCCAGATCGCGCTGGTCGACATTCGCATAGATGTCGTACACCGGCTCGATGTCGTAGTGATTCACAATGATCGGTGACACGGCGCGCTGGAAGTCAGCCACATTGCCTAAGATCTGCGTTGCATTCCCCTGCGGTGTTGTGACGGGAGTTCGCGACAGTTCTGGAAGAGTCGAGATGCGGTATATCGGCGTCTGCACCACGACGTTGTAATTCACACCGTTCTGCGGGCTCAGCCACTCGTTCGGCGCAACCTGCGACGTGCCGGATAGCGAAATCAGCGTGGATTGCGAGACATCCTGCTGGGTCAGACCAATCTGTCTTGCCTTTGTGCGATCTACATTCACATTTAGTGTCGGATACGCTACCTGCTGATGCAGGTGCACGTCCACGGCGCCGGGAATCGCGGCTACCTCTTTCTCCAGCTTGGCCGCGAGCGCATAGTTATCTTTGCCATGGCCGATCACCTGAAGATCGATCGGCGCGGGCAAGCCAAAGTCCAGAATCTGATTCGTGATGTTTGCCGGCGCGAAGAAGAACGTTCCGTCAGGAAACTTCTGCTTCAAATCGTCGCGCAGCATTCGCATGTATTCCTCGGTCCGCCTTGGGCCTGGGTTCAGCGCGATCAGAATCTCCCCATCTGAGTTCGAGATGGGTGGCGAACTTGAGAACGCGAGGTTAATACCGCTGGCCGGCAAGCCAATGTTGTCAAGCAGCATATTTACGCGGCCCGGTGGCAGCACGCGGCGAATCTCTGTATCCACTCGCGCAAAGTACTGCTCTGCATCCTCGATGCGCAGGCCCTGCGGCGGCTCGACCTCAAGTCTCATTTGCCCCGAATCAACATAAGGAAAGAAGTCGCGCCCAATAAAGAATGTTAGAGGCAGCGAAACCACCAGCAACAATAAGAACAGCAAGAGTGTTATGCGCGCGTGATCGACGCTCCACTCCAGCAGTTCCTTGTAATAGTGCTGCAGTCTTTCGAACTTATGCTCAAACTTCATGTGCCAGCGCCACATGAAGTTGCGCTTCGCCTCGCGGTCGCTCTCGCTCGGATCCTGATAGAGGGCCAACTCTTTCTTCAACAGAAAGTGCATCATCGTCGGCACCAGGGTTCGTGAGAGGAAGTAGCTTGCGAGCATCGCGAAGACGACTGCCATCGCTAGCGGCGTAAAGAGGAACTTCGCGGCGCCGGTCAGTAAGACCACCGGAACAAACACGATGCAGATTGAAAGCGTCGAGACAAACGCCGGTGCGGCCACCTGTTGGGCCGAGTCCAGGATCGCCCGCGTAAGCGGCTTTCTCAGGCCCATGTTGCGGTGCGTGTTCTCGATCTCCACAGTCGCATCGTCGACCAGGATGCCCACCGCTAGAGCCATGCCGCCCAGAGTCATCACGTTGATCGTCTCGCCGATCGCGCTCAAGATCACCAGCGACGTTGCGATCGACAACGGAATCGAAATGCAGACGATCAGTGTCGAGCGCCATGATCCCAGGAATAGCAGAATCATCAGCGCCGTCAGTACAGCAGCAATGGTCGCCTCGCGCGCAACCTCATCAATGCTCGTGCGCACAAACATCGACTGATCAAACAGAGGCGTGATCTTCAGCGGCGCCAATTCCGCCTCAATCCTCGGCAGATTCGCCTTCACGTTCGACACAATGTCTAGCGTCGACGTATTGCCATTCTTCAGCACCGTCAGCAACGCTGAGCGTTTGCCGTTTTCGCGGACGATGTTCGTCTGCACCGCGTAGCCCATATGCACCTGGGCGACATCCTTGATGTACACCACTGCGCCGTTCGCCGCGCGCACCGGCAGGTCATTCATCGCAGCGATCGTATCTGGGCTGGAGTTCGTCTTCACCACGAACTCCTTGTCGCCAATGCGTGCGGTGCCCGCCGGCAGGATCAGGTTCTGCTGACTCATCGCCGTTGAAACATCCGCCGCCGACAGGTGGTGCGCGTACATCTGGTTCGGGTCGGTATCGATCATCACCTGCCGTACCTTGCCGCCATAGGGGGAGGGAATGCTTGCACCCTGCACCGTTGCCAGCAACGGCCGCACAAAGTTCACGCTGGTGTCATAGAGGTCGGCCTCGCTCAGTCCTTGTCCGCCAAGGCTCAGTTGAACGATAGGCACCGACGACGCGTCGTACTTGATGATGAACGGCGGCGTCGTTCCAGGCGGGGTGATCTTCAGGATTGTCTGCACGACCGCCGTCACCTGAGCCTCCGCCGCGGCAATCTGCACACCCGGCTGGAAGTACACCTTGACGATGGCGACGCCCTGGTAACTCTGGCTCTCCGTATGCTCGATATCGTTGACCGTCGTCGTCAGCGCGCGCTCGCAAATGGTCACGATGCGGCCAGCCATCTCCGTCGGAGTCAGGCCTGTATAGTTCCACACAATCGTGACGACAGGAATATTGATGTAGGGGAAGATGTCCTTCGGTGTCTCAACCGCTGACCCGATGCCCAATACCGCGATCAGCAGCGACAACACAACGAACGTATAGGGGCGGCGCAGGGCCAGCCGTACGATCCACATATCCGCCTCAGGAGGGCTTCGTTCCGATACTCGTTGAGACGCGCCAACCCCTCATCGAGACTCGTGCACCCAGGGCCCGAAAGCGAAAGCCGCTCCGTTTATCGAAGCGGCCCTCTCATTGGTTGCTCAATCACTCATTTCTTTGCCTGGTCGAAGCGCTTATTCACTTCATCCCAGTTCACGACGTTCCACCAAGCCGCGAGGTAATCCGGCCGGCGATTGTTGTACTTCAGGTAGTACGCATGCTCCCAAACGTCGTTGCCAAGGATCGGATACAGCCCCTGCGTCAGCGGGTTGTCCTGGTTCGGTGTGGTTGTGATCGCGAGTTTGCCGCCCTTCCACACCAGCCATCCCCAGCCTGACCCGAACTGCTTCGCCGTCGCGTCGTTGAAAGCTTTCTTGAAGTCATCAAAACTGCCAAAGTCCTTCTGGATCTGCGCGCCAATGTCTCCCGTCGG
>Ga0209169_10002413_pt1 | contig 11230 bp, 9 predicted proteins | sample HubBroMetageWRM4_FD_188346 | JGI IMG/M metagenome (GOLD analysis project Ga0209169, IMG submission 188346) | Warmed soil microbial communities from the Hubbard Brook experimental Forest, New Hampshire - Hubbard Brook CCASE Soil Metagenome WRM 4... | ecosystem: Environmental > Terrestrial > Soil...
GTGTGCTCTTCCGATCTCACAGATGGCCAACAAGTCCTGGCTGCGTCCGTTCCCGGCTGGCGCCGGCTGCCCTTTCCGAGCCTCGGCTACGGTGTGCCGGTGGCAGTGCGGCGCCGGGTAACGCGCAGATCGTGACGGGTGAGCGCGATGGCCGCGACGGTGATCACGGCCAGCACGACGACGATCAGCCATTCGGCCGAGCCGTTACCGCCATCGGGGTCGAACCCGGTCAGGCCCTCGATCCAGTGCTCATAGCGGGTCCGCATGTGCTCGGGGTGCCACTGGAGCTCCCGGCCCCTGGCCAGCAGCGCGGCGCGCAGCTCGGGCGAGCGGCTGCCGTTCCTGATGTACCACTGCCTGGTGGTGACGATCTCCAGCGGCGCCTGGCCGTACTCGAAGAACTTCACCGCGTGCCGGATCGGCTCGGGGTCGCCGCGGACGGCGCCGGCCGCGTGCAGCAGGTCGGTCACCCGCGATCGCGCGGCCTTGGCGGTCAGGCCCGCCAGCTGCGCGTACGCGTTCTGGCCGGCGGCGCTGGTGATCGCAGCCGGTGCGGCCGGGAGCAGCCGTCCGTCCTTGCCTATCACTGGCCTGGTCTCCAGCTGCAGGTCGCGCCACCAGGTCACGTCGGTCATGTCGCCGAACGTGCAGACCATCACCAGGCCGGTGCCCTTGGCCGGGTCGGCGAGCCGGTGCGCGAGCACCGGCACCTCCGTGCCGAACAGGGGAGTGCGCGCGGTCGTGCCGAACAGGGACTGGTATCGCTCGTCGTCGGGATGAGCGACCAGGGCCACGCAGGCGGGCAGCAGCTCGGGCCTGGTGGTCGCGATGACCACCTCGGGCGGTCCGCCGTCCTGCGCTGGGCTGGTCTCGGCGCAGCACGTTCCCGGCCTGGCGGAGCTGGCAGCGAAGGCGAGCCGGATGAACGTGCCCGGCACTTCGCGATCCTCGATCTCCGCCTGGGCGACCGCGGTACCGAAGGTGACGTCCCAGAGGGCAGGCGCTTCGGCCTGATACGCCTCGCCCCTGGCCACATTTCGCAGGAACGCGAGCTGCGAGATCGACTGGGCACGCTCGTCAATCGTGCGGTAGCTGATGCTCCAGTCCACCGAGAGGCCGAGCCGCTGCCACGCCTGCGCGTACGCGCGCTCATCCAGCTCGGTCAGCTGGCGGCACAGCTCGACGAAGTTGCGCCGCGACACGGGCTGCTGCTCGGCCGGGCTCAGGGCCCGGTCGCGACCGATGGCCGGGGGGCGCAGTTCGGGGTCGTAAGGCAGGGACGGATCGCAGCGCACGCCGTAGTAGTTCTGCACCCGGCGCTCGGTCGCCAGGCCGTTATCGTCCCACCCGACCGGATAGAAGACTTCCTGGCCGCGCATCCGGTGGTAGCGCGCGACAACGTCAGTCTGGGTAAACGAGAACGCGTGCCCTAGATGAAGGGTGCCGCTTACCGTGAGCGGCGGGGTGTCGATGGCATAAACGTCATCGCGACGCGCAGAACGGTCAAACTTGTACTACACGAGCTTCGGCCCACCGCTGCGTCCACTTCTCCTCCAGCCCGTCCAGGGCCGGCTTGCTCGTGCGGTCAGCGTCGGTGCTCATGGCGCACAGCATAGCCGCGATCGGGCTGGCCGCGCACGCGCGTATCGGCCGGCTGGGCTGTCCGCCGGCCGCGCTGTCCACGGCTGCGCTGTCCACCGTCTGGTGGACAGGATGGCAGCCACCTGACGGGCAGCGGGCCCTGGCCCCTGCGGGCAGGCTGAGCTCATGACAGGCAGCGAGCGCGCGATCTGGGTGCGAGGACTACGCAAGAGCTACGGCAGCGTGCTGGCCGTGGACGGGATGAACCTGGAGGTCCAGCGCGGCGAGGTGCTCGCTCTGCTCGGCCCGAATGGGGCGGGCAAGACCACCGCGGTCGAGATCATGGAGGGCTTCCGCCGTCGTGACAGTGGTGACGTCACCGTGCTCGGCGAGGATCCCGAGGATGCGGGCCGGCGATGGCGGGCCCGGATTGGCATCGTCCTGCAGCTCGGCACCGATCGCGGCTACGAGCTGACCGTGCGCGAGATGGTGCACCAGTTCGCCGGGTACTACCCGCGGCCGCGAGATCCGGACGAGGTCATCGAGCTGGTCGGGCTCACCGAGAAGGCAGGCGCGCGCGCCCGCAGCCTGTCCGGCGGCCAGCAGCGGCGCCTGGACGTGGCCCTCAGCGTGGTGGGACGGCCGGAGCTGATCTTCCTCGACGAGCCCACCACGGGATTCGACCCCGAGGCCCGCCGCCAGTTCTGGGAGCTGATCCGGCGGCTGGCCGCCGATGGCGCCACGATCCTGCTGACGACTCACTACCTGGAAGAGGCCGAGGCCCTGGCGGACCGGGTGGCGGTGCTGGCCAGGGGCCAGGTGGCGGCGGTCGGCGCGCCCGCATCGCTGGCCGGGCGGGCCACCGCGGACGCCAGCGTCAGCTGGCAAGCGCCCGATGGCCGCCGGACGGTCCGCACCGGGGCGCCGGGGCTTCTCGTAGCCGAACTTGCCCGTGATCTCGGCGGTGGCGTGACGGGCCTGACGGTGACCAGGCCCAGTCTCGAGGATGTCTACCTGGAACTGATAGGAGCAAGCCGATGACCGCGGGTCAGCTAGCGCAAGCCGATGTACGGCCCAGCCCGGCGGAGGCGGATCCGAGGCTGCCCGGCGCCTGGCGCACGGGCCTGGCCCGGGGCCGGCTGGAGATCATCGGATTCAGGCGCGAGAAGGAGGCGATGGCCTTTATTTTCGCGCTCCCGGCCGTACTGCTGGTGCTGCTCGGGACGATCTTCGGTCATCAGGCCGCCGCCGAGGGAGTCACTGTCGGGCAGTTGTTCACCGCCGGCATGATGGCAGGCGGCATCGGGTCTACCTGCTACCAGAGCCTGGGCATCAGCATCGCTACCGAGCGGGACCTGGGCGTGCTCAAGCGACTGCGGGCCACACCGCTGCCGCCGGCCGGCTACTTCCTTGGGAAAGTCATCCAGGTCCTGGCCGCGACCGTGGCCGAGGTCGTACTGCTGATCACGGTGGGCATGGTTTTCTACCACCTGCAACTGCCGGCCTCGCCGGCCCGCTGGTGGACATTCGCCTGGGTCTTCGTGCTCGGCTCGGTCGCCTGCTCGCTGCTGGGCATCGCGGCCAGCGGGCTGCCGCGCTCGTATCGCAGCGCCGCAGCGGTGATCATGTTCCCGTACATAATCCTGCAGTTCATTTCGGGGGTATATGTTCCATTTACTAGCGTGCCGCGCTGGCTGCAGCAGGTCGCCGCGATCTTCCCGCTCAAGTGGATGAGCGAGGGCCTGCGCTCGGTGTTCCTGCCGGCCCAGGCCGCGGCCCTGGAGCCCGCCGGATCCTGGGAGCACGGCCGGGTAGCACTGGTGCTTATGGCCTGGATAGCCGGAGGATTGGTGCTATGCCTGACGACGTTTCGCTGGCGCAGCAGTCGCGACGGCTGACCGGCGGCCTGCGGGCCGCACTGGCCCGCGTCTGGTCTGGTGTGGCCGGCGTCTGGTCTGGTGTGGCTGACCGGCCCGGCCCGGCCGGGCCGGTCACCGGCAGCGCCTGGATCACCGGGCTGGCGAACTGGGACGGCTTTTACGCCATTGTCTTCGCTGGCGTCATCGCCATCTGCGCGGTCACCTCGACCGGCTGGCACCGGACGCTGACACTGGCCGCGCTGGCCGCGATGGTGCCCTGGTACCTGCTGATCGGCCGGCCGTACATGGCCAGGACCGAGTGCTCCTCCGAGCGTCGCGCCTACGTCTACCTGGCCGGTCTGGTGGTGCTGTTCGCCGCCGCCGACCTGCTGGACCCGAACGCCTGGTTCCTGGCCTTCGCGCTGTGCCCGCAGTGCTTCCATATCCTCCGGGCCCGGGCCGCGATCTGGCCCGCGGTGGCGGTGAACGTCATCGGCGCGCTCTCTATCGCCAGCCGGGAGCGGACCGCGGCCGGCTACGCCACGGCCATCGGCATCGCCGCCTTCGGCATCGTCTTCGCCCGGGTCTACAGCGGTTTCGTGCTGGGCCTGTACGAGCAGTCGGTGGCGCAGGCGGACCTGATCGCCCAGCTTGACCAGACCAGATCCGAGCTGGCGACGGTCAGCCGGTCGGCTGGCATGCTCGCCGAGCGGCAGCGGCTGGCCGGCGAGATTCACGACACCCTCGCGCAGGGCTTCTCCAGCATCCTGATGCTGATCCAGGCGGCCGATGCGCAGCTGATGGAGTCACCGGCCGCCGCGCACTCCCAGCTCGAGCTGGCCGCGCAGACAGCGAGGGAGAACCTGGCCGAGGCCCGCGTGCTCGTCGGCGCGCTCGCGCCCGCCCAGCTCGAGCCGGGAAACCTGGAGGCGGCCCTGGGCCGGATCGCCGAGCGGGCCGAGGCCGAGCTCGGCATCAGGGCCACGTTCGAGACCGTAGGCTCCGGCAGGCAGCTGGCCGCGGCCACCGAGGTCGTGCTGCTGCGGACCGGACAGGAAGCGATCGCCAACGTGCGCAAGCATGCGGCCGCGCGGCGGGTGACTATCCGGCTGAGCTATGCCGAAGGCTGCGTGCGGCTGGAGGTCTGCGATGACGGCGCCGGCTTCGACCCCGGCCTGGTCAGCGGCGGCTACGGCCTGCGCGGCATGCGGGCGCGGGTAGCCGAGGCGGGTGGCCAGGTACAGGTCAGCAGCGGGCCGGCCGATGGCACCTCGGTGCTGGTGGAGGTGCCAGGGTGAGCACCGGCAGCGAGTTTCCGCCCGCGCCGGTCACCGTGCTGCTGGCCGACGACCATCCGGTCGTGCGCGAGGGGCTGCGGGGGATGCTCGCCGCTGAGCCCGGTATCCGGGTGATCGCCGAGGCGGCTTCCGGCGGTGAGGCCGTGGCCATGGTCCGGCAGCACCGGCCGCAGGTGGTGCTGATGGACCTGCGCATGCCCGACGGCGACGGGGTCACGGCCACCGCCGGGATACTCGCGGAGGTGCCGGCCACCAGGGTGGTCGTGCTGACCACCTACGAGACGGACGCCGACATCATCCGGGCGGTCGAGGCGGGCGCCAGCGGCTACCTGCTCAAGGACACCAGCAGGCAGGAGCTGGCCAGCGCGATCCGGGCCGCGGCCAGGGGCGAGACCGTGCTCGCCCCGGCGGTGGCCGGCCGCCTGGTGTCGCACCTGCGGCGTCCGTCCGCCGACCCGCTGTCGGCCCGCGAGACCGAGGTGCTGGCCCTGGTCGGGGGCGGCCACACCAACGCCGACATCGGCCGGATGCTGTTCATCAGCGAGGCGACGGTCAAGACTCATCTGCTGCGCGCGTTCGGCAAGCTGGGCGTTTCCGATCGGACGGCCGCGGTCACCAAGGCGATCGAGCTGGGCATGCTGCCGTCGCCGGGCGGCGAGCGGGGCTAGTTACTCGGTCAGGAACCTGGCCGGGGCCTCGCCGAGGGCGTCCTGGATCGCCAGCACGTGCCTGGCCGGCATGTCGGGCAGATCGTCCAGGCCGAACCAGCCGACGTCCACGGACTCGTCGTCATTGACCCGGGCCGTCCCGCCGGTCGGATAGCAGCGGAAAGCCACGTCCATCCAGTAAGTCTGGTCGCCGTTCGGGAAGGTCATCAGCGGCAGCGCGGTCACGCTGAGCAGCCGCTCGACGCGGACCTGCACCGCCGTCTCCTCCTCGACTTCGCGCACCGCGCCGACGGCAGGCTGCTCGCCGGGATCCAGGCAGCCGGTAACAAGCGTCCATCTGCCGGTGTCCGATCGCTGCACCAGCAGTACCCGGCTGTCGTCATCGAGCACCACGGCGGTGACGCCCGGCAGGTGCAGCGGATCATGGCCGAGCTTGGCGCGAAGATCAAGGATGAACGGCGGAATCGGCATCGCGGCAGCATAACGGCTGGCCTCCGCGCCGTCCGGCGCTGGCCTCCGCGGGTCCTGGTTTGCCGCGCGGTGGCGCGGGTAATCCGCGCCTACAGCCGGTAGAGGAGGTCGGACACACAGTGATGGAGACAACGGCCGCGCAGCCGTCAGGGCGCAACGTGCTGGAGGATCTGGACTCGCGGATCCCCACGGGCTTCTACTGGTACCTGGCCGTGCTGGCGTGCATCGGCGGATTCCTGTTCGGCTACGACACGTCCAACATCGGCTCGGCGCTGCCGTTCATTCCCTATCACCTGTCGAGCTTCGCGACCGGCTACCTCGTGGCCGGGGCGTCGCTGGGCGCGGCCGTGGGCGCGCTGGTGGCGGGGCCGGTGACGGACCGGTTCGGGCGCAAGATCCTGCTCATCACGGACGCGGCCATCTACGCCGCTGGCGCGATCTTGTCGGCGTTCACGGTGAACGCGGCGATGCTGCTCGCGTCCCGCACCCTGATCGGGCTGGCGATCGGCGCCGATTCCGCGATCGCCACCGCCTACATCGCGGAATTCGCGCCCCGCAGCCGGCGCGGCCAGCTGAGCATCATCCAGCAGTGGATGATCACCGTGGGCATCCTGGTCTCCTACCTGATAGCCGTGATCATCCTCAAGGCAGCGCCGGGGAGCGCGGGCGGCGCTGACTGGCGCCTCATCCTGGGACTGGGCGGGGTTCCGGCGCTCGTCGCGGTGGCATTGCGTTCCCATATGCCCGAATCACCGCGCTGGCTCATGCTGCATGGCCGCTACGCCGATACCAGGAAGGCCTTTGGCCGGCTGGGGATGGAAGTTACCGAGGACGAGGTGCGCCAGGCCGCCGACCAGCTCGCCGGTCAGGAGAAGCAGCGCCGGCGGAAGACCCAGTGGACAGCCGGCGTCCGGCGGGCGCTGATCGTCGTATGCGTCTTCTTCATCTTCCAGCAGATAACCGGGATCAACGTGCCGTTTTACTATGGCCCGACGCTGCTGGGGCCGTTCTTCCAGAGCGGGCACAACGCGGTCAACGCCGCGGTCGCCGGAGTCGAGGTCACGGCGATCCTGGGCGCCGTCAACGTGGTCGCGACCTACTTCGCGTTCCGGTGGATCGACAAGTTCGGCCGGCGGCCGCTGGCCATCTGGGGCTACGCGGGCATGAGCGTGGCCATCCTGCTGGCGGCGCTCGGGGTCGCGTTCCTGACCGACATCCCGAAGACCGTCGTGGTCATGGTCGGCTTCTCGTTCTTCATCACCTCGTTCGCGATCGGCGTCGGCGGTACCGGCTGGCTTATCCAGGGCGAGGTCTTCCCGACTGCAGTCCGGGGCCGGGCGGCCGCCATCGCCGCCTCCATCGACTGGCTGGCCAACTACGCGCTCATCGAGGCGTTCCCGGCCTGGCACAGAGCCATCGGGCTCGGCTGGGTCATGGTGTCCTTCGCCGTCCTCTGCCTGGTCGCGATCGGGTTCGTGTACCGGTACCTGCCTGAGACCAAGGGCCTGTCGGTCGAGCAGGCCGTGCACGTCTTCGAGAAAGAGGCCGGGGGCCAGGAAGCCGCGGCCTGAGCCACCCCGGCCGGGCCGCGGCCGGCCCTCACCCGGCCGCGGCGGCCGGCAATCACCCGGAAAGGGTGAGGCGGACTACCCCCGCGGTGGGGAAAGACCGATCAGCACGCAGTCGTCAGTTCAGGCTTTCTGTTCAGACTGGGCCGCCCGTACCGGGGTGGGGGTGAGGCCTGGAGGGGGTTAGATGCGGGCCGACCTTGCCCGGTGGCAGTTCGCGTTCACGTCGGTCAACCACTTCCTGTTCGTGCCGGTCACCATCGGGCTGGCGGTCCTCACCGCCTTGCTGCAGACCGCCTGGCATCGCAACGGCAAGCCCGAGTACCTGCGGCTGACCAGATTCTTCGGTGTCCTGCTGGTGATCAACGTCGCGATCGGCGTGGTGACCGGCCTGGTCCAGGAGTTCGAGTTCGGGATGAACTGGTCGGCCTACTCCAGGCTGGTGGGCAACATCTTCGGTGCGCCGCTGGCGATGGAGGGCCTGGCGGCATTCTTCCTGGAGTCGACGTTCCTCGGGCTCTGGCTGTTCGGCTGGAACAAGTTGTCCCGGCGCGTGCACCTGGCCACGATCTGGCTGGTAGCGCTGGGCAGCGTGCTGTCGGCAGCGTTCATCATGGCCGCGAACTCGTGGATGCAGCACCCGGTCGGCTACGTGACCGACCCGAAGACGCACCTGCCCGTGCTCAACGACATCTGGGCCCTGTTCACCAATCCGGTCTTCGTGTGGAGCTACGCCAAGGTGGTCCTGGCGTCGCTGGTGACCGGGGCAGCGGTGATGCTCGCGGTTTCGGCGTGGCAGCTGCGCCGCGGCGGCGACCGCGACGTGTTCGGCAAGTCGGCCCGCCTGGCCCTGGTCGTGCTGGTCCCGGCGATCTTGTTCGCCATGCTGGTCGGGGACGAGCTCGGAGTGATCGAGGGCAGGTACCAGCCGATGAAGATCGCGGCGGCCGAGGCGCAGTGGACGACGTGCCAGCCGTGCTCGTTCTCGCTGATCCAGATCGGCGGCGGCAACAACGACCACACCCCGACCCAGATCCTGGCCATCCCGCACCTGCTGTCCCTGCTGGCGACCAACCACTGGAACGGCAAGGTCATCGGGATGAGCCCGCTGCAGGCGCAGTACGCCGCGAAGTACGGTGCGGGCAACTACGTGCCGGACGTCTTCATCCAGTACTGGGGCATGCGGGTCATGGCCTACCTGGCCGTCATTGTCGTGCTGGTCGGCCTGTGGGGCCTGTGGCTGTCACGGCGCAAGAAACTCGCGACGTCGCGGAAGTTCCTGTGGCTGGCGACCTGGATGGTGATCCTGCCGTTCCTGATCAACACCGCGGGCTGGCTGCTCACCGAGAGCGGCAGGCAGCCGTGGATCGTGCAGGGCATCATGCTCACCAAGAACGGCATCTCGCCGTCGGTGAGCACGACCTACCTGGTCATCAGCCTGACCGCATTCGTGCTGCTCTACGGCATCCTGGGCACGGTTGACCTGCTCCTCATGCTGCGGTACTCGCGCAAGGAGCTGGCGCCCGTGCCGGCTGAGGCCGCAGCTGGCGAACCCGTTCCCGCGATGGATTACTGAGGCTGTCATGGCATTCGTCCCACTGTGGTTCATCCTCATCGCGGTCCTGTGGACCGGGTTCTTCGTGCTCGAGGGCTTCGACATGGGCGTCGGCATGCTGCACGGGGCGATCGGGCGGGACGACGCCGGCCGCCGGACTGTCATGCACACGATCGGGCCGCTATGGGACGGCAACGAGGTCTGGCTGGTCGTTGCCGCGGCCGCCATGTTCGCCGCGTTCCCTGGCTGGTACGCGACCTTGTTCTCCGGCGCCTACCTGCTCGTCGTCCTGCTGCTGTGCGCGCTGATCCTGCGCGGAGTGTCGTTCGAGTACCGGGACAAGCGGCCCTCGCGCCGCTGGCGCCAGAACTGGAGCCGCCTGCTAGTGGTCGCGAGCCTGCTGGCGCCGCTGGTGATCGGCATCATCCTCGGCGACCTGCTGCACGGCCTGCCTATCGGCGCTAACCACGAGTACGCAGGCAGCTTCTGGAATCTGCTGCAGCCGTACTCGATCCTGGTGGGCGTGGCGCTGGTATCGCTGTGCGTCCTGCACGGTGCCACCTTCATCGCGCTGAAGACGACCGGCGCCATCCGGGTCCGGGCCGGCCGGCTGGCCCGCCGGGTGGCACCGGTGACCGCGCTGCTTGTCCTTGCCTTCGTCGGCTGGACCCACGTCACCGCCGGCGGCGGGGCGTTCCTCAACCCGGTCGAGCTCCTGGCCGCGCTGGCCATCCTGGCGGCCTGGGCGCTGGTCCGGTCGCACGAGGGCTGGGCCTTTGTCGCCACCACCGTGACGATCGCGGTCTGCATCATCACGATCTTCGTCGACCTGTATCCGCGGGTGATGGTCTCCAGCACCAACCCCGCGTACAGCCTGACGGTGCGCAACAGCGCTTCTGCGCCGTACTCACTGAAGGTGATGAGCGTCATCGCCCTGGTGCTGCTGCCGATCGTGCTGGCCTACCAGGCGTGGACCTACTACGTATTCCGGCGGCGGATCGGCGGTCAGCCACCCCGCCCGGCGCCAGCGCCCCTGTCGCGGCCCGCGGTATCGGCGACGGCGGCCCTGGCCGCAAGCCGGCCAGCACAGCCAGCCGCCGGGCCGCACCGGCTCTGGCAGCTGTGGCGGCCCAGGCGCGGCGGCGGCAGCAGCCGCAGGTGAGCTCCGCACTGCCGGCCCCTGCGGGCGCGCAGCCAGGTCAGGGCGCTGAGACCGGGCCTGGGGCCAGGCTGCGGGCGGCGCGGCGATCATCGGGGACAGCCCGGGCCGGGCGCATGCGCCCGTTTGATCCGCGGCTGCTTCAGCATGCCCGCGCGGCGCGCGGCTACCTGATCATTACCGTCGGCCTGGGCCTGCTCACCACCGCCTTCGTGCTCGCGCAGGCGAGCCTGCTCGCCCGTGCCCTGGCCGGGGCCGCCCGCGGGGCCGGCCTGCCTGCGCTCCAGGACACCGTGCTCCTGCTCCTGCTCGTGCTGGCCGGGCGGGCGGCAGCGGCCTTCGGCAGCGAGGCAGCAGCGCTGCGCGCGGCCGCGTCGGTCAAGTCTCAGCTGCGCCGCCGGCTCACCGAGCGTGCGCTCCGGCTTGGCCCGGCCTGGCTATCGGGGCAGCGGGCCGGCGAGATCACGACGCTGTCCACCAAGGGCCTGGACACACTCGACCCGTACTTCGCCAGGTACCTGCCGCAGCTCGTGCTCGGCTGCCTGGTCCCGATCGCGGTTCTGGCCAGGGTGACAACCGCCGACTGGCTATCGGGGCTGGTGATCGCGGTGACGCTGCCGCTCATCCCGGTTTTCGCCGTGCTGGTCGGACTGCACGCTAAGGCACACACCGAGAAGCAGTGGCGCGTCCTGGCCAGGCTCGGCGGGCATTTCCTCGACGTGGTTGAGGGCCTGCCCACGCTGAAACTGTTCGGCCGGGCCAGGGCCCAGGCCGAGCTCATCAGGAAGGTAACGGCCGAGCACCGGACCGCCACGATGGCCGCCCTGCGGATAGCTTTCCTGTCTGCGCTAGTCCTGGAACTGACCGCCGCTCTCGCGACCGCCCTCGTCGCGGTTGAGGTGGGCCTGCGGCTGCTCGGCGGGCACATCGGCTACGAGACCGCGCTGCTGATCCTGCTCCTGACTCCCGAGGCCTACCTTCCGCTCCGCAACATCGGTGCTCAGTTCCATGCGAGCGTGGAGGGCGCGACTGCGGCCGGACGGGTCTTCGAGATCCTCGACAGCCCGCTGC
>Ga0209169_10002414_pt1 | contig 11229 bp, 7 predicted proteins | sample HubBroMetageWRM4_FD_188346 | JGI IMG/M metagenome (GOLD analysis project Ga0209169, IMG submission 188346) | Warmed soil microbial communities from the Hubbard Brook experimental Forest, New Hampshire - Hubbard Brook CCASE Soil Metagenome WRM 4... | ecosystem: Environmental > Terrestrial > Soil...
AAGCGGGCGCGGTGGGATGGATGTTCAGCCGCAAGGGCGAAATTACGATACCGAAGGAACAGGCGTCGGAAGACAAGGTGATGGACATCGTGCTGGAAGCGGGCGCGGATGACCTGAAGGATGACGGCTCGGCGTGGTATGTGACGAGTCCGCCGGAAGCGCTGGAGAAGGTGAAGGAAGCGCTGACGAAGGCGGGGATTACGCCGGCTTCGGCGGAAGTCGGCATGGTGCCGCAGAACTACGTGAAGTTGACCGGCGCGCAGGCGACGCAGATGGTGCGGCTGGTTGAAGCGCTTGAAGAGCATGACGACGTACAGCATGTGTACGCGAACTTCGACATCGATGAGTCGGAGATTCAGGCGGCTGTCGGCGCGAATTAGGTTTCCTTTTTTCCGTACCAACCTTTTATAACTAATTCAGATTTACCTTGTCTGTGACAACTAGGGCGGACAAACCGCTGGAAGCGGCTTGTCGAAGGCCGTAGACTGTCACACGATGAGTTCCCTACCGGTGGCTGACGCTATTGGCGTCGAGACAAAGCGTGCGATTCGTGTGCTTGGGTTGGATCCTGCGGCGGCGGGGCCGACGGGGTACGGTGTCGTTGAGACGGACGGGCGGCGCTGCAAGATGCTCGACTACGGCGCGTTTCGCGTCGATACGAAGCGGCAGAAGGAAAGCGCGGGCGCGGCGCTGCACGATATCCACTCACTGATTTGCGAGCTGATCCAGAAATTTGAGCCGGCGGTAATGGCGGTCGAGTCGATATTTAGTGCGCTGAATGTGCGGACGGCGCTGCGGCTGGCCGAGGTGCGAGGTGTGGTGCTGCTGGCGGCGGCGCAGCATGGGGTGGTGGTGCATAGTTATTCGCCGCGTGAAGTGAAGGCGTCGGTCGCGGGATATGGGCACGCGGATAAGCGGCAGATTCAGTTGATGGTGCGGGCGCTGCTTTCGCTGAGCGAGATGCCGGAGCCGGCGGATGCGGCGGATGCGCTGGCGGTGGCACTGTGTCACATCCAGGCGGACCAGGCGCGAGTGCGATTTGGGATTCCGGCGGCGCCTACGGCAGGTCGGACTCGTGTCGCCAGGACGACGCGCCGGGATGGGCGTGAAACGCCGGTCGGCGTGGCCGGCATCTAAGCGTGTTATGAGCGGGACAGTCCTCAAACCAACGTTTCGAATCACACGGATTTCGCTCGGGCTTGCGCTCCTTTTCGCTCCGGCGGCGTTTGTTTCTTCGGCGGCTGCGCGGACTTTTGCTATTCCACCGACTTCACACACTTCAGGCGCGCCCGCTACCACGGCGGCGAAGCTGACATTTCGCCGCGTGTTCAAAGAGAGCACGCCGGAATTTATTGAGATCATCGTTTCTCAGGACACGGATAAAGCTACCTACGAGATCCGTCAGATCGACGAAGATCCCGGGAAGTCACCCTTTGAGGTTGGTGCGGAGCTTCGCGCGAAAATGTTTGAGTTAGCAGGGCAGATGAACCACTTTCAAAATCAAGATTTGGATGTACACCGAAAGATCGCGAATCTCGGGGAGAAGACTTTTCGCTGGGAGGAAGGATCCGAGGCGCACGAGGTGAAATTCAACTACACGCTCAACACCGCCGCCGCCCAACTCTTGCAGATATTCGAGGGGCTTGCGCGGCAAGAAGAACTTGTCGAACTGCTGGCGCGGCGGATGAAGTATGACCGGTTGGGAATCAACGACGCCTTGCTTCAATTCGAAGCCGATCTGAATCGGAATATGCTTCCGGAACCTCAACGAGCGCTGCCGACGCTCGATCTAATCTCAGGGAACCCACAATTCGTCGAGATCGCCCGGCAAAGGGCGCGTACTCTGGCGGAACGCATCCGACACGGCTCCGCCACCAGTTAAGAACCTCACCAGTCTACCTATCTGCATCTGTCCACACTCAAATCTCGATTCGTCAACGAGAAGTACGACCGCGTTCTATTACTAAGCACGTCTCCCGTCCTCGAAGCCATCGTCCCAGTTCGACGCTACATACTTTCATATATCGCTATGAGAACCAGTAGCAGGTTAAACCGCTCTATCTCCTTGCCGAATCGTAAACGCTAAATCATCTATGGTTTACATTATTTTTACACTGGCCGCGCACGTGCACCGCCTTTTTCTTTACGGGCTCTCTTTAATTGGGGTTTTGACGAGTGGGAATGGTGTGTAAAACGTCTAGTACCACATTGGCCGACACTAGTGGAATTCGGCTAAATTTTGCAAAATTTCTTGCAATTCACCAAAACTTTATATAAAGAAGGCCTCGGTGGTTGTCTCGTTTGCGGCTGGAGAGTTGTTGCCAGCTGGTTGGGACGACAAGGGTAGCGGTGGTGGGATCAAGCAGGAATCAAGTACTCGTGGGTAGGGTCAGCGCAGCCCCCAAAAGCTGTGGTTGATCGGGGTGTATTTCCGTTCCATGCAATCAGGAGGATCGAAGATGGTGGTGGGCGTACGTGTCTTTAAGACACTCGTGGTGTGTCTGTGCAGTTTGCTTCTGTTTGTCGGTTATACATTTGCGCAAGAAACAACCGGCGGCATCGTAGGGACCGTAAAGGATCCCTCGGGCGCGTCCGTACCAAACGCAACGGTATCCGTGACGGCTCCGGCCCTCGTCGGTACCAAGACAGTTCAAACTGATTCGTCCGGCAACTATCGCTTCGCAAACCTCCCGCCCAGCAGCTACACGCTGACGGTGACGGCGGCTGGATTCAACACCGAGAAGCGGACATTCGTCCTGGAAGTCGGCCACCTGCCGACCGTCGACATTAACCTGGAAGTCGGCAAGACCACATCGGTCATCGAAGTGACCGGCGCGGCGCCGCAGATCGACACGACCACGAACGTTACAACGACCAACGTCACCGAGGATGTGATCGATAGCATCCCCCATGGCCGGTCGTTCCAGTCGGTCATTCAGTTTGCTCCCGCAGCGCGTAATGAACCGCTGATGGGCAACAACTCCATGGGCGGCTACGGCGGCAACGGGACCGGCGGTTCGTCGCCCGGCAGCACGGCGAATGGCGGGAACTTCGGGTTCTCGGTCGCCGGCGGTTCGGACTCGGAGAACTCCTACCTTGTTGAAGGACAGGAGACGGCCAACCTGATCGGCGGCTATTCTCACACGAGTGTGCCGTTCGATTTCATTCAGGAAGTCGAGATCAAGAACTCGGGCATCCAGGCGGAACACGGCGGCGCACTGGGCGGCGTCGTGAACGTCATCATGAAGAAAGGTTCGAACAACTTCCACGGTTCAGTTTTCGCGCAATTCGAAAACGATGCGATGGATGCGAACCAGCTTCCGACCCAGGCTCGCTACAATCCGCTCTCAAGCCAAACGACGACGTCGTGGGGCTTGCTTGACCCGCAATTCCAGGAATATCAACCGAATAAGGATCACACCAGCGACATCATGCCGGGTTTCACCTTCAGCGGGCCGATCCTGCGCGATCGCATCTTCTTTTTCGTGGGATTCAACCCCGAACTGACGAACGATGAGCGCGCGGTGAACTACGACCAGCCCGGCGGATTGGGCGGACTTGGGATCGTCAACTTCGCGCAGAACACGCGCACGTACTACACGACGGCGCGCGTCGATGCCGAGGTGACCAAGAAGCTGCGCGTGTACGGCTCGTGGCTGTATCAGCTCGCGAAGCAGTACGGCGAAAATCTGCCGAATCCGGATTCGAGCCAGGGTTACTTCAATGCTTCGTCAACGGTTGACCCGGCGGCGTATTCGCACAATGTCGGCTTCACCGCTCCTAACCTCACGGTGAACACCGGGGCGGACTACAGTTTGACGCAGCGGCTCATTCTCACCGGCCGCTTCGGCTACTACTTCGAGAACTACCACGACTTCGGTCTGCCAACGACTGGCACGCTCACGCAGTGGGACACGAACGGCGTGGGTGCCGTCGATGCACTCGGGAATCCCTTGCCAGCCTCGTTGCAGCAGGCGAACGGGTTCTTCAACCTGGCCAACAGCCAAAACTTCACCAGCCACAATGCCAGCAAGGCTACGCAAGCCGACGTCAACCTGGCGTGGTTCAAGAGCGGCTGGCGTGGAACACATAACTTCAAGTTCGGGTATCAGCTAAATCACCTGAACAACAATATCGACCAGCACTACAACGTACCGCTGGTGCAGTATTTCGTCGGCCAGGGTTCGTCGTACACGCCGTTTGGTCCCGTCGGACAGGCGAATTGCGCACCGTTCATCGCGCTGTACGGTTCCTGCACCGGGCAGTACGGATACGTCAACGTTCTCGATTACGGATCGGGCGGACAGGCGACGAGCAACAATAACGCCTTTTTCGTCCAGGATTCCTGGTCGATCGCGCGCGGTTTGACGATCAACGCCGGACTCCGCGTCGAGAAGGAATATCTCCCGGCCGAGAACCAGCCTGCGGGCGGCATCACGCACCCGATCGACTTCGGATGGGGCGACAAGATCGCGCCCCGTATCGGAGTTGCCTGGGATCCCACGGGCCGCGGCAAGATGAAAATCTTCGGCGGTTACGGACAGTTCTACGACCAGATGAAACTCAACCTGGCGATCAGCTCGTTCGGCGGCCAGTATTGGAGCAACTGCTACTACGCTCTCGATACGCCCGACGTCGCTTCGATCAACCCGGTGTTCAGCAGCACGAACCGCTACTGCGGCGGCATCGGCACGAACTCGGCGAGCGAAGCGAATTTCGGCGGCGCGACTCCCGCCGGACTAACATTCCTCGAAAACCAGAACTTCCGCACCAACCCGACGACCTGCTCGACCTGCACGCTCACGGAAGAAGGCGTCGCTCCCGGCCTGAAGCCGTACAAGCAGCACGAATCGACAGTCGGCTTTGATTACCAAATCAGCCCGACGCTCGCATTCGAAGCTCGCTATGACCGACGGCGTCTCGATCACGTCATCGAAGACTCGGCCCTAGTCAATCCGGCCATCGGCGAGACCTTTGTCATCGTGAACCCGGGACAAGGCGTGAATAGCACGTACGACAAGTTTTACAACTTCCTGTACGGTCTCACTCCCGGACAGCCCGGCGCGTCACCATGCGGCGCGGCTTGCCCTCCGACCATTCCGGCGCAGCGTGACTATGACGGCGTGGAATTCCGTTTAACGAAGCAATCCGCCAAGCACTGGACGGGAATGTTCTCGTACACCTGGAGCCGGCTGTGGGGTAACTACACCGGGCTGACCAGTTCGGATGAAGCGGACGGAGGCGGCGGGCGCAACTCACCCAACAACAGCCGCTCGTTCGATGAACCGATGTTCTCGTGGAACGATAATGGTGGTTCGTCGAGCGGGTTGCTGCCAACCGATCGTCCGAACACGTTCAAGGGCTACACGTATTACACCTTGAGCTGGGCTCACCGTTTCGTCAGCGACTTCGGTATCTTCCAAGTGCTGTACCAAGGTTCACCGGAAGCCTCGTATCTCGACTTGGGTGACGCGTTCCCGAGCGGGTTGACAGGCGGCGCATTCCCGACGTACGTTGCGGACCGCGGCAAGTTCCTGCCGATCTCGCAGGATCCGACAAGTGGTTTGATCACCGTCGGCAATCCCATTACGCAACGGACGCCGTGGTACATCCAGACTGACTTTAACTTCCAGCAGTCGTATAAGGTCAGCGAAAGCAAGACCGTGAGCTTCACAGCCACGATCCAGAACCTCTTCAACCAGCGCTCCGTGACTAGCGTGGAAGAAAACATCACGAGCGGATTCAATTACAACTACATCTCTCCGTTCCCACTGACCGGGAGTCTTTGCGGCAATCCTCCCACCGCTGGGGTGTCGTGCATCACGGGCGATGGCACTCCGTTCTACGCGGCCAGCTTCCATCCTTACAACATTTCGCAACTGCTAAACGCTGCGACACAAACCAACTCGACTGGCGGACCGGTAACCGTGAACAGCGGCTACGGCTTGCCGAACCGCTATCAGCTCGGACGGACGATTCGTCTGGGCGTGAAGTTCACGTTCTAACATCAACCCAAGCTTAGGCTTGGCTAACGAAGGGAGCCGGATGTTTCGGCTCCCTTTTTGTTTGTGTAGGGCCGGTCTGGGGTAGCGTTGTGTGAGGACCTTGAGGCGCGGGTGTATCGGCGCGGCGTGCGGAGGCATCGAAACGGGCATGAGCGATCTGAATTATTTTGGAGCGCTGGACAAGCGCGACTTCTTGAATCTCGAAACGTTTCGAAAGAGCGGCGCGGGCGTGCGCACTCCCGTGTGGTTTGCGGCTGATCCCACCACGGATATTCGTTCCAAGGACGCGAAGCTTTATATCTACACCGTTGAGAACACGGGCAAGGTCAAACGAGTACGGAATAACCCGCGCGTGAGAGTCGCTCCGTGTAACCGCACAGGAAAACTGGAAGGCGAATGGATCGATGCGAGCGCAAGGGTTGTTGAAGGAGCTGAAGCTGCGCGAGGTCTGAAGCTGCTATCGCAGAAGTATTTTTTGAAGCGCTTGTTCGATTTGTTTGCAGTGTTTCGGAGCGCGAAGCGCGAGGTTTTGGTCATAACGCCTGCGTAGTTCGGCGTTTATTTCCCGGCTCGGATAATGCGGAGAGCGATTCCGTTGTCGAATCCGGGAGAGGTGAGCAGCGAATTGTCTCCGCTCTTGTTGAATTCTTCTGTCTTGTCGGTCGTGCCGGTCTTCGTGTTAAACCACTCTACCTTGTAGTTGCCGGAAGGCAACGCCAGCGTCAGTTCGGTCGGTCCTTTGCCGTCGAGATAGATTGCGTATTCGTGGCCGGGATTCGACAAGGCGTGAGCGACGACGCCGTTTGCGTGCTTCACCACTGTGGCGTCTGGCCGTAAATCCAGAATCGAAAATTTATCGAGGAATTCGCGGAGGAAATGGAGTTGACGGCGGAAGGTCGGGCTGCCGCCGCCGGGGCCGTTCGGCTCGAGGTCTTGCCCATCTTCATGGCCGGGCGAGAATGAGTAGTCGAGCGCGTCGAAAATACTTCCGCCCGCGAGCATGAAATTCCATGCCTGGCGGCGATAGGCGTCATCGTCGCGGCCGAGAAAGCCGGTTTCGTCGTAGGCGATCGCTTTATCGAGGCCGTAGTTGAGCGTGACCGCTTCGGGGTAGGCGTAGTGAAAGTTGATGATATCCGCACGATGCTTGCCGACCGAAGAGAAGAAGTTGGAGTAGTTCCACGCGATCATGTGGCGAGGGGAAGAGCCGGAAGTTGCTTCCCGCAACAACCACTCGACGACTCGGTCCTGCCACGCGACGGACAAATCGTCGGCGATGTCGATTGAATTGGGATACGTATCTCGTCCCGGCGGACGCAGGTACGGATTCACAACCGAGGCGAGCGTGGGCCGATCGGACCACGGCTCATTTTGAATTTCGAAAATCACGTTGTCGAAATCGCGCGCCTCTTGCATGAGCTTCTTTGCATAGGCTTCCTGGAACGCGAGGATGTTTCCGTTTTCGAGCGTGTGTAGCTTCTTCCAATCGATCGCATCCGTGTTGTTGACGTTGTTCGATGGATTGAAGGGGCTGATTTTCCACATCATTTCGTCGTAATGAGACGAGAAGAGACTGACTTCTACGACGATGCCGCGCTTGGAAGCGTCCCCTAGAAAGTCATGATAGCGCTGGAAATATTCGGGATTCCATTTCGTGAGATCAAACCTGTTGCCCCCGCCTGCGTAGCCCGGTGTTTCACTGCGAACCCATGGCGCGATGAAACGGTTTGGCAGCGGCGCGAGATCGTTGCGCAAGATGCCGAAGGATTTCGCAGGGACTTCGACGTACGAGCCGCCGAAGATGCGCGTGTAGTTGAGGCCGTCGGCGTCGATCGTGGCCAGGTATTTGTGAAAGTCGACGTCGGCATTGAGGACGGCACCGTAGTGCTCGCCGGAAGTGACAAGCGCGACTGCCTTGCCGCGAAACTCGAAGTAGTGGGGATTCTTCGGATGAAGTCGAATGGGGAGGATGCTGTTCAGCTTCGCTTGCGCTGTGCGATGAGTAAAAGACGCTATCAGGATCGATGAAAGCAGACCTGCCAAGAGCAATTTGCCCGCGCGGTTCGACATGGCGGGCATTATACGCTTCTACACACTCGCGGCTTGCTTGGCGTTCGCCAGCGCACGCAGCGACTCCGTGTAGGGCGCCCGCGCGATGCCGCGTTCGGTGATGATGGCGGTGATGTAGCGCGCCGGGGTGACGTCGAAGCCCGGATGCGCAGCTTGGACATCCGGGGCGATGCGGACATTCTTGATGAAAATCACTTCGTCGGACGAGCGTTCCTCGATCGGGATGTAACTGCCATCGGGAATCGATAAATCGAAAGTCGAGACCGGTGCAGCGATGTAAAACGGCACGTTGTTTTCTTTCGCGAGAACCGCGATCTGGTACGTACCGATTTTATTTGCAGTATCGCCGTTTGCGGCGACGCGGTCGGCGCCGGTGACGATCGCTCCGACAGTGCCCGTCTTTAGAAAATGGCCGACCATGTTGTCGGTGATGAGCGTGAGCGGGATGCCGCCTTTGTGGAGTTCCCACGCGGTCAGGCGCGCACCCTGCAGATAAGGGCGCGTTTCGGGAACGAGGACGTGGAGTTTTTTCCCCTGTTCCACCGCGACGCGAAATACCCCGAGCGCGGTGCCAATGCCGGCAGTCGCAAGCGCGCCCGCGTTGCATTGCGTCATCACGCGGCCTTCGCTCGGCATGAGTTCGGCGCCGAAACGGCCCATGGCTTCGTCGGTCGCTTTCTTTTCCAAGTGGATTTGCTTTGCCTCAGCAATCATTGCCGCGCGAATTTGGTCGAGGTCGGAGGTTTGCGCGGCGATCGTGGCGAACTTCGCCTTCATCCGATCGATGGCCCAGAAAAGATCGACCGCTGTGGGGCGTGTCTTCGCCAGGATCGCGCAAATCTCATCGAGCTCTGGCCGCAGCTCTTCGACGGTTTTCGCCTTGGAATGGAGGACGCCGATTGCGACACCCATCGCCGCGGCAACGCCGATCGCCGGTGCGCCGCGAATGACCATGTCGGCGATGGCAGAGGCGACTCCGCGATAGTTCGTGTACGTGTAGTGAACTTCTTCGGTCGGAAGGAGGCGTTGGTCGAGCATGACCACGCCACGGTCGGTCCATTCAATCGGTTGGGCGATGTACATAGTGGTTGACTGAAATATTGTAGCGAAGGTTGGTGGCCAAGACGAGTTGCGCTCCACCTGCGTCGCCGCCAGGTCACGGACTCGTGGGAATCCTGGTGAAGCCGTGGGTTCCGATGATCGTCGTGACGGCAATCATCGAGTTATAGCCGAGATGAAGCAGAAAACTCGCCAGCACGGTGCCCGTGCGCGCGCGGACAAATGTGAAGATCACGCCGACGAGAATCAAAAGCCCGACGACGCTCCAGGTCCATCCGAGCTGTGCGCCGTGCATCAGGCCGAAAAGCACGCCCGTGATCACGACGCTGCTGAACATGCCGGTGCGAATTGCCTCCGGCGGCTGAACGCCGAAACGCCTCGTGATGCTGTATGCGATGCGCGCGAGCAACGGATAGAGATAACCGCGGAAAACGGTTTCCTCGACGAGCGGGGCGACAAATACCGCCATGCACATCAGCAGCACGGCATTTTCGCGATTCTTGAATAGTTCGCGAATCGGCATTTTGTCGGTGTCTTTGACTTGCGAGCTGGCGACACCGACAAAAATCGCAAGCGCGCAGCCGCCCAGAAAATAGGACCACGGGCCGCCCCAGGTCGAAGAGAGCCGAGCGGATAGTTTTTTCCAACCGAGCGACGACCAAAACGGAGCGTCGCGCAGGACGGCTAGCGTCACATAGAGAAATAGGAAGACCGACGCATACCACAACACATTCGTACCAAAAATAAATTGCGGCTTGCTGAGCAGATATTCTTCAAGCTGCTCCTTCGGCAGCGGTTGCTTGGGGCCGTAGTAAATGAACATCGTCGTCTGCACGACCAGAAAACTGGCAAACGTGAAGAAGACGAAGAGAATCAGATGCGGCCAATACCACGAGATGCGGAGATCTTCGGGAATGACCGCGGCACTTGCGCTGAAGGCCGGAATCGCCGCGTGCGGCAAGGCAGCGGCGTATGTAATGGGATCTCCGGCGAGCGGCGCCGAGGGATCAATCGGTTCGTGAGATACGGGCGGTACATCGCTGGGCAGCTCAACATTAGATACTGTGCTTGGGCGCAAGTCAGCCGGCGGATTTGGCCGCACATTCGCGTCATCGCCGGCGGGCAGCGAAGGATCCTCTGGATTGTCGTCGAACATCATCGTGCTTTGCCGCGTTTCGATTTCTTCGAAGAACTCTTCCCCCAGTTGGATGCCAAGGCCGCTGCAAGCAGTGGTAAGAGTATTTCGTGATGCCCGGTGATTGCATAGCCATGCGACGGCGCGCCAGATGCAGGTTTCGCCGGCGGCGCGGTCGGACGCTTCACGACATTTTGCAAGGGCCGGTAGTGTTGGACGAAGTCGAAGTTCGCAGTGGTGATCGGTCGCAAGGGCACGCCGTAGTTCCGGCTCACCGAGACCGCCTTCAGGAAAATCTCGGGAAGAATGACCGCGCTTCCCCAGTTGAGATAGACGCCGTTGGGTTGCATCCCTTGTACGAGCGCGCTGAACAACCGGAAATCCGAGTACGTCGCGGCGCCGAGCGCTCCAGGATCAACGGCCGGATGCATGTGCGGGATATCCGTGCCGATCGCGAGGTGAACGGTGACGGGAATCTTGAGTTTGTACGCTGAAGCGAGAACGCTCTTTTCTGCGTACGGAGCGGGAACAATGCCGCTGTTGAGAAATTGGCCGGCGGCTTCACCATAGCCGATGCGAATCCGCGAAGCGAGCTTTGCGATTTCGTTGACATAGCGGCCCGTCTCTTCGGCCATGCCAAAGCGCCCGTCGGGCAGAGACGCATCGACGTCTTCGGACGTGTTTCCGGCCAGCGCGATTTCGAAATCGTGAATCAGGGCGGCGCCGTTCATTGCAAGGCCGGTGATAAGTCCGCGTCGCATCAAATCGATGAGGATGGGACCCAGTCCGACCTTGATGACATGGCCACCGAAGCCCCAAAGAATCGCCCGTTTCTGTTGTCGCGCCACGTGAATCGCGGCGGCGATTTCGCGCAGGCTTTGTGCGGCAAGGATATTTGGAAGCGAATCCAGGAATTTCTTAAGCGAAACGTTCGGCGAGACGGGCTTCGCAAAGTCGCTG
>Ga0209169_10002415_pt1 | contig 11228 bp, 6 predicted proteins | sample HubBroMetageWRM4_FD_188346 | JGI IMG/M metagenome (GOLD analysis project Ga0209169, IMG submission 188346) | Warmed soil microbial communities from the Hubbard Brook experimental Forest, New Hampshire - Hubbard Brook CCASE Soil Metagenome WRM 4... | ecosystem: Environmental > Terrestrial > Soil...
GATCTGCTATGGTTTCGCTCTCTCGGCTACTCTGAAGTCTTCTGGAAATCGCGCGCTATCCAGTGGGGAGTTTTTGCGGGCTTCGCCGCGGCCACGTTTGTTTACCTCTTCGGCGCCTTTTCCGCTTTCAAGCGGGCACATTCCGCCGATCTTCCGAACGACCACACTATTGTCATCGGCGGCAATCCCATCAACCTTCCCGTGGCTCCGGTCCTTCGTCTTATCGCCGCAGTCGTTTCGCTCATCATTGCGCTGGCTACGGGAGCCGCCATGCAGGCACAGTGGACGACCCTAGCCCTATTCTGGTTCAGGCTCGCCGCGCCCGCAGGGTCCGGGGGCAGCAGTGCCGATCCAATCTTCGCCAAGCCGCTCGATTTTTATCTGTTCACCCTTCCTGCCTGGGAACTCATCGCCGGCTGGTTGCTGACGCTAGCCGTCCTCACCTGCGTTCTCGCCGTCCTCTTCATCCTTGTTACCGGCGGCTCACGGGCACTTTCCGGGCGGTTCCGTGACGGCGTCGCTTTACCATGGCGCGGAATCTCACTTTCGCTTGGATTTCTGCTGCTTGTTATGGCTACACGCGAGTACCTCGGCCGCTTCGAGTTACTCTTTCAACACCACACAATCTTCGACGGAGTAACTTACACCGACGCACATGTCAATCTAACCGGCATGTTCTTTATCACCGGTGCACTTATCCTTGGAGCGCTTATTGCCATTGCCGGGGGAATACTCGAACCGCGCGGGCGCTGGCTGATTGCTGCATTCGCTCCGGCAGCAGTCTGCTACTTCGCGGTAGCATTGGTCGGGTGGTATGTTACCAGCTTTGTGGTCAAGCCCAACGAGTTGGACAAAGAGAAGCCCTACATTGCGAATAACATCGGGTGGACGCGTCAGGCCTATGGCCTTGACACCTTCGCGCAACACGAGTTTCCCGCAGAAACAACTGTAGGCGCAACCGATCCGGCAAATAACCAGGCGACCTTGCAAAATATTCGCTTGTGGGATGTGAACGCCCTCCAGGATACGCTCCGCCAGATTCAAGAGATTCGCACTTACTACGACTTTCCCGACATCGATATCGACCGCTATCAAATCGACGGAAATCTGCGCGAAGTCATGCTGGCCGTCCGAGAGTTAAATGTCGACAAGCTCCCCGAGAGCAGCCGCAACTGGATCAACGACAAGCTAATTTATACCCACGGTTACGGCATCACGATGAATCCCGTGAATGGATTCACCACCGAAGGCCTGCCGACGCTGATGTTGAGCAACATGCCCGTCCAAAGCTCGATTCCTGGTATTCGTGTTACTCAGCCGGAAATTTATTTCGGGGAGATGACCAATACCGACGTATACGTAAAAACGCGCCAACAGGAGTTCAATTACCCTGAAGGTCAAAGCAACAATCTCACATCCTATGAAGGTAGCGGCGGCGTTGTACTGGGCGGCTTTCTGCGCCGCACACTCATCGCCTTCGACCGCGGCGATATTGCCAAGGTCCCGTTCAGCGACGACGTGAATGCCCAAAGCAGGCTGCTGATGCGCCGCAATGTTCGCGATCGCGTTGCAGCTCTGGCCCCGTTCCTCACCTTCGATCAGGATCCCTACATTGTCGTTGGCGACGATGGCCGGCTCTCCTGGATGATGGATGGATTTACCTCTTCGGATACTTATCCTTACTCTGCCCACCGCACCGTCGATGATCTTCCCGTTAATTACATGCGCAACAGCGTTAAGGTTGTCATTGACGCATACGACGGAACGGTGACTTTCTATGTATTCGATAAGAACGATCCTATCCTGGCCGGCTATCGTGGAATCTTTCCCAACCTTTTCAAGGATGCGTCGGCAATGCCCGCCTGGCTGCGCAAACATGTTCGCTATCCTGAATTACTTCTAAGCCTACAGGCAGAAGTTTATGGCTTGTATCACATGACTAACCCGGAGGTTTTCTACAACCGCGAGGATCTTTGGACGGTGGCAACAGAAACCGGCATGGCACAGGGAGGCGAACAGACCACCCAGCCCATGCAGCCGAACTTTGTGCTTATGAAGCTGCCCGACGAAGACGGATTGGAGTTTGTTGAGATCCTGCCATTCACCCCGGCCAACCGAAACAACCTGATCGGTTGGATTGCCGGACGCAGCGACGGTGAGCACTACGGCACATCAGTCGTTTACGACTTTCCCAAGACAAGACTTGTGGACGGTCCGCAGCAAATTGAGGCGCGCATCGATCAGGACGCGAAACTCTCAGGCCAGCTTACCTTGTGGAATCAGCAAGGCTCGCACGTGCGCCGTGGAAGTCTTCTCGTCATTCCGTGCGGCCGCGCGCTCCTTTACGCCGAAGCGATTTATCTTCAGGCAGATCGCAGTCCGATGCCGGAATTGCGCTTGGTTGTGCTTGCATTGCAGGACAAGCTAGCCTATGCTCCGACCTTCGAAGGAGCACTGGCGTCGCTGTTTGGGTCGGAATCTTCGTCGTTAAATGCTTCCGAGACTCCGCAGACGCCCGCTCAACCGGGGTTAACAAACCAGCCTCAACATGGACCAACCGCGGACCTCAAGTCGCTCGCCGCGCAGGCAAGCAAAGACTTTTCCGACTATCAGCGACTGACATCGGAAGGGAAACTCGCCGAGGCTGGGCAGAAGCTCGACGACTTGAAGACAACTCTCGAAAAGCTGAACGCGCTACCGAAGTAACCTGGCCAGGAAAGGTCCTAAGTCAGAAAAGTGATACTTCCGGGGCTTCCAACGCCGGTGTACTTACCCGTAAAGGTCAGCAGCCCAGTCTCACGACGGATTCGAAAGCAGGTGATGCTGTCGCTCTTCCGGTTGCACGCATAGATGAAATTGCCGCTGGGGTCAATCCTGCATTGCCCCGGATAGTCCCCCTTGGTTGATGTTTCGCCAATCCACGTCAACCTGCCATCCGCGCCAATGGAGAACGCCGCAATCGTGTCGTGCAAGCGGTTCGCGCTGTAAAGAAATCTCCCATTCGGCGCTATCAAAATCTCGGATGCGAAGCTTGTTCCCGCAAAACCGGACGGCAGGGCGGAAACCGTCTGCTGCGCCTTGAGCGTTCCATTCCCGGAATCGTAGTGGAAGTAGACAATGTTCGAGGCCTCTTCCTGAATTGCATAGAGCCAACGACCATTCGGGTGAAACGCAAGGTGTCGAGGGCCGTCTCCTGACGGCAATGGTGTGAACGGCGCATCGTTCGCCGGATTCAACTTACCCGTGGCGCGGTCAAATCGGTAGGTATAGATTCGATCCTGACCTAAGTCGGTGGCCAGTACGAACCTGCCCTGAGGGTCGGGCAAAATCATATGCGCGTGCGGAGCATCGTGTCCACTGACCGCGTAACTGCCGGCCGGCGCATTCGTAGCCTGCCCGCTTCCGACAGCTCCACCATCGCGATGGACATCGCTCGCTGCTCCCAAAGCTCCGCCGTCGACGATAGGCAGCACAGCAGTTGTGCCGCCGCCATAGTTGGCAACAAACGCATACTTTCCCTGCGTATCAAGGCTGAGGTAGCACGGCCCCGCGCCTTGCGAACTCACTACATTTAGCGGGGTCAAATCACCGGTCGGCTCGTCAATTGCGAACGCGCTTACCGATCCGCTATTTCCATCGTAGTTATCCACTTCGTTGACGGCATAGAGATACTTCTTTGAAGGATGAATGGCAATCCACGATGGATCAGGAGTGGTTGCAACGAGACTGCGCTTGGTTAGTTCGCCGCTCAGCTCATCCATTTCGAATAGGTAGACTCCCTCGCCGTTGCTGCCCGCCCCAATGGCGCCCGTATAAGTGCCCACATAGGCGCGGATCTTCTTGCTGGCCAGTCCTCGTGCCACGGTTTGTGCAACACATACCGAAGAAGTCGCAAGTCCGAATGCAGCCGCGCCCTTCAGAAGCTCACGGCGGGTAACTCCCTGCACAATAACACCATCGGTCATTTCATCCATCCTTATTCAAGGTTAGGCGAGCGTCACAGTTTACGACAAACTTCGCGGCGTCATAACTCAAATTGCATACGATAAACCCAACGTGAGGATCAACGCAGTAACGGAAATGATGGTCTCGCAAACTGACCAGGTCTTGATCGTGTCGGCAACGCTCATGTTGAAGTACTCCTTGACCAACCAGAACCCTCCGTCGTTTACGTGCGAAAAGATCAGCGATCCAGCGCCCGTGGCGATCGCCAGCAGTTCCGGATGGACGCCTTGAGCGTGCAACGCAATAGGCGCAACGATGCCGGCCGCAGTGGTCATAGCCACAGTCGCCGAACCCGTTGCAAGCCGCATCAATGCGGCCAACAGCCACGCGAGAATCAGTAGAGGGACGTGGCTGTTGAGTGCGACGCCGATGATCGCCTGAGAAACGCCGCTGTCCTGCAGAATTCTGCCGAACCCTCCGCCTGCACCCACAAGAAGTGTGATCGTCGCAGTAGGTGCGAGGCACTCGTTGCTGAAACGCAGAATGGTTGAGCGATCGAATCCGCGCATCCGGCCGAGTGTGAAAAAGCTGAGCAGCACGCCAATCAGCAAGGCCAGGTCGTCGTTACCAATAAGATGCAATCCCTCGTTTACCGCACTCTTCGGCGCTGAAATGCCATCTGCCCAACTTCCCACCAGCATCAGAATTACCGGAAACAGAATGGTGAACAGGGTTAGCCAGAAGCCAGGCAGGCTGCGCTCCTTGCCATGATCCACAAACTCTGCGGCCATTGGGTTCACCGCCGCCAGTGTTATATGGGGAGCAATCAGCTTTGCATAAAGTGGCCCCGCGAGAACTGCCGTCGGAATTCCAATGAGCAGTGCATAGAAAATTGTGCGGCCCACATCCGCTTTGTAGATTGTCACCGCGAGCAGTGCCGCCGGATGAGGCGGCACCAGCCCATGCACCACGGAAAGTCCCGCAACCATGGGCAGGCCCACCAGTATCAGTGAGGTCTTCGTCCGTCGCGCCACTGTGAATGCGATCGGGATCAGCAGTACAAAGCCAACCTCAAAAAATGCAGGCAGGCCGACCACGAGACCGATAACCATCATGGCCCAGTGGACCTTCTTTTCTCCAAAGAATCGGATGAGCGTGTGTGCAATCTGGTCCGCACCGCCGGATTCCGCCATCATTTTGCCCAGCATGGTTCCCAGCGCCACAACGATGGCAATGTGCCCCAGCGTTGCGCCGACGCCGGCTTCAAAGGAATGCACCACCGTGGAGAGCGGCATCCCAGTAACAATTGCAAGCGCCAGCGAAGTTAGAAGCAACGTGATAAATGGATTCAACTTGTAAACAGCGATCAGCACGATGAGGCCGATCACCGCGACGAATGCAGCTGAGATGAGAAACAAGCTATGCGGATCGATCATAGGCAAACTGGAATTGCGGCTCCGATCGGTTGCGTGAATTATCTCGTCCGAAGTGACGTATAACCACGATAACTAGGTTGTCGGAGCCTTGTAGGCGACACACTCAATCTCGACTTTGCAATCGACAACCATGCTGGAAACAACGCAGGCACGGGCTGGCGGATGCGCACCGAAATGCTCTTTGAACACCGCATTGAAAGCAGCGAAGTCGCGCGGGTCTTCAAGCCAGACGCCGCAGCGAATCAAATGCTCGGGACCGTAACCCGCTTCGGTGAGGATCGCCAACAGGTTGCGAATGGCCTGTTGGGACTGTGCAGCTATGTTGCCGGCGACAAGTTCGCCATCGACCATCGGCACCTGGCCCGAAACATAAAGCCAGCCATCGGCTTCCACTGCCCGTGCAAACGGAAGCTGCTGTCCGCCCGCGCCGGTTCCACCTGCTGCTCCGTATCGTTTGATGCTCATCCTGCGCTCCTAGTTTGCGGTAGCTATTGAATCCAGGTTGTCTTTCCGCGGGCGACAAATTGCCCGGCGCGTTCTCCTGTGGCTCTTCGACTTGAATACGCAAGCACGCCATTCACCCATACCGCAGCGATTCCCTCCGCCGGGCTTACGGGGTCGCTGAATGTTGCCGTGTCGGATATCTTCGCCGCGTCGAAGAGCACCAGGTCCGCGCAATAGCCTTCGCGGATCAGGCCGCGCCCCGCGAGGTTGAACCGCTGCGCGGGCATCGCGGTCATTTTATGCACCGCTTCGGGCAGTGTGAGAAGGCGCTCCTCGCGCGTGTAGCGCCCAAGCACACGCGGAAACGTTCCCCACAGGCGCGGGTGCGGTCGGGGATCGTTGGGCAGTCCATCGGAGCCAATCATGGTGGCCGGGTGAGCAAGGATGCGGCGCATATCGTCTTCCGAAATGCTGTGATAAATAGCCCCGGCAGGCTGCAGTTGCCGGGCCGCTTCAAGTTGCGAAATGCCCCATCCCTCCGCAATTTCCTTGAGCAGTTGCCCGGCACTTTCGGGATGCGGCATGCTCCATGTAATGGTGATCTTCACGCGTTCATCCACCTGGCGCAGATCGAGAGTGCTGGAGCCAGCCGCGTAGGGATAGCAGTCGCAGCCGATCTGCTGTCGATGACGAGCTGCATCCAAAGCGTGCAGCACTTCTCCGCTCCTTCCCCAGTTGTCAATTCCCGCACACTTCAAGTGCGAAATAATCACAGGCACTTTGCTCAGGTGGCCAATTTCAAATGCTTCGTGCATCGCGTCCAGAATTGTTTGAGACTCGCTACGCATATGCGTGGTGTACACCGCTCCCGCTTCGGCAAGGGGCCGTGCAAGCGCCGTTATCTCTTCCGTGGTTGCACCATTTGCAGAAAGATATGCCAGGCCAGAGCTAAGCCCGAGGGCGCCATTCTCCAAGCTCTCGATAAGTTGCGTGCGCATCAGCGCAATTTCGACATCCGTCGCTGCGCGATCCAGCCGGTCCATGTGGTTGTTCCGCAGTGCGGTGTGGCCCACCAGCGCAGCAACGTTTACAGCCGGTCTCGCCTCTGCAATGGCTCCAACATATGAAGCAAAGCTCGAATAGCGAAAGTCCGACGCATCACCGAGAAGATTCATAGGGTCCGGAAGGCGGCCGCCCAAGTCAACTGGTGCGGCGCTGATTCCACAGTTGCCGACGATTACGGTCGTCACGCCCTGCGAAAGCTTCGCGAGCATCGCCGGATTGCTGATCACCGCGATGTCGTCATGCGTGTGAACATCGATAAATCCCGGCGCAAGCGCCAGTCCTTCTGCATTCACGACGGTTGAAGCTTTGTGCCCCAAGGCAGGACCGATTGCACAAATTCGACCGCCACAAAGCGCGACGTCAAGAAGCTCACCGCCTGCGCCGGAGCCGTCAAGAACGTTTGCCTGTCGAATAAGAATGTCGCAGTTCGGCATGGTTGCTCGCCCAGAATATAGACTATAACCAACGGGTGCTCGTCGCCTATTCCAACGTCCCACCCAAACCCGGAGATTGTTTCGTTGAGCGACACAAACACCATCCAGACCGGCGCCTTCACTGCCGTTGGCCCGCTGAATAAAGGACTCGGCGATTGCGATCATGTGCTTGATTCAGCTTGTGCAGTTCAATATGACTGGAATTTACTTCGCGAAGATCTGAGCCTGCCATCCGCTGTTCTTTATCAGGAGAAGCTCCTCCACAACCTGGATTGGATGCAGCAATTCATTGCCGCGTACGGAGTGAAGCTGGCTCCTCATGGCAAAACGACGATGGCTCCGCGGCTCTTCGAAATGCAACTGCAGGCAGGTGCGTGGGGGATCACGCTGGCTACTGCGCACCAGACACAGGTTGCATTCGCACACGGTGTGCGTCGTGTTTTGATGGCGAACCAGCTCGTCGGCAAGCAGAACATGGCCGGAATTTCGCAGCTGCTCGCCGATCCCGAATTTGAGTTCTATTGTCTGGTCGATTCGGCTGCGCTAGTCGAGCAGTTGGGAAGCTTCTTTGCCAGTTCAGGTCAACGGCTGAACGTATTGCTTGAGCTCGGGGTGGAAGGCGGCCGCACCGGTATCCGCAATGACGAGCAATTGGAAGAGGCTCTCGCGGCTTTGGCCCGCTGGAAGCATTCGATCGCACTCTGCGGTGTCGAAATTTATGAAGGCGTTCTTCACGACGAAGGCTCGATTCGCTCTTTTCTGCGGCGAGCTGTGGAAGTCGCGAAAAAGCTCACGATGGAACGGTGCTTTCAGCAAGCTCCTGCACTGCTGTCTGGAGCGGGCTCGGCATGGTACGACGTTGTTGCGGAGGAGTTCTCGGCTGCTGGATTTGGTGACTCGGTTGAGATTATCCTGCGCCCCGGTTGCTATCTCACGCACGACGTCGGTGCCTACCGCGAAGCGCAAGCCAGAATCTTGAAAAACAATCCAATCGCTCACAAAATGAGCTCCGGCCTCGTGCCTGCGCTGCATGTATGGGCGTATGTGCAATCCATTCCAGAAGCGGAGAAAGCGATTATTGGAATGGGCAAGCGCGATGCTGCGTTTGATTCGGGCTTCCCGGTTCCCGCACTGCATTATCGGCCGGGAAATAGTGCACCGCAGACGGCTCTGGAACATTGGGAAGTTACAAAGATGATGGACCAGCACGCATTCCTTAGGATTCACGCCGGGGACGATCTTCGCGTCGGCGACATGTTAGGGTTCGATATCTGCCATCCTTGCCTGACTTTCGACAAGTGGCGTGCTCTGCCGGTATTGAATGCCGGATATCAGGTAGTTGATATCATTCAGACTTTTTTCTAGCTCAGTCTATAACCCATCCTCCAGCGGTCGCTGCAAGTTAGTAAATGAGATACTTCGCGCGTAGAACCTCGAAGCGTTCCAGGTTATCACGCCATTGTTCGGCAACGCGGCGTGGATCCTGCCCTGCCGCAATCGCGTCGAGGCTCGCCTTGTGTGCCATGAGCGCATCTACGTCAGCCAGTTTATAACTGCCCGGATAAAGGGACTGGAGCGCCGCCGCTAACTCAACACCTAACTCCGGACTGTCGAGCAAATTACGGTCGGTCACCTCAATCTGCACCCCATTGCACTTCTGCTCCCCATATTCGGAGCTATCCGGCGTGAACTCAATGGGGATGAAGCGAACACCTGCAATTTCGCGGGCATTCAGATACTTCGCTAGTTCGACGGCATTTACCCAAGGCGCCCCGACTAACTCAAAAGGTGTGTCTGTTCCCCGCCCTACGGAGATATTCGACCCTTCGATCATGCCGATGCCGGGATAGAGAACGGCTTCGGTAAGACTGCGCATGTTTGGCGAAGGGTTTACCCATAACTCGCCGGTTGAGTCGAACCAGTCACCGCGAATCCATCCCTGCATCGGAACTACACTTAACTTAGCGCCGATTCCTCGCTCGACGTTAAACATTTTCGCCAGTTCGCCCATGGTCATGCCATGCCGCACCGGAGTCTGCCAGTAACTCACAAAGGATTCCCTGCCCGAGTCCGCCACGGGGCCTTGCACGAATGCGCCGCCAATTGGATTCGGACGGTCGAGCACCACAATCTCCTTCCCGGATTTGGCAGCTGCTTCCAGAAAATAACCGAGTGTGGTCTCGTAGGTATAGAACCTCGCACCAATGTCCTGGATGTCAAAGACAATTTCATCCACACCTTCCAAAGCTGCGCTGGACGGGCGCCGCTTCGCATCTGTGTCGCCATAAACGCTGTAAATGGGCACGCCGGTAGCTGCATCCTCTGAGTTGCCGATTGCCGTTGTATCCAGCTTGCCCGCGATCCCATGTTCCGGGCTGAAGATCGCAGTGAGCCGCACACCGGATGCATGAGCCAGCACGTCCACGGTGCGCGCGCCATGAGCATCAATACCGGTCTGATTGGTCACAAGACCCACGCGAACTGGGTGGATCGCATTCGCATGCAACTCCCGGAAGCCGTCAGCTTCGAGCACGTCGATACCCGCCTTTACGTCTCCATTGCGCGCGATAATGCGGCGCGACGCGGGCATCAGTTCGTTATATCCGGTGATGCGCGCCATGCGCAGTTTGTCCTGCTCGGAGACGGACAGATCAAGCGCCTGCACGACCGCCGTTGCCACTTTGCATCGCAGCGAAACCGTCGACTTCCCGCCGCGGGGATGGACAGCGTTGGTGAGCAGAATGATGTATGTGTCGGTTACCGGATCGATCCACAACGAGGTGCCGGTAAAGCCGGTATGGCCGAATGAGCCTACTGGGAGCAGTTCTCCGCGATTGGTGGAGAACGGCGAATCGATGTCCCAACCCAGCCCTCGCAAGACCGTGCCATTGGGCGGTTGTTGGGGCGAAGACATTTTTGCAATAGCCGATTGGCTCAGTACCGTGAAGCCGGTCAGGAAATCCTGGGCGAACAAAGCCATGTCGTCGGCGGTAGAAAACAAGCCCGCGTGGCCGGCCACCCCGCCCATGCGGCGCGCCGTGGGATCGTGCACGACGCCTCGCAGCATGTGCCCATCTTCATCGTATTGCGTAGGTGCGATGCGCGGGATCCAACTCTGCGGAGGAAGAAAACGAGTGTTCCTCATGCCTAGCGGCACGAAAATGTTTGCACTCGCGTATTCATTGAGCGGCTGGCCGGTTACTTTTTCAACTAGAAAGCCAAGCGTCTCAAAATTGATGTCGCTGTAGACGAACTGCGAACCGGGCGGATTGATGGGCTTTTCGCGCATCGCCATCTGGTAGGCAGCTTCGCGCCCTGACCATTGCGACTTAAGGTCGAGGTCCGGCGCGAGACCGGAGTAATGGGTGAGCAGATCGCGAATGGTAATGTCGCTCTTGCCGCCCTGAAATGACGGCAGGTATGCGGTCACCGGTTCAGCGATCCGCAATTTTCCCTGCTCGAGCAATTTCATAAGCGACGGCGTAGTCGCGACCACCTTGGTCAAGGACGCGGCGTCGAAAATCGTATCGATCGTCATCGGCTCCCGCGCCGGGACCAGCGCTCGCGATCCATACGCCTTGCGATGCAGAATCTTCCCGTTCTGCCCTACGATCAATACAGCGCCCGGAATCAGCCCGTCCGCGACGGATTGCTCAACCGCCGCATCCAGCGCCGCCGACGCCGAATACATTTCCTGCGCAAGCCCCAGCCCCGCAACCGCGCAGAAAGCCAGCCAAAACCTCATATGAGCTTCTTCGCGATCCCCTCGATCATCCCGCTCGCCGCCGCGAGACACAGTTCGAGCGTGTCGACCGCGTCGAAGAGGTGCTCCTTGTCCTCCTGCATGTCCTTGTTGTAGGTCAGCGGGAGCGCGTGCATCACGCCTTGGAGCGCAACGAAGTGA
>Ga0209169_10002416_pt1 | contig 11227 bp, 10 predicted proteins | sample HubBroMetageWRM4_FD_188346 | JGI IMG/M metagenome (GOLD analysis project Ga0209169, IMG submission 188346) | Warmed soil microbial communities from the Hubbard Brook experimental Forest, New Hampshire - Hubbard Brook CCASE Soil Metagenome WRM 4... | ecosystem: Environmental > Terrestrial > Soil...
GTCATCGGCGAAGGCGAACGCGACGAAGCTCCCATGCTCTATATCGGCGAAAAAGTCGGTGCGTCATTTCCCGACGGCAGCGAAGTCCCCGAAGTCGATATCGCCGTGGACCCGCTCGAAGGCACCAACCTGTGCGCCACCGGAGCGCCCGGAGCAATCACGGTGCTGGCAGCCTCCGAGCGCGGCGGGCTGCTCAACGCGCCCGACTGCTACATGGAAAAGATCGTGGTCGGGCCTTCCTGCAAAGACGCTGTCGAACTCGACGCTCCCGTGGCCGAGAATCTGAAAAATATCGCCAAGCGCTTAGACCGCGACGTAGAGGATCTGGTGGTGATCGTGCTTGAGCGCCCTCGCCACGAAAAGTTGATTGCCGAAATCCGTGCTGCCGGCGCCCGCATTCGCCTCATCGGCGATGGTGATCTTTCCGCTGGTATCGCTGCCGCCGTCATCGGCACCGGCGTGCATGCCGTCATGGGTTCAGGCGGAGCCCCGGAAGGCGTAATCACCGCCGCCGCCATCCGCTGCCTCAACGGCTATATGCAAGGGCGACTGGTCATCAATAAGCCCGAACTCGAAGAACGTATCGCCCGCATGGGCATCAAAGACAAGAACCGCATCTACGAAGCCGAAGACCTGGCTCCTGGCAAGCAACTCATCTTTGCCGCTACCGGCGTGACCGATGGCGCGCTGATGAAAGGCGTACGCTTCTTCGGCGAAGGCACACGAACCTCATCCGTAATCTTGACCTTGAGGACGGGGAAAGTGCGATTCATCGACAGCATCCACCTGGAGAAAGGTCCGGATGTGAAAGTCAGATTCGCGTAAAGTATGCTCGGCTGCTACCGCTCGTTCATTTGCTCGCGGGTGTACAGGCCAGACGAACGCACGCGTCGCAGGGCGCACATGGGCCTATCGAGACGACTACCATGACTCGACCACAATAGGGCGCTAGATCGACACGCGAGTCGCATCCACAACACAGCCTTATCGACAAGGTGTCCACCCCTTCTGGATGTAATCTTCCCGGCCCGCTTTTTGCATGTCGAATTCCGCCCCCTCCATTCGTCTATTCCTCGGACAGGAAAGTAACGAGTTCAACCCAAACTTCCCTGTATAGGAGAACAACTATGAAACTACGTGTGTTAGTAGTCGCGGTGGCCGTGGCGGCTTCTCTATGTGCCTCGGCGGCGACCCAAGGCAACGACGCCGCTGCCTTTGCCCAGATCAAGTCACTCGCTGGCGATTGGGAGAGCAAGACCGCCAAAGGTGGAACGGCCCACCTGCACTATGAGGTCGTGTCGGGCGGCTCCGCCATCGTCGAGCATTTCGAGAGCGACGACCTCGGCCCCGGCAACGCCATGGTCACCGTGTATTATCTTGACGGCAACCGTCTGCAACTCACTCACTACTGCATGGCGCACAACCAGCCTCACATGCAAGCAGAATCTTTTGACAACGCCAGCGGTGAACTCCGCTTCGTGTTCGTGAACGCCACCGGCCTCAGCGGTCCGGAAACTGGCCACATGCACAACGCCACCTTCCGTTTTATTGACGCCAACCATTTCTCCACCGACTGGCAGTTTTACGAAGGTGGCAAACCCAAATTCAATGAAGCCGTCCAATACACTCGAGTACGATAGGAGATCTCTTATGCCAAGCTTTATGCTATTGCTTTACGGCGACCCGGAAAGTTGGGTAAACTTCGGCCCGGAAGACATGCAAAAGGCCATCGAGAAATACATGTCATGGGGAGCCAAACTGCGCAGTTCCGGCGTTTATCTCGGCAGCCACAAGCTGGCCGACGATGCCGGCAAAGTCATGCGCGGACGCGGCCAGGTCCGGGTCACCGATGGCCCTTACAGCGAAACCAAGGAAGTCCTCGGCGGCTACTATCTGATCAAAGCTGCGGACTATAACCAGGCGGTCGAAATCTCGCGCGGCTGCCCCTCACTCGAATACGGAGGCACAGTCGAAGTGCGCCAAGTCGATCCCATGGATGAGGCAGCGTAAAGACTGGTGAACGGCTGTGACCGACCCTGTTCCTGATGTTTTAGTTGACCATCTGTTCCGCAATCGCGCGGGACAGATGGTCGCTTACTTGACCCGGCTGCTGGGCCCCGAGCACCTCGACCTGGCCGAAGAAGTGGTGCAGGAGGCGCTGCTCAAGGCGCTTCAGACCTGGCCGTACTCCGGAATCCCCCAGAATCCCGCGGGATGGCTTTTCCGCGTCGCCCGCAACGCCGCGCTGGACGCCATTCGCCACCGCACTCTTGCAGGAGAAAAGAACGTCGAATTTGCGGCAGAACGCATTCGCGACGCGGGAGCAGTTGTGGGAAATGATGCGCAGATCGAAGAACAGCTTCGCGATGACGAACTGCGCATGGTGCTGATGTGCTGCCACCCTGCCCTGCCGCGTGACGCTAGCGTCGCCCTCAGCCTGAAAACCGTCGGCGGTTTCAGCACCCGCGAGATCGCTCGGGCGTTCTTGTCTGATGAAGCCACGATTGCCCAACGACTTGTCCGCGCCAAGCGGCAGATTCGCGAAACTGGCATCGCCTTCGAGTTGCCCGCCGGCAACGACTTAGCCGTGCGTCTCGACTCCGTCCTCGAAGTTATCTACCTGATGTTCAACGAAGGCTACACGGCGCAATCCGGCGAAGACCTGGTGCGGCATGATCTTTGCGGAGAAGCTCTGCGATTGGGAAGGTTGCTGGCAACATCTTCCGTGGGCACGCCGCAAAGTCACGCCCTGGTTGCACTGATTGCGTTTCAGGCGGCCCGCTTGCCCGCCCGCATAGATTCTGCCGGGGAGATGGTCCTGCTCGAAGATCAAGATCGCAGCCTCTGGGAGCAGAAGCTGGTTGGACTGGGCTTCCACCATTTCAGCGAATGCGCCGAAGGCACGCAGATGTCCGCCTACCACGTGCAGGCAGCTATCGCCGCCGTTTACGCCAGTGCTCAGCAGGCGACTCAAATCAACTGGCAGGCCGTCCTTAGCCTGTACGACCAACTCATGGGAATCAGCCCATCACCCGTGGTCGCGTTGAACCGCGCCGTCGCGGTGTCGAAAGTCCACGGAGCACAAACCGCACTCACTGCTCTCCGCCCTCTGGTTGAAGACCGTTCTCTGCGCAACTACTACCTGCTGCCCGCCGTGCAAGGCCGCCTGCTGCTCGATCTCGGCGACCGCGAAGCCGCGGCTGATTGCTTTCGCCAGGCGCTGCAACGTCCCTGCTCCGAGCCGGAGAAGAGATTCTTGCAGAGGAGGTTGTCAGAGTCTGAATGATTCGGAGGGCGCTGCACCCTTCGCTTGGGTGGGGTTTTCGGCAGCAACGTCCGTCCTCGCCTACTTAAACTCCTGCATCACCTCAGCCGGCACCTTCGGTGTTGCCGGAAAATCTACCGACGCACCCTGCAACAGCGCCACCGTTTTCTCTGATCGCTTCGTTCCGTCGTGCACCGCGATGGTATGCGGCTTGCCCGGTTCATAGCCTTCCCACAGCGAAACTCCCGCGTAAGCGCCATCTTTTCGCAGGATGTAATAAGTCATATCCACGAAGCGCAGCTTGTTCATGTCCCCGTCGTAATTGCGCACGATGCGCCTCAGCGCATCCGTACCCGCTTCTTGCGGCGACATTCCGTGGCGCATGTTTTCAACGATGGTGTGCGCCCCCGCCACCTTTATGTTCTCTTCCCCGCTGCCGGTTGCGCCCGCCGAGCCCACATCCTGATCGGTATAGCAACCCGCGCCGATGATGGGCGAATCGCCCACCCGTCCCGGCAGCTTATAGGCCAGGCCGCTAGTAGTCGTGCATCCCGAAATCTCTCCCTTGGCATTCAGCGCCGAGCAGTGAATCGTCCCCGTCGGCGGAAACAGAACTTTGCGTACCGCTTCCTGCCGTAACTCGGGCGCGATTCCAAGATCAGCCGCGTGTTCCTCCAGCCGGCGAAAACGCTCCTGCCACAACTCAGATTGCGGCTTGGCATCAGGCGCCTGCCAATGCGGATCAGCCAACCCCGGGCCCCACCAATCCTGCGTCGAGTGGTATTCCTTCCACAGCAGCCAGATCTTGCGCGAATGATCGGTCAGAAGATTCTCGCGTGGAAACCCCATCGCCACAGCGAACCGCTCCGCTCCCTCACCCACCAGCATCACGTGGCCGGTGTTGGTCATGACGGCTTTCGACACCAGCGATACATTCTTAATATTGCGCACGCCGCCCACCGATCCGGCCCGACGCGTCGGCCCATGCATACAACAGGCATCGAGTTCGACCACGCCTTCTTCGTTGGGAATTCCTCCGAGTCCCACACTCGTGTCATTGGGATCATCCTCCGGACCTTTTACCACTCTCAGCGCCGCATCAAGCGTGTCGCCGCCAGCCGCGAGGAACGCGTAGCCATCGTCGAGATAGTTGAGGCCGTTGTGCGCGCAGATCATGATGGGACGTTTGCCGGAGGGAGCCGCTTCAATCTTCTTGGACTCTTGTCCGCGACTCTTCGGACTAAGCAATCCCAGGGACAGTGAACCCGCAACAGCAGTACCTAAAAAGTCGCGGCGCGAGACGGTCATCTTGCCTCCGGAAAATCGTGGCTGGATCAACGCCCGTCAGAATATCACGAGGCAGAAAACTGCACGACTTGTTTGAAGGCCTGGGTCAGGAAGCCACGGCCTGGGCGCTTCCCCGGTTCTGATCTGCGCGAAAACGCAGCAGCGCCGCGATATTGCCTGCGCTGTCGAACTCGGGATCGTCTTTCACATAAAACAATTCGATGTCGCGACGCACCGCGATGGGAATGATGGCGTCGCAGGAGTCTTCCAATTCCCGCGTTTCGCGTCCGCAGGCCGCGCAAAAACGCACCATGTGAGCGTCGAGATGGCCGCAGCCGGTGCATTCCACCGCCGCATGGGAGAATCGGTCTCCGATCAGCAAGGTCTGCACTTCCCCAAGCTCCAGTGATCGCAGCACCCGTCGCAATCCTGTCACCCCGCGGCTGTTGCTCTTGGCCTGATCGAGAACTTCGCCGACTAACTCATGCCGGCGCCGCTCCAGCGACTCCCGTAGCAGTCGGCCCGCCTGTTCCTTGATCTGATCATTTGTCATCTTGCCGACATCGGTTGAGAAGCGCCCTGCCAGCCGCTCTTTCACGTAAGGATACAGGTGCGGTTCGAGTTGATGCCAATTCGTATCATGGCACCCAATAATCAATTTTTCGCACATTCCCTTCTCCAGGGCTTCGCGCAGGTGCTGGGCAACTTCCTTGAAATGACGCATCGCCTCATCTTGTACGCGACGCTGGGCATGCCCGCCCTCGTAGCCTGCATAGCCGTTGCCCCGGCCCTGCCGGAGCGGCGGAGTGCGGAATAGACCTTTCCGTTCATGTAGGTCGTCCAGTCGCAGGTCAAAAAAACGCGCCTTCTGGCGGTCCACCAGCGCTACCCACAGCGCAGGTTGCGAACCCAGTACCTGGGCCAGCGGTTTCAAGTGGAACTGGCCGCTTACGAACAACTGGGTTCCTGAGAGTTGCGTAGGCAGATCAAATTCCCGCCAGAACTTGTGGTGGCCGCAGGCAAACACCGCTTTCGCCCGCGCCTGGTTGCCATGCAGGTTTTCAGCCAGAGCCAGGATGCGCTCCAGGTCGGCTTTGGTGCTGCCGTTCTTTCCCTGTTTCTCCACCTCGCGCAGCGCGTTTCGGACAAGATCCTTGACCAGAATGGCTTCTTCACGGTGAGACTTGTCCTGCGGAGTGCTCGGTTCAAAGTAAAAGCTGAGGGCGCAACTTTCCTGCGCGTTGCTATGAAATTCTGCCAGCTCACGGATATCTTCGCGCGTAATCATCAGTGCGTCTCCTGTGTGCTTGGATGCACCTGCTCAGGTTCCTGTAGCCCCAAGCCTTTCGCTCCATCCGACCGCTAGAGCCGGGGAATGGCGCAAATGTTCACGGGCCGTCGCAATGGAACTCCGTACCTCATCGGGCTTCCGGTCGGTGATGGCCGCGATTTCCTCCACCGAAAACCCCTCCAGCGCATGCAAGAGAAAGGATTCGCGGTCCGGCCGCTGGGCGCCCTCCAGCGCCAGTTGTACCAGCGTCATCATTTCATCGGAAGCGGCAATGTCCTCTGGCGTCGCAGTACGTTTATCGGCAATGATGCTTTCTTCCGTCAAAGTTTCGTCGGGCTGATGAAATTGCAGTTCGGCCTCGTCGCTCCCTCGCACGTTCCGCTTGCGCGCCGAATCTTCCAAATGGACGGGCGCCCAGCTCTCCGGGCTGCCGGCCGAGAGGTCGTCCATGGCATGCAGCGCCAGCCGGTACAGCCACGGCTCCAACGACAAACGTTCCGGCTTGTCCACACCATCGCCCAATGCCCGCGCGATGGCCTCATCGATCACTTCTTCCTTGGTCACCGAATCTGCAAAACTCTCGTCGCCGGTTTCGCGGAAATACAATTCCCGCTCCACAAAGCGCTCCAACCGGACCAGATTTGCATTGACGAAGAGGCGGATGTCGTCTCCCGAAATGGTGGGCACCGGGACGGCGACCATCGTGTCTTCAAATCGAGCTTCCGATTCCGGACGGAAATCGGCGACCCGCCGCCGCGGCCATTTGCGCGAGTTTCGCAGCAGGTCCTTGTGTTTGCTGATCTGGTGTAGCAAATCATCGGCCGCGACCTTCAAAGCGGTGGCAGCCGACGGGGCCGATTGTTGCACCGCCATCTGGCCGGATGGCAAACGTAAGTTCAACGAGACCGTCGTTCCCTCCCGCGGCGAACTCTGCTCAATTGAACCCTTCAGGTGCACCAGTTCTGGCCGAAAGACTTGCAGCCGTTTTTGTAGTTTGTCGATTAGATGCTGGATTTCTTTTTCGACGTCCGCAGTGCGGTGATCTTTGTAACTGAAGTGAACATTCATTCCAGGCCTCGGAACACGGGAGCAGATCCCGCGAAGGTTTCCGGTTCCTTACAAGCCGATTCTACACCCGCGGGAAAGAAGCAAGAGAAGAATTCAGAACGGCGTTGGCCCCGTCATTTGCGGAATTGGGAAGCAGGCCTTCCCAGGACTGAGATTCCCTCACACCGCCACCGTGACCGATGTCTCCGTCCTCGTCACCGGCCGATACAGCGTGTCCCGCTCCACCGGTTCCCGCCCGGCTTCGCGGATCAACCGCATCAATTCTTCGCGGCGCATGCCCTGGGGAGTGGTTGCGCCCGCGTCGTGGTAAATCTTTTCTTCAATCACCGTTCCATCGATGTCATCCGCCCCAAACCGCAAGGCAATCTGCGCGATCTTTGCCGTCATCATCTGCCAGTAGGCCTTGATGTGGGGAAAATTGTCGAGCACCAGCCGGCTCACCGCAATCTGCTTAATGTCGGTCATTCCTGTGGTCTTCGGCAGGTGTTGCAAAGGCGTGTTGTCGGGATGAAACGCCAGCGGAATGAACGTTTGAAAACCGCTGGTCTCATCTTGCAGCCTACGTAGTTTCAGCAGATGGTCCACGCGATCTTCATCGTTCTCCACATGCCCATACAACATGGTCGCATTCGACTTCAGCCCCATTTCGTGCGCCAGCTTGGCCGTTTCCAGCCACTGGTCACCATCAATCTTATGATCACAAATGATGTGCCGCACGCGGTCGGCAAAAATCTCCGCACCCCCGCCTGGGAGCGAGTCTACGCCGGCATTCTTCAGTTGTGCCAGAGTCTCGCCGATCGACAGCTTGGCACGCTTCGCCAGATACGCTACTTCCACCATCGTAAAAGCCTTGAGATGAACCTCAGGAAAGCGCTGTTTCAGGCCGGAAACCAGGTCGAGAAAATATTGGAATGGAAGATCGGGATGCAGTCCACCTACGATGTGAAATTCCGTGACCGCCTCGCTGTAACCCGAAGCCGCGGTCTCAAATGCTTCTTCGAGCGCCATGGTATAAGCACCCGGCGAATCCTTCTTGCGGCCAAACGCACAGAGCCGGCAAGCCGCTACGCAAACATTCGTGGGATTCAGATGGCGGTTAACGTTGAAGTAAGTTTTGTGGCCGTGCATGCGCTCGCGCACGGAATTCGCCATCCAGCCAACTGCGAGAATATCGCTGCTACCATAAAGCGCCAGCGCGTCCTCGCCGCTTAGTCGCTCGCGGGCAAGCACCTTCTGGTGAATTGGCCCTAGGCGCGCGTCGTCCGTCTGAAAGGGATGAAGCTTATGCATCGCTTTCGATGATACCGCACCAGGGTCGTGAAATCACAGCGCGCCGGAATCTGCCTGGCTCAGATTCGCCCTACCCGCTTCCTCACTTCCGCCACAAAACCCGCATCCTTGATCGACTCCAGATTGATCTCCACATTCGCCAGCGCCCCCTGAATCGCCGCCTGCGCCAGCGCTTTGGCCGTGGTCAGGTCAGACTTCATATGGGGATTGCTAATCGGCCCCAGCTTCTCCACGATCGCCGCCACTTCCCTGGCTTTCTCTGCCACACCCAACGGCACGCTGGTCGCCTGCTTCAGAGCAATCTCAATGAGCTTGTCCCCCTCTGCCGACTCTTTTGCCTGCTTGTAAGCCTTCATCACCACATTGAACGACTCTGCGTCTGCGTCGATGGCTGCCTTCAGCTCTTCACGTAACTGCGAAAGCCGCGCAAGTGCCTCGCTCAGCTCGCGCTCATATTGCACATACGCCTTCTTCCCTCGCGACATCGCCGCCACCATGGCCGCCAATCCCGCCGCCATGGCCCCACTGGCCGCGGCCGCGCTTCCACCCCCCGGGGTCGCCGTGGGTGCCGCCAATTGTTCCACGAATGGCTCGACTCCCGCCCGCAGACCGCCCACCGCCATCTTTCCACTCATCACTGCCGTCAAACGGTTTTCCAGAATCAGCGAAGAGTCGAAATTCTCCACCTGCAGAAACCACTCTGCCGCCGACTCCAGAGCTTTTTTCGGAATCAATCCCACGATCTCGCTGCTGACCGGCATCACTCCATAGCGCGCCGCCTCCCGTTTCACCATCTCAAATACGCGATGCACCGGCGTCTGCTCAAAGTCCGTCAAGTTCATCGAAACCTGCGCCAGTCCGCGCACCAGAAATCCCGCACCCTTGACGAACTTGAATCCTCCACTCGATGCCCGCACCGCTTTGGCAATCTTTTTTGCGATGTCCACATCCGGCGTATTCAAAAAAACGTTGTATGCGATAAGAAACTTCCGCGCCCCCACCACCGTAGCCCCCGCCGTCGGATGAACTCTCGCTTCCCCGAAATCCGGCCTGCGCGCAGGGTTAGTCGCAATCTCTGCCCGGACACCCTCAAACTGCCCCCGCCGAATGTTCTCCAGATTCGTGCGCTCCGGCGTCGTCGCCGCGGCTTCGTACAAATAAACCGGCACTTGAAACCGTTTCCAAATCTCCGCGCCCACATGCCGCGCCATGGCCACGCAATCCTCGATCGAGACGCCCTCAATAGGGATAAACGGCACCACATCCGCCGCGCCCATGCGAGGATGCGCTCCCTGATGTACCGTCAGATCAATCAACTCCGCCGCCTTGCCCACCCCGCGAATCGCCGCTTCCTGAATCGGTTCGCGCTCCCCCACCAGCGTGATCACGCAACGGTTGTGATCGGCATCCATCTCGCGATCCAGCAGGTACACGCCATCCATCTTCATGGCCTCGACAATGGCATCGACTTTGGCCTTGTCCCGGCCTTCAGAAAAGTTAGGAACACATTCCACGAGTGTTGACATAAGCGAGAAGAATAGCTGGCTGGGTCGTTACGCCGCAACTCAACAGAAAAAGTGCGGCGTGATCACTACGAGGTTCTCCGCGTCCTCCGCGGTTCGTTCTCTGCGAACTCTGCGATTCAAGGGATGCTTTTCTCTGTGCCCCCTGTGCTCTCTGTGGCTGAGACTGTCCTCTACCGGTGCCAGAACTTTCCCACTCCCAACCGCACCTGCACCGTATTAATCCCCGGATTCGGCGTCGCCAATCCCGCATTCGAAATATGCAAATAACGCGCTTCTATACTCCACGCATACTTCCCAAACACATGCACCCCAAGCGCCGCGGCTGAGGTAAAGTTCACATCGTTGGCAAATGCAGGGACATCCTTGTCAGTAAACAACGTCCCGCCGTTGAGCTCCAGATAAGGCGCCACGTTCCCGCGCGTCGCAAAATCCCACTTCAATCCCAGCGGACTGAATCCAGCACCATACGCCGTATCCGATTTCTGAAACACCATGAACACTGGGGTTGCGTCCAGCACGTATTCGAATCTGCCATTCAAGAATCCCGGCCCGTGCGGCTTCGTCAATATCCATCCAAAGCGCACGCCCGCGTTCCAAACGCCGGTATCCTTCGTGCCTCCAGGCACCGAGTGCCCACCGCCCGTCCACACTTGAAACTCATTCCCACCTTCTTCCGGGCGCGACTGCGCCCACGTCAGCGCACTCACCAGCACGAACACCGCAATCAAAGCATTTTTCATGAAGCTCGCAAGATAACAGGAACCTGCGCGAACTGCCAAACCATTTCCCTTGCCTCAATCCCGCAAACAAGGCACACTGTCACGAACCTAAACACAGGAGCCATATGCCTAAATACGTAATCGAACGCGACCTTCCCGGCGCAGGAAAACTTTCTCCCCAGGAACTTCAGGGAGTTTCGCAAAAATCCTGCGGAGTGCTGCGCAACCTCGGCCCTACCATCCAGTGGGTCCACAGCTACGTCACCGACGACAAGATCTACTGCGTATACATAGCTCCCAATGAAGATGCGGTCCGCGAGCACGCCCGCCAGGGAGGTTTTCCCGCCAACCGGATCTCGCAGGTTCGTTCGATGATCGATCCGACCACCTCCGAGTAAACCTTCCGCGCCTAGCGTCCGCTGAAGTTCGCCGCGCGCTTTTCGAGGAACGCCCGCACCCCCTCGCGATGATCCTCAGTCATCCCGCAGCGCAGATGCGTTTCGGCTTCGCGCTCCATCAGCGTCCGAAAATCCACTGTCGCCGCCAGGTTTACATTAGCCTTCATATAGCGATAGCTGGTCAACGGGCCATGCGCGATCCGCGACGCAATCCCGGCCACCTCCGTCAGCAGCGCGTCCCCTTCCACCGCTCGATTCACTAAACCAATGCGATGCGCTTCCGCGGCGTCGATGTTTTCGGCCAGAAAGAACAACTCCTTCGCCTTCGGCGCGCCGGCGTAATGCGTCAGCAGCCAGGTGGTCCCGAAGTCTCCACCGAAGCC
>Ga0209169_10002417_pt1 | contig 11226 bp, 7 predicted proteins | sample HubBroMetageWRM4_FD_188346 | JGI IMG/M metagenome (GOLD analysis project Ga0209169, IMG submission 188346) | Warmed soil microbial communities from the Hubbard Brook experimental Forest, New Hampshire - Hubbard Brook CCASE Soil Metagenome WRM 4... | ecosystem: Environmental > Terrestrial > Soil...
CGTACAACGACGTCCCCAATGCGCCGGAGCTCGATCAATTCGTGTTTCGCTTCGAGCGCCAACCCGATACGGTGCAGACCGATCACTTCGATTGGGGTTTTCGCGTCAGCAATCTCTACGGCGCCGATTATCGCTGGACGACGATGCAGGGCTTCTTGAGCAATCAGCTCCTGCTGCGCAATCAAACCAACGGCTACGACGCTCCCGAAGCGTACGGGATCCTCTATTGGCCGCGGTGGGGTGAGGGAACGACGCTCCAAGTCGGACGTTACATTTCGCCGCCGGACATCGAGGCGCAGCTCGCTCCGAACAACTTCTTCTACACCCACTCGCTGATGTTCGATTTCGATGCGTACACCCAGATGGGATTACTCTTTTCGACCAAGCTGAGCAACTACTGGACGATCCAGTATGGAGTGCATTGCGGCAACGACACGGCGTGTTGGGATGGCTCGTTTCACTTCCCCACCTTCCTCGTAATGGCCCGATGGGTCTCGCATTCGAACCGCGATTCAATCCTCTTTGGTATCGACTCGCACTCGTTCGACGGCGGAAACTTCAAGACATACGAAAAGGGAACGTACTACAGCCAGGTCACGAATACGGAGCAGCCTCTGATTTGGGGACACGATGACTTGCAGCAGCAGAACGTTACCTGGACACACGTCTTTAATCCGACGCTGCAGAACGAGCTCGAAGGTTACTACATCTACCAGCATAACGCGTACGTTGGCGGGACAATCAATAACTACAACGTCGCCACCGGCGGGCCGCCCTATTTAGGCGCGGGTGGAGGCCCAGGGGCATTTATACCGGGACTCTCCGAAGCCATCGGCGCGGTCGATTACTTTTCGTGGAAGTTCTCTCCCGCTGATTTCGCGACATTCCGGCTCGACTACCTCAACGATCCCCAGGGCGAACGTTCCGGCTTCGCGACCTCGTACGGCAGCTTGACCTGGGGAGTGACGCACTATATCAATCCGAAACTCATGGTGCGACCCGAGTTCCGGATCGAAACAGCGTTCAAGCCGGGAGTAACTCCGTACGATAACGGCACCAAGGCGTATCAAACGACTTTCGGCATCGATGCCATCCAGTTCTTCGGCAACGACAACTGAGGAATCGATACGCGCAGCCTCCTCCTCGTGCTTTGTGGTTCGTTCTTCTGGACGCTCGCGCCCACGGGGGCTTTCGCGCAGCGCCCGGCTCCGTCGCCCTTGCCAACGCCGCCAAGCGATCCGTGCGGGCCGATCGCGTCGCTCGTCGATCGGCCGACCGTCACGACCTCGCCGTGTACCGTTCGCCCCGGTCACGCGATGCTCGAAAACGGCTGGACGAACACCGTGACGACGGGGCCCGGCGGCGGCAACACCGCGTCGTACCCACAGTCATTCTTGCGCGTCGGCACGTTCGATCCACATCTCGAATTCACGTTCGCACCGCCATCTTTCAACCGCTCATCGGTTGGCGGAAGCCTGACCCGGGGATGGAACGACATCAGCCTCGGCGCGAAGTACGAGCTAGGATACACGGCCAAGGCGGTTTGGGGCATCGGCGCGAGCGCTTCACTGCCGACGGGAAGCCGGGCATTCACCGCCGGCAACGCGCAATTCAGCGGCGACGTCAATTGGACCTATTCCGTCAGTACGACCTGGAGTTTCGCGGGAACCGTCAGCGCGAACGCTCTGAGTGCCTACAACGCCGCCGGGATCGCGCAATCGTACTTTGCGTGTATCCCGTCAGTCGTTCTTACCGCTTCGCTGCCACAGAGCTCGTCGATTTTCGTTGAATATGCGTATTATAGCCGGGCAGCCCCCAATTCCGGCGCCAAAAGCCTGATCGACGCCGGCTACACCCGCGACCTCGGCACCAACCTGCAACTCGACGCGGAGTATGGCGACTCGCCGACGCTGCTCAACGCCCAAACACAACACTACGTCGGCGCCGGCCTGTCCCTTCTTTATTAACGGCTCCATTCACACGGGGCGGCCGACATCCGTTCGGATCGTCCATTTGAAGGCTGGGCGAATGCACCCAGACGGGCGTATCCTAGTAAGTGGTGCGTCATGTCAACGAATCGAAAACCCCTTGTATCGAATAACGCCGCGCTCTACCGGAAGACCCTTGTTGCCGGGCTCGCGCTGATTGTGTGGTGTGCGCTAGCGCAGGCCGCCTTGGCCGTCAGCTCGCGCACACCGGTAGTGGTGGATGACTGCCGAATTACCAATACCCGCTCCTATGTGTCGGCTTTCAGGCCGCTGATGCTCGCTTTCACGAACCGCCGAGCGATGCCGGCGGAAGAGGTTCGCTTTACCGTGCAATATGGTGGGCATACCGAGCATATCGTCGACCGAGGGACCTTCGCTCAAAACGTTCGGATCGACCACGCTTTCAACGGCTTTTTCAACGTGCGATACGCCGGCCCGGCGCCAACCTGCCGGGTTGACTACGTCGAGTTCCGGGACGCCAGCGTTTGGATGGCCGGGTCGCCGGCCGCAGCGCCGGAGCCCACAAACTCTTGACCCACGCACAGGGACCAGGCTTTTGGGACGCGCGCACACCATTCGTACAGGCAGTCCGAACGGATCATCCATTCAGCAGATGCCAACCACCGCCGTAGGGGGTACACTAAAAGAAGTATGCTGCTCGAAGTAGGGATCGTCATCCTCACGATCGTTTGTTTTGTGGTCTTAGACCTGTACGTGCTAGGCTGCGAGAAAGTATAGCCTTGCAGTTCGACGATGTTTTGGGTCTCGTGCTGACGGTCGCCGGCCTCGCCTATCTCGTCTTTGCGATGCTTCGGCCGGAGAAGTTCTGATCGTGACGGCGATCGGTTGGCTTCAGGCCGTCGTCTTCTTTCTGATCGTGCTAGCGCTTACAAAACCGCTGGGCTCCTATATGGCGCGCGTTTTCGAGGGCGGCCGAACCTGGCTGAGCCCCGTACTCGTGCCCGTCGAGCGGCTGATCTACCGGGTTTGCGGCGTGCGCGAAGACCAAGAGATGACCTGGTTCGCGTATGCCCTTTCGATGCTGGCCTTCTCGTTGATCGGTCTGGCCTATCTCTACGTCCTCCTGCGCACGCAGAAGTGGCTTCCTTTCAACCCGCAGCACATCGACAATATGGCTCCGGATCTCGCGTGGAACACTGCGGTCAGCTTCACGACGAACACCAACTGGCAGTTCTACTCGGGCGAGACGGCGATGAGCTATCTCTCGCAGATGGCCGGTCTCGCCTGGCACAACTTCGTCTCGGCCGCAGCCGGCATCGCGATCGCCGTCGCGGTCGTGCGGGGCCTCGTTCGGACGACCACCAAAACGCTCGGGAACTTCTGGGTCGACTTGACGCGTTGTTCGCTCTACGTGCTGCTCCCCATCTCGATCGTTGTAGGGCTCTTCCTCGTTTCGCAAGGCATGCCGCAAAACTTCCACGCTTACGAGAGCGTAAAATCAATCGAAGGCTTCGCCCAGACGATCACCGGCGGTCCGATGGCGTCGCAGGAAGTCATCAAGGAACTCGGCACCAACGGCGGCGGCTTCGTGAACGCGAACTCGGCATCGCCGAACGAGAATCCAAACGCATTAACCAACCTGATCGAATTGCTTTTGATTTTCTCTCTCGGCGCCGGCTTGACGTACATGTATGGCAAGATGGTAAAAGATACGCGCCAGGGTTGGGCGATCTTCACCGCAATGGCAATCCTGTTCTTCTCGTGCTTCGCCGTCGCGTACTGGGCGGAGGCAGCCGGAAATCCGATCGTGCACGGGCTAGGCGTTGCGGGCGGAAACATGGAGGGCAAGGAGTGCCGTTTTGGCGTCTCGGCGTCCGCGCTCTTTGCAACGGTCACCACCGACACGTCCTGCGGCGCGGTCAACTCGGCGCACGACTCCTTCACGCCGCTCGGCGGATTGATTCCGTTGGTCGACATGCAGTTGGGCGAGATCGTCTTCGGTGGGGTCGGCAGCGGACTCTACGGCATGATCGTCTTCGTCGTCTTAACGGTCTTCATCGCCGGCCTGATGGTCGGCCGCACTCCCGAATATTTGGGGAAGAAAGTCGAGCGTCGCGAGGTGCAGTTCGCGATTCTGGCGGCGCTGGTGACGCCGGTGCTCTGCCTCGTTCCGACCGCGATCGCCGCGGTGATTCCGGTCGGTAAAGCCACGCTGAGCAACGCCGGTCCCCATGGCTTTTCCGAGATTCTCTACGCATTTACGTCGACGAATGCCAATAACGGGTCCGCCTTTGCCGGCCTCGGCCCCAATCTTTTCTACAATCTCTTGACTGGCGTCAACATGATGTTCGGCCGATTTGCGGTCGCCGTTCCGGCGCTCGCGTTAGCCGGCGCTCTCGCTGGAAAGAAATCCGTCCCCGAGGGTCCCGGTACGTTTACCACGCACTCCGGAATCTTCGTCGCGCTATTGATCGGCGTGATCGTGATCGTCGGCGCGCTCACCTTCCTGCCGGCCGACTCGCTCGGTCCGATCGTGGAACACCTCCTCTTGATGCAAGGCAAAACGTTCTGATGATCAGCCAAAGACGGTTGGAACGCCGGCCCAAGGCGCGTTCGCTCTTCGACCGCGCGATTCTCTCGCGGGCCCTCGGCGACTCGTTCAAGAAGCTCGATCCGCGTTGGCAGGCCCGTAACCCGGTGATGTTCGTCGTCGAGGTCGGCGCCGCCGCGACCACGATCTTTTTCCTGCGCGATCTGGCGGCGCACAACGGCATGGTGGGCTTCGATTTCGCCATTGCCGCTTGGCTTTGGTTTACCGTCCTCTTTGCCAACTTCGCGGAAGCGGTTGCGGAGGGGCGCGGAAAGGCGCAAGCCGAGACGTTGCGCCGCACGAAGTCGGACACCTACGCGCGATTGCTGCGCGAAAACGGAACCGAAGAGCGCGTGGCGAGCACGACGCTGCGAAAGGGCGATCGCTTCGTCGTCGAGGCGAACGAGATCGTTCCGGCGGACGGCGACGTGCTCGAGGGCGCAGCGACCATCGACGAATCGGCGATCACCGGCGAGTCCGCGCCGGTGATTCGTGAATCGGGCGGCGACCGAAGCGCCGTCACCGGCGGTACGCGCGTGCTCTCCGACCGCATCGTCGTGCGCGTGACGGCGAACCCCGGCGAGAGTTTCCTCGATCGCATGATCCGCTTGGTCGAAGGCGCGCAGCGGCAGAAGACGCCCAACGAGATCGCGCTCTCGATTTTATTAGCGGGTCTGACGATCATCTTTCTCATCGCCGTGGCGACGCTCGCGCCGTTCTCGATCTACGCCGGCGCGCACCAGAGCGTGACGGTGCTCATCGCGCTGCTCGTCTGTCTGATCCCGACGACCATCGGCGGCTTATTGTCGGCAATCGGCATCGCCGGGATGGACCGGGTGATGCAGCGCAACGTTTTGGCCATGAGCGGGCGCGCCGTCGAGGCGGCCGGTGATGTCGATACCCTCCTTCTCGACAAGACCGGCACGATCACGCTGGGCAACCGGCAGGCAGTCGAAATCGTTACCGCCCCCGGCATCGAACAAAAAGATGCGGCGCGGATCGCGTACCTCTCTTCGCTGGCTGACGAGACGCCGGAAGGACGCTCGATCGTCACGCTCGCACAGCAACTCGGGGCGCCTAACGACCCGGCGCCCGAGGGATCCGTCTTCGTGCCGTTCAGCGCGTACACACGTATGAGCGGCCTCGACCTCGCCGACGGCGTGCGAATTCGAAAAGGCGCGCCCGATTCGGTGCTGGCGTGGGTCCACGAATCCGGCGGCCCCGAGACGACTGACCTGGCTCCCGTCATCGAGCGCATCGCGCGCAGCGGCGGTACGCCCCTGCTCCTGGCGAGAAACACGCTGATCGTCGGCGTCATCTACCTCAAAGACATTTTGAAGCCGCACATGACCGAACGTTTTAACCGCCTGCGGGCGATGGGAATTCGCACGGTCATGATCACGGGCGATAACCCGCTGACCGCCGCAACGATCGCAAAAGAGGCGGGCGTCGACGATTTTCTCGCCGAGGCAACGCCGGAGACGAAGATGGAGCTGATCAAGCGCGAGCAAACCTCGGGACGGCTCGTGGCGATGACCGGCGACGGTACGAACGACGCGCCGGCGCTCGCACAATCCGACGTGGGCGTCGCGATGAACTCGGGTACGCAAGCCGCGAAAGAGGCGGCAAACATGGTCGACCTCGACTCAGACCCGACCAAGCTCATCGAGGTCGTTGAGATCGGCAAGCAGTTGCTCATGACGCGGGGTTCGCTGACGACCTTTTCGATCGCCAACGACGTCGCGAAATACTTCGCGATACTGCCGGCGATGTTCGCGATCGCGTATCCGGCGATGAGCGTGCTCAACATCATGCGCTTGACGACGCCGCAGAGCGCGATTTTATCGGCCGTCATCTTCAACGCGCTGATTATCGTCGCGCTGATTCCACTGGCGCTGCGTGGCGTTCGCTACGAGCCGAAGGGCGCCAATCGCGTGCTTTTTGAGAACGTGATGCTCTACGGCGTCGGCGGCATCATCGTACCCTTCATTGGTATCAAGCTGATCGACGTGATCCTAGCAGCGCTGCATCTGACGTAGGTTATCGAATCATGATTAGACATTTAGGAACGGCACTGCGCGTAACGATTGTCTCGATCGTGTTGCTCGGATTTGTCTATCCGCTGGCGATGACGGCGATCGCTGCGGTGCTCTTCCCGCGTCAGGCCAATGGATCGCTGGTTACCGTCAATGGCAAGGTCGTCGGATCGTCGATCATCGGCCAGCTTTGGACCAAGCCCCAGTACTTTGCGGGGCGGCCCTCCGCCGCCGGGAAAGGCTACGACCCCACCTCGACGGGCGGTACCAACCTCGGCCCGACCTCGAAGAAGCTGATCGATTCGACCAAAGCGACGATCGCGGAGTTGGAAAAACAGAACCCCGATGCTGCGGGCCCGCCGCCGATCGACCTGGTGACCTCGAGCGGCAGCGGAATTGATCCGGACATCAGCCCCGAAGCGGCATACTGGCAGGCGCCGCGCGTCGCGAAAGCGCGCGGCGAAAGCCTCGCAACGGTTCGGGCCTTAATCGCCGGCCACGTGCAAGGCAGAACCTTCGGGTTTTTGGGAGAACCGCGCGTCAACGTCCTTGAGATCGACCTCGCGCTCGACGGCCTAAAAGCTCAATAGGCCCCTACCCACTCGGCGTAAGGGTGACTGGGCAGGGATCGAGCCGTCGTCGCGCTTAACCGGCTGACAAAAGATGACTCACCAGCACCCGCACATACACTTGGCTCACCTGCGCCACGGCATGAACCCGGGTAGCGGCACCGCAGCGCCGCACCTGCTCACGCAGCTTATTGTCGTGGTCGTTCTCCTCGCCGCCGCTGTGGGAGTCATCTGGGTCGTTTTGCAAGTGAGAAAGTCGCCTCCCACGCCGAAGCCGCAGTAGCCTACTCTTCGGGAGCTGCTTTGACCGCGGGTCCGCTTGGAGGCAGCAACACGAGCAGCTCGCGGGCGCCCGAGTCAAGAAGGCGACGCGCGAACGAAGGCCGCCGAAACCAGCGATGAGGACGCATCGTTCCGGCAAGTGCGATCGTCGTCTCGGGACGCGAGCGCGCGATTTCGATCAAACGTTTCGGCGCGTCGTCTGCGATCTCGTCGATCCATTCGGCATTGGTCTTGCGTGCTTCGGCCCGCAGCGTTTCGACGACGGCGGCATCGAAGCGCTGGCGAGGCGTGACCACGTGCGCGATCGCGAACTCGATCGCGAGGCGCGCGGCGACGCGATTGGCGCGCGCAATCATCGGCAGATCGATCGAACGCGAACCGATCGCGAGTAAGATGCGCTCGAAGGGGGAAGCGATGCGCTCGCGGCGGCGGGCGCGCAGCGCTTCGCGCAGCGCAAGCTCGCGCAGTGCGTAGAGGTTCTCGGTGCGGAAGAAGTTGGCGAGTGCGACGTCGCAACGCTCCGGAGGATAGATCTTACCTTCACGCAACCGCTGGCGCAACGTCTCCGGCGTCACGTCGATCAAGATGACGTCATCGGCGAGCGATAAGATTCCGTCGGGCAGCGTCTCACGCACGATGGTGCCCGTAAGCCGAAAGACGGTATCGCCCAAGGTTTCGAGATGCTGCACGTTGAGGGTTGTGATGACGTCGATTCCGGCGCGAAGGACGGCGAGGACGTCGTAGAAGCGCTTGGGAGCGATGGAGCCCGGCGCATTGGTGTGTGCCAGCTCGTCGATGAGTGCGACTTGTGGTTTACGCGCGATCAGCGCGTCGCGATCGAACTCCTTGTAGGTAATGCCGTTGACGCTGACGACTTTCGGGGGAATTATTTCTAGACCGTCGAGGAGTGCCGCCGTCTCCCGGCGTCCGTGGGTTTCGACGAAGCCGACCACGACGTTAACACCGTCCGCCTGGAGTTGATGGGCCCGATCCAGCATTGCATACGTCTTTCCGGCGCCGGCGGCCGCGCCGAGATAGACGGTAAGCTTACCGTATCCGACACGCAGCCGATCGCCCGCGGTCTGCGAGTACGGTGAGCGCGCCGGATTCTCTCCGAGGTACGTTTGACCCGCGCCGACAATGAAGAGATCGAAGGGCAGCGGCGCGTTTGCAAGGTTCGCCGCGATCTTTCCGTCGGGCAGCGCAACCAGCGATGCGCGCAGCCCATCGTCGGGCGCCTTCGCCGGATCGACCATCTCGTGCAACATCTCCCCGCCGAGCTCGCGCGTGATCCGCTCGAGAGTGCTTGTGTTGACGCCCGGCGTCGGCACGGACTCAAGGCCCAAGTCAAGAGCCTCCGCGATTGCCGCGGTGCGCTTGAGATAGGGTGTCACATCGATATTCGGATAGACGACGGCAGCCGCCGTCGAGGCACGGCCGGCCTGGACGACCGGAAGCGTTAGGTTGTCGACGGTGCGTAAGAGTAGCTCGCGCAACATGTAGAGCGTCTGCTCTTTGAAGACGCCGTTGAGCGCGCGATCGACGTCTTGTTCGTTGACGATCTTGCCCGCTTTCACCCGGCTCTGGAGCAGACGCGGAGAGACGTCGAGCGCGACCACTTCGTCGGCGGCTTGCAGAAACGAGAGCGGAACGATTTCGCGAACCGGATAGCCGATGAGCGCTTCAGCTGTGGGAGCGACCGTCTCGAGGTGTTGGATGTTGAAGGCGCCGATGACGCTGATTCCGCGTTCCTTCAAGGCGAGCGCATCTTGCCAGCGCTTGGCGTGAGCCGCATCGCCAAGATTATCGTGGGCGAGCTCGTCGAGGATGACGACGTCCGGCTTCTCGCGCAACGTGGCTTCGTAATCGAAATCCTCGAAAACGCGATCGCCGATCGTTACCCGCCGCGGTGAGATACGCGGCAGCCCATCGGCGAGGCGCTCGAGATCGGGACGCTTCTTGGTCTCGATCCAGCCGATGACGACGCGCTTGCCGTCGGCGGTGAGTCGACGCGCATCTTCCAGCAAACGTCGCGTTTTGCCGGAGCCGGGAGCGCTTGCAATATAGACCACGAGCCGCGCGCGTCGGCCCAGCTCGCGCAAGAGTTCCTCCGCTTTCGCCGTGCGATCCATTCGCCGCAGCCTTTCTCCGCTTGAGGCAAGGCGCCCCCGGCGCATAGCCCGAAACGCAGAACGTGGCCTGGCTCTGCTACGGATTGCTCGTCGCCGCTTTCATCGTAGACCTCGTAACGCCGCAGCTTTTTATTGCCGCGATTTTGCTTAACGGCCCGATTGCGCTCAGCAGCCTTACTTTGCGGAGCAGGCTGACGACGAATCTGGTCATTGCAGCCCAAATCGCAAACATTATCGCCGGCTACGTGAACGGCGTCTCGGCCGGATATCACTGGGACGGCATCGCGATCGGCGATCGCCTGCTGTTGGCTGCGTCGTTCGTGCTGGTCGGCTATTTGAGCATTAAGACCCAGGAATATGCGCGCGAAGCCGGCGTCTCAGCCGGCCGGATGCGGCAGGTCGAGATCGAACAGGCGCTTCGCGAAGCGACCGGTCGCGTGCGCGGCACGTTAAACGTCGAGCTCGTGCAGCGCGCGGTTACGCGCGAATCGGTCGGTCTGCTCGGCGCTTCGAAAGCAACCCTGGTCGTGCGTGAAACGCCGTTCGGACCGCAGTTGCTCCTTTCGTATGCCGCCGGAGACGGAGATATCACCGTCGAACGGCGCGTGCTTACGACGGAGTTCGCGTCGCTGGTGGCACGCGCCGTTGAGGCAGAAGACGTCTTTGCGGTTACGCAGAGCGATCTGCTGGGACGAGCGACGCTCGAAGCGCTTGGCGCTAGCGAAGCACTCGTCACGCCGGTTGCGACTAACGGTGCGCTTGAGTACGTCTTGATCGAGGAGGTAAGCGGGGGCAAAAGTTTCGTCGGCGATGCGATCACGACGCTGCGCGCTTTTGCCGAGCAGGCAGCGATGGCGTTGGAGCAGGCGCGTCTCTTTACGCAGCTTGGCGAGCGAAACGAGGAGATCGCCCGCCAGAAGGACGAGCTGGCCGATCGCAGCGACGTGATTCGCGACATCGTTTATGCCTTAGCGCACGACCTGCGTACGCCATTGGCTGCGGCCCACGTCACGATGAATCAGGCGCTCTCGGGCGCGTACGGCGAGTTGCCCGAAGCTTATCGCGAGATCTTGCGAACGACGCTTGCGGCCAATGACGACCAACGGCGCATGGTCGAGACGCTTTTACTCGTGGCGCGTTATGAATCGGGTGAGGCGTCGACCGCGCGCGAACCGGTCGACTGCAGCGAGCTCTTGACCGGCATCACCGCCGAGCTTCGACCGGTTACGGACATGAAGGGAATCGAGTTGCGTGTCGATGTGCCGGAGACTCCGCTCTGGGCGATTGGCGATCCCCACGAGATCCGCCGCGCGGTCGTAAACCTGCTCGCCAACGCCATCGACGCGACCCCGCGCGCTGGACACGTCACCGCTCGCGCCGCCCGCGAGGGCAACTTTATCGGAATGACCGTCGAGGACGACGGTTATGGGGTGGCGCCGGAACAACGCAAGAGCCTCTTTCAGCGCTTCGGGGGCGGCTACCACGGCGCGGGAACAGGGCTCGGTTTATACATCGTGCGGCGGATTGCCGAGAAGCACGGTGGAACGGTGGAGTATGAACCACGCGAGCCGCGCGGAAGCACCTTTACGATGACGCTGCCGGCCTTGCAGAGTTGAGCGCCGAGAGCGGAACGCGCCGCCGGGTCGTCATCGTCGAAGATCACGCCCT
>Ga0209169_10002418_pt1 | contig 11223 bp, 10 predicted proteins | sample HubBroMetageWRM4_FD_188346 | JGI IMG/M metagenome (GOLD analysis project Ga0209169, IMG submission 188346) | Warmed soil microbial communities from the Hubbard Brook experimental Forest, New Hampshire - Hubbard Brook CCASE Soil Metagenome WRM 4... | ecosystem: Environmental > Terrestrial > Soil...
GTAGTCGGCTGCGGTTTACCGCTGCTGGGCGAAGGCTGGACCATCGCGCTGCGGGTAGGCGTGGGCATGACTCCTCGCGGTGAAGTGGCCTTGATTGTGGCACTGGTCGGCTTGCAAACCCAAATTGTGTTGCAGTCAACGTATGCCATCGTCGTGTTCATGACCGCAATCACAACGCTGATTGCACCACCGTTGTTGCGCTATCTGTTTCGTGGTGAGACGCAGGGGAACGGCACCCTCGGCGCGACCGCTCAGCTGCGGCTATAATCTCGGATTCAATCAATAAGGAGAAAATTATGAGTCTCTCAGGCCGGGTCGCGCTGGTCACGGGTGCGTCCCAGGGCATTGGCCGTGCCTGTGCTCTCAAATTGGCGGCAGCGGGCGCTTCCGTCGCGGTTGCAGCTCGCAACCACGAGAAGCTGACCGAGCTTGTACAGCAGATCGAGTCTGGCGGGGGAAAAGCTTCGGCATTCCCGCTCGACGTGGCCGATGAAGAACAGGTGAAGACGGCGTTCAAGGCTGCTCTTGCGCAACTTGGAAAAATCGACATCCTCGTCAACAATGCCGGAATCACCCGCGACCAACTCATCATGCGGATGAAACGGGCCGATTGGGATTCCGTCCTAAATACCAATCTCACGTCTGCGTATCTATGCACTCAGCAGGCGATTGGTTCGATGCTCAAGCAGCGCTGGGGCCGAATCATCAACATCACTTCAGTCTTCGGCCAAACGGGACAAGCTGGCCAGGCAAATTATGCAGCCTCCAAAGCGGGGCTGATTGGATTGACCATGGCGGTTGCCCGCGAGGTCGCGTCGCGCAACATAACTTGCAACGCTGTAGCGCCGGGCTTCATCGAAACCGCCATGACCTCAGGCTTCTCCGATGACTTTCGGCAGGGTGCGCTCAAAATGATTCCGCTCGGAAGAGTGGGGACTCCGGAAGATGTTGCCAATTCTGTCGCGTTCCTGGCTTCCGAAGAAGCTTCTTACATCACGGGACAGGTTCTTAGCGTTAACGGCGGCATGCTGATGGGGTAACGCGGGCAATTCCTGGACTCGCGCTTATTCAGGCGCAATCGCCTGCACAGATCGCGCAGGCGAGGGAACTTTTCCTCGAGTATGCACAGTCGCTCGGCGTGAATCTCTGCTTTCAGAATTTTGAGCAGGAGCTTGCCGGCCTTCCTGGCGAGTATGCGCTGCCGGATGGCCGTTTGCTGTTAGCGGAGTATGAAGGACAGTTGGCGGGTTGCGTGGCTCTACATAAGTGGCAGGCTGATATTTGCGAGATGAAGCGGCTCTACCTGCGTTCGTCTTTTCGAGGGAAAGGTTTAGGCCGTGCTTTGGCGGAAGCAATCATCGGGGAGGCTCGGAGCATTGGCTATCGTCGCATGCGGCTCGATACAATTGAGCCAATCATGAAAGACGCAGTAGAGATGTACCGCAAGTTAGGTTTCCGTGAAGTCGCTCCATATCGGCCCAATCCCATTGCTGGTGCGATGTACATGGAATTGAATCTGTGAACAAAGTGGTAACGAACCCATAGGGAGAATTCGTGCAATTCAAGAACGCATTACTCAGCCTTGTTCTCGTGTTTGTTTTCTGCTGCGGCGCCATCGCTGCGGATACCTACGCGATCGACCCTGTCCACAGTTCAGTTGGCTTTTCCGTGCAGCACATGGTCATCAGCCACGTGACTGGAAACTTTCAGGATTTTAGTGGAACCATTGTTTACGATGAAAAGGATGCTTCGAAGTGTTCGGTGCAGGTGCACATTAAAACGGCCAGCATAGATACCCGAAATCAAAAACGCGATGGCGACCTGCGCAGTGATAGTTTCTTCAATGCATCCGCCTTTCCCGAAATAACTTTTACCAGCACCCGCATCGAGAAAACCACTGACGGGTACATCGCTCACGGGGCGCTGACAATGCACGGCGTTTCCAAAGACATCGCGCTGCCGTTCACGGTTTCTGGAACGATCAAAGATCCTGGTGGTCGGACCCGGCTCGGAGCGCAAGCTGGAATGACCATTGACCGCCAGGATTTTGGCCTGACTTACAGCAAGACACTCGACAACGGCGGCTTAATGGTTGGGAATGACGTCAAAATTGATCTCGCCGTGGAAGCGGTTAAGCAATAAAGATCGAGCGCCGAGATTGAACCGGTTGCTAAAGGATAATTCGAAACGGCTGAGTGCTAAATGCTGAGTGCTGCTTTCTCTGCACCGCCCGTTGTGCAGAGAAATTTCCCCTTGCCAGACGGTACTACTCTGGTTACTATTCACCATCGCGGAGAACCCAGTTGGCTGTTTTCTCAATGAATATCGGCGAGACCATCCGGAACTACCGGCTGGGAAAAGGTATGTCCCAGGGGGACATCGAAAAGCGCACCGGATTGCTGCGCTGCTATCTGTCGCGCGTGGAAAACGGCCATACCATCCCCTCTCTGGACACGCTTTCGAAGATCGCGGGCGCGATGGAGCTTCCACTGTCGCAGTTCTTCGCCGAATCCGGACATTCCAACGGATCGAAGGGACTGCCCCAACTCTCCGACGACGAAGTGCGCTTCCTGAGCCAGATCCGCCGCTATTCAGTCAGTCTGAACGACAGCGATCGCAAACTCGTCCTGGCGATGGTCAAAAAGATGGCCTCGAATGCCAAGTGAATCAGCTCTTAGCTCGTGGCTTTTACCTTAAATTTACTTCCAATCAATCTTGAATGGTCCAAGCTTAAGAGCTAGCGTCTAAGAGCTAAGAGCCGCCCTCGTTACTTCCGTTCCATCCCTCCGGTGACCTACGGGTACCTCGCCCGCCTCAAGTATTCGACCTAAACTGTGGCTTGGAGAACTCTCGGTGACTCTTGACGAAGAACTGACTCTTCTTGAAACACAATTGCGGCGGCTCAAGATCGAGTACGAAGTCTATTTCAGCAATCCGACCAAGAAACCGCCCACGGATGTCGAGTGGAAAGTGCTGAGCATGTTGCGCAAGTTCAGCGATGGCGGTCGGATGAGCTTTCAACAACGTTTCCGCTACAACGAAATGGCGCAACGTTATGCCATCTACAGCGACTTGTGGCGCAAGAAGGGCCGCATACGCGAAGAGGGCTATCGTCGTCCGCAGGACGCGCTGCTCTCCGTGCAAGGCGTGCGCCCTTCGGGAGAACACGAGCCGCAGCATCATCCGGTTTACGGATTGTCCCACGCGGCAGCAGCCGGGGCAACCGCTGCGACTGCCGTGAACGACGGAGCGCTCAGCATACAGTGCTCCGATGCGCGAACCGAGACTGATCAAGTGGAGAAACTTTACAAGGCACTTACCGAGGCCAAGAAGAAAGCCGGGGAGTCCGTCACCGGCAACATAGAAAGCTTCGCTTCATTTGTGCAGAAAAAAACCGACCAGCTCCGCAAGCAGCACGGATGCCAGTCCGTGGAATACACAGTCGAAATGCAAGGCGGCCAAGTCCGGCTGAAAGCAAAAGCCAAGGCCTAGAATGCACCCGTGTGGTGACGGGCGCCTCGCCCCGTCCGCCATGCGTAGCCCGGACGCCCTCGTCGGGGCGGCCGAGCGAAGACCGACTCCGCTGTCCCCGCCGGAGCCTTCAACTGATAAACTTTTATTTCACTGCATCTTGTTTATCAAGAGGCCTTCATGTCCCCAGGAAAGATCCAGCGCGCCATTCTCAGCGTCACCGATAAAACTGGACTCGTCGAGTTCGCCCGCAAACTCTCTGGCTCGGGCGTCGAATTGATCTCAACTGGCGGTACCGCGAAACTGCTGCGCGACTCCGGCATCGTTGTAAAAGATATTTCCGAACTCACCGGATTCCCCGAAATGCTCGACGGCCGGGTCAAAACTCTGCATCCCAAGGTGCACGGAGGAATCCTGCACCGCCGCGAGAACCCGGCTCACCGAACGGCAGTTGCCGAACACGGAATTCTTCCGATCGACATGGTTGTCGTCAATCTTTATGCTTTCGAAAAGACCGCAGCCAAACCAAATGTTCACTTCGACGAACTGATCGAGAACATCGACATTGGCGGGCCTTCGATGATTCGCTCTGCCGCGAAGAATTTTCAGGATGTTGCGGTGGTTACTTCGCCTGCCGACTATGGCCAGATCGCGGACGAGATGGCCAGCTCCGGCGGGGAATTATCTTCAACGACGCGGTGGCGTCTGGCGCAGAAAGCCTTCGCGACCACGGCGGCATACGATTCTGCAATTGCATCTACCCTGGAGCGCGTCAGCGCCAATGGTCGTTTCGAGTTTCACCAGGAAGCTGGCTTCCCGCAAACTGTGCGCCTGTCTTTCCAAAAAGTAACAGACCTGCGCTACGGAGAAAATCCGCACCAGAAGGCTGCCATGTACTCCGACGGCTCCGGCAAAGGTGTGGCTAATGGACACCAGATTCAAGGCAAGGAACTTTCTTACAACAATATCGTTGATCTTGAAGCCGCCTGGGATCTGGCGCAGGAATTCGAAGAGCCGGTTTGCGCGATTATCAAACACACAAATCCCGCAGGAACCGCGACGGCCACGACTTTGGTCGAAGCCTACAAGAAGGCGCTCGAATCTGACCCGGTTTCCGCTTTCGGAGGAGTCATCGGCGTGAATCGCCCGGTAGACGGCGCCGCGGCCGAAGAAATGGCGAAGCTATTTCTCGAGGTGATCGCCGCACCAAGTTTTGACGAAGCCGCCCGTGCGAAGTTCGCGTCCAAGAAGAACCTGCGCTTGGTGGAGGTGAGCGATGTTCGGCAGAAGTGGGTGCTAAAAAATGTCTCGGGCGGAATTTTGCTGCAAGACGCCGACGCACATTCGCTCGCGGATAGCGATCTGAAAGTTGTCAGCAAACGCCAGCCCACAGCCGAAGAAAAGCGGGCTTTGCTATTTGCCTGGAAAGTCAGCAAACATGTGAAGTCGAACGCCATCGTGTACGCGCGCGACGGACAGACCGTAGGTGTTGGGGCTGGACAAATGAGTCGCGTCGATTCCTGCAAGATTGGGGCGATGAAGGCGGTTCTTCCATTGAAAGGGACGGTCGCTGCTTCCGATGCTTTTTTCCCCTTCCCGGACGGAGTCGAAGAAATAGCAAAGGCCGGCGCGACAGCCATTATTCAGCCCGGCGGATCGGTGCGCGACCAGGAAGTAATCGAAGCTGCCGATCGTTTGAATCTAGCGATGATCTTTACGGGGATCAGGCATTTTAGACACTGAAGAAGCAGTCGTTGGTCGTCGGCCGTTCTCGTTGGCCGGCGGACAGTCGTCGCCCGGCGAGCGGCGCCTCTCTTGCCAACGACCAACGACGAACGACCAAAGACTTGTCTCTCCAATCCATCCGCCCCTGTACCTCCGAATCTTGCTGATGCTGTATCCGTGGGCGCTTTTTCGCTATCCTCGTTGACGAAGGTTTACAATAAGACAGAGCACCCACCTACTGCGCTATGGCATCTAAACGCGTTAGGTCTGGGAATCCGATAGGTCCTCGATGAAAAGAATGCGCTGGTCTATTTTTGTGTTGTTTTTGGCTGCCGCCGCTGTGGGGCAGGAATCTGCCGCCCCGTCCACTGCTCCCGCTACGACTGCAAAGCCGGCGACTGCATCTACTCCGCGAAAAGTGGATCGCGCCGCTGCTTACTACCATTACACCGTGGCTCATATGTACGAGGATCAGTTCGCGGTGTACAACCGCAGCGACCTCGCCACCAAAGCCATCGAGGAGTACCGGCTGGCCATTGACGCCGATCCCACTTCCGAGTACCTGACTTCGGGTCTCGCCGAGTTGTATGCCAAGACTGGGCGCATCCGTGATGCCGTGCTCGAAGCCCAGGACATTCTGAAGAAAGATCCCAATAATCTTGAGGCGCACAAACTGCTCGGCCGCATTTACCTGCGGTCTTTGGGAGATGTTCAGAGTGGAAGCGGATCCGACAGCGTGCTCAAGCTGGCCATTGAGCAATACGAAGAAATAATCAAGCTCGAACCCGACAACGTAGACGATCACCTGCTCCTGGGCCGGCTCTACCGCTTGAACAACGATCTGCGAAAAGCCGAGAGCGAATTCAAGATAGCGGTCAAGTTGCAGCCTGATTCCGAGGAAGCCGTCACTACGCTTGCGTATCTTTACAACGAAGAAGGCGACACCGCTCGCGCATCTGAAACTTTGAGTGCGGTCCCGGACGCAGCGCGTTCCGCAAAGCTGTACTCCGCACTGGGCTACACCTACGAGCAGCGCAAGGAATATAAACAAGCGATTACCGCGTACCGAAAGGCGATCGAACTCGACCGAGACAATCTCGACGCCATTCGCGGCCTGGCGCAGAATCTGTTAAACGATGGTCAGACTGACGCCGCACTCGAACAATACAAGATTATCGCGGACTCGAATCCCGAGGACGCGCAGACCTACTTGCGGATGGCCGAGATTTATCGCAGAAACGGCCAGTTCGATCTGGCGTTGGACAATCTGAAGAAGGCCGAGTCCATGGTGCAGGACTCGATGGAAGTGCCTTACAACATCGCGGCCGTCTACCAGTCGCAGGGCCGTTACGACGAAGCTGCCCAAATTCTGCAGGACCTGGTCAAGAAAACCGACAAACCTAATAACGACTACAACCAGAGTGAGAAGAACAACCGGGCTGTGTTTCTAGAGCGCCTGGGCACGGTGTATCGCGACAACAACAATGAGCAACTGGCGGTTGAGACATTCCAGAAGATGCTGCCTTTGGGCGACGAAAACGCCGAACGCGGCTACCAGCAGCTCATCGACACTTATCGGGAAAGCAAGCAGTGGCAAAAGGCGACTGACATTGCCAAGGAAGCGACTCAGAAACTGCCGAACGATCGTGGCTTGAAGATGGTCTATGCGTCGCAACTCGCCGACATGGGACAAGTGGACGAGGGACTCGACCAGGTGAAAGCGCTGCTCAAAGGCAACGCGGATGATCGCGAGGTCTACATCAGCCTGGCTCAGATGTATACCCGGTTGAAGCGCTGGCCCGAAGCCGAAGCAGCTCTGGACAAGGCTGCCGCACTCTCCACCAAAGATGAGGATAAGGAATACGTAGAGTTCCTGCGAGGATCGACCTACGAGCGTCAGAAGAAATACGATCAGGCGGAAGAGACGTTTCGCAAGGTGCTGGCGACTGATCCGCAGAATGCCGCTGTGCTCAACTACCTCGGATACATGCTCGCGGATCGTGGCGCCAAGCTGGACGAAGCACTCATCATGATCAAGAAAGCAGTCGAACTCGATCCTGCGAACGGCGCGTATCTTGATTCGCTTGGCTGGGCTTATTTCCGATTGGGTAAGTACGAACTGGCGGAAGATAATCTCATGAAAGCCTCGCAGCATATGGGCGCGGACCCGACCGTCCAGGATCATCTCGGCGACCTCTATCAGAAAACAGGCCGCCTGAAGTTGGCTGCCGCGCATTGGGAACGGGCCATCAACGAGTGGAACAAGACCGTCTCGGCGGATGTGGACACCGATAACTTCACGCAAGTCACCCAGAAACTGGAGTCCGCCAAGATGAAGTTGGCGAAGGAAGAGCCGGGAAATAAGTAGCGGAACCGGCACTCAGCACTTAGCATTCAGTCCCCAGCGCTTTTCATTACATCTGCGCGTATCTTTGCATAACTGAGCGCTGAATGCTAATTGCTGAGTGCTCTGCTAAACTTTCTTCATGCTCGCCGACTACGCCGTGCGGGTGGAGCAATCCCGCGGACGCCGTTATCCCGAGCCGCAACATTCCTACCGCAACGATTTTCAGCGCGACCGTGATCGCGTCATTCACTCCAGGGCTTTTCGACGGCTTGAGGCCAAAACCCAAGTCTTCACACGCCGGTACTCCGATCATTTTCGCAATCGCCTGACCCACACAATCGAAGTCGCGCAGATCGCCCGCACCATCGCAGCTCAACTTGGGCTGAACGTTGATCTGGTCGAAGCGCTGGCCTTGGTGCACGATGTCGGCCATCCGCCCTTTGGACACGCTGGCGAAAAAGCTCTCGACGCCGCCATGCGCGAGCACGGATTTTTCTTTGACCACAACCTGCACGCGCTGCGCATCGTTGAAGATTTCGAGTCGCGCTATGCAGCTTTCCGCGGACTCAATCTGACCTTTGAGGTTCGCGAAGGCATCATCAAACATTCCCACGATTACGATCCCGAAAAGTTTCCTGAACTCGCCGAATATTTGCTCGACCTGCGTCCGCCGCTCGAAGCTCAACTTATCGATGTCGCCGATGAAATCGCATACAGCACGGCTGACCTCGACGACGGTTACGAATCCCGGCTGCTCGCGCTCGATCAAATCTGCAGCGGCGTCCCGGTCTTTGGGCGCTTTTATGGCGAAGTCGAATCGATTTATCCGGATGCCATCGATAAACTGAAATTCAACGAGACGGTGAAGCGCATCCTCGACCGCTGGGTCGGAGATCTGATCGAGCACACCAGAGAACAAATCCGGACGGCGGGAGTCCGAAATCTTGACGACGTACGCCGCAGCCCTCACCGGCTTGTTACGTTGAGTCCGCCCGTGGAGCAGGAACGGCGGGAAGCCAAGGAATTCCTTTACGCGAACCTCTATTTCAGCGCCACCCTCAACCCAGAAAAAGATGACGCGGGACGCGTGATCAGTGAGCTGTTCAATTTATGGATGGCGAAGCCGGAAAATCTGCCGGCGAGTTACCAGGAAAAAGCCACGCAAGAGCCGCTCGCGCGAATTGTCTGCGACTACATTGCTGGCATGACGGATAACTACATCTACGAGCAGTACGAGAAATATTGCGGGCATTGAGAAAGTAAAAACGGCCACGGATTACGTCTCTAATTTTCTTTGTTTGATCCGCGCAATCCGCGTAAATCCGTGGCCAGGTTTTCGAGTTGCTGGCGACCACGAGCCCGAGAAGGCTAGCCCTAACATTCCTTTTGAGCATCCAATCTCCTGTAATTGTTGAGTCTTCGGGACACGCAGTTTTTATACCAGCTTTGCCAAAATTACCCTTGAAGGCGGAGATTCTTCTCGGCTTATGACGCTGCAGAGCTACAATGTCATTGCAAGTCAAGGGGTTAGAGGGGCAGCTGTTTGGCAATCGAACTGTTATAGAGACTGTGGGTGCCGGAGTCAAACGGTGTCCAGATTTTCGATTTTGGCCATACGCTTGCGTCAGCGTTGGCCGGCTATGCAAAGTGACTTGCCTTAAAGCTGGTTAGCAGACGCAATTAAAATCACGCAGCACGCCCGTAAGGCGCGCCGAATGGGGCCTCCAGGAGCTCCCTTCGTGGGAGGACGTTGAAATGAAGAATCGTGTACTTGTAGCGCTTTTCGCCGCAATCGTGCTCGCTGTGCCAGCCTTTGCGCAGACGAGTTCGACTTCGCAGGATCAAACGACTGCCAGCCAGCCCGCGCAGTCCGCTCAAACCGCGCCTGCTGCTTCATCGAGCACCGATCAGGCCTCTTCCAGTTCTTCGACGACTGTCGGCGCCACCGGAAAGCAACCCTTGCAGCCTGAAACGCGCGAAGGATTCTGGGGCAGGATGAACCCGTTTGCGCGCAAAAAATATGTGCAGCGGCAGACTGAACCCATCCGCGATCGCGTGAACGAGCTCGACGAACTGACCGCGAATAACAGCAAGATGATCAAGGACGTCGATGCGCGGGCGCAACAGGGTATCCAGCTAGCTTCGACCAAAGCCAACGAGGCCGATCAGCACGCCGTGGATGCGGGCAACCGAGCCCAGGCCGCTCAACAGACGGCGACGCAAGCCAACACCCGTATCACCACGGTTGAACAGGTAGTGGGGAATATCGATCAATACAAGGCCACAAACCAGACCGAGATCCGCTTCCGTCCCGGCCAAAGCGTTCTGAGCCAGAATGCCAAGACTGCTCTTGATGATATGGCGACCCCGCTGAAGAATCAGCGTGGCTACATCATCGAAGTGCAGGGATTCTCCTCCGGCCATGGTCAGGCCGCGATCGCTACCTCGCAGAAGATGGCGGATTCAGTGGTTCGGTACCTCGTGCTCAACCACGACGTTCCGGTCTACCGGATTTATGTGGTTGGCATGGGCAACGCTCCGGTTCCGAGTGCGAGCACCGATGACCAATCCAAAACCAAGCGGACCAGCGGTGGCCGTGTAGAAATCAGCTTGCTGAAGAACGATCTGGAACAGTTGACGGCAACGTCGACCACCCCGGATCAATCACCAGCGAAATAGTTTTCAGGACGACGGGACTAGAAACCCGACGCCCTCCCCCCGGAAAAGCCTCCTGCACAAGCAGGGGGCTTTTTTGCTAAGTGAGTTTTTAAACTACGCTGGCGGTTTCCTGTTTCATCTTTTCCGCTTGGTAATGGGCCGTCAGCGCCTCGATCAGCGGCTGCAGTTTCCCATCCATCACTTCCTGCAGTTGATGGATGGTTAAGCCAATGCGGTGATCGGTCACGCGGTTTTGAGGAAAGTTGTAAGTCCGGATCTTCTCGCTGCGATCGCCCGAACCGACCATGGCTTTGCGTTCCTTGGCCAGCGCGTCCTGCTGCTTCTGCATCTCCATTTCGTAAAGCCGCGAGCGCAACACCCGCATACCTTTTTCGCGGTTCTTGATCTGCGATTTCTCGTCCTGGCAACTCACGACCGTATTGGTCGGGATGTGCGTGATCCGCACTGCCGAGTATGTCGTGTTCACCGACTGTCCCCCGGGTCCCGAGGAGCAGAACGTATCAATGCGCAGGTCTTTCGCTTCAATTTTGATGTCGACATCTTCCGCTTCCGGCAAAACCGCGATGGTTACTGCCGAAGTATGAATGCGACCCTGCTGCTCAGTTGCCGGCACGCGCTGTACTCGATGCACGCCGCTCTCATATTTCAGGCGCGAGAAAACCCGTTGGCCTTCGATCAGTGCGATGACTTCTTTTAGTCCGCCCGCCGAAGATTCGGAAGTCGAGAGCACTTCCACTTTCCAGCCTTGAGTCTCCGCGTAGCGCGTGTACATACGAAACATTTCCGCGGCAAATAAAGTGGCCTCGTCCCCGCCCGTGCCCGCCCGGATTTCGAGGATCACATCTTTCTCGTCGTTGGGATCTTTGGGCAAGAGCAAAACCTTGAGTTCTGCTTCCACGCCGCCGACGCGGGATTCAAGCTTGTCCAACTCCTCCTGCGCGTAAGCCCGCATCTCGGGATCTTTTTCGTCGGCCAGCACGGCGCGGCTTTCGGCAATGCCG
>Ga0209169_10002419_pt1 | contig 11221 bp, 8 predicted proteins | sample HubBroMetageWRM4_FD_188346 | JGI IMG/M metagenome (GOLD analysis project Ga0209169, IMG submission 188346) | Warmed soil microbial communities from the Hubbard Brook experimental Forest, New Hampshire - Hubbard Brook CCASE Soil Metagenome WRM 4... | ecosystem: Environmental > Terrestrial > Soil...
GAGGAACAGGCTCGGTTCGACGCCGGCCGGGCCGAGCACCGGCTGGCCGAGCTTGATTCTTACCGCGAGGCCGGGCTGTGGAACGTGCGCGTGCTGGTCGGCGCGTCCTCCGAGCAGGAACTCCGGCTGATCGCGCCGCTGCTAGTCGGCTCGGCCGACCTGCGGGCACACCCGTACCGGCTGCGCTGCGCGGAGGGCGCGCAGGAGTTCGCGGACGTGCTGGCGGCCAAGATGGCTGATCCGGCCGACGGGTCGCAGGTCCCGTTCTCGGCGACCGCGGGCACGCTGGCGGCGCTGACCGGCCTGCCCCGGCTGGAAGTGCCAGGCGTCCGGGTCCTGGACGCCGGCCACTTCGACGTCACCAGTGAGGTCGACGACCGGCAGTCGGTCCGCCTCGGGGAGATCCTGGACGTGCAGGACCGGCAGGTCGGAACCTTCGGCGTACCGCTGGCCACGCTGAACCGGCACGCGCTGGTGACCGGTGCGACCGGGTCCGGCAAGTCTCAGACTGTGCGGCATCTGCTGGAGCAGCTCACCGGCGCGGGTATCGGCTGGCTGGCCATCGAACCGGTCAAGTCCGAATACGCCGCGATGGCGGCCAGGCTCGGCCCGGCCGGTCAGGTCACCATCATCAACCCGGCCGATCCTGAGTCGGTGCCGCTGTCGGTCAACCCGCTGGCGCCCGAGCCCGGCTATCCAGTCCAGGCTCACATCGATATGGTCCGCGCGCTGTTCCTGGCCGCCTTCGACGCCCGCGAGCCGTTCCCGCAAATCATGTCGCAGGCGCTGCAGCGTGCCTACGAGGAATGCGGCTGGGATCCGCAGACCGGGGCAGGCCGTCCGGAGACAGACGTCCCGCCTTCGGTGCCGACGCTGGCCCGGCTGCAGGCCGCGGCGCTGGCCGTCATCGCGGATGTCGGGTACGGGCCCGAGCTGCAGGCCGACGTGCGCGGCTTCGTCCAGGTCCGGCTCCGGTCGCTGCGGACCGGCTCGGCCGGCCGGTTCTTCGAGGGCGGGCATCCGGCCGACATTGGCCTGCTGCTGAGCCAGAACGTTGTGCTCGCGCTGGAAGACGTCGCCAACGACGAGGACAAGGCATTCGTCATCGGCACCCTGCTGATCAGGATCGTCGAGCACCTGCGCCTGCGGTCTAAGTCCGAGCCGGCCGATGGCCTGCGGCACGTGATCGTGGTCGAGGAGGCGCACCGGCTGCTCCGGGCCGGCCGCGAGGGCGCTAGCGCGCACGCGGTGGAGCTGTTCGCCAGCATGCTCGCGGAGATCCGCGCTTACGGCGAGGGCATCGTCATCGCCGAGCAGATCCCGGCCAAGCTCGTCCCGGACGCGGTCAAGAACACCGCGCTCAAGATTCTGCACCGGCTGCCCGCCGCCGATGACCGGCAGCTCGTCGGGGCCGCCATGAACCTGGACGACCAGCAGTCCCGGCAGGTGGTGTCGATGCTGCCGGGTGAAGCGGCGGTCTTCGCCGATGGCATGGACCGGCCGCTGCGGGTCCGGGTGCCCTACGGCGGTGACCGCGAGCTTCGCGTTCATGAGCTGGCCGACGGCGAACTGCGCGCTTCGCCTGCTGGCGGTCCCGGCCTGGGGCCGGCCGCGACCGGGCCGGTGCCGCTGACCGGCCGCCGGTCAGCCGCCTGTGGCCGGCCCTGTGTCACCGGCCGGCCCTGCACGCTGGTCGAGATCCGTGCCGCCGAGCTGCTCGCGACCTCGCCGGATGAGGCCTGGATCCGGGTATGGGCGGAGACCTACGTGCTGGCCCACCTGACCAACCGGCCGCGACCGCGGGTGCCCGTGCCGCTGCGGCAGCGCTGGGCCGCGCTGGACGTCCGGCTGCGGGAGTGCCTGCTGGCCACCGCGCTCGACCGGGCCATGAGCGGCCGGGAGCAGGCGCTGCGGACCAGCTTCGACCCGCGCGATCTTGTGGTCGCCTGCGCCAAGCACGCGGCTGGCATGCTCGAGGGCGGCAACGGCGCCGGCACGATGCCAGGGACCCAGTGGGTGATCCCGCAGCTGCGGTGGCTGCACGAGCTGGAGCGAGTCTGCCCGCTGGACGCGCCCGCGCCCGACCCGTTCGCGCTCGCGCCGGCACTCGACTACAGCCTGCCCGGTCTCGCCGACCGGGCCGACGTGAAGATCGGCCAGCGGGTGAGCGGCCTGCGCCGGCATCCGCTGTCCATGGAGGTCACCCGTAACCGGCTGCTGGCCTGGACGGCGCTGCTCGGCGAGGATGACCAGGCGGCCTTCATCGAGGACCTGGCGGCCGTGGCGATCGGGGTATCGCACACCGGCCAGCTGCGTAAGGCGGCGGGCGAGATGGGGGTCACCGGCTGGCTGGAAGCGGTGCTCTCCTGGCCGCGGCGCTTCATCGTCGGGGCCGACGATCGAGCCTCGATCTTCGTGACCCCTGAGCCCGAGCCCGTCGCCGGATAACATCGACCGTTATGAGTAAGCTCCCGCTGCGCGCGCGACTCGCAACGTCAATTGGCGGTGCGGCGGGACGTGTTTCCAGGATCACCGGCCGTGGCGACGGCTCCGTGATCGGGGGCGTGCTCGGCCTGCGGGTGGAACCCGATCTGCTCAGGCTGCTGGCCGAGGATCGCCAGATCGTGCTGGTCACCGGAACGAACGGCAAGACGACCACCACGAGGCTGATCTCCGCTGCCCTGAGCGCACTCGGCCAGGACGTGGCCTCCAACGCCTTCGGAGCCAACATGGAAGCCGGGCTGGCGTCCGCCCTCGGCCGTGCGCCCGAGGCTCCGTACGCCGTGCTGGAGACCGACGAGCGGTACCTGCCTGCCGTGATCAAGTCCACCAGGCCCAGGGTCGTCGTGCTGCTGAACCTCAGCCGTGATCAGATGGACCGCGCCGCCGAGATCTGGCTGGTCGCACGCCGCTGGCGGCAGGCGCTGGCGGAGACCGAGGGCTGCCTGGTCGTCGCCAACGCCGACGATCCGCTCATCGCCTGGGCCGCGTCCTCGGCGCCCCAGGTGACCTGGGTCGCGGCCGGCCAGCGGTGGATGGAGGATTCCTGGTGCTGCCCCGAGTGCGGATCGCATCTGCGCCGGGACGAGCTCGGCTGGCGGTGCGGTGAGTGCAAGTTCGCCCGGCCGCCGACACGCTGGGTGCTGAACGATGACACGGTCATCGACGAGAGCGGACAGGTGCACGAGCTGGCCCTGTCGCTGCCGGGCCGGGCCAACCGGTCCAATGCCGTCGTGGCGCTGGCGGTGGCCGCGTACTTCGGCGCGGCCGTGGAGCAGGCCCTGCCGCTGCTGCGCACGGTGCGATCGGTGGCCGGCCGGTACACCCAGGTGCAGCGGAACGGCCGCAACGTGCGGCTCCTGCTGGCCAAGAACCCGGCGGGCTGGCTGGAGGCGCTCGACGTGCTGGCGCCGCCGCCAGGACCGGTCCTGCTCGGCGTGAACGCGCAGATCCCGGACGGCAAGGACACATCGTGGCTCTGGGACGTGGACTACCGCGTGCTGCGGGGGCGCCATGTCCTCGTGACCGGCGAGCGCCGGCTGGACCTGGCGGTGCGGCTTGAGGCAGACGAGATCGAGTTCGAGCTGGCCGACGGCATCGATGACGCGATCGCGCGCGTGCCGGCCGGCGAGCTGGATGTGATCGCCAATTACACCGCGTTCCAGCAGATCCGTGCTGTGCTTGGCCGGACAGACTGATGCCGGAGGCAGGCAGATGACCGAGCGAGTCGGGCGGCACGCGTCGCACGATCCGGGCGAGACGCTGGTCCTTCAGGCGATCTCGGACGACGACGAGCCGCCCTATGTGCCGCCGTCCACCGGGCGGCACGCTTCTGGGCGGTCCGAGGACGCCGAGCTGGCCGCCGGGGCCCAGCAGGAAGACCTCCAGACAGGCGCCGCGGCGCAGCCGCAGTCAGGGAAGCGAGACTCGGGTCCGGCGGCGCTGCCCGCGGAACTGGCCGCGGCGGCACCGATGTCGCCGCCGCCAGCGGTGGCCGAACAGCTCGTGGCACCGCCCGCGGAGCTGCCCCAGTCTTCGATCGTGACCGATCTGCCGACGGAACTAGAGCCTGCGGCGGAGTTCGTCGCGCCGTTGCCTGAGCTGCCGGAGCCTGTGGCGGAGCTTGCCGCGTTGCCGCCGGAACCGCCCGCGCGCTCGGCATGGCCCGATCCGCTGGCTGCGGCGGAGCCCGCGGCGTGGCCCGATCCGGTCGCGATGCCGGCGGCTTCGGCGTGGCCCGAGCCTGCTGCTCTGCCTGAGCCTGTGGCTGTGCCCGAGCCTCCTGCTATGCCCGAGCCTGCGGCTGTGCTCGAGCCTGCCGCTCTGCATGAGCCCGGCGAGGTCGGTCACGGGTCGCCGAACGGGCAGCCGCCGGCGAACGGCCAGCTGCCGCCGTACGCGGATCCGGAGGACCAGATCCCGGCCGCGGGCCTAGCCAGCTATGGCCGGTCCGGTGGCAGCCGTCCGCTCCGGCTGGTGTGGGTCTACCCGGACCTGCTGAGCACCTACGGCGACCGGGGCAACCTGCTGGTGCTGATCCGGCGGGCCCGGCTGCGCGGGCTCGAGGTGCTGCCCATCGAGGTCAAGTCCGACGAGCCCGTTCCCGACGACGGTGATATCTACCTCCTCGGCGGCGGCGAGGACCTGCCGCAGATCCTCGCGGCGGCACGGCTGCGAGCCGATGGCGGGCTGCAGCGGGCCGCCGAGCGCGGCGCTGTCGTATTCGCGGTCTGCGCGGGCTATCAGCTGATCGGCCGCCAGTTCGGCGGGGTCGAGGGCGAGCCGGTAGCCGGCCTCGGCATCCTGGATGTGACCAGCGGCCGCGGCGATCGCCGTGGCGTCGGCGAGATCGTCGCGGACGTCGATCCGGCGCTGGGCGTGCCCAGGCTGACCGGCTTCGAGAACCATCAGGGCGTTACCCAGATCGGACCCGGCGCCCGCCCGCTGGCCAGGCTCGCGCTCGGGGTGGGCAACGGGGACGGTACCGAGGGCGCCCATGCGGGCAAGGTGCTCGGCACTTACCTGCACGGTCCGGCGCTTGCGCGCAATCCCGGCCTGGCGGATCTGCTGCTCAGCTGGGCGGCGGGCCCGATGAGCGCGCTAGACCCGGCCGCCGAGGACTGGGCGCGGCGACTGCGCGAGGAACGGCTCGCTGCGACGTCCAGCTAGCCGGGTTAGTACACGAGCCCCTGCGCGCCCTCCGCGAGCACCTCCGCGAGGAAGGTAGCGGCACCGGCTATCCGGATACCACTGACGACGTCCGACTCGCCGATCTCCCGGCGCGCGGCGCACTGCGAGCACAGCGTCACGCTGCCGGCGGCAAGAACGCTGGCGAACAGGTCGGGCAGCGGAGTGGCAAACGGAAGCTCGAGATCGGGACATCCGTCGGGCAGCGCGAACCAGGATGCTTCACCGGTGAGCCAGACCGACAGCTGTACATCGCTGGCTACGGCCGCGGCGGCGACTGTGAATGCCTGATTGCAGCGCTCCGGGTCGTTCCTGCCAGCTGTTACCTTGAGCACCAGAGAACGGGGGGCCATAAATCGCACCCTAGCGCCTGTCCTGGCGACGGCGTGGCATCGCCAGCCCGGCAGGGCCACTGCCTACACTCCGCAGGTATGACCGTCCTCGTCAGCGGCATCGTCCTGGTCGGCATTTTCGGCATTGTCGCGGCGAGCGGTACGGCACTGGTCATCGCTCTGTGCCGGGTGGGCGCCCGGCCTGCCTCCGGCAGTGACAGCAAGCACAGCGGCTAGCTCCAGCGGCCCGGACCCCTACGCTGAGGATGAGCCCGCACGCAGGGCGGGCCGCCGGAACGCGACGACTTCGGAGTAGCGGATGGAAGATCGGGAGACCAGCGCGATGGTCGCGGCGGTACTGCCAGAGGGCCACGAGCTGCATCCGAGCCTGGCCCGGCTTCGGTTCCTGCTGGGCCGGTGGGAAGGTGCGGGCGTGGTCGGCTACCCGACCATCGAGAGCGCCAACTTCGGGCAGGAGATCACCTTCGGCCACAACGGCAAGCCGTTCCTGATCTACGCGAGCCGCACCTGGCTGCTAGAGGAGGACGGCTCCATCGGCAGGCCGCTGGCCATGGAGACAGGCTTCTGGCGGCCGCAGGATGACGGACTGATCGAGGTGGTGCTCGCGCATCCGACCGGCATCACCGAGATCTACCTCGGCCAGCAGACCGGAACCAAGATCGAGCTGGCTACCGACGCCGTGGTGCGGACCAGCACTGCCAAGGAATACAACGCGGGCAAACGCCTGTACGGCCTGATCGACGACGACCTGGGCTGGGCCTACGACATGGCCGCGGTCGGCCAGCCGCTCCAGTCGCACCTGTCCGCCCAGCTCAAGCGAGTCGGCTGAGCGCGGCGGGACGGCTCAGCCCGATCGCATCCGGCAGGAATCGAGCATGTTCGCCCGGGTCGGCGTCGGGTGGGCCACGAGCGGCCCGCCCTCAGGAAGAGGTACTGCGGGTCACCTCGCCTAGTCCCGAGACCTGGTGCGGACGATGATGCGGCCGTTCGACAGTCGTTTGCGGGCTGCAGCGGCGCGCGGCACGAGCAACGCCACAAGTACAGCCACGAAGCTCCAGCCGAATACGACCTGACAGCAGACAAGCAGCTCGGCCAGTGAGGACTGCGCGGCGAAGCGGCCGGTGCCAGTCGTGGTAAACGTGCCCAGGGTGAAGTAGATCGCGTCGACGCGCGACAACGGCAGGTTGAAGGAGGCCGGTCTCAGGTTTTCGAGCAGCCAGTAGACGTACGCGAATGCCGACAGTACCGCCATCGCCCCGGACCCTGCCGCGGACACCAGGCCGGTTACCCCGTACTTGATTACCACCCACTCGGCATACATGACGGTAGATATCAGATACAGCGCGCCGATACAGCACGCGAGCATTGCCGACGCGAACACCGCCCAGGCCGTCACTGACCCGGAATGGCCAATAGCGGGCGAGACGAACATCAGGGCAAGGGGCAACGCGGCCAGCAGGCCGGGAATGCCAAGGGCAGGCCAGAATCTGGCAGTTTGCGCGGCTGGCGAGTAGTAGTCAATTGCTTCGACAATCAGCTCCTCCTCGCTCATTCCTATGGTTGCCGCGGCGGCCGCTAGGCGGCCGGCGGCGGCGGCGCTGACCTGAACCGTCACGCTCCGCTGGCCGGAGACCTGCGGGTAGTGCTCAATAGCCTCTGCAAGCAGATCCTCCTCGCTGACCCCATGCCATCGGGCCTGCGCCCGTAGCCGCTTGTCCAGCTTGCGGTCGACGTCGACCGTGATCGCTCGGCGTGCACTGGCTGCGTTAGGCGCTGAGGTGCGCACGGTCTCAACATCGGCCTCGTGTTGAGGCTCGATAGGCATGTCCGACATCTGGTCATATTAACTCGGCCCAGTCCCGCGCTCGGGCGCGCATTCAGCTGACGTAGGGCTCGCCGCAGGTCGTTCGTCGTTCCTGCTAGATCGTCGCTGAAGTCAAGTACGGCAGGGCCGCTGTCGGCCAGCCGCTCCAGTCGCACCTGTCCGCCCAGCTCAAGCGGGTCGGCCGAGCGCGGCGGGACGGCTCAGCCTGATCGCATCCAGTAGGAATCGAACATGTTCGCCTGGGTAGGCGTCGGGTGGGCCACGAGCGGCCCGCCGGAGGACTTCAGCTCGATGATCTTCGTGGCGTTCCAGTGCGAGGAGACGATCCCGCCGCGGGCGCTGCGGTTATCGGTGATGGAGATGTCGGCATAGCTAATCGCGCCGTAGTCGGCCAGGGCGGCGATCACCAGATGCTTGCCGGTCTCGGTGGCGGGCGCCTCACTGATCACCTCGGCTGAGCTGCGCGGGCAGCTGACGAGCTTGCCCGCCACGCGCACGTGCGGGCACTTGCGCAGCACGCTGAAGCGGGAACCCCTGGTGTTGTCGGTCAGGGTGATCTTGTAGTCCGTGTCCTTGCCGTCGTAGCTGACCGTCGCGGTGATCGAGTCGCCCGCGGCGACGGCCAGCGAGACCCTGACCTCCGCCCGCGGGAACATCTCATACCAGCCGAAGTAGGAGGCCTTGCCTGCGGCGCTGCAGTTCGCGGCAATCCCGCCCTGCTCGACCGAGTCCGCCCGGGCGCTGAATCCGTCGAATCCCACCCAGTCTGAGGACAGCGCAACCCCGGGTGACTTCGCGCAGTCGAGGTAAGGGACGAAGAACGTCGCCCGGACCGCGCGGAACGTAACGTGAGACCTGCTCACCGCGTAGCCGGCCCAGTTCAGCGAGTCGGCCGAGGTTATGTTGCTGATGCTCGGCTCGTCTCCCGCCAGCGACGCCGCGGCGGGCGCAGCCGCGGCGATCATCGGGAAGCCGTCCAGGACGGTGGTCGCAGCGGAGTTGCCACGGTGCGCGGGAACGAGGGCACTTGCGCCGGTCAGCGAGAATGCGAGCACTGCCAGTGCGGCAATGGCGCAGGTTCGGGTGGCTGAAGTCATGAAGCAGTCCCTCGTTCGGGTGGCGCAGGTCACGGGCCGGGACGGCGGACGGCACCGTCCGGGCTCAGGCCCCGTTGGGCATTCCGCCATTATTCACGTGCGTCCGCTCGGCTCGCCGGCGTTGGTGAGGGAGGCGGGGAAGAAAATGACCTGCGCATGGGAGCAGCGGCTCGGCAGGCCTGATCCCTCCAGGGCGCTGGAACCCGCCGGGAACGCAGAAGCCCCCGGGCTTCTCCCGCCGCTTGCTGCGCCCGGATGGGCGCACCTCGCTGCGGGGACCGGCTGGACTGGCCGGTCGGCCCGGGGGTCCGGTGTCTGCCGTGAATTCGCCGACCGCCGCTTAGCCTCGGCTGACCTTCAGGAGGGCAGCGCGAGAACGGCCGGTGATGCGCGTCCGACGGCAAGCCATCGGAATCGCTTCACGCAGGCGGCGGCTAGCTGACAGCCACCTCGCAAGTCCGACATCTATGCATACTGTTGGACCACCTCCTTTCCTGCGTTAGCCGAAACGCTACGTCAGCGTGCCGGTCGCAGGCAAGCGTGTATTAGCTGGGCCGCCCTAGACTCGTCAGCATGGTGCAGGAGTGGGATGACGCGCTGCGGGCGAGCGGATACCGCGTCACCCCGCAGCGCCAGCTCGTGCTGGAGGCCGTGTCCCGGCTGGAGCACGCTACTCCGGAGGAGATTTTTGCCGACGTACGGCAGACCGCCCGTGGCGTCAACGTGTCCACCGTCTACCGGACGCTCGAGCTGCTTGAGCAGCTAGGACTCGTGGCCCACACGCACCTGTTCCACGGGGCCCCGCGCTACCACCTGGCCGCCGAGGCCGAGCACGTGCACCTGGTCTGCCATCGCTGCGGCCAGGTCACCGAGGTCGACAAAGAGGCCGTAAGGCCGCTGGTGATGGCACTTGAGCGGGCAGAGGACTTTCAGACCGACGTCGGGCACCTGACCATATTCGGGCTCTGCTCCGGCTGCCGGTCGCAGCCTGCTTCCTAGCCGGGCCCGGTCCCTTGTAGCCGCCGCTTAGCCGTCCGGCCGCCGACCGCATAGCCTGGCTGCTGTGACCAGCCCGATTCTTTCCCAGCCAGGGGCCGTCGAGGCAGACGGCCCGGACACCGGCGTCGCCGCTCACTATGGCGACCCATACGCCGAGCAGCGATTCCTGGCACTTTCCCTGGGGGTTGTGGACCGCTCCCATCGGTCGGTGCTGCGAATCTCGGGGCCGGATCGGCTGAGCTGGCTGCACAGTCTCACGACCCAGCACCTGGAGCAGCTCAAGCCGGGCGAGAGCGCGGAAGCCCTCGTGCTGAGCCCGCAGGGTCACGTTGAGCACCATCTGACGCTGACCGACGACGGCACCGCGACCTGGGTGCATGTCGAGCCGGGTACGGCGCCCGGCCTGCTGGACTTCCTCGCGTCCATGAAGTTCATGCTCAGGGTCGAGGTGGAGGACGTCACGGCCGAGTTCGCCGTGCTGACGCTGCAGGGCCAGGCCTGCCCGGCCGACCTCGACGCAGGCGCGGTGGCGCAGATCAGGGCGGCCGACGGGACCGACCTGATCGTGGCCAGGAGCGGCTTGCAGGAGGCGGTGACGGCGATTCTGGCGGCCGGCGGGGGGCTGGCCGGGATGTGGGCCTACGAGGCGCTGCGCATTGCCGCTGGCCGCCCGCGGTACGGCCTCGACACCGACCACCGGACGCTCCCGCACGAGGTCGGCTGGATCGACACGGCCGTGCACCTGAACAAGGGCTGCTATCGCGGCCAGGAGACGGTGGCGCGGGTGCACAATGTCGGCCGTCCGCCCCGTCGCCTTGTCCGGCTGCACCTGGACGGCAGCGCGGACAGGCTGCCTGGTCATGACGGTCAGGTGCAGCTCGATGACGCTGCCATCGGCTTCGTCGGGTCCGCAGGCCGGCACTATGAGCTTGGCCCGATCGCGCTGGCGCTGGTCAAGCGCACCGTCCCGGTCGAGGCGACGCTGACGGCTGACGGCATCGCCGCGAGCCAGGAAGTTATCGTTTCGCCGGACGCTGGCGCTAATGTGCAGATCACCCTCAGGCGTCCGCGTGGTGACCTAATCGGCCGTCCGCGCGAGTAACCTGGGCCGACAGCGGACAACGTCGTCCTGGAGGTCCCGCCCGTGCTTCGCCAAGCGCTCCTGGCCCTGTCAGCCAGCAATAAGGCCCGCGAGCTGATCCTCGCCACTCCGCTCACCCGTGACGTCGTAGCCCGATTCGTCGCGGGCGAGACCTCAGCCGAAGCGCTCAGCGCGACGCAGCAGCTGATCGCCAGCGACCGGCTCGTCACGATCGACTTCCTCGGTGAGGACACCCTCGACCCCGAGCAGGCGGCTGCTGTCGCCGACGAGTACATCCGGCTGCTGGGGCAGCTCTCAGAGGCCGGGCTCTCCGCCGGCGGCAAGGCCGAGGTCTCGGTCAAGCCCACGGCGGTCGGGCTCGGGCTGGCCGAGCATGGCGAGAAAACAGCGCGCGAGAACATCGTCAGGATCGCTTCGGCGGCCCGGAACGCCGGCACGACGGTCACGCTGGACATGGAAGATCACACCCGGATCGACTCCACCCTCCGGCTGGTCGCCGAGCTGCGAGCCGCCGGTGAGCCGCCGAGCGTCAAGTGCAACCACGTCTCGGCTCGCTCCATGGAGATCTACCGACGCCTCGGCCTCGCGCGTCGCATCCGCGCGGCCGGCTTGCCGGACGACTATCCCAACGATGTCGTCTTCCGCACGCGCGCGACCG
>Ga0209169_10002420_pt1 | contig 11221 bp, 10 predicted proteins | sample HubBroMetageWRM4_FD_188346 | JGI IMG/M metagenome (GOLD analysis project Ga0209169, IMG submission 188346) | Warmed soil microbial communities from the Hubbard Brook experimental Forest, New Hampshire - Hubbard Brook CCASE Soil Metagenome WRM 4... | ecosystem: Environmental > Terrestrial > Soil...
CAGCAACAGAAGGTCACAATCGTGTATCGCCTCGTAACACATCCCGAAACCAATCATGCCGGTCATTCCCATCTCATACGGATTGTCATATGCGACGTACGGCTTCCCGCGGTAGGTATAGCCCACCGGAGCTTTCGCTTTCTCCGCCAGAGCGACCACCTCATCGTGGGCGTTCTCGCATCCGATGCCGCAGAAGAGCGCAACTTTCCTGCTGGAATTAATCAGGTCCGCCAGCTTTGCCAGGTCCTTTTCGCCAGGACGGATGCTCGGCCGGTGCTTTACTAGGGAACGCGAGCCGGCTTGCGCCGGTACTTCCAATGCCGCCACATCGCCGGGCAGTACGACCACGCCTACTCCACCTTTTCCAATGGCACTCTGCATGGCGATGTGCAGAACGCGCTCAAACTGAGCCGGATTCGTGATCATCTCGCAATAGTGGCTGCATTCCTGAAACAGATTTTGTGGATGCGTTTCCTGAAAATACGAAGTGCCGATTTCACTGCTGGGAATGTGCGATGCGATCGCCAGTACCGGTGCATTGCTGCGATGAGCGTCGAAAAGGCCATTGATCAAGTGGAGGTTGCCGGGGCCACAGCTGCCCGCGCAGCAAGCGAGCTTCCCGGTAAGTTGCGCCTCGGCGCCCGCCGCAAACGCGCCGGCTTCTTCGTTGCGCACGTGGATCCATTTAACCTTGCCGTTCAGCCGTAGTGCATCCGTCACCGGGTTCAAACTGTCCCCGACTACACCGTAAATCCTTTCGATTCCCGCTTCAGCAAGTCTGCGGATCAATTGGTCTGCAATTCGATGTGGCATGGTTCTGCCTCCCTTATTCGTCCTGCCCCGCTGCAAGAGGATAGATTCGGCGCGCGCCACAAAAGGCGCATGCCATTCCGCGATTTACCGCGGCTTCGATGGCGCGCGCGACTGCCCGGCCGGCCCGGTCTCGTGCAGGAAGAAACTCACCACGATGGCGGCCGCACAGCAAACGATCCAGAAAAACGCGCCCTTCTGAAAATGCAGATGCAGGTCCGCTGAAGCTCCGATGCCCCGGCCGATGTGCTTGGCATAAACCGGGCCGAGGAATGCGGTGATACCGAAGACCAGGAAATTAATCCCGCCCGTCGCACTGCCCTTCACGTCATCCGGGTTGACTTCTTTTATGACGCTGTAAGGAATCATCGCCGCGCCCGATGCCACGCCAAAGACGAACATTGCCACGTGCGGCGGAATGGGCAGGAATTTGAGCGCGAGTTGGAGAGCCGCCAGAATCATCACCGCCGCGCTCCCGATGATCACCGGCTTGCGCTTGCCGATGCGATCCGAAAGCCATCCCAACAACGGGCACCCGACAACCCAACCGAGTGGAACCATCGAAGCGATGAGTACTGCGTTGTGATAGGAAAGTTGCAAGTCTTTTTGAAAGGACGCTACGCCCCAAATCATGTCTCCGATCGTGGTGGGTGCGAACAACAGCCCGGCAACGATTCCGCAGAGATACGATTGGGGATTCGTGAAGACAATTTTGTACGGCTTCAGGATCGAACCAAAGCCTCCTGCTTGCGCGTGCGGTCCAAGCTGCTCCTTAGGAGTAGCCAAGAACAAACAGACGGCGACCGCGAGGACGACGATTCCTAAGACGATCCAGATGGTGTGCACTTCAAGTCCATGTTCGATCATCGGACCGACCACCGACTGACCCGCGGAGCCGCCTAACATTCCGACGCACTGAGTGGCCCCAATCGCCGTGGCCAGGTAGCGCGCGGAGAATCCATGAGCGGCGAGGTAAACAGCGCCGGTAAACGCAAAGGCCGAGCCAGCCCCTTGCAGCAATCGTCCGGTGTCTCCGGCCATCACGGATCCGCCACTAAAGAAAAGGCATCCGATTCCCAGGATGGCCGCGCCAATCGGAACCGTGCGCTTGGCCCCCAAATGATCCAATGCCGCTCCGGCGACCAGGCTCATCACCGAGTAGGTGTAGTAGTAGGCGCCCAGAATCGCGCTGATGCCAAGCGCCGTGGTGTGAAATGAGGCCTCCAGCTCTGGAATCATCACAGCCGGACTTGACCTCACCGCATATTCCAGGAAATAGAAAACGACGGTGAAGACCCAGGCAACGATGAATGCGCGTGTCTTGGTGCCGGTTTGAGCTTGCTGTGCCGCGAGTGTGTTCACGAATCGATGGACCTTGCCGCCGCAGCGACGAATGCATTTCGTTGTCCAATCGGGCGTGCGGTTAGGGCAGTGAATCGGCGTGCTTTATGCCAGCTGCCCGCGGTAAAGTTTTGGAGTCGCTGTTAGCGCGCTAACAATTGCTCAGCGGTGGGCACGCACCTGTGATCGACCGTGCGTTGCGCTGAAGGAAACGTATACCGGCGATGGTCTCAAACGCTGCCACTAAGCGGAATCGAAGAGATGCAACGGGATTATAATGCCTGCCATGGCCCCTGTACCGGAGTCGTTGAATATCCAGCTTCTCGTCGATTCGATCCCCGCACTGATCCACACCGCGCGGCCCGACGGCCATCTCGACTACTTCAACAGACGCTGGCTCGAATATCTCGGCGTCACCCTGGATCAGGTCAGCGGCTGGAATTGGACTAATTTTATCCATCCCGAAGATCTGAACGGAATCGTGACGAAGTGGCGCGCCAGCCTGGCGTCCGGTGAAATCTTCGAACTCGAAACTCGGGTTCGCGATGCGAACGGCGAATATCGCTGGATGCTTCACCGCAAGATTCCGCTGCGGGACGCGAACGGCACGATCGTCAAGTGGTACGGCTCCAGCATGGACATCGAGCAGCGCAAACGCGCCGATGAAACGCTGCATCGAAACGCGTTCTATCTCGACGAAGGCCAGCGCCTGGCGCACATGGGCAGCTGGACGCTCGACGCGACCGGATTCGACTACTGGTCGCCCGAGCTTTTTCGAATTTTTGGCCTTGATCCGGCAGGAAACGCGCCTACGGTTCAGGAATATCTTAGCTTCGTGCATCCACACGAACGCGAATCGATGGCTGAGACCATCCAGCGAATGCTATCCGCGCCCACCCCTCTGGATGCCACGAAGCGCATCGTGCGGCCCGACGGAGAAACCCGCTACGTCCGATGCGTTGGCGTCCCCGCTGCGGACGCCGGGAGCTCAAAAAAATACATCGGCAGCGCCATCGACGTGACCGAGCACGAGTTGATGACCCGCGAGCTTCTCCGGCGCGAGGCCTATCTGGCCGAGGCGCAGAGACTCAGCCAGACTGGCAGCTTCGGCTGGAAGCCTGAAACCCACGAGATTGTGTGGTCCGACGAAACCTATCGCATCTTCGAGTTCGAGCGGAATCACCAACCGACTCTCGATTCCGTGCTGCAACGCATCCATCCCGAAGACCGAACCAGTTCCCAATCCGCTATCGATGAGGCTCTGCAAGCCTTCCGTGACTTCGAGCATACCTTTCGCTTGCGCATGCCGGACGGGCGAATCAAATACGTACACGCGCAGCACACCTTGCGCGGCTCACCGGACAGCCGCGAATTCGTTGGCGCGGTAACCGACATTACCTCGAGAAAGTTAGCGGAAGACAGCATTCGCGCTCGCGAATCAGAGCTCCGGCTGATGCTCGATCTCGCGCCTCAGCTTATGGCGGTCTTCGGACCGAACTGGGAGCGGCTTTATATCAACCAGATGGCGCTGGAGTATCTGGGCTTGACTCATGCGGAGTGGGAACAACAGGGCCCCTACGGCGGAAACGATAATCATTCTGACGACTTGCCGCAACTAGAAGCAGCGATGCGCGCCGCATTGGTGACCCGAACTCCTTTCGAATTGGAAGTACGAGTGCGCAAGGCCGACGCCAGTTATCGCTGGTTCCTGGCTCGTTTCAACCCGGCATTCGACGAAACGGGACAGGTCCGGCGCTGGTTCGTGGCCTGCACGGATATTGACGATCGGAAAAAAGCGGAGGACAGACTACGGCTCGAAAACATCGCTCTGCGCGAGGAAATCGATAAGACTTCGATGTTCGAGGAGATCGTCGGAGCTTCGCCGGCGCTGCAATCCGTGCTGTCGCGGATTTCCAAAGTCGCACGAAGCGAATCCACCGTGCTCATCACCGGCGAAACCGGAACAGGTAAGGAACTCGTCGCTCGCGCCATCCACCGCCGATCGGACCGTGCCTCGCGAGCTTTCGTCAGTGTGAACTGCGCGGCAATCCCTCGCGACTTGATTGCGTCGGAGCTATTCGGCCACGAAAAAGGCGCGTTCACCGGCGCCACCCAGCAGCGGCTCGGCCGGTTCGAACTCGCGCATGGCGGCACAATTTTTCTGGACGAAGTTGGCGATTTGCCGCCGGAAACACAGGTAGCGCTCTTGCGCGTGCTCCAGGAACACGAGTTCGAGCGCGTCGGCGGCACGCGCAAACTCTGCGCCGATGTCCGCGTTATCGCCGCGACCAACCGTGATCTACAGGCCGCAATTCGCTCCGGCTCGTTCCGCAGCGATTTGTTTTACCGCCTGCACGTTTTCCCCATGCCCATCCCTCCCCTGCGCGACCGGCAGGAAGACATTCCGCTGCTGGTTGAGTACTTTATCGACCGCTACGCGCGAAAGGCCGGGAAGAGGATTCGCGACATAAGCAAGAAGACCCTCGAATTGCTTCAGTCTTACCCTTGGCCCGGCAATATCCGCGAACTGCAGAACGTCATCGAACGTTCGGTCCTGCTCTGTGAAACGGAAAGTTTCTCGATCGACGAAAGCTGGTTGTCCCAGCAACCGTCTCCGCCGGAATCAAGGGACCGCGAACAACTCCCGCTGAAACTCATGGACCAGGAGAAGAAGATAATTGAAGCTGCGTTGCAGGAAAGCCGCGGGCGAGTGTTCGGGCCGAAAGGCGCTGCGGCCAAGCTCGGCATTCCGCGCTCCACGCTGGAATCGAAGATCCGGTCGCTCCGCATCGACAAACATCGCTACAAAACGCGCGCTGAATCTTAGGCGGCATTGCTTGGCGCAGTGCTGCTGGCGATTTTTCGACATTTGGCGAGCCGCCGTCATCCACCAAAATGGCAAACGCTGTTTTTTCATGCGCATAGATTGGCTATCGCTTTGCTAGTACCTCGATGTGTTCAGGGTGCTTCGTAGCGAAAACCGGGAAGTCGTTCTTACGCTTCTCGGACGAATTAGCCGCGAAAATCTCGCGGAACTGAATTCATTGATCTCATCGGAACAGAATATCGGTGCGATCTCCCTGGACTTAAGGGACGTGACTTTGGTGGACCAGGACGTCGTTCGCTTTCTCGGCGAATGCGAAACGAATCACATCCCGCTCGTCAATTGCCCAGCCTACATCCGAGGTTGGATTGCAGGCAGCCGGACACCAAGATCGCGTAGAAAAAAGTAACCCTCATTGACCACTCGTGAATCGAAGCAGGGAGATGCCATGGCACTCCGCAGCGTTGCTTTAAGAGCCGTAACTGATCGGGCCGCTCCTTCCGACAGGATATCTGCAAAATTTGAAGTGGTCGGAGGGCAGACTCAACCAGTGACTGGATTTGAGGGGATCATCGGCCACAGTGCGGTTTTACGAAGTGCGTTGGAAATGGTTGAACGTGTTGCGGCCGGTGATTGCACCGTGCTCCTGCTCGGGGAAACAGGCACCGGCAAAGAACTCGTCTCACGCGCGATCCACCATCGCAGCCGCCGCAGAGACCAGGCTTTTGTCAAACTCAACTGCGCCGCTATCCCCAGCGGCTTGCTTGAGAGCGAACTCTTCGGGCACGAGCGCGGCGCCTTCACCGGCGCGATCACCCGGAAGGTCGGGCGCCTCGAACTCGCCGATCAAGGCTCGCTTTTCCTCGATGAGATTGGCGATATTCCCATCGAACTGCAACCCAAGCTCTTGCGCCTGCTGCAGGAACGTGAGTTCGAACGCCTCGGCAGCACGCACACCACGAAAGTGAACGTTCGCATCGTGGCGGCCACGCACCGCGACCTCGAAGCAATGATTCTCGAAAAACAATTCCGTAGCGATTTGTACTACCGGCTGAATGTTGTGCCCATCGTCCTCCCGCCATTGCGCGAGCGGCCTGACGATATTCCGCTCCTGGTGCAGTACTTCGTGCGGAAGTTCGGAATTAAGTCCGGTAGGGCGATCGAGTCGATTTCCATGGAAACCATGGATGCGTTACGGAACTATTCGTGGCCGGGCAACATCCGGGAACTGGAGAATGTGATCGAACGCGCTGTGATTCTCAGCTCCGGGACTGCGCTGCGAATCCACCTGCGCGACTTGCGCACGCGCGTTGTTTCTATCCCGGCCGCCGAGCCGCCGCGGACACTCGCGGAAGTCGAGCGGCACCACATTCTGATGACGCTGAAAGAAACGGGATGGATACTTTCCGGGCCTCGAGGCGCGGCCGTGCGACTGGGCTTGAACCGATCGACGCTTTCGTTCCGAATGAAGAAGCTCGGCATCGCCCGGAGCCGCGAAGCGCAACTCGAAGCGGTTTGTGTCTAGGCGCGCCCAGCCGGAGCCGCTCCATTCGTGTTAGCCGAATGCGCCCCCACGCTTTCTCCCGGCTTTAGTCTTACCGATCCACCCCGCATTCCGGCATTCGGATGCGTGAAATCGTCGCCAGACGCCAAGGAAGCCGTCGATTAGTCGGAGCCCGAAGCGAATTCCGCAAGGCTTTCGCTACCTTCTTCCGTGCCCTTAATACTCTGGATTTGAATGCAGGCGAGCGAATCCCAAGCAACCGCCTCGACTCTGCGGCCGAACGCTCTTCCAAGTCATACATTTGAAACGGCGCCCTAAGAGTTGACGGAAGCTCGGAGACCTGTTTTTCGATGAGGGCGCGGATTTCTGCGGCCTCACAGATCCGTTCCGGGTTTGGCCCAGGGCAAACGATTGCGGATCTCAATCGTTCCGAGCCGTTTTCAAGAAGCTCATCCAAAGAAGCTTCGGGATGACCATTTCTGCGCCGGCGAATCATTAGAGCCGAATTAATTACGATGCGAGTCAACCAGGTAGAAAATGAGGCGCGGTTTTCAAACAAGTGCAAGTTCTCATAAGCGCGGCAGGTGCCATCCTGTACCGCATCCTCCGCGTCTTCTTTGTTGCGCAAAATCCTGAACGCGATTCCATGAAGCATTCCGCCGTACCGGCTAAATACTTGTTCTTGAGCTTCCGCATCTCCTTTACCGGCCCGTTCAACGAGCATCCATTCATTACGAACGGACCGAGAAAAGATTTCAGCCTTGGGATCCGACGAGACCGAACCCCGTGAACAAATGCTTTCCGGTTTTCGAATGCGGGTGACTGGCCGAGGCCCCCTGGATCGCGCGGCCCGTTGGAATCTGTACGAAATTGATTGCGTTGCGATCATCAATACATTTCTCCGTTGTGCCGGTAGTTGTGTTGAAATCGTCCATTCCATCCCCATCGGTGTTGTTTATGAATAATATGCGGACGACAATCTCACACTTGTTGAACAACGCATTCGTCCAGGCAATTGGTGTGCCATCGAGCGCGGCTGGATTTCCGGCGCAAATTGTTGACGATGCAGGAGCTAAGAGAGCCATCGCGACTCAAGAAACTAAGGAGCTCGCTTACAAGTGTTCACCGGCTGACGCTTGCGCGCCTTCTGACACCGCCGCAGCACATCAGTTCCGCATCGCCAAGATGATCGCGGACCTCACCCGAAAGCCGAAACGATTTACCGTAGCTTGTTCATTCAAGCGCGGGGCGTATTGAAAAAAGAGCTGATGGAGCACTTGCGGTCGAAGCGGCGCATGCGCCGCTCCCGGCACGCTCGGATCTTCTAAGACTCGCGCGGTCAAATCCCAGAAGCCATCTCGATTCGGGAAAGACCTGCGGAAGTCGAGGACCGCGCGGTCCCTGGTCATTGGGAAGGCGACCTGCTGAGCGGCTCAAAAAACAGTTACATGGGCTTATCGGGCACTTGCGTGAACATTCGTGCATTGGTAGGCTCTGCGCTAATGAGCGCAAAGGCATTCGGTTGCTGCTTGCTTCTAATCTCGCTTTTGACGTTTTTGATTTTCCGGTTGCTACAGTCGCCGCGAGTTGTGGAGGCGGCCGAAGAGCAGGCGCTTATCATCACGATTCCCCTCCACTCAGGGAACACGGGCAAAGCTGAAGAACTCAAGCGACTGCACGACTTGGAAGACCAACTTATCCGTGCCATTAAAGAATCGAAGGCGGGTGAGTGTGATGGCGATGAGATTGGAGCAGGAGTCTTCACGATTTATATATACGGCCCTAGCGCAGAACGTCTCTTCGCGGTGGTCCGACCGGCCCTCGAAACGTTTCGGCCACCGACAGGTTCGTTTCTAATCAAGCGCTATGGCAAGCCCGGCTCAAAACAAGACCGGGTTGCTGTTGATGGTGACCATACTCCTCCGAAATAGTTGCTAGGTACATCCTATTGGCAAAACCACATGTCCGGTAACGCGACTTATCAGGTGCTCGCGTCTAATCGTGATATGTTCGGGCCGCGCTGCGCTCGAAAATAGGAAAAAACCTCGATGGGATTTCACTTCCGGTGACAAATAGCGCTTTCAATGCAGCATTTCCGTTCGCGGCAGTCGAAGCCATCCTCAGCGCGGAGGACGACCCAATCCTCTGGAGAGCTGCTCTATCCGTCGTCTCAGATGATTTCCTGCAAAGATATAAACGTGAATCCAAGAACAAATCCTGGGGCGTGGTCGTGGGTGCTTGTTCGCATTGGCTGTGGCCTCACAAGGCTACGTGGGCGAAAGCGGGTGGTTTCGCATATCCCGAAGGATATCGGAATTACAAACCTGAGTTCGATTGGTCGGTGACCTTGCTGTTCCGGGATGAACAGTGGTTGCCCTCTGTCAGAACGCCCAAGAAAAGGCCGACGCTACTCCGTGTGGTTATTCCTTCGCGGACTCTTCGCCACAAGAAAGCCGCCATTTATACTCGGTGGCACCCTGGCGATGAAACGATCCTGTACGGATTTCGAAAAAAACTCGACGGTGACTGGCGGTGCGTTGCCGCGTCCGACGAAGCAGCGAGAGGCCGCGTTTTGCTGCCAATGCCTGATTAATGCTGCCAGCTCCGATGCGCTGTCAGCGCTGAATTTTTCAAGGGATGTTGAATTATTCAGCATACTTTTTCGCGGTCGATCCTTTGGCGGAGGAATCCGAGGCTCGCCAGCGCCGCTGCCAACAGAAACAAACTCGATGGTTCCGGCGCAGGCGTGCTGGAGTTCGGCAGCGCTAGATTCGCGTCCGCGAATGCACTCGGATTTCCGTTGGCGAAGGAAGCGTCGATTTCATCAGTGATTTCAGCAATGTTGCCGGCTCCGTAGGGACACGAGCCATCGCCGAGACAGGTGTTTGCGATTCCGAGGAACTGGTTTACCGTCAGGCCATTCAAGCCCGAGATGCCGCCGCTAAAATTCGTAAGAACGAGTTCGCCGAACGGAATGCTCGCAGTGCCTTGCAGGTCTCCAGCGGCGTTGAAATCGAGATTGAGTAAAAGTGCAACCACGTCTCCGCCGAAAGTCCCGGATGGCGAGATCACTGGGTTTGCCAAGTTCGTAGTAAGCGGTGCGGGCGCGCCAATTGTTGGCAGATACGCCAAAGTGTTAGAGGCGCTCGAGAAAGCCAGAGCATACTGGCCTGGAGTTCCTGTAACTCCGACAACCAGCTCGTCGCCTGTTGACGCAAACACCGAGTCGTAATCGGCGGAAAGGAGCGGAGCTGCGTCACCTGCTGCGCCCCAGTCGCCTTGGGGATGAGTAACAAATTGCCCGTTCGGAAAATTGTCGGCCTTCGACACACCCGCGCTCAGCAGGACCAACGCCAACAGTACGCACCAGAACAAAACAGTTTTATTCAACCCCATGGCAATCCTCCCGTCGAAATCGGGACTCCCCCGGGCCCAGTTGGAGCGGAACTATACTGCTCGCGCAAAAGGGCGGCAACCGCCGTCCCCTCGGAGCGTCACAAACACATTCCGCCCGCCACTAGGTAAATCGGAAACCGAAAAATTCCTGATTGGGAGATCCTATGGCGGGCAAGGTCCTGATAAACGCCCTTGCCGGACAACTGAAATACGGGTCGAAATGAATGATTGGAAGTCGTAACAGTCGGGTTCGAAACAGGCGGAAGGAGATCGCCCGAACATATTGAAAATATAAGAAAAAACAGTGGTGCGCCCAGGGGGACGATTTTAGAACTTTTCTGAGCGACTTCGTGCTATCGCTGCCACAGAATGAACCCGTTTGCAGGATAAGCTTGTAGGGTACTGGCAGAAGCCCGAATGCCACATGTCCGGTAACGCGACTTATCGGGACTTTAGTTCTGCTTGAGACGGCTTGAATTGCAGGAGAGACTGTCTAGTGGTTCGTTTTTTGAAAGGAATCGGGTTTCCATGCGTCGCGCATTAACCCAACCTTCAATTGTGGCCCTTCTGTCGCGTTAATGACGCTCTCACGCTGCTTTGCGACTAGCAGCAACATAAACTCCGGGTCGCGGCCTGCTTTTTTCTCAAAGTACGGCAGACTTTCAATTTCTACCAATAATATTTCATCAGAGTGAGAACTTCGATGTACCGGCAGGAATCGCCAATCAGGGTCGGTGTTCCAGGGAAGTTCCCGGTCGGACTTTAAGTCCAGAATACCCTTGGAAAAACTCCAGCTTCCTTTGTCGTATATCGTATTTGGCAAAATATCGCCCCACTCGCAGTAGACGTATGTTTTGTCGGGAAAAAGATAAAGGTCATTCCCCGACATTGGCGGTCCCGCAAGCTTTCGTATTTCCTCGGGAGGATAGGAATACTTTCCTGCGAGTTCAATTGAGGGGATCGCTTCGACGGGAGTTCTTGCCTGTAAACGCCTAACGAGGTCACCGGCGGACGGCACGACGGCCACTTGGAGGCAAGCAATGATGAAAAACGCGGCCACTTTCATTCGTTTATCGGGAACTTCTGTAATTCTATGAATTTATGTGCCGTTGCGTCAAGACATTCAGCGAGTTGTGCGCTAATCAACTGCTTTACCAGCATGATGATGCCTGATAAACGCCCTTACCAGAGCCTGAATGCGGGTTTTTTCCGTCCATGAGGCGCCATTGTTACCCACGCCTTAAATTTGGTGCTTTTATAAAGGACGGCGGCATTCGGGTAAATCGGAAACGGGACGCAAAAGACGACAGGACGCCGAAAAATTCCTGATTGGGAGATCCTATGGC
>Ga0209169_10002421_pt1 | contig 11221 bp, 7 predicted proteins | sample HubBroMetageWRM4_FD_188346 | JGI IMG/M metagenome (GOLD analysis project Ga0209169, IMG submission 188346) | Warmed soil microbial communities from the Hubbard Brook experimental Forest, New Hampshire - Hubbard Brook CCASE Soil Metagenome WRM 4... | ecosystem: Environmental > Terrestrial > Soil...
GGTCTTTGGCGAGAGCGGAATTTCCGATGAAATCGGCATCGGCCGTCACGCCGGAAACCAGGTTCGCCGGGCGCTCGACCCGCAGATGATCGGCCCAGAAGGCGAGCGCTTGGCCGCCCACGAGAAGACCGCGCGGTGAGCATATGCTCAGGATCTTCTGCACATCTTCGGGGGTCAGAGGCGCTTCGATATCGCGTTTAGTCTTCATCGAAGGTGCTCGGGCGATTCAGCATCCGCGCAGCGCGGGCATGCTCCAGGGGAATCATGTGCTTTTTGCCCCATTGGATGTCATTTGCCTCCGCTACGCCCTCCGCCAAGGAGGACTCGAACGCGCGCGGGGATAGCACCACCGCGACGAGCCGCCCATGCTTCACGATGTCCACACGCCCCAATGCCGCAACATCGTCCAGCAGACCGCCGAAATTGTTCTTAGCATCGCTAGCCGATATCTTTTTTGCCATTCGGCTATTTTAGCTAAAATGGTTGATACTGTGCAAATATAACATAATGTGGCACGTCCGCTATCGGGACGGCCGGCTGAGGCCGATGTAACAGCACATTGGTCCGCCGATCAATCCGTCGGCGCGCGGGAAAAATTTCGTAAGCGATCATCGAACGACTCGCGGCGGCAAGCCTGCTCCATTCGCCACAACGCCTGAAAAAGCCCGGGAGCGGCTTCGTCCATCAACGCTTGCGAGGTCTCGCCCATCCGCACCAGAGCCTTCTTGAGGTGCCGGACTTCGCTGATGCCTTTAGTGGTGAGTGCGACAACCGTGCGCCTTCGATCTTGCTTGTCGACGCGTGTTCTGACCAAGCGCTGAGCCTGGAGCTGTTTGATCCAGTTGATGACCAACGGATGCGATTGGCGCAGAAGGGCGGAAATTTCGGTCACGCCCAATGGTCCGTGTTCATCGAGGGCCAGCAACGTGGACGTGGTGCGCGGCGGTACGGTCACCGCGACATCGGGATACCACGCCTCGGCGCCGCGCACGAGTTCATCCGAAAGCCGTCTGAGCAAGTGCGCAAGATAAGCCGGCCCCTGCCGGCGGATGAAATCCTCGCCGATCCCGTCTTCTTCGTTCGCTGGCATGTTTGGCCCCTTCGAGCTGCACGAAAACCGTTCGCGCTTGACCGTCTAAAATTATTATGTAAGAGTTTACATAAATTCCCATCCATCGGATATGCCAATGCGCCTTTCCCTTTCGCCGTGCGCGACTGCCATCGTGCATCGGGCGGCGACTCTGCTTGCAGTGATGCTCCTGGCCGTGTTGACGAAGCCGGCCGCGGCATCGCCGACAAACCCGACTCGCGATTGCCCTGTCGGCATCTACCAACTGGCCGACGGCAGCAAACTCGATGTCGGCCTGAGCGATGGCGGCAATCTGCGCTGGCGCAAGCAGGACGGCACTACGGGTTTGCTGACGCGGGACGCCAACAACGCGTGGACCAGCACGCTGGGATGGACGGGGCGCCCGGATGGCAAACGCGTGTTATTCGAGTGTGACAAGGACACGATCATCTTCGCCGGAATTTCGGGCGAGCAAATTCCGTTGCAGGTGACGAATGTCACATTCCACGGCGCTGGTGTATCGCTCGCCGGTCGCCTTGTAATGCCGCAAGGCCACGCGCGCGTACCGATCGTGGTGCTCGTGCACGGTTCGGAGCAAGCTTCAGCGTTGGATTTCTATTCCCTGCAACGGCAATTCCCCGCCGAGGGCATCGGCGTGTTCGTGTACGACAAGCGCGGCACGGGAAAATCGGGGGGGACATACACGCAAAGCTATCTGCTGTTGGCGGATGACGCGGTTGCGGCAGTGAACGAGGCCAAACGCCTCGCCGGCGTGCGTGCAGGTCCTGTGGGCTACCAGGCAGGCAGCCAGGGCGGCTGGGTCGCACCGCTGGCCGCAAGGATCGAGCCCGTGGATTTCGTTATCGTCGGATTCGGCCTGGCGGTGTCGCCGCTCGATGAGGTTCGCGAAGCCATCGCCTTCGACCTGACCAGCCGCGGTTACGGCCCCGACGTCCTCGCCAAGGCGATGCACATCGCAGATGCCGTGGCGACCATCATCGCCAGCGATTTCCGCACGGGATATGAGCAACTTGCCGCCGTGCGGGTGAAGTACGGCAAGGAACCCTGGTTCAAATACGTGCATGGTGACATCGCGTTCTATCTTCTCGAAACTCCTGAAGCGAAGCTTCGTGAACAAGGCCCAGTGCTGCTGGCCGGCGTCCCGGCGAACTACGACCCGATGCCGGTGCTGCGCAATCTCGATACGCCGCAACTCTGGATACTGGCCGCCGACGATCACGATACGCCGAGTGCGGAGACTGAACGGCGCCTGCGCGCACTGCAGGCCAAGGGCAAACCCATCACGGTCGCGGTATTCCCGCACACCGAACATGGCATATATGAGTACGAAACCACGGCAGACGGCGGGCGTGTCGACACGCGCAACCCGGAAGCCTACTTCGCGATGATGCGCGACTTTATTCTTGCACGGACCGCTCGATACGCGACGTTGCGACGCCAGGGCCTCGAACCCGCGACGGCAGGAATCACAATCGGGGCCCTACCAACTGAGCAGGTCCGCCATCGTCGTTGAAAAATGCAATACATGAATTCCTTGCGGCCGCATTGCCAGGAATATGCAACGATAGGCCGTATACGGGGGTGAGCCTTGATTTCAGTTATGTCGAAGCGCGCTAATGGGTTGGCATGCGCCGCGGCTGCCGGCGCAGCACTGTTCATCATGGGGACCGCGCACGCGCAGATAAACCCAACTCTGTTCCAAGACCTGCAGTGGCGCAACATCGGCCCATTCATTGGGGGAAAGGTCGATTCGGTGTCCGGCGTCAACGGACGCCCGGGCATTGGGTATGCGGGTACCGATAATGGCGGTGTCTGGAAGACCGTCAACGCCGGCGCCACGTGGTTGCCGGTTACCGATGCAGTGCAGATGGTTCGGGGCTTTACCGCACTGGCGGTGGCGCAGTCGCAACCGTCCGTCGTCTATGCGGGTACCGGCAGCGTGTTTGGTTCCAACTACAGCAGCGGTGTCTGGAAATCCACCGACGCAGGAGCGCACTGGCAGAACGCCGGATTGCAAGAGGCCGGTGCAATAGCGTGGCTGCTGGTAGACCCGAAAAATCCTGACTTGGTGCTGGCGGCCGCGCGCGGAATCGATCATCAGCAAGCGGGAGCACGCGGCGTGTTTCGCAGCACTGACGGAGGACGGACGTGGACACGCGTGTTGAATGCTCAGCCCGAGTCCGGCGCGACCCATTTGTCCTGGGCAAGCGATGATCCCCAAGTAATTTTCGCGACCGTGACACAAACCTATCTGGCTCCGGGAGTTTCGAGTCGTTCGCTCTTCGAGCATCCGGGGTCAACCAGCCTGTACAAGTCCAGCGACGAGGGCCTGACCTGGGCAAAGCTGCGGGGTCGTGACCAACCCGAACTACTCGGGGAGACTGCAGTCGCGGTAGGCACTCATGCCCGGCGCGTATACCTGTTGAACCGCGCAGGGCTTTACCGGTCGGACAACGGTGGCGCGAGTTGGTCGGTGGCCACCAAGAGTATTTACACCTCGAGCAAACAAGTTCTGGTGGATCCGCATGATCCGGATGTGGTCTATACGATGGGTACCTGTGTCTACAGATCCACCGACGGCGGTCGTACGTTGGTCGCTTTTAAGGGTGCGCCCGGCGGTGATGACCCGAATCAGTGGTGGATTGATCCCACTGACCCGAACCATATCGTGTACGGCGGCGATCAAGGGGCATCGGTCAGTCTCGATGGCGGTCAAACCTGGAGTTCGTGGTACAACCAAAAAACAGCCGAGATCGACAAGATCGCCACGGACAACCGCTATCCTTACTGGATATACGGAAGCAAGCAGGACAGCGGCTCGTTTGCGATTGCGAGTCGAGGCTCGCTCGGACAGATCACCGACCTCGATTGGTTTCCCGTGCCGGGCTGGGAGACGGGTTTCGTCACTTTTGACCCTATCGATCCCGACGTCATATTCATGAACGGCCCCTTGGGATTTCTGCAAAAGGTGAATCGCAAAACATGGGGCGCGCAGAGCGTCGATTTTGGCGTGGGCACCATCAGTCGGGTTAGCGATACGGATTTTCGACGCGCGGTTTCTGCTCCCATCGTTTTTTCACCTCAGAACCCGAGTGTGTTGTATTACGGCACTCAGAACGTCTGGGAAAGCCGTGACGCGGGTGATCACTGGGAAAAAATCAGTCCGGACCTGACCGCCCACCCAGGAAAACCACCATTGCCCAATCCGGAAGGAGTTCATCACGGTGACGCACTGGTGGCGCTGTCGCCCTCAACTGTGCAAGCCGGGGTCATCTGGACGGGCAGCAACAATGGCGTTCTCTATCTGACCAAAGACGGTGGGACACAATGGCGGGACGTAACGCCGCCGGGCATGTCGATGTATGGCACCATCAACGTTCAGGCTTCTCAATTCAACCCCGCGGAGGCCTACGCGGCGGTGCGCACTGACGCCCTTGGAGATTATTCACCTCACGTCTTTCGCACGCGGGACTTTGGCACTTCATGGGAAGAGATCGTTACCGGCCTGCCTAAAGATCAGCCGACCGGCAGCTTTGTGCGAGCGCTGCAGGAAGACGATCACAAACGCGGTTTGCTCTTCGCCGCCACGGAAACATCTGTCCACGTGTCGTTCGACGATGGCGATCACTGGCAAGCGCTTCGCCTGAACCTTCCAACGACCGCATTTTATGACCTGAAAATCCACGAAGGCGATCTGATTGCCGCAACCTACGGGCGCGGAATATGGGTTCTGGACGATATATCGCCCCTCGAGCAATTAAGCGCGGAGCTTGCGGATCGGCAAGCGATACTGTTCCGTCCGCGGGCCGCAACCCGTGTCCAGTCGAACATCAACCAGGACACTCCGTTTCCGCCGGAGGTTCCACACGGAAAGAACCCGCCTCAAGGAGTTGTGATCGACTACTATCTGAAACAGTCCGCGCAGACAGTGCAACTACAGATTTTCGATGCCGCGGGGAATTTGGTGCGTTCCTATTCGAACGCGGCGATCAAGCCCCTCGATCAACCCCTGCCACCCGCGCCTGCTTTTTGGGCACGGCCATCGCGGCCATTGATGGAGACCGCGGGTCAACACCGCGTAAGCTGGGACATGCGCTACTCAACGCCGCCTGCCTTGTTCTTCGATCAATCCAGCGGGGCAGTGCCGGAAGACACCTCCTTCGTTCCGGAAGGGCCCATGGCGCTGCCCGGCACCTATACGGTGAAACTCACAGCTGATGGCGCGTCCGACACTCAACCGGTGCTGCTGAAGCAGGATCCGAGGCTCGATAACTCACCTGCGGCGCTGGCGGGCATGCGCCGGCAATTGGCCCTCTCTCAGCAAATCATCGCGGTCATGTCGGCCAGCAAGAACGCTTACGAACAGGCGAACGGATTGAATACGAAACTGGCATCGCTGCGCACGGAGGTGTCGAGCGAACTGGTTAAGACGCTGCGGACACAAATCGCCGAACTGACCGGTACCGTCGAAGATGCGTCCATCGGCCTCTCGGGCGGGTCCTACGCTGTACCACCCGTCAAGGGCACCACCAGCTTCAGCCGGATTAATGGGCAGGCATCGGCTCTGCTGGAGATGGTTGAAGCCACCAGCGATCAGGCACCCGTGCCATCCTTGTACCGGACCTACTCGGATCTGTGCAGGGATTTTAATGCCACGTTCGGCGCCTGGCAGTCGTTGCAAGCGAAGGTGGAAATGGATGCGGGTTTGAAGCCTGCCAACGACGGACCGGGCATCGACTCCGCGACAGTGACTTTAGGTTCAAGCGACTCTTGCCAGTAAGCGGTGCAGATGGTGGGCCGTGCAGCCATGACATCCACTTCATAAGCTATTGATTTATAGATTAATAAAATCTCCCTGCTCCGCTGATGCCCCCACTCATGCCCCGCCCAATGGTGGCTGTCTCCGAACATCGGCGGACGATGGCAACACAAAGGGAATGCGAACCCTGATACTGCTAAGGGCTGAGCCCCAGTTGAGTTCGTCGGGACCGACTGTGTCTTAGAATAAGCCTGAAACCGTAGCATTCCCTGTGACTGTCGGCGAGTCACGAACTAAGAAGGGCTCGCCGTTGGGAGAATAGACATGGCGAATGTTCTTGACGAAATGGCCGACTTGGCCAGCCACATGAGAAACCGCCGCGACGCGTTGCTCAGCGCCTGGCAAGGCGCCATTCGACGTGATCCGAATCTCACCGGCGGCGATGCATTGCCCCGTGCAGAACTGCTGGATCATATTCCGGCGCTGCTCTACGCATTCGAGCAGAGTTTGCGGCACGTGCCGAGTGAAGCGCTCGCCGAGGCAGCGGGTCAGGCACCGGCCGCGGCGCACGGGTTGCAACGTTGGCTTCAGGGGTACGATTTGCGCGAGGTCACGCGTGAGCTGGGAAAACTTAACGGCTGCGTTATTTTCGAGCTCGATACGTATGCCAACGCTCATCCCGAGGTATCTGCCGAGGCATTCATCCGTGCCCGACAGGCTTGGGCGACGCTTTGCTGCAGTGCTATCGAGGAGAGCGTGAATCAGTACTTCAGCCTCCAACAACAGGAGGCCGAGGGAGAGGTCAAGGACCTGGAAAGGGCGCTCGACGAAATTCGCGCTCTTGAGCGACAACGCGGCGATTTGTGGCGTGAAGCAGCGCATGACCTGCGAGGCAATTTAAGTGTCGTGGCGAGTGTGACCGTCGGACTTACGCGTCGCGGCAAAGAAGAGTCTTCGCGGGACGAATTCATCCGGATTCTGATGCGCAACGTCACCTCGCTGCATCACTTGCTCAATGACGTGACAAGCCTCGCCCGCCTTCAGGCGGGTCGTGAAGTGCGCCAAATCGAACCCTTGGATGTGACGCCGCTCCTTCAGGCTTTGTGCGAGAGTATCCGCCCAATAGCCCTGCAGCGCGGACTGTATCTGAAGTGTGCAGGACCCGAAGGCCTCGCGGCCGACGGGGATGCCGTCAAGATCCGGCGCATTGCTCAAAACCTGATCCTCAATGCAGTCAAGTACACCCATGCTGGGGGCATCAGCGTTAGCTGGGGTGACAGCGCTCCCAATGATTCGAAACGCTGGATCTTGAGCATTGAAGACACCGGACCGGGTTTCCATACAGCATCCGCACAACCGCTCGCCGCAGCGCTCGAACCGGCCACCGAGGCGAAACCCATATCTGCCGGCGACGACCGTGTCGAAGATACAAGCACGCAAGCGTTGCGTGGCGATGCCGGCGAAGGCATCGGCCTTTCAATCGTCAAGCGCCTGTGTGACATGCTGGACGCCTCGATCGAGATGCAATCGATCAAGGATCAGGGAACGACGTTTCGGATCTTATTCCCGAGACATTACGCGAGCTGAAGTGAGTTACTCGATATCCTTTAAATATTCTGCCGCCCACGATGCGTGGCTCTCTGGCGGACCCCTGTTGGGCGATGGCTTCGGCGGTCAAGTTCAGCAATCCATAACGCATTTATAACGGGAGTCGCGCACTCAGTATCGTGTCACCGCCAGGCGCGCGCTCGATATCGACGCTGCCGCCGAGGAGTCGCAGGCGGTAGCGCATCGTTGCCAGCGCAATATCCGCGCCCTGCTCCGCTCCGCTGCGCATGATCGGAATGCCATTATCGGTGAACTTCATATGCAAAACATTTCCATCCACTGTGACCTGCAGGTCTGCCACCTCGACTGCACCGCGCTTGAACGTCATCGCGAGCGCCTCTTCCGCAACACGAAATAAAGCAACTAAAGCGTCCGCCGGCAGCGGCGGTTCAAATTCAGGATACCACTCGGTGTAAATCACGTTCCTGCCGCGAGTTGCTTCCTGTACCTGCCACCTAAGGGCGGTGAACAACCCAACCTCTTCGATCAGACTCGGTCGAAGTTCCTCCACCAGACGTCGGCTATGGTCAATGGCTGCACTTAGCGTTGCCTTGGCGCGGGCCAGTTGGCGCTGCGCTTGTACCTCTAAGACGGGAAGATGCGGAATCGCAGCCGTCAGGTCCATCAGCGCCGCGACCATCAGCTCGGCGATCTCGTCGTGCAGTTTTCGAGCGAGGGCCGCCTTGCTACGTTCGCCGGTCACGAGCAGATGCTGAATCAGCGCTTGTGCTTCGGCGAGTTCGCCTTCCAGTTTACTTGGCACGGAAGTTCTCAATCGGCAGTTGGCGCCGAATCAATAATAAGAAAATTGCGCGAGTGCAGCTATGCATTCATCGCTCTCATGCGCGTGAGATAGATCTGACGCGTAGAAGGTGGGCGGCGCTGCCACCAGCTATCCTTGTTGCCGACGGCAACTGATTCCATGCCGACAACTTTGCCTGTGCGCTGTGGCACTTAGGAAGGCGCACCGAAAACAGACAGGCATTGCCGTTGTCCTACACTGCGCTGACCCGCAGAGGCGCCCCTAGTGTAGATTAGGACACCCGAAGCGCCTGAATCGCCCAAAACATAAGACAAACGAGAGGGGGACTTATGGCGTAGTTTAGGGGTATGTGTGCAGATGGACAGATATGCGAGCTCCGCGGGCGATAACGCAGCAAATCGGTGTTGTTCGCAACCTCGCAAGCATCATCGCTAAAGCGGGTTCGGCGTGGCTGGAGCACGATGCATCCACCATGGGCGCGGCATTGGCCTTCTATACGGTCTTTTCGATCGCACCGATACTGATTATTGCGATCGGCATAGCAAGCATGGTGGTCCAAGGCGATACGCTCCGCACCGAACTCTTGTCTCAAACCCAAAATCTGCTTGGGCCCACCGGTGCAAACGCGGTAAGAGAACTGCTCACCAGCGCCGATTATCTGGGAAAAAGCCGCTACGCGACCTTCATAGGCGTTGTGACGCTCCTCTTTGGCGCGTCGAGCGTTTTCGTCGAGCTGCAAAACTCCCTTGACCGTATATGGGAAATACCCAAACGCAAGCGGATGAGCGGCCTGTGGCGAATTCTTCGAGCTCGATTCCTCTCCCTAGGTTTAGTGTTGGGCGTTGGTTTCCTGCTACTGGTTTCACTGGTTGTCAGCACCGTCATGGTGGCATTGGGCGCATGGCTATCAAGTCTCTTGGGACAGTCGCGAATGACATTCGTTGTGATGGATGTACTTCTGACCTGGAGCATCTCGACCGTCGTTTTCGCATTGCTGTTCAAATACATGCCCCAGGAAAAACTGGCCTGGGCCGATGTAGGGATCGGCGGCGCGGTGACCGCGGTGCTTTTCAGCATCGGAAAATTCGCGATTGGCTACTACTTGGGTAAGAGCGCTTTCTCGTCCGTGTACGGAATCGCGGGCTCATTTCTCGTGCTCCTGCTGTGGTGCTACTACACGGCGCAAATTTTTCTGTTCGGAGCGGAGTTCACGCGGCACTATTCTTTGGTCCTAGGAACTCGAGTTGCGCTTGGGCCAAAGGTCGACTGACTCGCTACTCTTCATTCTTCGCCGTGTTCGCTTGCATGTCCGTTATTCCGCCAAATCGACTTGTCCTTCGACCAGAAACTTTCGGCTCACGACCGGAGCACCCGTTTCCGGCTGTCCTCCACCGATGCTGAGCGTGTATTCACCTGCGGCGATGATTGGCATTCCATCCTCGGTCACCAATCCGAGATCGCGATCTTTGAGCTCAAATTGAACCTGCTGGCCTATGCCGGGTTCGAGATGAATGCGCTGAAATCCACGAAGCGCGATGCGCGGCGCACCCTTTACCGCGGGGAATTTAAGGTAAAGCTGGACGACCTCGTCTCCCCCCACCTTTCCGGTATTTGTCACCGTGACATCGGCCCTAATGGGATCTCCTGCTCGAGTCGTCTGCGGAATACGGAGGCCACTGTAGGCGAACGTGGTGTAGCTGGATCCGTATCCGAAAGGATACAGCGGCTTGCCCTCGAAGTACCGATAGGTACGGTTGGCCATCCCGTAATCTTCAAAGTTCGGTAACTGATCGACACCGGTATAGAACGTGACCGGTAGCCGCCCCGCCGGGTTATTTTTGCCGCTCAGCGTTTCGGCCACCGCCGTTCCGCCCTCTTCGCCGGGATACCAGGATTCCAGAATGGCGTTGGCATGCTTGTTCATCCAGTTGACCGACAAGGCGCTGCCATTCAACAGAACCACAACCATTGGCTTGCCCGCCTCGGCAACTGCTTCGATGAGTGCCTCCTCCGGTTCGGGTAGGTCCATGCTGGTGCGGTCTCCACCTGAAAATCCGGGGACCGTGACCGGCATTTCTTCACCTTCAAGCCTGCTGGTAATGCCGACAACAGCAATCACCACATCGGCATTTTTCGCGGCGCCGATCGCCTCCGCAGAAACGACGTCATCCACTTTGGCCCAAATGAGCTGCACGCGCGGCGCGTTGGGCATGCTGCTGTAACGCAGGGCCAGTTGAGCCTTTTGCCCCCCTACCAGATGGACGCGGCCGGTCGCAGCTTCAAGATCATCGTAGGCCACCAGCCTTGCCACTTGCTGTCCGTCGATCGTCAGGGTTGCAAATCCAATTCCGCGTACACCGACAAGGTAGTCGCCGGTTTCTGCAGACGTGATCGAGCCCGCCCATTGTGCCGCGATTGTCTTCTTCCCGACGAGCAGCGACGGCAGACTACTCCGGGATAGATTGATATTTGTTTCCATTCTGGTGGCGATCACGGAGCCCGGTAAGGCATCGAAGGCGCCCTGTGGCTCGCTGTACTCGGCCTTCAGACCAGGCTTGCCGTCGGCAGAGAGCGCAGAATCAGGAATCGGATTACCGTCGTTACGCAGGAACTGAATGCCTGAAATGTAGCTAATGGTCGCGTTCGGGAACTGCGATTTGATGCCATCGATCATGGAAACGCTGTGCGTTGGTTTCCCCGCGTAGTTGCCGAGCAACACCTTCGTTTGATTGGCAAGTGGACCGACTACGGCAATCTTACGAATGTCAGGCTTGATCGGAAGTGTTCCATCGTTCTTGAGCAGGACCATGGATTCGTTGGCGAGCTTGAGCGCATGCGCACGATGTTCTGCGCTATCAAGCTCCTTTTCATCAATCCTCTCATAGGGAACCACTTCCGGTGGATCAAACATCCCGAGCCTGATGCGTGCGCTAAACAGGCGAATCAGCGCCGTGTCCAAAATGCCTTGCGGCAGGTACCCTTGCTGCACGGCGTCGATATA
>Ga0209169_10002423_pt1 | contig 11217 bp, 9 predicted proteins | sample HubBroMetageWRM4_FD_188346 | JGI IMG/M metagenome (GOLD analysis project Ga0209169, IMG submission 188346) | Warmed soil microbial communities from the Hubbard Brook experimental Forest, New Hampshire - Hubbard Brook CCASE Soil Metagenome WRM 4... | ecosystem: Environmental > Terrestrial > Soil...
CTCCGGCGGCTGCCCCTCCCACACCGCCTGCGCCAGCTCACCCGCGCCCACCACCTCATTGGCACGCAGCAGCAACGCAGCCAGCAGCACCCGCTGCTTGCCAGCGGACACCATCACCCGCGACCCGCCGGCCCTCACTACCAGCGGCCCGAGCAGGCCGAACTCCACCGAGCCTCCCCGCCGCAGCGAAATGCCTCAGATAATGGCATCCCACTCGCCACGCTAATCGTAACGGGATATGCAGGAAACAATTTGTGAATACGGTGCGGAGCGGTCGAGACCGCTCATTCCCCCGCGGGCAGCAGCGGTGGCGGGGAGCCCACGGTCACCGGCAGCGGCTCACCGACCCAGCGCTCGATCTGGACCAGAGCGTGCTGGCCGGCGCACCCCTGCGACAGCCGCGAGCTCGGGACGTCCGCGGTCAGTGCGTTGGGGTTGCCATGCGCGCATAGCGGCGGCGGCCCAATCCCCGGGACCGGATCGAACCAGGCGCCGGTCGGCAGCCGGACCACGCCCGGGCGGATCGCCGTGGTCAGCACCGCGCCGGCCAGGCAGGCTCCCCGGTCGTTGTAGACCTTGACGACGTCGCCGGCCGCGATGCCGCGGTCGGCCGCGTCTTGCGGATGCATCTGGATCGCCTCCCGGCCGGCGACCTTGCCCCGCTGGCTGGTCGCGCCGACGTCGAACTGGCTGTGCAGCCGGGTCGAGGGCTGATTGGCGATCAGGTGCAGCGGGAACCGGCGGGCCAGCGGGGCGCCGAGCCACTCCTGGGGTTCCAGCCACACCGGGTGCCCCGGGCAGTCGGGATAGCCGAAGCCGGCGATGGTCTCGGACGTGATCTCGATCCGCCCAGTCGGCGTGTACAGCGGCGACCGCACCGGGTCGGCCCTGAAGTCCTCGAACAGGGTGAAGTGCTCGGGTCCGCCGGGCAGCCGGTACTCCCCGGCATCCCAGAACTCGGCGAATTCTGGCACGTCATGCCCCTTGCCCAGCATGCCGTCACGCCACTCGCCGTACAGATGCTCGAGCCACTGCCGGGCGTCGCGGCCCTCGGTGAAGGCCTGCCCGAACCCGAGCCGGGCGGCCAGCCCGGCGAGGATCTCGTGGTCGTCGCGGGCCTCCCCCACCGGGTCGGCGGCCCGGTGCATGGCGATCAGGTGGGTGTCGCGGCGCCCGCTGCCGATGTCTTCCCGTTCCAGGCTGGTGGTGGTCGGCAGCACGATGTCGGCGTGCCTGGCGGTGGCGGTCCAGTGCGGCTCGTGCACGACGATCGTGTCGGGCCTGCCGAACGCGGTGCGCAGCCTGCCCAGGTCCTGGTGGTGGTGGAACGGGTTGCCGCCGGCCCAGTAGACCAGCCTGATGTCCGGGTAGGTGAGCCGCTGGCCGTCGTAGTCATACCGGCCGCCGGGGTCGAGCAGCATGTCCGCGATCCGGGCGACCGGGATGAACGTGCGGACCGGGTTGCGGCCCTGGTGCAGGGTCGGCAGCTTAACCAGCGGGCCATGGCTGCCGATGTCGCCCATGGAGCCGTAGCCGTGGCCGAACCCGCCGCCGGGCAGGCCGATCTGGCCGAGCATCGCGGCCAGCGCCAGCGCGGCCCAGACCGGCTGCTCGCCGTACCGGGTGCGCTGCAGCGACCAGGTGACCGTGACCAGGGTGCGCGCCGCCGCCATCCGCCGCGCCAGGTCCCTTATCGCCTCGGGCTCGACTCCGCACACCGACCCGGCCCATCCGGCGTCCTTTTCCGCACCGTCGTCATCGCCGAACAGGTACCGCTCGAACGTGTCGTAGCCGGCCGTGCAGGTGTCGAGGAACTCCTTGTCGTGCAGGCCCTCGGCGGCCAGCGTGTGCGCGAGCCCGAGCATCAGCGCGACGTCGGTGGCCGGGACCACCGGGTGCCACTCGGCGTCCAGGTAGCCCGGCAGGTCGGAGCGCAGCGGGCTGATCAGCACGATCTTGGTTCCCCTGGCCGCGAGCTGGGCGAGGTAGCCGGGGGTGCCGTGCGTGGTCATCCCGCCCGGGGTGACGTACACGTTCTTTTCGGGGATGCCGCCGAACGCGACGATCAGCTCGGTGTTCGCGACGATCGTCGGCCAGGACGAGGCGCCGCGCAGCACCAGCCCCGCGCTGCCGACCAGGTGCGGCAGCAGCACCTCCGAGGTACCCAGGCTGTAGGTGTTGCGCGAGGCGACGTAGCCGCCGCCGAGCGCGAGGAACCGGTGCAGCTGGCTCTGCGCGTGGTGGAACCGCCCGGCGCTGGCCCATCCGTACGAGCCCCCGAAGATCGCTTCGTTGCCGTGTGCCCCGCGGACCCTGGTCAGCTCGGCCGCGACCAGGTCCAGCGCCTTATCCCAGCTGACTTCGCAGAACGGGTCGTGCCCGCGCCGGTCGCTGGGACCGGGACCGTGCTCGAGCCAGCCGCGGCGCACCGCTGGGCGCCGCACCCGGGTGGCATGTCGCAGCGCACCGGCGATGTTGCCGAGCAGCGGGGACGGCGCAGGGTCGTCGGGGTGCGGCGCGACGACGATCTCCCCGTCGGGCTCGGCCTGCACCCGGTACGCGCCCCAGTGCGAGGTCGTGGGTGTCGACTCGCTCACGTGACCAAGCCTATTCGCGCAGGTCCTACTTTTCTGCGGACGGCCGGTGCCACTGGCGGAAGTAGCCGGACTTGATCGCCGAGACCACTATGACAGCCGCAAGTGCGGCCGTCGCACCCAAGCGCACCGGGGGCGTCCCGGTGACCTGCAGGTAGATGTCGAGCCCGAACAGCGCCGGGACCCCGATAACCAGCGCGCCGAGAGTGAGAATGAAGCGCGCCGATTTGAGCGCCGCGGTGACCGGATTGCCTACTCCGCCCCGATGTGCCCCGCTCACGCCTTGATGGTAACGCCCCGCGGCCTACGAAGCCTAGCCCGCGCGATCGGCCGGATCGGGCGGGAACTCGGCGCGGACGCCGAGCAGCCGGACCGGCCGCAGGTCGGTGAACTTGTCCAGTGCCGCGAGCGCGGCCTGGCCGATCACGGCGCCGTCGCTGGTCGGCTCCGCCAGCGTCTGGCCGTGCGTGCTGGTGAAGAACGGCGCGTGCCTAACCTTGACCACGATGCGCACGGCCGGCCGCTGTTCCGCCTCGACGTCACGGGTCACCTGCGCGGCCAGCCGCAGCACCTCCTCGCGTACCTGCGCCCAGTCCTCGATGTTCCGCTGGAAGGTGGTCTCGCGGCTGCGTGAGCGCGGCACATAGGGCTCTGCCGAGACCTCCGCCGAGCCCAGGCCACGCGCGGTCTGCACCAGCCAGGGCCCGATCGTCGGCCCAAGCCTGGCCGCCACCGCGGCGATGTCCGCGTCGGCCAGTTCGGCCACGGTCCCGATGCCCAGCTCGGCCAGCTTGCGTTCGGTCTTCGCGCCGATGCCCAGCAGTTTGCCGGTCGGCAGATCGCCCATCACGGCGAACCAGTTCTGGTGCGTCAGCCGGAAAACCCCGGCCGGTTTGGCAAAGTTCGACGCGAGCTTGGCCTGGATCCGGTTCTCCCCGATGCCCACCGAGGACTCGAGCCGGGTGGCAGCCTTGATCTGCTGCTGGATCTCCCCGGCCACGGCCTCCGGGTCGTCGGTCTCGGCGGCCACGAACGCCTCGTCCCAGCCAAGCTCCTCGGTGATGTAGCCGAGCTCCCGCAGGGCGGTCATGACCCTGGCCGAGGCCGCCTCGTAGGCGGGCCGGTCGGTGGGCAGGAACACCGCGTCCGGGCACCGCCGCGCCGCCGTCCGCATCGGCAGCCCCGAGTGCACGCCGTACTCGCGGGCCTCGTAGGACGCGGTTGCCACCACCCCGCGCTTGGCCGGGTCGCCGTCGCCGCCGACCACCACCGGGCGGCCGCGCAGCTCCGGGTGGCGCAGTACCTCGACAGCGGCGATGAACTGGTCGAGGTCGACGTGCAGGACCCAGCGGGTCATGGCGGTCCGGCGGCCGAGGCGTACTGGCCGATCTCAGCCAGGTACCCGTCCCGGATCGCGGCGGGCAGCCAGGCGATCTCGAACGCGTTGCGCTCCAGCTGCAGCAGGTCCTCGGCCTGCAGGCCAGCCCCCTGCTGCGCGGTGATCAGGTTGTCGGTCACGTATCCACCGAAATACGCGGGATCATCGGAGTTGACCGTGACCCGGATGCCGAGTTCGACCAGGCGCCTGATCTGTCCTGTTTTCTCATCGCCCGTGCACCAGCGGTTGGAAATCGGGCACATGGTCAGGCCCAGCCCGCGCCGCTTGAGCTCGGCGGTCAGTCTCTCGCTCTCCAGGACGTTCACGCCGTGGTCGATTCGGTCCACCCCGATGACCTCTAGGCACTGGCGGATGTGCTCGATGGAGTTCGGCTGGTCTGTGTCGCAGTGCATCGTGATCTGATACCCCTCAGCACGTGCCCGCTGGAAGACCTTGGCGAACTTTTCCGGCGGGTTGCCCTTCTCGTCGGAGTCCAGGCCGATGCCGACGATCCACTCCCGGTAGGGAAGCGACTGCAGCAGCGTGGCCATCCCGTACTCGGCCGAGTGATCGCGCAGCAGGCACATGATCAACTGCACGCGCAGCCCGAACCGGCGCCAGGCTTCTTCGAGAGCCTGGCGGAGCCCGCCGATCACGGTGCCGAACTCCACGCCCCGGCTGGTGTGCGCCTGCGGGTCGAAGAAGATCTCGGCATAGCGCACCCCCTCGCCGTGCGCCCGCTCCAGGTAGGCCCAGGCGAGGTCGCGGAAGTCGGCCGCGGTCTGCAGCACCTCCATTCCCTCGTAGTACGCGGCCAGAAACGAGGTCAGGTCGTCGAAGCTGTAGGACGCCCGCAGCTGCGCCGCGCTCGCGGCGCGCAGCGGGATCCCGTTCCGCTCGGCCAGGGCGAATCTGAGCTCGGGCTCGAGCGTCCCCTCGATGTGCAGATGCAGCTCGGCCTTTGGCATGCCGCGAATGAACTCGATGATCTCAGGCATGACACCATGCCTAGCCGACCGCGTGCGCCGTCGTCCAGCGTTGATCATCGGCGTCTCTTCACGCGCTCCAGTCATCATGGCAGCCGATATGTCCGGAATGCCTGCACCAAAACCGTGAGGAGTGGAGATGATCATGGCAGCCGCGCGCCGAATCGGGCTATCGGCACGACGCAACCGTGGAGTTATGGTGATCTTATGGACGGCGCGCTCGTCGGTAGCGGGTATGCGGACCATCTCACCGATGCGGACCTGGGGCTGCTCGCCAAGGCCGCGGACCAGCCCACGGCCCAGGCTGCGCCGTGGCTGCGGGCCCACCCCGAGCAACTCCTGGGGCTGGTCGGCGACCCGCGGGTGTTCCAGGCCGTGTTTGGCGCATCGGCTGGCGCCGCCCAGCCCGCCAGGCCGACCGGAGCGTCCGCCATGGCGGTCCTGGCGTCCCCGTTCCTGATCTTCGCCGTAGCGGTGCACCGGGCGGAGAGCGAGCTTGCCACCATGGATCACGTCCCCGAGCGCTCCGCGCAGCGCCTGCGGGTGCCGCTGTTCGACGCGCCGCAGCTACGTGACTTCCTCGGCTCGGCGGCGCGCCGGCTCTTCCTGGCCGAGCTCCTCGCGTCGTTCACCAGGAACGCGGCGGCGTACCGCCCGGCCCCCAAGGGCCAGCCCGGAACACGGCAGGCCAGGCAGGCCCGGGCGCGGCGGATCAGCGAGCTCGACCTGGTACGGATGGCCGGGCTGCTCGATACGGTGCCCGAGGCTGAGCGGGCCGGGGTGTACCGCAGGCTCGGCGACGTGGCACTGTTCCTGACCGGCGTTTTCCCGGACTACGCCGCGGCGCACGCGCTCGGGCCGGTCAGCGCGGCCCAGCTGCTGCGGGCGGCGCAGGTGCCGGCGCAGCGCCGCGATCAGCTGGCCGACGCGCCGGCCATCGACCTGTTCGAGCACCTCGGCGCGCAGTGGTACCGGGCCGCCTGGGGCATGGCGCCTACCCGCACCGGCAGGCTCGCGGTCGTGGCCGATGTGGCCGAGCGGTTCCGCCAGGCTCGCCGGGTGCTGAACCACATCGCGGACCGGTGCCTGTTCCCGCAGGGGAACCCCTGGTTCACCCCGCCCGCCCGGTGACGCGAGTGTTCATCATGCAAAGAGCGGAGCGGCTGACAGCGCCGGGCTACGACCCGCAAGACTAGTAACCGGCCCGCAGCTGGGCCGTGACGCTAGGGAAATGGGGTCAGAGGATGGCAAACGGTTCCCGGCTCGAGTCGGCGGTCATGTTCGTGCAGGACCTGGACAGGTCGGTGAACTTCTACCGCCAGGTTCTCGATCTCGAGGTGTCCGACCGCAGCCCGACCGCTTGCCTGCTGACCAGCGGCAGCGGGTCGCAGCTGATCCTGCGCTCCATGGGCAGCGGCGCCGTGCACTCGCTCGGCGGCGTTGGCGTCCAGTACGTGATCTGGACCGCTGCGGACACCGAAGACCTCGACCGGTGCGAGCGCACGCTGAAAGAGCTGTCGGCGCACCGGGAGACCCGGACCGGCGGGCCGGTCAAGGCCGTTGAGGGGCGCGATCCCGACGACATCGTCGTGATGATCATCTATCCCGGCCCTGACGAGGCCCCGCTGCATGAACTTCCGGTACGCATCTATGGGTGGTAGACCCGGGCCCCGTACGCTGGACGCGTGCTCGGACTCCCGGATGGCATTCACGGCTGCCTGTTTGACCTCGACGGCGTGCTGACCCAGACCGCGAAGGTCCACGACGCCGCGTGGAAAGAGATGTTCGACGACTACCTGCGCGAGCGGTCCCGGAAGACCGGTGAGCCGTTCGTCCCGTTCGATCCCGTCGCCGACTACGACGAGTACGTCGACGGCAAGCCCCGCGCCGACGGCACCCGGTCGTTCCTGGAGTCCCGGGGCATCCACCTGCCCGAGGGCAGCGACGACGACCCGCCCACCGCGGAAACGGTGCACGGCCTCGGCAACCGCAAGAACGAGATCGTGCTGCGCAAGATCCGCAAGGACGGCGTGGAGGCGTACCCGGGCTCGGTGGCGTATCTGCGGGCAGTCAAGGACGCCGGGCTGCCCCGCGCGGTCGTGTCGTCGAGCGCCAACTGCAAGGACGTGCTGGTCGCCGCCGGCATCGAGGACATGTTCGACGCGCGCATCGATGGCGTCGTCGCCGAGCAGCAGCACCTGCGCGGCAAGCCGGCCCCGGACACGTACCTGGCCGGGGCGAAGGCCCTCGGGCTCGAGCCGGCCGCCGCGAGCGTGTTCGAGGACGCGCTGGCCGGCGTGGCCGCCGGGCGGGCCGGCAAGTTCGGGTTCGTGGTCGGTGTCGATCGCGTCGGCCAGGCCGAGCAACTGAAGAAGGACGGCGCCGACGTCGTCGTCAAGGACCTGTCCGAACTGCTGGGGCACGGGTGATCCTGCAGGAGGCGTTCACGGTCGAGCCGTGGGCGCTGCGGGAGACCAAGCTCGACATGGACCTGCTCGCGCAGACGGAATCGGTGTTCGCGCTGGCCAACGGCCACGTGGGATGGCGGGGCAACCTGGACGAGGGAGAGCCGCGCGGCCTGCCCGGCAGCTACCTCAACGGGGTGTATGAGGTAAAGCCGCTGCCCTACGCCGAGGCCGCCTACGGCCTGCCCGAGACCGGGCAAGAGATCATCAACGTGACCAACGGCAAGCTCATCCGGTTGTTCGTCGACGACGAGTCTTTCGACGTCCGCTACGGCGAGCTGCAGTCGCACGAGCGCGTGCTCGACTTCCGCACCGGGGTGCTGACCCGCACCGCCGAGTGGCAGTCGCCGGCCAGGAAACGGGTCCGGGTCACGTCGCGGCGGATGGTGTCGTTCACCCAGCGCGCGATCGCGGCCATCTGCTACGAGGTTGAGCCGCTGGGCGAGTCGGCCCGGATCGCCGTGCTGTCCGAATTGCTGGCGAACGAGCAGCTGCCCTCGCCCAGCAACGATCCGCGGGTGTCCGCTGCACTGGCCAACCCGCTGCAGCACGAATGGCAGAACGCCCGCGACGCGGCGGCGGTCATGGTGCACGTCACCAAGCAGTCCAAGCTGCGCATCGGCGCCGCCATGGACCACACGATCGACTGCCCGACCGACGTCAGGATCGACGCCAGGGGCGTCGAGGACACCAGCCTCATGACCGCCGCCACGGTGCTGCAGCCCGGGCAGAAGCTGCGCGTGATCAAGTTCGTTTCCTACGGCTGGTCCGCCAGCCGGTCACTGAACGGGGTCAGGGACCAGGTGTGGGCGGCGCTGACCGCGGCCCGGCAGACCGGCTGGGATGGGCTGCTCGCCGAGCAGCGCCAGTACCTGGACGACTTCTGGGACCGTGCCGACGTGGAGGTGGACGGGGACGCGGAGGTGCAGCAGGCGGTGCGCTTCGCGCTGTTCCAGGTGCTGCAAGCCGGGGCGAGGGCGGAGAACCGGGCCATCCCGGCCAAGGGGCTGACCGGGACTGGCTACGACGGGCACGCGTTCTGGGACACCGAGATGTACGTGCTGCCGATGCTCACGCTGACCACCCCAGACGCCGCCGCCAACGCGCTGCGCTGGCGGCACAGCACGATACCTGCGGCCGTCGAGCGGGCCACCCAGCTCGGGCTGAAGGGCGGGGCGTTCCCGTGGCGGACGATCACCGGCGCGGAGTGCTCGGGCTACTGGCCGGCCGGCACCGCCGCCTTCCATGTAAACGCCGACGTCGCCGCCGCCGTGGTCCGGTACGAGGATGCCGCCGACGACGAGGAGTTCAGCAAGGGCCCGGGGCTGGAACTGCTCACGCAGACCGCGCGGCTGTGGCGCTCGCTTGGCCATCACGACGCCCAGGGGCGGTTCCACATTGACGGGGTAACCGGCCCCGACGAGTACAGCGCGATCGCGGACAACAACATCTACACGAACCTGATGGCCGGGTACAACCTGCGTCGCGCGGCCGATGCGGCCAAGCGCTACCCGGACCGGGCCAGGGAGCTGGGCGTCGACGCGGAGGAATCCGCGAGCTGGCGGGATGCCGCCGAGCAGATGTTCATCCCGTTCGACGAGACCCTCGGCGTGCATCCACAGGCCGAGGACTTCACCAAGCACCAGATCTGGGACTTCGCCCACACCGGACCCGACCAGTACCCGCTGTTCCTGCACTTCCCCTACTTCGACCTGTACCGCAAGCAGGTCGTGAAGCAGGCCGACCTGGTACTCGCCATGCACATGCGCGGCGAGGCGTTCACGCCCGAGCAGAAGCTGAAGAACTTCGACTACTACGAGGCGCTCACGGTGCGGGACTCCTCGCTGTCCGCGTGCACCCAGGCGGTCATCGCCGCCGAGGTCGGCCATCTCGACCTGGCCTACGACTACCTCGGCGAGGCCGCGCTCATGGACCTGCGCGACCTGGAGCACAACACCCGCGACGGCGTGCACATCGCCTCGCTGGCCGGCACCTGGATCGTGCTGGTCAGCGGTTTCGGGGGGCTGCGCCACGAGGACGGCACGGTCAGCTTCGCGCCGCGGCTGCCTGACAGTCTCGCCAGGATCGCGTTCTGCCTTGTGATCAGGGGGCGGCGGCTGCGGGTCGAGATCACCCACTCGACCGCCACGTATTCCCTTACCGACGGCGAGCCGTTCGAGATCTTGCATTATGGCGAAAAGCTATCTCTATCAGCCGAAAAGCCGCAGACTCGCCCGGTGCAGCAGACGCCGGCGCGGCCCCGGCCCAGTCAGCCGTACGGGCGTGAGCCCGCGCGCCGCCTGCCGAGCGATCAAGGGAGCTGACCAGGCATTTCGCCCAGGCGGGTCTCCAGGGGGCCGCCGCCGGGATACGCTCGGCGGAGCGCTGTCAGCGGTTTTCGTGGCCGAAAAGTGTCTGTCCTGAGTCAGCCGCCAGCGCTGACGACAGTGCACAATCAAAATGAGAGATCAGCGGAGGCAAGGGCTTAGCCCGTAGCAGCGGGGGCAAAGCACAGACAGCACAGGAGCCGCAGGCGAGAGGCACCGCGGGCGGCGCGAGCAGCGGAGCGACATGGACCTTGTTGCAGTATCCCTCACCCTGGTGGCAGCGATGCTGCTTGGGGTCGGCTGGGTCCTGCAGCAGTACGCCGCCGCGCAAGCGCCGAGCTGCTACTTCCTGCGGCTGCGGCTGATCGTTGACCTGCTGCACCGGCGCCGGTGGCTGCTGGGCCTGGCCGTGATGATCTCCGGACAGGTGCTGTCGGCGTGGTCGGTCGGTCACCTGGACCTGACACTCTACGAGCCGCTGCTCGCCAGCAGCCTGATCTTCGCCCTCGCCCTCGCCGTTCCCTTGTCCCACCAGCGCCTGAAGGCAGCCGAGATGATCGGTGCCGTCATCCTGGCCGGAGGCGTGGCGGCGCTGTCGCTGTCGCGCTCCACTGGCACGCCGTCGGCGTCGTTCGGCTCATTCTCCGACTGGCCGGCGGCTGCCGGGATCGCCGTGGTGGCCTACTGCTTTATTCACGCCGGGCACCTGCGCTCCGGCCAGGCCCGTGCGACCCTGACCGGCATCGGCACCGGCCTGGTCATGGGCATATCCGACGCGCTGACCCGCCGCTCCGTGCAGATCCTTGACGCGCACTCGTTCGCCGGGCTGCTGACCTCCTGGCCGCCGTACTGCCTGCTCGCCGCGGCTCTGATCGGCATGTGGCTGATGCAGAACTCGTTCAACGCCGCGCCGTTGCACGCGTCGCTTCCCGGGATCACGGCGGCCGAGCCGGTCTCGGGAATCCTGCTCGGCGTCGTGGTCTTCGGCGACCGCATCAACATATCTCCGGGATTGCTCGCCCTCCAGGCCGCCGGGATCACGGCCCTTGTGCTCGGCGTAATCCTGGTCGCTCGTTCACCGAGACTTGGCCAGCTGCGTCCGTCCGCGGTGATTCCAGATGCGGTCGTACCAGGCCGCGGCGGCGGAAAGGGCGCGCACGGCGAGAGCCCGCCGTCAGCGGGCGCGGCTGAGACCGAACCGGACGAGCAGCGGCCGCAGCCGCAGCTGCAGCAGGCACACGCGGCGGAGCCGGGAGCCAAGGCCTCGCGCCGGCCCGCCGCCGGGGGCGCACGGCCGGTAGGGACGCTCTGACCCAGACGGCGAGGGCCGGTGCCAGACGACGAGGGCCGGCACCGCACCATGCGGCACCGGCCTGGTGAGCTCGCCCCCGGGCTACTTCTTGAACGCGTCCTTGACCTTCTCGCCCGCCTGCTTGAGGTTGCCCGCGGTCTCGTCGGTGTGGCCCT
>Ga0209169_10002424_pt1 | contig 11217 bp, 7 predicted proteins | sample HubBroMetageWRM4_FD_188346 | JGI IMG/M metagenome (GOLD analysis project Ga0209169, IMG submission 188346) | Warmed soil microbial communities from the Hubbard Brook experimental Forest, New Hampshire - Hubbard Brook CCASE Soil Metagenome WRM 4... | ecosystem: Environmental > Terrestrial > Soil...
GCCCCCGATGGCGACGCCACTCCCGGCCGCGGCAGCGGCAAACTGTGCAATGAGGGTCGCAGGCGGGCACACCATCAGCTCGACCTTGGACAGCGCCTTCGCGCCCGCGATGATCTTTTGCAGTTCCCCAACCGAACTTCTAAGCCCGTTCATTTTCCAATTGCCGGCAACGAGCGGACGGTGGGGCTTCATTTTGCTCAACTATCGGATAATGCCTGCGACAACGACGCGTTAGCAGAGCCCTTGCCGATAAAAAAGAGGCGATTTAGCAAGAACTTTCCGGCGGTTGCGGCTTTGCGCGCGGCTCCTTATTATGCGCTGCCGCTATGATGAACTCGTCTCCCGCGAAAAGAGGATAAAACCGCTCTGCGGTAACGAGTAACGAGACATCTTTTGGCGCTAATCCACTCACACGAGAACGGTTGAAAATGCTCCGAGGTATCCGCAAAGCCTCCGCCAATTGGCTCGGCCGCACCGTCATGGGTGCGGTCATGGGTCTTTTGGTGTTGAGCTTTGCGATTTGGGGCATCAACGACATTTTCCGTGGTTTCGGCCGTTCGACGGTCGCCAAGATCGGCAGCACCGAGATTCCGATCGAAGAGTTCCGCCGCGTCTATAACGAGCGCCTGCAGCAACTCAGCCGCCAAGTCGGGCAGCCGGTCACGCCGGAGCAAGCGAGTGCCGCGGGGCTGGACCGGCAAGTGCTCAGCGAAATGGTCGCGGAAGCGGGGCTCGATCAGCGCATCCGGCAGTTGCGTCTGGCCATTCCGGATTCAGAGATCGTGGAGCGGATTACCGCCGATCCGACTTTCAAGTCGCCGACCGGCAGCTTCGATCGGCTGCGCTTTCAACAACTCATCCGCAGCGCAGGGTACACCGAACAGCGTTTCATTGCCGAGCAGCGCAAGGTCGCCCTACGCCGCGAAATCGTCGATTCGTTGACCGCTGCGTTACCGGTGCCGAAGGCGTGGCTGAGTGCAATCAATCAATTCCAGAACGAGGAACGCAGCATCGCCTATCTGCAGCTCGGCCCGGCACAAGCCGGTGATATCCCGCAACCGACGGCGGACGAGCTCAACAAGTATTTCGAAGCGCGCAAAATCCTCTTCCGCGCGCCCGAATATCGCAAGGTATCGACGGTCCAGGTGACGCCTGCTGACCTAGGCAAATGGATGGACATTTCCGAGGCCGACATCAAAGCCGCGTACGAAGAACACCACAATCGCTATGTCACGCCCGAGCGACGGCACGTCGAGCAAATGGTGTTTCCGAAAATCGAGGACGCCGACACGGCGGCAGCACGCCTCAAGGACGGATTGACTTTCGCCGCCCTTGCCGGCGAACGCGGCCTCAAGGACCAGGACATCGATCTCGGCACCGTGCCGAAATCCGAAATCGTGGATCCGGCGGTGGCGGATGCGGCGTTTTCGCTCAAGGAAGGCGAGGTCAGCGCGCCGATCAAGGGACGCTTCGGCACGGTAATTGTCACGGTGATCAAGATCGAGCCCGAGCAAACGAAGCCGCTCGCCGATGTAACGGCGCAGATTCGCAACGATATCGCGGCGGAGCGCGCCAAAAGCCAAGTGCGCGCTCTGCACGATCAGATCGAAGACGCGCGCGCCGGCGGCAGCACGCTGGAAGAAGCGGCGAAGAAAGCAAACCTTCAACTCGTAAACTATGAGATCGACCGGTCCGGACGCGATCCAAGCGGCAAGCCCGTGAGCAACCTCCCCCACGCAGCCGACGTAATCGCCGCGGCCTTTACATCCGACGTCGGCGTCGAAAACGATCCGGTCACCGCCGATGGCGGATACGTTTGGTACGATGTCACCACAATTACGCCGGCGCATGATCGCACGCTTGACGAGGTCAAAAGCGAAGTCGAGGCGCGCTGGCGCGAGGATGAAATCGCCACGCGGCTGAAGGCGAAAGCCGCCGACTTCCTCGACAAGCTCAAGAACGGCGCTTCGCTCGACGACGTTGCCAAGGCCGAGAATCTTAAAGTCGAGAGCGCAGACAACCTCCAGCGCAACAAGCCGGCGCCCGGACTCTCCGCCAAGATCGTCGGATCGGTATTCCGCACAGCCAAGGATGCTTTCGGCAGCGCCGCCGGTGATCAGCCTACCGATTGGGTGGTCTTTCGCGTCACCGCGGTGTCGGCACCGAAAGTCGACGCCAACTTGCCGGAAGAAAAACGCATTGAAGAAACGCTGCAGAGTCAGGAGAACAACGACATCCTCGGACAATACGTCTCCTGGCTGCAGGAAGAGCTGGGCCTGAGCGTCAACCAGGCTGCACTGGCGCAGGCGCTCGGCAATGCTGCGCCGGACACCAATTAGTGCGAATTGAGCCTCCGCCCGACGCGTTCACGGCTCGCTACAGCGCCGGCGAACCGCAAGTCGTGTGGACGACACTGGTGGCCGATCTGGAAACGCCGGTTTCCGCGTTTCTCAAAATCGCTGCGGCAAAAACGAAGAATTCCTCGCCGTTTGGCTTTTTGCTCGAATCGGTCGCTGGCGGCGAAGTGCGCGGGCGCTACTCAATTATCGGTCTCGATCCCGATGTAATTTTCCGGGCCAGCGGCCGCACCGCCGATATCAATCGGAAGCCGCAGGATCCCCAAGCCTTCGTGCGTGCGAACGCCGAGCCTTTGCAGGCGCTGCGCGAACTCATCGTCGAAAGCCGCATTGTCCTGCCTGATGCGTTGCCGCCGATGGCTGCCGGAATTTTCGGATATCTCGGCTACGATGTGGTGCGGCTCCTCGAAGATTCACTTTCGGCTCCAGGACCCGATCCGATCAGCATTCCCGATGCTCTCCTGGTGCGGCCACGGCTGGTGGTGGTCTTCGATGCCGTCGAGAATGCCATCACCTTGGTTACGCCGGTACGCCCACTTGCGGGCGTGACCGCGAAAGCTGCGCTGGCGCGCGCGGCGGAGCGGTTATCGACGATCGTCGATGCGCTCGATCGGCCACTCGACAAATCGGCGCATGGTAGTGACGGCGGTCCACTCGGAGAGACGCCGCGCTCGAATACGACGCCGGAGGAATTCAAGCGGATGGTGTTGCAGGCAAAGGACTACATCCTCGCCGGCGACATCTTCCAGGTGGTCTTGTCGCAGCGCTTTGAAATGCCGTTTTCGCTGCCGCCCTTCGCGCTCTATCGCGCGCTGCGGCGGGTCAATCCGTCGCCTTATCTGTTTTTTCTCGACTTCGGCGATTTTGCAGTCGCCGGCTCAAGCCCGGAAATCCTGGTCAAGACCGCCGACGGGGCGGTAACCGTGCGGCCAATTGCCGGCACGCGACCGCGCGGCGCGACGCCCCACGAGGACAAGCAGCTCGAGGCCGAGCTTCTCTCCGACGCCAAGGAACGGGCGGAGCATTTGATGCTGCTCGACCTCGGCCGCAACGACGTCGGCCGCGTCGCGGAGATCGGCACCGTCAAGGTCACCGACCAGTTCTTCGTCGAGCGCTACAGCCACGTGATGCACATTGTCTCCAATGTTCAAGGCCGGCTGCGCCAAGATCGCGAGCCACTTGACGCGCTCGCCGCGGGCTTTCCCGCCGGCACCGTCTCCGGCGCACCGAAGGTGCGGGCGATGCAAATCATCGATGAGCTGGAAAAGGAAAAGCGTTCGCTCTATGCCGGCTGCGTCGGGTACTTTTCGGCCGATTCTGAAATGGACACCTGCATCGTCTTGCGAACCGCATTGATCAAAGATGGCGTGATGTATGTCCAAGCCGGCGCCGGCATCGTCGCCGATTCCGATCCTGAACTCGAACAGCAAGAATGCGTCAACAAGGCGAAGGCGCTGTTCCGCGCTGCCGAAGAAGCCAAGCGGTTCGCCGGTGCCGGTGGCCGCGGACAGTAGCAGGCTTTGGTGATGAGCAATCCTGCCGCAGCTGAGATCGTATCATTCTGGCGTGAAGCCGGCCCGGTCCGGTGGTGGGAAAAGAACGACGAGTTCGATGGTCTGGTCCGCTCCACATTCCTGCCGCTGCATGAGGCGGCGGCGCGCGGCGAGCTTGCGGCTTGGGAAGATAGCCCCGAAGGCGCACTGGCATTGGTCATTTTGCTCGATCAATTTCCGCGCAACATGTTTCGCCGCAGTCCACATGCCTTCGCAACCGATCCGCTGGCGCACGCTGTGGCGGAGCGGGCGATCGCGCGCGACTTCGACGCGGCGATAGACCAGGAGATGCGCATGTTCTTCTACATGCCGTTCATGCACTCCGAACTTTTGCTTCATCAGGACCGCTGCGTCGAACTCATGGCGGCGATGGCCGACGGTGGCTGGGGAAAATTTGCAGCGGTTCATCGCGACATCATCGCCAAATTCGGGCGCTTCCCGCACCGAAACCGCGCGCTTGGCCGTGCCACCACGGCCGCGGAGCAGGATTTCTTAGACGCTGGCGGTTTTGCGGGCTAAGGAAAGTCGAACGGTACGCGGGGGGCCGTTTCCATGACTGCGCGCGAAGACCCTTCTCGCTCCACTGCCGAAATCCCCGTACTGATTATCGGCGGCGGGTTGGTTGGCCTGTCCACTGCGATGTTTCTGGCGCAGCACGGCATCGCCTCCGTGGTCGCCGAGCGGCTGCGGGGTGTGTCGGCGTTGCCGCGCGCCGCGCATTTTCACTTACGCACCTTGGAATTGTTTCGTTCTGCGGGCGTCGAAGACGCCGTGCGCCGTCAGTCGGAGCTGGAGTTCACACCGGAGGGCGCAATTGTCGCGCTGGAATCCCTCGCCGGCAAACAGATCGCCGCCTACATCCCCAGTCTCAACGAGGGCGTCGAAGCGTTAAGTCCGTCACGGCGGCTGTTCATCACTCAGCCGGGCCTTGAACCGATCCTGCGGGCGCGCGCCGAGCAAGCGGGCGCCAAAGTGATGGACGGGACCGAGCTCGTCGCGCTGGCGCAAGATCGCGACGGCGTGACCGCGACCGTGCGCGACGTCGACAGCGGCCTCGAACGGCGGCTGCGCGCCAAATATGTGGTCGGAGCGGACGGCCCGCACAGCAAAACCCGCGAACTCCTGACCATTCCATTCGACGGCCGCGGCGTGTTCTCCAACAGCATCACCATCTATTTCCACGCCGACGTCGCCAAATTGATGAGCGGTCGGAATTTCAGCGTCATGTACATCATCAATCCGGCCTTGAGCGGATTCGTGCGGCTCGACAAGGACAGCCAGGCCGGCTTTCTCGTGGTCAACACCGTCGGCGATACCAGCCTCCCGGAAACCGCCAATGCCGCCGCCGACACCGGCGAGAAGCGTCTGCTCGAATTGGTGCGCGCCGCAATCGGCGCGTCCGACATCGCGGTGAAGATCGACGGCATCGCCCGCTGGCGCGCGGTATCCGACGTGGCACGCCGCTATGCCGAAGGGCGCGTATTCATTGCCGGCGACGCCGCCCACGTGATGCCGCCGAACGGCGGCTTCGGCGGCAACACCGGGATCCACGACGCGCACAATCTCGCCTGGAAGCTCGCCTTCGTGCTCAACGGTCACGCCGGCGCCGATTTGCTCGCGAGTTACAATCTCGAGCGGCAGCCGATCGGCAAGTTCACGGTCGAGCAAGCCTACACGCGTTACGTTACGCGCACCGCGCCTTATCTCGGGGCGACGGATTATGAACCGCAAGCCAATGATTTCAATATTGAGCTCGGTTACCTTTACCACTCACCCGCGGTTATTTCCGAAGGTTCATCCGACGCCTTGCACGAACATCCGGATGCTTCGGCGGGTCGTCCTGGCTCGCGTGCCCCGCATCTGTGGATCGAGAAGGCCGGACATCCGCTGTCGACGCTCGATTTGTTCAACACGGACTTCGTGCTCTTAGCGGCGCCAGGCGGCGCGGCGTGGCTCGACGCGGCGCAGCACGTCGCGAGTCATTTTCGCGGCCTGCCCTTTGTCGCCTATCGGTTTGGCGACGATCTCGCCGATCCCAGCCGGCGGTTTGGCGCGCTTTATGGTCTGAATGACACCGGCGCGGCGTTGATTCGGCCTGACGGATTTGTCGGCTGGCGTGCGCCGACATTATCCCCCGATCCGGAATCGGCGCTGCGCGAAGCCCTTGCGTCGCTGTTGGCCAAAGTTTGAGGGCGGTCACTCCATTATGAAGTTTCTGCAACAAGCCGGCAAAATTCGTTTCACTGTTCAAGAATGCGGCGGCGAAAATTAATCATGCTGCAAATTCCGAATAAAAACTTGACAGCATCGGAGTCGCGGTCGTTACAGTGCCAATCCATTTTTTAGCAGCACAGGGGCTGATCATGAAAACACTCTTCGTCGCGCTTGTCCTCGCCGCCGCAACTTTGACCGGGTCGTCGTCATTCGCCGCCGACGAACGCAATGTGACCGTCATCAACGGCACCGGCTACGGCATAAAATTCTTGGGCTTCAACAATCCGGGCGATAGCGATTGGTCGGAGAACGAGCTCCCGCCCAATAGCGTTCTGCCCGATGGGAACAGCGTTTACGTGAAGTTCAACACCCAAGACAAAGGCTGCAAGTGGAATGTCCGCATCGACTGGGCCGAAGAGGGTTATCCCGGCGTGCTGTGGCGCGACATTGACCTTTGCAGCATCGATAGCATGACGCTGCGTTACGATCGCGCTACCGACAAAACTTCAGCCGAACTTAAATAAATCACGCAGCATCCGGTTGGCCAAATACGCGGCGGCGCCTCATCGGCGCCGCCGTTCTCGTACTCATCGTTGGATAACAAATCGATCACGTGTTCCGTCAACGCTCAGTTGTTGGGGTTGTTGGCGTAGCTGTTGGCGTTGATTTCAGTTTGCTCGGCAGCGAGGATGCCCGCTGTCACCGCAGCGTTGGCCTCGTCGTTTGCTTCTTGCGTGGCCTGCATTGAGTTGAGCATCATCTGCTGGTTCGCCGCGTCAGACGCCTGCTGGGCGCTATTGTCGATCGGCGGGCTAGTATCGTCACTCGTTGCCGACGACAGCACAGGCGCTCCGCCACGGGTGGTACCGGCGAACGCGAAGCCGAACGAGTGCTGATCAGGGGCGGCCGGGTAGGCGGTCACCCTCGAATAGTCGACATCCGGCCAAACAACCTTGTGAACGTCGGTTGTGCCTGCCATCGCAGCGTTTCCAGTCAGCGCGAGCGAGGCGACGATGAATGTACTGCACACCAGTTTTTTCATGACACTCTCCTTTTGCTCAAGATTTCAGAACCGCAAAAGAAGGCTAGGCGCGGCGAACTAAACGGCGGATGTCCGGCCGATTAAACTTGGTTCATTTTGTGGATAACGGCGAACGATGACAGCGCCGCCCGGCAGCTGCAGGCACTGGCCAATTCCAGACGGCGGCGCGCCGCGCTAACCGCGAAGTTTATTCTCCGCCGTTCTCGTCGCTTTCTTCGGATAACCGCTCGACCGAGGCGACGCGCTCGCCTTCGGCGGTGGAGAACACAATCACCCCTTGAGTGGAGCGGCCGGCAATGCGGATGCCCCCGACCGGACATCTGATAAGTTGGCCGCCGTCGGTGACCAGCATGATCTGGTCGCTCTCTTCGACCGGGAATGAAGCGACAATCGGACCGTTCTTCTCGGTGATCGCCATGGCGACGATACCTTTGCCGCCGCGCCCGGTGGTGCGGTACTCGTACGATGACGTGCGCTTGCCAAAGCCTTTTTCGGAAATTGTCAGCACCAATTGCTCGGCCGCAGATAGGTCGACGTAACGCGTTTGGCCGAGTTCGATCGCGCCGTTCGCCTCCTCGGCGTCGGCACCGTTCTCCTCGGCCTCGCCCTCGCCGTTGGTGCCACGGCGCACCGCATTGGCGCGCTTGAGATAGGCCGCCCGCTCGTCGGCGGTCACCTCGATGTGGCGCAAGATCGACAGCGAGATCAGCTTGTCGCCTTCCGCGAGATTGATCCCGCGTACGCCCATGGAGGTGCGGCCCTGGAAAACGCGTACGTCAGTGACGGCGAAGCGGATGCATTGCCCCGCCGCCGAAGTCAGCAATACGTCGTCACTCTCGGTGCAAATCTGCACATCGACGATCCGATCGCCCTCGTCGAGCTTCATGGCGATGATGCCGGAGCGCCGTACGTCGGAGAAATCGGATAGTTTGTTGCGGCGAACCGTGCCGCGGGTCGTGGCGAACATGACGTCGAGCTGCTGCCAGGTCGACTCATCCTCCGGCAGCGGCATGATGGTGGTGATGGTCTCGCCCTGCTCGAGCGGCAGGATGTTGATCAGCGCCTTGCCGCGCGCCTGCGGCGCTGCTTGCGGCAGCCGCCAGACCTTCTCCTTGTAAACCTGGCCGCGCGAGGAGAAGAACAAGACCGGAGTGTGCGTCGAGGCGACAAACAGGCGGGTGACGAAATCCTCCTCCCGCGTCTGCATCCCGGCGCGGCCTTTGCCGCCGCGCTTCTGCGCCCGGTAGGTCGAGAGCGGCACGCGCTTGACGTAGCCGGCATGCGAGACGGTGACCACCATGTCCTCACGCTGGATCAGGTCCTCATCTTCCATCTCGCCTTCTTGATCGATGATCAAAGTGCGGCGCGGCGTGGCAAACTCGCTTTTGATTGTAGCGAGCTCGTCCTTGATGATTGTCTGGATGCGCGCGCGGGAGCGCAGAATGTCGAGGTAGTTGGCGATCTCCTCGGCGAGCTTATCGAGTTCGGCCTTGATCTCGTCGCGGCCGAGTGCGGTGAGCCGCTGCAGCCGCAGGTCGAGGATCGCCTTGGCCTGCTCGCCGGAAAGCTTGGTGGTGCCGGCTTCGGAAACGCTGTGCCGCGGATCGTCGATCAGCGTGACCATGGCGGCGACGTCGCGCGCCGGCCAGTCGCGCGCCATCAATTGTTCGCGCGCCTCGTTAGCGTCCTTCGAGCCGCGGATCAGCCGAATCATTTCGTCAATATTCGCCACCGCGATAGCCAAACCGACCAGGACGTGGGCGCGGTCGCGGGCCTTGTTCAGAAGGTGCTTAGTCCGCCGATAGATCACCTCCTCGCGGAATGCGATGAAACTCGTCAGCAGATCCTTCAGGTTCATCACCAGCGGCCGGCCGCTGTCGAGCGCCACCATGTTGGCGCCGAACGAGGATTGCAGCGCCGTGAAGCGGTAGAGCTGGTTGAGCACGACGTCGGGCACGGCGTCGCGGCGCATTTCCACGACCACGCGATAGCCATCGCGGTCGGACTCATCTCGCAGCGCGGAAATGCCTTCTATTTTCTTCTCGCGCACCAGTTCGCCGATCCGCTCCACCATGTGCGCCTTGTTCACTTGGTACGGGATTTCGGAAATGACGATCGCCTCGCGCTCGCCGCGCAGCGTTTCGAATTCGACCTTGCCGCGCATCACAATGGCGCCGCGGCCGAGATGATAGGCGGCACGAATGCCCTGGCGCCCCAGAATGATGCCGCCAGTCGGAAAATCCGGGCCCGGTACGATGGCGATCAGGTCCTCGATCGACAGTCCGGGATTGTCGATCAGCGCCACGCAGGCGTCGATCACCTCGCCGAGATTGTGCGGCGGGATATTGGTCGCCATGCCGACGGCGATACCGCCGGCGCCGTTGACCAGGAGATTGGGAAAGCGCGCCGGCATCACCACCGGCTCGCGTTCGGAGTTGTCGTAGTTGGCCTGGAAGTCGACGGTGTCCTTGTCGAGGTCCTCGACCAAGGAACCCGCGACGCGCTCAAGCCGGACTTCGGTATATCGCATCGCCGCCGGCGCATCGCCGTCGACTGAGCCAAAGTTCCCCTGCCCGTCGATCAGCGGCAGGCGCATGGAGAAGTCCTGCGCCATGCGCACCAGTGCGTCATAAACCGCTTGGTCGCCGTGCGGATGATATTTGCCGATCACGTCGCCGACGACGCGCGCGGATTTGCGGTACGGCTTGTTCCATTCGTAGCCGTTCTCGTGCATCGAGAAGAGGATGCGCCGATGCACGGGCTTCAGTCCGTCGCGCGCGTCAGGGAGTGCACGCGCCACGATCACGCTCATGGCGTAATCGAGATAGCTCTTTTTCATCTCCTCGGTGATCGAAACCGGGCGAATATCAGAGGGGCCGCCGGCTATCGGCGGGGTATCAGTTTCGTCAGCCACGCGATTAAATCCTGGCAAGAACCGAGCGCGAATCTGCGCTCGGTTTTCTTAGCCGATTGGGCGTCAAAATGCCACTTGTTTCGACCCTACGGATGTAAGGTTTTCCTCTTAATTTTCAATAGGCTACCCCAGTATCGCGACCGCTCCGCCTAGCCCATTCAGGTTCCCATTTGGGCAAGCGGCGTGGACCGTGAAATCGCGATTTCCGCCTCGTTCATTTCGGCCGGAATGTCGGCGAAAAGCGGGGTGCTCAAATAGCGTTCGCCGGTGTCGGGCAACATGCACAACACGGTCGCCCCACTCGGCGCCTCGGCGCAAACCTTGAGCGCTCCAGCCAAGGTTCCGCCGGCGGTAATGCCGACGAATATGCCTTCCTTCTGTGCGAGCTCACGGCTGTAGCGCAGCGCGTCGGCGTTGGGGATGGGAATGATTTTGCTGATGGTGTTCGTCTCGATCGCCTCCTCGGTGAGCTTGGGAATGAAATCGGGCGTCCAGCCCTGCATGGGATGAGGCTTGAACGCCGGATGCGCGGCAGCCGGCGATCCGTCTTCATTGCGCGATTGAGGAACGCCGCTCTCTAGTAACGGCGCCTCCTGCGGTTCGCAGACAATGATCTTTGTCTCCGGACGTTCTTTGGCCAAAACGCGCGCGACGCCCTTGAGCGTGCCGCCGGTACCATAACCGGTTACCCAATAATCGAGCCGCTCACCGGCAAAGTCGGCGATGATTTCGCGCGCCGTCGTCCGCGAGTGCATGTCCGGGTTGGCTTCGTTCTCGAATTGCCGCGTCAAGAACCAGCCGTTGGTTTTCGCAAGCTCGATCGCTTTGACCACCATGCCAAAGCCGCGCATCGCCGCCGGCGTCAGCACGACCTTTGCGCCGAGAAAACGCATCAACCGCCGGCGCTCGACGCTGAAAGTTTCCGCCATGGTGACTACGAGCGGATAGCCCTTTTGCGCGCACACCATAGCAAGGCCGATGCCGGTGTTGCCGCTCGTTGCCTCGATGACGGTCTGTCCCGGTTTGAGCTCGCCTGAGCGCTCGGCGGCCTCGATAACGCCCAGCGCCAGCCGGTCCTTGACCGACCCGAGCGGATTGAAGGCTTCGATCTTGGCGTAACGGTTGACGTGAGGCGGA
>Ga0209169_10002426_pt1 | contig 11216 bp, 6 predicted proteins | sample HubBroMetageWRM4_FD_188346 | JGI IMG/M metagenome (GOLD analysis project Ga0209169, IMG submission 188346) | Warmed soil microbial communities from the Hubbard Brook experimental Forest, New Hampshire - Hubbard Brook CCASE Soil Metagenome WRM 4... | ecosystem: Environmental > Terrestrial > Soil...
CAGGTTCCGCCCTGAACAGGTTGAAAAACAACGCCGGAACCGCCTCGCATGTCGGGAAACGCGGCCCTGTTCCCGGAACTGCCTCAATTTCCGGAACCTCCTTGGGCGCCGGTGGTTGGTACGGGACCGCGGAGGAACCCTCTCATGGCCAACCAGCCCAATCCAGACAATCCCTATCGTTTTTCGATGACCGATGACGGCATCCGTCGCCAAACCGGCCTCGACAATGAATTGCAGCCTGACCCTGAACTCGCCGAGGCTCCCGCCAGCGGCGGCAGAGTGGCCATGCTGGCCGTCGCCTTTGCCTGCGGCGCAGTTGCATCGATGCGCGGTGTTGTGCCGGGCGAGCGCAAGTGGTGGCTTCCCCTGGCCCTGATTCCGCCGGCAGTCTTGTTTCTGCTTCTTCCGGTCTCGCATTTTGTTTGGAATTCACTCCCCGGACTGCGCCTGCTGCAGTTCCCCTGGCGCTGGCTCGTGATTCTTGAAGCTCCCACGGCCATCTGTTTTGCCTCAGCCGTCTGGTTCGATCGAAAGCCCCTGCGCAACGTCGTTGTCGCCGCGTCTGCAGTCGTCTTTCTGGGACTCAGCATCGCGGCGCCGGTATGGTGGTTCGTTGAATGCGGCACGCTGATCGATTCGCTGGAGGTATCGGCGCGCCAGGGCATTGGCGTAATTGGAAAGCCCGAATACGCGCCCCCCGGCATCCGGTCTGCGCTGTCGGACTTCAAGGTGGACGCCCAGGGGAAGCTCCTGATGGACTCACAAGGAAGTCCGATCATCCAGACCGTGCCGGACGCCTGCCTCCTCGACAGTTCCCCGGAAAACTCAGCTCCGGGAGAGGCTGGCTCACCTCCTGCGTGGAGCGGTGACTCCGCCGACTGCAAGAGCGCGGGCTGGCGGCAATTGAGCCTGCTCGCCGATCCGTCCCTGCCCATGGGATCCCGCTATTTGCCGGAGCAGAAATGGTTCGCGGGAAACGCCGACCACGCCGGATACCTGGTTCTGCACCTGCGCTATTACCCGGCATGGGCCGCCAAGGTGAATGGAATTCCGGTCACCGCGATGGCCGAGCGCGAGCGCGGTCTGATGGCCGTGCCCGTGCCCAAAGGAAATGTGCTGGTCTCGGTTGATTGGTCCACCACCGGCGACGTGGTTGCGGGGCGCTGGGTCAGCCTGGCATCGCTGCTTTTGTTAGCGGTCTTGCTCTTGTTCGAGCGGAATCGTTTGCGGTTTCCATCCTCCATGCGCGGCCCGGATCCGCTTATCGCCGCGGAAGTGCCGAAGCCGTCCAGCGTTGACGAGAAGCGTTCTGCATCGTCAGCGCGCCCAGACCCTCAAAACAAGCCGTCTGGCAATCAGCCAAAAACAACCAGCCCGAAAGAAGCGAACAAGCCCAAGCGTGGACGTTAGCGGCAGCAAGCTCAAACACCCGATGGGTGCCCCATCCATTTCACAGTCTCACCGTGAAATGGGTGGGAATCCACGAACCCACTTTTCTCCCTTTATCGGCTCTCCTTCTTCGTTTTCCGCGCCACGACCACCGCCTCCTCCACCGCCTGCGCTGCCCGCCGTTCCCGTGCCTCCACCCCGCGATAGTGAAAAATTCCCAGCAGATGCCGCCGCCTCTGCGCCGCGGTCATCGCCTTCCATCCCTTTTCCGCCTGCGGCTCCCGCCGGAACGCCGCAACCAGAATCGGCGGCGTCTCCCGCTCGCCCTCCAGCGCCAGCAGCAGCCACTCCGCCATCTGCTCCGCGCGCTTCTCCCGCGACGCCGCGCTCTTCGGCGCCATCACCCATTTCCCCACATCCCTGCGCATAGCCTCTCCCAGCGCATCGAACCAGTTCCGCAGCCGCCGATCTCCCTTCAACGCCGCCGCCAATTCTTCCGGAACCACCGCCACCCGCTCTTCGAGGTCCGGCTCCAGCCGAATCTTCACCTTCGACCCAACGCGCACCTTCGCCCCCGTCTGCATCTTCCGGTTTACCAGTAGAAAGTGTCCCGCTCCGCCGGCGTAGGCCATAAGCGTAGTGCAAATGGGAAACCCCTCAATCTCGCCGCGCACGCGCAGCCCGTGCCGCACCGGCCATGCCGTCTTCACGTCAAATGGCACTCGTGCCACCACCCATCCCAGCCCGTTGCGCAGCGGCTCCAGCACAGCCGTAAATGTTTTCCAAGCAGATTTAGCCATCAGCCTTCATCAGCTCCATTCTGCCGCCTGCCTCGCCCTCGATCAATCTTCTACACTAACAACACGGAAGTTCTCTACGTCCTGGGCGCAATCGATAAATTGAAAGGAATGGAGGTCAAAAGCAAGAGTGAGCCGAGCGTTGAAGACTGATCACTATACGTATCGCGTTACCTGGTCCGCGGAAGATGCCGAGCACGTGGGCCTCTGCGTCGAATTCCCCTCCCTCTCCTGGTTGGCCGAGACTCCCGAAGATGCGCTCTCCGGAATCCGCCGCCTGACCCGCGATGTTGTGCGCGACATGAAGGCCGCGGGCGAGCCGATCCCGCCGCCTCTCGCCGAGAAGCGCTATAGCGGCGAATTTCGCGTGCGCATCCCTCCCACTGTTCACCGTTCTCTTGCCCTCGAGGCGGCGGAACAGGGCGTCAGCCTCAACCGGCTGGCGAGCGCGAAACTGTCCTCGTAGACGGCGAGGCGGCTACACTAACCCCATGGAAGTTCTCTACGGCGTGCACTCGGTTGAAGAAGCCCTGAAGGCCGGCCGCCGCCGCTTCGACCAGGTCCTCGTCGCCCGCGAGCGCCTCGAACAGGGCGAAAGTCTCCGCCTCGAGCGCCTCGTTGCCGCCGCCCGCCAGGCCGGCATCCGCGTCCGGCAGGAATCCCGCGAGCAGCTTACCCAGCTCGCCAAGTCCCCGGCTCACCAAGGCGTAGTCGCCCTCGTCCGCCCCCAGGAATTCCTCGCCATCGAAGACCTCTTCGCCCCCAATCCATCTGCAATGCAAGCAAACCGCCTCATCCTCGCCCTGGACGGCGTCGAAGACCCGCAAAATCTCGGCGCTCTTCTCCGCGTAGCCGACGGAGCCGGCGTCGACGGCGTCGTTCTCACCGAGCGCCGCTCCGCGCCTTTGAGCCCCGTCGCGGTCAAAGCCAGCGCCGGCGCCGCCGAGCACCTCCGCATCGCCCGCGTCGTCAATCTCGTCCGCGCCCTCGAAGAGCTCAAACGCCAGAATCTATGGATCATCGGCCTCGACGAACGCGGATCCTCCGACTACGACCAATTCGATTTCACCGGCGACTGCGTCCTCGTCCTCGGCCGCGAAGGCGCAGGCCTCCACGATCTGGTCCGCCGCACATGCGACCACCTGCTGCGCATCCCCATGGCCGGCGGCGTCAGCTCCCTCAACGTCTCGGCCGCCGGAGCCGTCGTGCTCTTTGAAGCGTTCCGCCAGCGCAGAAACGCCGCCAGCAAGCCCGCCAACGCTCGCCCCGGCCAGCCATCCGCGTCCAAACCAGCAAAGCAGAAAGGCCTTGGTTCATGAAGTTTTCACTCGCCGGCGCTCTTTTCCTGGCATCCGCCGGCCTGGCAGTTTTCCCCGCCGCCGCACAAAGCCCAACAACTCCACCGCCCGCAACTCCGCAGACTCCGCCCCAATCCACACCCGCCCAGCCCACCGGCAAAGTCATCCTCTCCCGCTCCATCGACGAAAACGGCCAGACCACCACCCAGGCCGGTCCTTCCGCCGCTGCGCCCCCAGTCAAAATGGTCGACACCCCTACTGCCGAAGACGCCGAGCGCCAGGCCGTCACCATCACCAGCTTCGACATGGACGTCCATCTGCGCCCCGACGAGCATCGCATCGCCGTCCGCGCCCTCCTCATCGTCCGCAACGACGGCAGCCAGCCCCTCGCCCACATCCCGCTGCAAATCTCCTCCACCCTCAACTGGGAGCGCATTCGCATCCTCGGTCGCGACGTGACTTTTCCCGTCGCCACCCTCAACTCCGACGCCGACCACACCGGCCAGCTCCACGAAGCCGCCGTCCAGCTCGCCCAGCCGCTAGCCCCAGGCGCCAGCGTCCAGCTCGACGTCGCTTACTCCGGCCCAATCACCCTCAACGCCCAGCGCCTAATCGCCATCGGTACCCCCGACGACATCGCCCATCACTCCGACTGGGACCGCATCGGCGACGAATTCACCGGCCTGCGCGGCTTCGGCAACGTGGTCTGGTACCCCGTCTCCAGCGTCCCCGTCATCCTCGGCGACGGTGCCCGCCTCTTCGACGAAATCGGCGAGCACAAGCTGCGTCTCGCCGGAGCCCATTTCCGCCTGCGTCTCGCCGTCGAGTTTCCCCATGGCCTTGCCCCAACGGTCGCCCTCATCAACGGCCATCCCGCTCCGCTCACCGTAACCAACCCTCCCGACCTCGATCAGGAAGTCTCCGGAACAGCGACAGCAGACAACCAGGGCGAAACACTCGGCTTCGAGGCTCCAAGCCTCTTCGTCGCCATTCGCAAGCCGCTCACCGCAACCAATACAGCCCTGTGGGTAGATCCTGACGACGTAGTCTCGGCAAAAGCATGGTCCGACGCCGCCTCCGCCGTCACGCCATTCCTGCAAAGCTGGCTCGGCGAGCATCCCCGCTCCCAGCTCACCCTCCTCGACCTGCCCGACATCCAGGACGCCCCCTGGGAAACCGGGTCCTTGCTGGTAACAGCGATCCGCGCCTCCAATCAAGACCAGCTCGACGGCATCCTCGTCCACGCCCTCACCCACGCCTGGATGGAGTCACCCCGCGCCTGGCTCAGCGAGGGCCTCGCCAACTTCATGGGCACGCTCTGGGTCGAAAAGCAGCATGGCCGCGATAAGGCGCTCGAAGCTCTTGAATCCTCCCGTCCCGCCCTCGCCCTGGTCGAGCCCGCGAGCCCCGGCGAGAGCGCCGGCCAGCCTCTCGACCACGCCATCTCTCCCGTCTACTACCGCACCAAGGCTGCTTACATCTTCTGGATGCTCCGTGCAATCGCCGGCGACGACCTGCTTTCCGCCGCCCTCCGTGAATACTCGCCTGCGGCCGATGCCAGCCTCGGCTACGGCCGCGACACCGGACCCAGTTCCTTCGAAAAGCTTCTCGAGCAGGCAGGCGAACAGGCCAGCGCGCAAACCGGGACCCACCCCAATCTCAACTGGTTTTTCTCCGACTGGATCAACACCGACAAAGGCCTGCCCGATCTCAGCATCGCCAGCGTATTCCCTGTCCCCGAGCAGGCCGGCAACTGGCTGGTCACCGTCACCGTCGCCAACAACGGCTACGCCGCCGCCGAAGTCCCCGTCACCGTCCGCTCAAATACTGACTCGGTCACTCGCCGCCTTCTCGTCCCCGCCCGCGGCAAGGCCCCGCAGCGCATCCTCGTCCTCGGCAAACCCACTGAAGTCCAGGTCAACGACGGCACCGTTCCCGAAACCCAGGCCACCGTCCACATCACCAATCTCGACCAGGCCTCCGCCAGCTCCGCCAATGAGCCCAGCCCATCGCTGCCATAGCCCCAGGAGACTCGCAGGCTTGCTAACCCTGCGCAGCAGGGCTGACTCGCTGCACTTATCCATAATCAGGAAGCCCGCCTCAGGAGTGCTATCAGGCCACTTCGCCTTCCAGGCAAGGCCGGCTCTCACGGCATTTCCACACCCGTCCCAACCTGTGATCGGGGTCACTTGAACTCGGACTGAATGTGTCGTATATTCAATATCGGACTGAAACTGTCGTATATCGCTTCAACGCGCTTTACCCGCTCTGATCGCTTCAAACCGTCTTTTAGGCCCAGGTCCTCGCGGAAAGCTCTTGGCGGAGACCGCGAGAACCTGGCAACCACAACCACCAACGGTCGCGGACTGTCACCACTATAAGTCCCGCCCGTCAAGCAATCAACTCACGCGGAGATCGGCAGTCCACGCCTGCCGTCGAAGACGTGTGCGTTGGACGAGCGCGAATCAATGAATCGTAAGTCAATGAATCGTGAGTCAGGAACCATTCCCGCAGGCGGAAACAGCCGTCCGTTTTCAACTACAGCTTCTTTGATGTTGTCTTTCTCTTTCCTCCTTGCAGCATGCTTCCTTCCGGCAAATGCCCAGCGTCCACCAGCCGGCCGAGGCGCAATCTCCGCGCAGGATCTTGCCAAAATCGCCTCGCAAGCCGCCACCGGCTCGAACGCAGCCGATTCCGTCTGCGCACGCTTTGCCGCTGGCTCCAGCGTTTCTGCGCCGCCGGAGCTGAAAAGCCAGAACGGCGTCCTCGAAGTCACGATGCAATTCCTCACGGTCGTCGATTCCCAGGGCCTCACGCGCTACTGCTACGTCACCAGCACAGGCCTCGAAGCGCCGACTCTGCGCGTCAATCCAGGCGATCAGCTCATCATTCATTTCACCAATTCGTTGCCGGCCCCTGCCTCACCGAGCACCGGCGACAACATGGCCGGGATGAAGATGACGCTTTCCTCCGCCGGCGCCTCCACCAGCTCCGCGTGCAACGGCGCAATGACGGCCAGCGCCACCAACATTCATTTCCACGGAACCAATGTCACTCCCGTCTGCGGCCAGGATGAGGTTGTTCATACCCTCGTACAGCCTGGCCAAAGCTTCGACTACAACGTCCAGATTCCCGCCAACGAGCCGCCCGGACTTTACTGGTACCATCCCCATCCGCACGGCTTCAGCGAGGGTCAGGTCCAGGGCGGTGCCACCGGCGCTCTCATCGTCGAAGGCCTCCAGAACATCGATCCAGCACTGGCGGGTCTTACCGAGCGCACCTTCGTCATCCGCGACCAGGTTCTGCCTAACTCCGAGCTCAATGACGCGAACATTCCCGCCTGGGACATATCCATCAACTACATCCCGGTAACCTATCCGGCTTACACGCCGGCCATTATTCCCACCAACCCCGGCCAGCAGGAGCTTTGGCGCGTAGCCAACACCGCGGCCGACACCATCCTCAACCTCGAATACATCGTCAACGGAACCGCGCAGACACTGCAGGTGGTGGCCATTGACGGTTATCCCATCGCCTCCGGCAGCAGCGGCCAAAACTCTGCAAATGAAACAAGCATCCTCCTCGGCCCCGGTTCCCGTGCGGAGTTTGTCGTAACCACGCCCAACGTCGGCGATCAGGCGCAGTTGACGACGCAGTATTGGAACACCGGTCCGGACGGGGATTTCGATCCCACCCGCACCATTGCCAACGTCGTCAGTTCCGTTGGCTCCGCCGCTCCGGGAACCTCGGTGGTCAAGCGGCTGCCCGCGAAAGTCATCCCCGCCAAGGTCACGCGCTTCGCGGCCCTGGCCAGCGCCACGCCGATAGCGCAGCGCACGCTCTACTTCTCCGAAGTCCTTCAGAACCCATCCGACCCCAACAGCCCAACCAATTTCTTCATTACTGAACGCGGCCAGCAGCCTGCTCTTTTCACCATGGACCAGGCGCCCAATATTGTTGTGCACGCGGGCACCGTCGAAGACTGGGTCATTCAAAATACCGCCCTCGAAGATCACATCTTCCACATTCATCAGATCCATTTCCAGGTTCTCGAAGTCAACGGCCAGCCGTTCAACGATCCGGCCGTTCGAGACACGGTCGACTTGCCCTATTGGAGCGGCACAGGCCCTTATCCAAGCGTGAAGCTGCGCATGGATTTTCGCGATCCCAACATCGTTGGAACCTTCGTGTATCACTGCCACATTCTGCAGCACGAAGACGCCGGCATGATGGCCGAAATTCAGGTGTTGCCGTCGGCAGGTTCGCCGTCGGCCACCGCCGCAACAGCCTCCGCGTCGAGCATCACACCCAACGCCAGCGTCACCCTCACCGCCTCCGTAGTCGACGCCACAACCAATAGTCCAACGCCCACCGGCCTGGTACAGTTTCAGGTCAACGGCGTCATCGTAGGCGCTCCAGTCGCTCTCGCCAATGGACAGGCAACGCTGACCACGCCCGTCAACGGAAACACCGGAGCCAACACCCTCGTCGCCTTCTATCAGGGCGACTCAACCTACGCCGAATCGCTCTCGAGTGCGCTCCCCATCACCATCTCCAACTTCGCGCTCTCCTCTTCGGGAACAACCGCAGCAGTCGGATCGGCCGCAGTCGCCCCGGTCGCCGTCAATGTAGCCAACAACTACACCACGCCCATCAGCCTCACGTGCACCATGCCGGCCAGCCTCACCGAGTCCGCCTGTTTCGTCAATCCCAACTCCATCACCGGCAGCGGCAATGTCTCCTTGACCGTCAACACCACGCCGGCGCATCCATTGAGTAGCAAGCTTTTCCGGCCAGCCGGCTTGTTCGCTGCCGGAGGCGGCGCAAGCCTGGCCTGCCTGGTTCTGCTGTTTCTTCCCCGGCGCAAATTGCGCGGCAGAGCGTTCCTGGCTTTCGCCCTTCTTGCGATCTTCTTTGCAGCGCTCGGCTGCGGCAGCGTGCCAAAGCTTGATCCGGGCACGGCCAAGGGCACATACACAATCGTCGTCACTGGCACGTCCGGCAGCGGGTCAAACCAGTACCAGGCCAGCGTCAACGTTCCCATCACCATTAACTAACGAACGCATATTCGCCAACCAGGCGACCCGGAAAAGAGCATGTTGAAGAAGATCGGTTCTCTTGCTGCCAAAATTGCGAAGATTTATTGCTTGATGGGACTTCTATCGACCGTCATAGCCTGGGCCAGCGTCGGCGGAAGCATCTCCGGCACAGTGAAGGACCCATCCGGCAGCGTTCTGCCCAACGCCTCGGTGACCGCGCGCGAGGTAAACAAGGACCTTGTCTACCGCACCTGCACCGACAACCGCGGCTATTACACACTGCCCGTCCTTCCCGTCGGCCGTTACGAACTCGACGTCCAGGCGCCCGGCTTCCGCAACTACCATCGCAATGACATCGCTCTCGACACCAACGCAGCTCTCACGCTCGACGCCTCCCTCCAGGTCGGCGACACCGCGGAGACAGTCAACGTCAGCGACGACGCGCTCCACGTCGAAACCATCGGCACCCAGCTCGGCCAGGTCATCACCGGCACGCAAATGACCTCGGTTCCCCTCGACGGCCGCAGCTTTACCGATCTGCTCTCCCTGCAACCCGGCGTGGCTCCTGCCTCCTCCATCACTTCCAGCACCGTGCAGGACGTCGGCGCAACCACCCTTTCGCCCTCCGGCACGCTTAATCCCGGCACGGTTTCCGTCAATGGCCAGCGCGAGTTCGCCAACTATTTCAGCGTCAACGGCAGCGATGTGGAAGAAGACGTAAACGCCGGCACTATCATCATTCCCAACCTCGACGCCATCGCCGAATTCCGCATCGTCACCAGCAACTTCGACGCCGAGTACGGCGAGTTTTCCGGCGGCCAGATCAGCGTCATCACCAAGTCGGGCTCCAATCGCTTCCACGGCGGCGCATTCGACTTTCTCCGCAACACCGATCTCGACGCGCGCAATTACTTCTCGCCCACCCGCGGAGCCTATCGCCAGAACCAGTTTGGCGGCACCTTCGGCGGGCCCATTCGGCGCGACAAAGCCTTCTTCTTTGCGGACTACCAGGGCACCCGCCAGACGCAGGGAATCGACACCGGAAACATCAGCGTGCCCTCGGTTGCCGATCGCGCCGGCAACCTTTCCGATCTCTCCAGCGGCCTGACCGGCGTGGTCGGCGGGCCTTATTTCGCGCAACTGCTCACCCAGGAGCTCGGCCACGGCGTGGTTGCCGGAGAGCCGTACTATGTCTCCGGTTGCATTTCCTCCTCGCAGTGCGTCTTTCCCAACGCGGTCGTCCCCCAGAGCGCCTGGTCCGTGCCTGCGCAGAAGATGCTGCAGTACATTCCAGCTCCCAACACCGCCGCCGGAACCTTCGCAACGTCTTCATATAACCAAACGGTTACAGACGACAAAGCCGGCCTGCGCCTCGACGCAAACTCCCGCTGGGGACTGCTCTCCGCCTACTACTTCATTGACGGATTCACCCTCGACAATCCCTATCCCGTCGCGCAGAGCGGCGCCAGCGTCCCCGGCTTCGACGCCCTCACCACCGGTCGCGCGCAACTGATCTCGCTCAGCGACACAAAAACGCTGAATCCCACGATGATCAATGAAGTTCACGTGAGCTATGTGCGCGACCTCACCAATCTCGGCCAGCCCGTCGGCGGAAAGAACGTGAGCCTCATCTCCCAGGGCTTCGCCAACGCCGACGGCACTGCCAGCATCGTCGCCCTCGATCCCAACGGCCAGAGCGTCGAAAACCTCAACTTCAACGGCTACTCCACCGGCTCGGCCGCCAATCAGCTCATCCAGACCAACAACACCTATCAAATAACCGATACGTTTTCCAAGGTCCTCGGCAACCACACCCTCAAATTCGGCGCCGAGTTCCACGCCGACCAGGTCAACGCCCACGCCATTGCCCAGTTCAACGGCAACTTCGTTTTTTCGGGCACGGAAACCGGTGTCGATTTCGCCGACTTCCTCATCGGTGTGCCCAGCCAGTACAACCAGAGCCAGCTCAATCCCTTTTACGCGCGCAACAAGTATGCCGGCGCCTTCGCCCAGGATAGCTGGCACGTTGCCTCCGGCCTCACCCTCAACTTCGGCCTGCGCTGGGACCGCGTTGCGCCCTGGTCGGAAAAGTACAATCAGATCTCGACCTTCGTCGCCGGTGCTCAGTCAGCAGTTTTTCCCGGTGCGCCTCCCGGCATCCTTTATCCCGGCGATCCCGGCGTCACCAACACGCTTGCATCCATCGGCAACCTGAACTTTGCGCCCCGCGTGGGCATCGCCTGGTCACCGCAAGCCGCGTCGAGCAGTTTGTTCGGCAAAATTCTCGGCGCTCCCGGAACCACGAGCATCCGCGCCAGCTATGGCAACTTCTACACCGCCATCGACGCGCTCTCCATCGGTGTGCTGGCCGCCAACGCACCCTATGGCACCACCTACACCAGCCCCGCGCCGCCGCTTTTCGCCACGCCATTTGTCTCCGCTGCCGATGGCACAAATTATGGCCAGCCGTTCCCCTACACCTTTGCCCCGTTGAACTCGTCGCGCAGCAATCCCGACGCCGACTTCGACTGGGCCGACTTCGAGCCCATCAGCGGCATTCCCGGCTACGACATCCACAACCGCGCGCCCTATACCGAAGAGTGGATGTTCTCCATCGAGCACCAGGCCGGCCCCAACACAGTCCTCAGCGCCAACTATGTCGGCACCTCGAGTCACCGCCAGCGCGTTCTCAT
>Ga0209169_10002427_pt1 | contig 11210 bp, 9 predicted proteins | sample HubBroMetageWRM4_FD_188346 | JGI IMG/M metagenome (GOLD analysis project Ga0209169, IMG submission 188346) | Warmed soil microbial communities from the Hubbard Brook experimental Forest, New Hampshire - Hubbard Brook CCASE Soil Metagenome WRM 4... | ecosystem: Environmental > Terrestrial > Soil...
AGCGACCAAGCCTGCGCGAAGTGGCCCTCGCGATATTGCTTCTCCAACAAGTGCTTCGGCAACATCGCCAGCCCGTCAAACAATCTTTCCGCCGCCGCATAAGGTCGCGGCAAAACAAACCGCACCGTATATTGATCGAGCTTCGTCACCTGCATCGGCTTGCCGTCGATGATCAGCAGATCTCGTTGCGGGGAATCGACCGCTTCATCCATGTAAACGTTGAACGAAAACAGCACATCGTCGGCGTCGAAAGGATAACCGTCGGAGAACCGAATTCCTTTGCGGAGTTGCAGCGTGAAGGTGCGCCCATCGGGAGACGTCTTCCACGATTTTGCCAGTGCGGGCTCGGTCTGTTGCGTCGATCGGTTGATCTCGATCAGGTCGCCCATGAGACGCCCGATTACTTCGCGCGATACCGCATCGGTGACGGTAACCGGATTGAGCGTCTTCGGTTCGGAGCGTTGACCAATGGTCAGGTGTCCGCCGTAGTGGCCAGAGATATCGGCCATTCGTGCTAGTTCTTCGCCGGGTTTCGCCGCTTCCGGAGCGGCCGCCGCGGCAAAACATGCTGCGGTGAGCAGACACACTTGTAGGGTTAGGCGAGCGATCAACTTCATAAACACCTCTTACCCCACAGAACGCAGTTTTCCAGGATTAATGAGATTCTAACCGGGAATGAATCACATCAGAGAGGGAGCTATAGAGTACGGAAGTAACGACCACGGCGCCGGCCGGAGCCAGAAGCCATCCATAGGAAACCAGGACACTGTATTGTTGCAGCGTACTCAGCATGTTACCCCAACTCGGCACCGGCTCACTAACTCCAAGGCCGAAGAAAGAGAGTGTTACTTCCGCGGCAATATATCGCGGAATCAGCAGCGCGGCCTGAGTCAGCAGCAAGCCGAAGACATCCGGCAGGACGTGTCGCCACAGCAAGTAGAAGTCGGATCCGCCAAACCCACGCGCTGCGAGAACATAGTTACGATTTCGTGAGCTGAGTACCATTCCCCGCACCATCCTGGCCGGGCGGGCCCATCCGATCAGTCCGATCACGCCAGTCAACAAGAAGAACGTGCGCATGGTGCTCAGATGTAACGGCAAGAATGCCCTTACGCCGAGCAGGAAATAGAGCCAGGGTAACGAAAGAAACAGTTCCGTCACCCCCATCAGCGACTCGTCGATCCAGCGCCCGTAGTAGCCCGCAATGATCCCGAGAATGCTTCCGGCGAGAAGAGTAATGAAGGTTGCGGTGATCCCGGCAGCGACCGAGATCTGGCCTCCGAACAAAACCCGGGAAAATTCATCGCGCCCGTAACCATCGGCTCCAAAAAGAAGGAGCTCGCCGGGCTCCGCTACTCCGAACAAATGCAGGGTCGCTTCGTACACGCCGAGGACTTTGTAACTCGGCCCATTCACAAAGAAATGCACAGGATACTCGCGGCCACGGTCTTCTTTGTAACTGTCACCTTGATCACTTGCCGGCGCGCTCGTCCATGCGTACACAAATGGACGCCAATGAAACCCGGAGTCGTCCGCGAAATGCAGCCGCGTTGGTGGAGCGAACGGCAGCTCGCGATTTTGGGTGGTGGGATCGTAAGGCGCAAAGAAACCGGCGAACAGCAGAACGAAGTGCAATCCCGCGAGAACCGCAATCAGGATCGCGGTCTTAGTTCGCAATCTGGTTTGTAGTCGAGTGCGCAGGCTAGCGCGCATCCGCCCCCTCTCTGCGAATGCGCGGGTCGACTGCGAGCAGCACCACGTCGGCGACCAGATTCCCACCCACCATGAATAGCGCTGAGAACATAATTCCGCCGATGACGAGATATAAGTCGCGGGATAACGTCGCCTCCAGAATCAGCGGACCCAGACCGGGCCACCCGCAAACCACCTCAACCATCAGCGACCCGCTGAGCAGGCCAGCCAGAGAAAATCCCAAAAGAGAGATAGCCGGATTTGCCGCAACCGGCAGCACGTGCCTGAACAGCAGCCGGGCCTCGCTGATTCCAAATCCGCGAGCGGCCTGCACATAGGGGGCGCCCAACACTTCAAGAACGCTGGCGCGAACGTGCCTGACAATTACTGCGGTTTCGCAAAGCACAAGGATCGTCGCCGGCAGCGCGAGGTGTAGCAGGACGTCCTGTAACTTCGCCGGCGTCGAGAGGCTCTCGAAGTCAGCCGACATCATTCCGCCGACGCGTAATATTCGCCAACGAACCGCGACCGCAAGCAGTGCCACGGCGATGACAAGCTCAGGTACAGAAACGAGGAAGGAACTCGCAAGAGTGACCGTCTTATCGAGCAACCCGCCGCGTCGATTGGCCGCCCACACGCCCAGCGGAACCGAGATCATCCAGGTGAGAAGCAGTCCGGTGGTGGTGAGCAGCAAAGTGTTTTTCGCGCGACTCCACAGCAACTCCGCCACCGGAGCGTTATAGGCGATGGAATACCCAAGATCGGCGTGCAGAGCAGATTTCATCCAGCGTCCGTACCTCACCGGCAGCGGCTGGTCTAATCCATAACGGGAGTGTAGCGCCGCGATCGTTTCCGGCGAAATTTGCGGGTTCAGGCGCATTTCGTCAAAAAAACTTCCCGGCGCCATTTCGGTAAACAAAAAACAAAGTGCGGACACTCCGAGCAGCAAAAGAATCGCGCGTACCAGCCTGCGGGCGATGTAACTCACGCCGATGCTCCCGTGATGACGGCGAGGTTCGATGCCGCCAGTTTCGCCGAGGCCAGGAGTTTCTTCGTCGCCGCATGGTTGGGGCTGGAAATCATTTGCTCGGTCGGGCCAACTTCCACGGTGCGCCCTCCGGACATAACTCCGATCACATCTGCTAACCGCGCCACCAGCGATAGATCGTGCGAAATCAGCAGATAAGTCAGAGAATGCGCCGCCTGCAGGTCGAGCAGCAGGTTAGCGATTTGCGCCTGAGTGGAAACGTCCAGGCCAGAGAGCGCTTCGTCCAGAACCAGCAGTTGCGGCCGCAATGCAAGCGCGCGTGCCAGCGCCAGTCGCTGCCGCTGTCCTCCGCTGAAGTGCAGGATCGATCGGTGCATCCAATCCGGGGAGAGTCCGACCTCGACCATCAAGGCGCTGACGAAATCGCGACGACTCTGTCGATTACGCCCAGGTTGGCCTGTTTCGCGATAAATCAGCAGGGGCTCTTCAACGACTTCGAGCGCCGAAAATCGCGGGTTCATCGAAGTAACTGCGTCCTGGAAGACCATCTGGATTCCCGAACGGAAGGGAAGCAGTTCGCGCGCATGAAGCTGTGCGATGTCTTTGCCATGAATCAGAATTTGGCCGGAGTCCGGCCTTTCGAGGCGTGTCACGCAGCGTGCCACCGTGGACTTTCCCGACCCCGAGTCTCCAACCAGAGCCAAAGTTTCCCCGCGCTGGATCTCGAAGTCGGCTCCGCTAAGCGCAGCCACCGGCACGCGTTTCCGCCACATACCGCCCCGGACGTATTTCTTGCAGAGCCCGCGCACGCGCAGCAGAGTCTGCATCGGCGTTTGGTCGGTCGGTGACGTCGGCAAGGATGTCGGCAAGTTACTCCCCATACTTGAAACAGTTAACGGTTCGCGAGGCTTCCGGCAGAAACGCCGGCGGATATCGGCACGAACAGACCTCCATGCGTTCGGAACAGCGCGGCTCAAACCGGCAACCAGAGGGGATGTAGGCTGGATCGGGAGATTCACCCTCGATCGCTGGAAGCTGGACCCGCCCACTCGATCCCGTGATCGACGCCGCCGCTGCGATCCGCACCAAAGCCTGAGTATAAGGATGCAGTGGCCGTCCCAGAATCTGGGCGCTGCTGCCGACCTCCACAATGCGGCCGGCATACATCACCGCAATGTGGTCGGCAAATCCGGCAAGCAATGCTGGATCGTGACTGATGACTAGAATCGCCGTCCCGTGGTGCTGTCGGATCTGCGAAAGGAGCGTGACAATTTCCGCCTGTAAGCTGGCGTCAAGTTTGCTGGTGGGTTCATCGGCGATCAAAAGCGACGGCTGGCAGGCCACCGCCTGGGCAATCGCGATCCGCTGACGCTGCCCGCCGCTGAGTTGGTGAGGGTATGCCGAGTAGATTTCCTGCGGCTGATCGAAGCCTGCCTCACGCAGCAACTCCAGGACTCGCTGCCGGCGCTGCTGGGCGCTCTGTGGAAAATGTGTGCGCAAAACTTCGCCGACCTGCGAACCCGCCGTGATCACTGGATTGAGCGATAGCGCCGGATCCTGCGGAATCAGCGATATTTCTCGGCCGCGAACGGCGCGTAATTCCGTCTCGGACAGTTTCAGCAGGTCGCGGTCGCGAACCAGAATTGTCCCGCTCTCGCAATCAGCGTGCGGCGGCAGCAAACGCAGTATTGCCCCTGCCAGTGTGCTCTTGCCGCATCCCGACTCTCCCAGGATTCCCACAATCTCCCCTGGGCGAACGGCGATGCTGACACCATCCAGGGCGCGAATTGGGTTGAGGGCCTGGGGAAAGTAGGTTACCGTCAGATCCCGGACTTCGACAAAATACTCTTTTGAAACATCCACAGGGCAACAATCCCCACCAGTCCAGTTTTACCCACAAGGCCCCGGTTAGCAATTACCTACTAAGGAGCAGAGGACGACAGACAATCGGGGAGGACCGTCTCAAATCTCGTCTTCGCCTCTGTTCTGCATCTTCAGCTAAAGTATTAGCTGATGAAATTGATCTTCTGCGTCACGTCGCTGCTTTTCACGATGAGTGTTGCCGCGCAAAACACAATTGAGTTCGACGCCAAAACGGCTTATCGGTTCGCCGATCTGGCGCTCGCGTGCGTGCACAAAGAGTACCCAAATCACATCAGCCACACGTTGAATAGCGATGCGGACGTGGCTCCTCCACGAAAACTGACGCCCTCGTTCTATGGCTGCTACGACTGGCATTCTTCTGTCCATGGGCATTGGCTCCTCGTTCGTTTGGTCAGAACGTATCCAGACGCCCCGTTTGTTCCGGCTGCTCGTGAAGCATTGCGGCAAAGTCTCACCGCGGAAAACATCATGCAGGAGGCTGCATATCTGCGCGGAGAGGGACGAGCCAGTTTTGAGCGCCCTTATGGGCTGGCATGGCTGCTTCAACTGGCTGCAGAATTACGCGAGTGGGACGATCCGCAAGCTAGAGACATGGCGACTAATCTGCATCCCCTTGAGACAGTCGTACTCGAGCGGTTGAACAACTGGCTGCCCAAACTCTCGCACCCTGTGCGGATCGGCGAACACGACCAGAGCGCTTTCGCGCTCGGTTTGATGCTCGATTATGCGCACGGTAATGGCGATCAGAAATTCGCCGGATTAGTCGTCTCCAAAGCCAACCAGTTCTACCTCAGCGACAAAGACTGCCCGCTAGCCTACGAGCCCTCCGGTGAGGATTTCCTATCGCCCTGCATCGGCGAAGCGGATCTGATGCGCCGGGTGTTGCCGAGACAGGAGTTTGCACACTGGCTCCGAGGGTTCATGCCGCAAATTTCCACGTCTGGCGATAAATGGCTGCAGCCCGTTGTGTCGCCTGATCCAAGCGATCCGAAGCTGGCACACTTAGATGGACTCAATCTCAGCCGGGCGTGGATGTTAGAGGGAGTCGCTGCTGGCTTACCGAAAAACGACAAGCGACTGCGGTCGATCAAGGCGAGTGCCGAGGCACACAGGCGGGCTGGTTTGGCGGCTGTGACAGGCGAGCATTACGAGGGCGGTCATTGGCTGGGAAGCTTTGCGGTTTATCTCGTCACCCGGAGAGGCATTTCACCGGAGTAAGCAGGGCATCCCGTCCGGGACGACGTGCTCGCGAATTCCGGTCAGTGTAGTTCAACCACAACCGCAACATCGAATTTCGAATAATACTTCTTCACATCGTTCGCCCCGTACTTTTCACGGAACTTCTCGATCACCGATTTCACCATTTTGGCATCGGTGGTTGGAGCGGCTCGGAATCCCGCCTCCGCACCTCGCGCATCAATCTCGATGGACGGGTTCTGCTGTATGTTCCGGTACCACTGTGTGTCAGAACCCTCGACGGGCAGCAGGTACAGTTTCTCCCCCTCCAACACGAACCAGACCGGAATCGAAATTGTCTTCCCGGACTTCCTGCCGATCACGCTGATCTTGATCTGACGGTAGCGGGCAAGGCGTTCTTTGAGGCTATCTTTAGGGGCTGACACACTCGGGCTCCTTTCGGCCTAAGTGCTGGCTTTCTCAAATACGCCGGCCCGCGCTTGGCGCATCAGTCTTGAGAGCAAAACCCTCGCCCCCTTCTTTGGAAGGAGTTTTGGGGGCGAGGGGTTTCGGCAAACGCTACGGCAAGTAGTAGCGGAACGACGTAAAGATGATGTTGTCGATTCCGTGCGGATCGACGTAGGTGCCTGCCGTCGCGCCGGAGCCCGCCCAAGCATTTCGGACCACGTAAGAATACTGCGGGCCGACCTGCATTCTGCCTTTGGGACCGTTGTACATTTTGTACCAGAAACCGAACGTGCCTTCGATCGTGCTCTGGGTATTGCCACTGCAAGTTAGCGGACCGAACGCGTAACCGCCGCTGCCAGGCGCAGTCTCGGCATAGCAATTCGAGTCGTTAAAGCCTGGCGCTCCGTAGCCCACCGGAGGTAGCTTGGCATTGTTGAGGTCAGTTTGCCAGCGGCGACCAACATAATCCTCGCCGCCGTACAGGTAGACATCAAGTTTGGGCCCGTGCCATTCCAATGTAGCCAGACCTTGATAGGTGCGTAGCGGTGCCAGAGTGCCGTTGGCGTTCGCCGTGACATCCGGCAGACCTGACGCGCTGTATCGGCCTATCCCATTTCCGAAGAGGAAGTGGAGGCCGAAGTCCACGTGTTTGTTGTAGGTGGAAATGCGGGCGTTCGCGCCGAGTCCACCGCCGGTCGTCGAGGCGTTGTAGGCTCCTGACGCGGTAGTAGCGCAGACTGCGCCTTCCGCCGGTTCCACGCAGGGATAAACGCGGTCGCGGAAGCGGCTCAAGATACCGAAGACTTCATAGTGCCCGAAACCAGGTTCGTACGCCGCCTTGAGGATAAAGTCCGGCATCGAATTGAACGAATAGTTGGCGGTAGAGTTATACAGTCCGGCGCCAACGCCGGGGCCGCCGAAAGCAAAGTTGTTGGCATTGCCGGTCGACGCGAAGATGATCTGAGGATTCTCTAACGATGCGCCCAGCCAGAAGTGATTGTTGAAATTCTTGGTGGCCCTGACGCCCCACTGTCGCGAAAAACTAAACCCGACATTGTAATTCGGGTCGATCGTCATCGGTCTGGCTTCGGTCAGGTTGTCGAGCCCCTTTCTGGTCTCCGTCGCCAGTGTCCACATCTGGCCGCCCGTGAAAGTCCAGCCATTGTCCACGGCAGCCTGAGCCCAAGCCTGCCTTTGCCGCAGGGTGTAGCTGTCGGTCTGATTGTTGTTGGAAGTCACACCGGCTGAAAGAAAGTCAGCTTCGTAATAGCCGGTGAGCGTGGCGTCGGGGATTTTACCGGTAATCCGCATATTGATTTGCGACTGACGGCCCGAGCCGAAGAACTCAGACATCTGGTTTTGCCCGGCGCCCGGCATGTTAATGCTGTTGAAGGGAGTGGCGTCTGCACCCAACGCCCGGGTGCGATACACGCTTTCACCCGCCAGGAAGCCGCCCGGAGTGAGCGTAACTCCCTTGAAATGGATTGCGAGCGGGCTCTCCAGATCGCCTACTTTTTTCTGCGTTTCTTGCAGACTCATGGCGGAGTTCGTGGCCGTGGTCCTCAAGTCGGTGACATCACTCTTGAGCGCCATGACCGTTTGCTGGTCCTCAGCCGTTTGCGCCGCGGCAGAGTCCGCCTTGTTCTGCGCTTGCGCGGCCGCAGCCTGACTCTGATCGAGACGCTGTTCCAGTTGTTGGATCTTTTGATCGCGGCTTTGCACCAGATCGCTCAATTGCCGAATCGACTGTTGCTGAGCATCGATCGCCTGTTTCATGGTACTGAGCTGTTCGGAAACCGACGGCTCAGACTTCTTGGCAGCCATTTTCTTATGCGGGGTCTTTGCCGTCATTGTACCGGCCGGACTTTGCTGGTCCTGAGCCGCGATCACGCTGCTGGCGATCGCCATCGCCAGTACCACAGCCATAGTTCGTTTCATTGTTCCTTCTCCTCAGAAATAAAGTTCCAGACCTCAGACAAGACACAACAACATGACCAACGGCTTTTTTCGCTCGCAGTCATTTCGGGTGACCGGCCAGACTAGTCTGTCGTTTGTTAATAATTGATGAAAGTCTGTTGAATATCTTGTGAATCGGGCTGCGCTTCGCGTAGGAAGTGCAAGCTCGCTCGTGGAGAGTCTGCAGTGCCCACCTTCAGACTGGGAGACTGCGGCCGATGTTATCTTTATGAAGGCAGCGAATCCGCATTCATGGAAGTTCTTAAAAGACTTTTTGAGCGGCACTTCCACTCGCCGGTCGAGCGCGTGCAGCCCCTGCAGGGCCAACTCGGCGGGTCAGGCCGTAAGATCATCCGGCTGTCGAATGAAAAACGCAGCGCCGTAGGAATTCTCTACGGCGTGCCGGAAGAAAATATAGCCTTCCTCGAATTCTCCCGGCATTTTCGCCGGCACGGCCTGCCAGTGCCCGAGATCTATGCTGAAGACTTGAGCCAGGGCGCTTATCTCGAAGAAGACCTTGGCGGCGTTACGCTTTTCGAGTTTCTCTCGGACCATCGCGACGGCGCGGCCATCGCTCCCGAAGCAGTCGCTGCCTATCGCAAAGTTGTCGCCGTGCTGCCGCGCTTTCAAGTCGAAGCGGGACGAGACTTGAACTATAGAGTCTGCTATCCGCGCGCCAGCTTCGATCGGCAATCCATCACATGGGATCTGAATTATTTCAAGTATTACTTTCTACGGCTCGCCGGCATTCCTTTCAACGAGCAGGCGCTGGAAGACGACTTTAGCAGCCTGACCGACTTCTTGTTGAACGCCAGCCGCGATTATTTTCTGTATCGCGATTTCCAGTCCCGCAACATCATGTTGCGGGATAGTCAGCCATTTTTCCTCGACTACCAGGGCGGTCGCAAAGGCGCGCTGCAATACGATATTGCCTCTCTTTTATACGATGCCAAGGCCGATCTGCCGCCCGATCTGCGCCAGCAATTGCTTGATCACTATCTCGACAGCCTGGCTGGTTTCATCGATCTTGACCGCGCTGCATTCATGCAGTTTTACTACGCCTATGTGTACGTCCGCATCATGCAGGCCTTGGGCGCTTATGGCTTTCGCGGCTTTTACGAGCGCAAAGAGCATTTCCTGCAAAGTGTTCCCTATGCGCTGAAGAATTTGCGCTGGCTGCTTCACAACGTGGAGTTGCCAATCGCCTTGCCAGCGCTGATGCAAGCATTCAAAAACATCGTGGCCTCAGAGAAGTTGCAAGGCCTGACGTCGACCTCGCAACCGGAAAAGTTGACGGTGAGGATTTTCAGTTTTTCGTTCCACCGCGGGTTGCCACAGGATGACACCGGAAACGGCGGAGGATTCGTTTTCGATGGCCGCAGCCTCCCGAATCCCGGCCGCGAAGAACGCTTTAAGGCGCTCACCGGCAAAGACGCGCCAGTCATCGACTATCTCAATCAGCAGGAGAGTGTGCGGGAGTTTCTCGCCAATGCCAGCTCATTGGTTGACGCCAGCATTAACACCTATCAGCGCCGCGGCTTCAAGCACTTGATGGTGTCGTTCGGTTGCACCGGAGGCCAGCATCGCTCCGTCTATCTGGCCGAGCAACTGGCCGAACATTTGCGGACGGGAGATGGAGTGGAAGTGGTCGTGCGTCATCGCGAGCAGGAGCAACTAAACCAATGAAGGCCGAGCCATGAAGGCCCAGCAATGAAAGCGATGATTTTGGCCGCTGGCCTCGGCACGCGCCTGCGACCGCTCACCGACGATCGTCCCAAGGCGCTGGTCGAAATCAACGGCCGCACCATGTTGGAAATAACACTCTCTCGTCTGCGCAGCTTCGGAGTTCGCGAGGTGATCGTCAATGTCCATTACTTTGCCGACATGATCGTGGACTACCTGAAAGCAAACGATAACTTCGGCATGAACATCGAAATCTCGCGCGAGGAGGCGTTGCTCGACACGGGAGGCGGCCTGAAAAAGGCTGGTCACTTTTTTGTCCGTAGTTCTGCTGGGGATTCCAGCGGTCCCGAAGAGCCCTTCATTCTGCACAACGTTGATGTGATCAGTACTATCGATGTCGGGCGCATGCTCCAATTCCACACTGAAAATGGGGCGTTAGCGACGCTAGCAGTGCGGGATCGTAAGACCTCGCGCTACCTGTTGTTCGACGACCGCCTTCAGCTTTGCGGACGGCGGAGCGACAGCAATGAACCCGATCTGGTTCAGAATTTCCGGCAAATGAATGCGCTAGCGTTTTCCGGCATCCACGTCATCTCGCCCCGTTTTCTAACGATGATGAAGGAAGACAGCGCTTTCTCCATCGTCACCTCGTACTTACGTCTCGCTGCCGAGGGAGAAAAGATCCTCGCCTTCCGCTCTGACGAATACTATTGGCGCGATCTTGGCCGTCCGCAGGATGTGGTGCAAGCCGCTCAGGATTTTAAGAACAAAGTCATCGCCGAGTAGGCGCAGCGACGCACCCCTCTCAACTGATACTCTCAATCCAGAACATCGACACGTCGGAGACTACTAATCATTGCCGCCCATATCCTCACCTATTGTCAACGCGCAGGAAATCACGAAAGCCTTCGGAGCGAATCCGCTCTTCCAGAATGTCTCGTTCACCATTTCTGACGGAGATCGTATCGGTCTGATCGGTCCGAACGGATCCGGTAAATCCACGCTGCTGAGAATTCTCGCCGGCGAGGTGAGTCCCGACAGCGGGGAAGTGTCGTTTCGCAAGCGCACCCGCCTCGCCTGTGTCGAGCAGGACTCACGCTTCAAGCCCGGTGCCACGGTGCGCTCGGTAATAGAAGGCGCGCTTGATCTTTGCGGTGTCACCGGCTCCGAGCGCGGCGCCCGCTTTGCCGAGACTCTGGGCCGCGCCGGTTTTGAGGATCTCGAAGCCCGAGCCACCGAGCTGTCTGGCGGCTGGCAGAAGCGGCTTGCGATTGTCGAAGCCCTCGTGCAGCATCCCGACATACTTCTGCTCGATGAGCCTACCAATCATCTCGACCTTCCCGGAATCACTTGGCTCGAAGAT
>Ga0209169_10002429_pt1 | contig 11208 bp, 7 predicted proteins | sample HubBroMetageWRM4_FD_188346 | JGI IMG/M metagenome (GOLD analysis project Ga0209169, IMG submission 188346) | Warmed soil microbial communities from the Hubbard Brook experimental Forest, New Hampshire - Hubbard Brook CCASE Soil Metagenome WRM 4... | ecosystem: Environmental > Terrestrial > Soil...
CAACTCGTTCGCGTATGCGGGACCGCGATTTGGGTTTTTGTTGATGTCGATTTTTGGCGGCATTGGATTGATTCTCGTGACGGTCGGCGTGTATAGCGTGCTGGCGTACACGGCGGCGCAGCGTACGCATGAGATCGGGATTCGCATGGCGCTGGGTGCGGAGAGCGGGGACGTGCTGAAGTTGGTGGTGTCGATGGGGCTGCGACTGGTTGGGCTCGGAGCGGCGATAGGTGTGGTTGCGAGTTTGCTGCTGGCGGGGGCGATCAAGAGCCAGTTGTGGGGCGTGTCGGCGCATGACCCGATGACGGTGATTGCGGTGACGGCGATGCTGCTGGTGACGGGCGTGGTGGCGTGCTGGATTCCGGCGCGGCGGGCGGCGCGGGTGGATCCGCTTGTTGCACTGCGGTACGAATAGATTTAATGGACGATGTGCGCAGTGCGTCGATGCGGACTCCTTTTCTTTACTGTGAGGTGTTTACCTGATTGTTGACGGGCAGCTTCCGCTTCCACACTCTCCGTGAAATTTACGGAGGATGTGCCATTCCATTTCATAGCGAAATCAGGGTTGGAGCATTGCTGGATGAGCTTGCTGCACGACAGCCGGGACCGGAGCAGCCAAGCGATCCGGGGCCGCGGCCGGAAGAGCCGGTGACCACGCCGCCTACGCCGGAGACGCCTGGGACGGGTGATCCGGACTTGCCGCCGGCCGATCCTGATCCGGCGCCGAGTCCGGGGCCGGACCCTGCACCGCCGAAGGGGCCGGGGTATTCGGAGTAAAGGCGCTGCAGCGGAGGGTGCGAACGGCGAATCGTTGCCGACGGATAGACCGCGCTAATACTGGGGGGCTGAGATCCTTCGCTGCGCTCAGGATGAGAACGTTTTGTAGGGATTCTTAAGAAAAATTCAGGGTTGACAGGGAAGAAGTGGCTGAGTAGAGTAGGCGAAGAAAAAGCGAACATTGTGCTCCCCGCACCGGTTCGGCTTTTTCGTTCGATCGCTTATGGCTGCCGCGTCTTCACTTGCTGAGCTTCGCGCCAAAATTGAGCTCGACCTGCGCGGGCGCGTTGTTTCTCCATTTAATTATCGCGATCGAAATGTATTTGAGGTGGTGTCGACGGGGATACCGTCGCTGGATGCCGTGGTGGGCGGATGGCCGCGCGGCGCGATGACGGAAATTTGCGGGCCGCCGTGTTCGGGGCGGACGAGCGTGCTGTTGTCGGCGCTGGCGGCGCGTACGGCGGAAGGGGAGACGTGCGCGTTGATCGATGCGCGCGATAGTTTTGATCCGGCGGTGGCGAGCGCGGCGGGAGTGGCGCTGGAGCAAGTGCTGTGGGTGCGTTGCCAGAACGCGGATCAGGCGCTGCGCGCGACGGATTTGCTGATTCAGGCGGGCGGGTTTGGGATGGTGGCGGTGGATTTGAGCGATGTGGCGCCGAAAATTGTGCGGTATGTGCCGCTGAATGCGTGGTTTCGGTTTCGTCGCGCGGTGGAGGATACACCGACGATTTTGATGGTGATGGAGCAGGAGGCGAATGCGAAGACGTGCGCGTCGCTGGTGTTGAGGCTGGAGGCGCGGCCGGGAGAGTGGAGCGAGGCGGGGAGCAGCCGCGGTGGATGCGATTTTTTGCGGGATTCGATGGGGCGCCTGTTTCGCGGATTTGAAGTTGGAGCGGATGTGGTGCGGACGCGGGTGCAAGACGTGAATGAAGTGATGGCGATTAATCAATTTTCGTCGTGGCGGACTGCGGGATTTGACGCAGGGGCGGGGAGCAGGCTGGAGCGGGTTGCGGGGTTTAAGGCGGCGACGAATTGGAGTGAAGTTCGAGGATAAAAAAGGATCGATCAACGTGGTAGCGCCGGCATCTTGCCGGCATTTTTTGTCGGTGGTGAAAAAGTTTATGGCGTTTGCATGCATTTATATTGCGGGGTTTTTGGTGCAGGCGGTGGCGCGGAGCGAACCGTCGCTGCGCGGCGATCGCGTTGCGCTGGCGCTGCTGAGTGGGAAGGCACCGCTGTGGAACGTGGTGGCTGCGAATGCGGCGGCGGTACGCGCGGGTGTGCAACTAGGGATGACGAAGGCGCAGGTGGCGGAATTTTGCGGGGTGGAGGTGCGGCACCGGGCGGAGGCGCAGGAGAAGGCGACGCATGCTGCGTTGCTGGATGTGGCTTGGAGCATTTCGCCGCGCGTCGAGGATACGGCGGCGGACACGATTGTTGTCGATCTGGATGGACTTTTTTCATTGCTTGGGGGCGATGAGGAGATTGCGCGGGTTTTGATGGAGCGCGTGATGAGTGTAGGCGTGGCGCCCAATATTGCGATCGCGTCGAACATTGAGGCGGCGATTCTGGTGGCGCGCGGATTTTCTGGGATTTCGATTTTGCCGCTGGGGGAAGAGGCGGCGCGGTTGGGTGTGCTGCCGGTGCGGGTACTTTCGAGCGATGCGGAAATTCTGGAGACGCTGGATCGATGGGGGATTCAAACGCTGCGCGGGCTGGCGGAACTGCCGGTGTTGCAGCTTTCGGAACGGGTGGGACAGCGCGGAGTTTTGCTGCATGAATTGGCGCGCGGGGCGCGTGTGCGGGCGTTGGTGCTGGCGCAGTCGAGTCTTACGTTTGAAGAAGAAATGGAGCTGGATGAGGCGGTCGAGGAACTGGAGCCGCTCTCGTTTTTGCTGGGGAGGCTGCTCGATCAGGTTTGCGCGCGGCTGGAGTCGCGGGCGCTGGCGGTGCAGACGATTCGCGTGTTGTTTGAGCTGGAGCCATCGTTTGAGAAAGATGTGCAGTCGCTGAACGACGAATCGCGGAAGAAAACGGCGCCGCGCGAGTTTACGAAGGTGCTGACGCTGCCGGTGGCAATGCGCGACGCAAAAGTGTTGCTGAAGCTTTTGCGATTGTCGCTGCAATCGGATGCGCCGAAATCGCCGATACAAAAAATAAGGATGACGGCGGAAGCGGCGTCTCCGCGCACGGCGCAGAGCGGATTGTTTGTGCCGCGCGGGCCCGATCCGGAAAAGCTGGAACTGACGGTGGCGCGGCTGGGGAAGTTGGTAGGGGAGTCGAATGTCGGCGTGGCGGAATTGATCGACACGCATCGCGCGGAGAATTTTCGGGTGGCGCGGTGGACTTGCGGGGCGATTGCGAGGGAAGCGGACGGGCGAGTAAGAAAGGGAAGCAGGAAGAGAAAGGCTGCTGCGGGTGTTTATGCGGAGGATTCGCACGCGCTTACTGAAAGCGTCGCGAAACTTTCGCCGGCGGGATTTCGCATGTTGCGTCCACCGCTTGTTGCGAATGTGGAAGTGGATGGCGAAAGCAGTCGTAGGCCATCGCGCGTGAGTTTTAGCGGTATGCGCGGAGATGTGATTGCGGCGTCGGGGCCGTGGCGGAGTTCGGGTGAGTGGTGGCAGGAAGATGGCTGGGATCACGATGAGTGGGACTTGACGATTGATTTTGGGAAGAAAGCTGAACCGCGCGAGCAAAAGCTGGAGCGCATCGGGTTGGTCGCGATGAATGTGAACGTGCACAGGAGAACGAAGATTCCGGAGCCGAGTCCGTGGCCGCGGCATGGCGTGTATCGGATTTTTTACGATTTGCCGCGGAAGAGTTGGTTTGTGCGGGGATTTTACGATTAGTCGCCGCGCTAGCCACGTTTGCGTAAAGAAAAATGTATATCGAGCTTCATGCGCGGTCGGCGTTCAGTTTTCTCGAGGGGGCTTCGATTCCCGAGGAAATGGTCGAAGCTTGCGTTGAGCGCGGGATGGGCGCGATGGCGGTGCTCGATCGCGATGGTGTTTACGGCGCGCCGCGGTTTTATCACGCCGCCATAAAAAAGGGCATTCGCGCGCATATCGGCGCGGAGGTTACGACGCCGGAGGGCTGGCGATTTCCGCTATTGGTCGAGTCGCGCGAAGGCTATCAGAATTTGTGCCGCGCAATTACGTTGATGAAATTACGCGCGAAAAAAGGGGAGGGAAGCCTCGCGGCAGGAGAGCTTGATTGGTTCGTGAAGGGGCTGGTTTGTTTGACGGGTGGGGAAGAAGGGCCGCTCGCCTATGCGCTTGCGAAGGGTGGAATCGGGCTCGCTACGCAAGCGGTTGAACGGCTTTGTGAAAGTTTTGGGCGCGGCAATGTTTATGTTGAATTGCAGCGGCATTATTGCCGCGAAGAAGAGGCGCGGAATCAGGCTGCGATTGAGATTGCGCGGAAATTGTCGCTGCCGCTGCTGGCGACCAATTGTGCTTCATATGCGCAGCCACAGCAGCGCGAACTGCTCGATGTGTTTACCTGCATTCGGCATCATCGCAATCTTTCGAATGCCGGGCGCTTGTTGACGCGCAATGCGGAACGGCATCTGAAAACTTCCGGAGAGATGGCGCGGCTTTTCGCTGATTTGCCTGAGGCGATTGCGAATACAGCGTCGCTTTCGTCGCGATTGGAATTCTCGCTCAACGATCTTGGTTATGAGTTTCCGAAATATCCGGTGCCCGACGGCGGAACGGAGATGGAATTTCTTCGCGCGCGCGCGCATGAGGGGCGGATTCGCCGGTATGGCGCGGAGAATGAAAAGGCAGAAAAGCAGATCGAGCGTGAACTCGCGCTGATCGAGAAGTTGAAGCTGCCCGGCTATTTTTTGATCGTTTGGGACATCGTACGTTTCTGCAATTCGGAAAATATTCTCGTGCAGGGGCGCGGATCGGCGGCGAACAGCGCAGTGTGTTATGCGCTGGGAATTACGGCGGTCGATGCGGTGGGGATGGGGCTGCTGTTTGAGCGTTTTCTGTCGGAGGAGCGCGGCGAGTGGCCGGACATCGATCTCGATTTGCCGAGCGGCGATCAGCGCGAGAAGGCGATTCAGTACGTTTATAAGCGTTACGGGAGGCGCGGCGCGGCGATGACGGCGAATGTCATCACGTATCGTGGAAAATCCGCGGCGCGTGAGATCGGAAAGGCGCTTTCGTTCGATCCGGAAACGCTGGCGCGGCTCGCAAGCCTGGTCAGTGCGTGGGAATACAAAGATTCCGCCGACACGATGGAAAATCATTTTCGCGATGCGGGATTTGATCTGAATCATCCGAAAATCCGAAAGTTTTTTGAGTTGTGCATTCAAGTGCAAGATTTGCCGCGCCATCTTGGGCAGCATTCGGGCGGGCTTGTGGTGTGTCAGGGGCAACTGGATTCGGTTGTGCCGCTGGAGCAGGCGACGATGCCGGACCGTGTCGTCGTGCAGTGGGATAAAGAGGATTGCGCCGACCTGGGCATCGTGAAGATCGATCTGCTGGGACTCGGGATGATGGCGGTGCTCGAAGAGTCGCTGCAAATCATCAGCAAGCATTACGGCGAAGAAGTTGATCTGGGACATTTGCCGCAGGGCGATGAAAAAATTTACAAAACGTTGTGCAAGGCCGACACCGTGGGGATGTTTCAGATCGAGAGCCGGGCGCAGATGGCGTGTTTGCCGCGGCTGCAGCCGAAAGAGTTTTACGACATCGTGGTGCAGGTGGCGATTATTCGGCCGGGGCCGATCGTCGGAAAAATGGTGCATCCCTATCTGGCGCGGCGGCAGGGGCGGGAAGCGCCAACGTGTCTGCATCCTTTGCTCGAGCCCGTGCTGGAGCGCACGCTGGGCGTGCCGTTGTTTCAGGAACAGCTTTTGCGGATGGCGATGATCGCCGCGGGCTTCAGCGGCGGCGAAGCGGAAGAGTTGCGGCGCGCGTTTGGCTTCAAACGGTCGGAAAAATTGATGCGCGATGTGGAAGTGAAGCTGCGGCGGGGGATGGAGCGCAACGGGATCACGGGCACGACGCAGGATACGATCGTGCAGTCGATTACTTCGTTTGCGCTGTATGGATTCCCGGAATCGCATGCGGCGAGTTTCGCGTTGATCGCGTATGCGAGCGCGTTTTTGAAATGCCACTATCTTGCTGCGTTTACGGCGGCGATGCTCAACAATCAGCCGATGGGATTTTATAGTCCGGCGACGTTGGTGAAAGATGCGCAGCGGCATGGGTTGCGCGTGCGGCCAATTGATGTGACGAAATCGGATTGGGTTTGCACGATCGAAATGGCCGGAGACGAGCATGTCATGCGCGTTGGACTGCGCTACGTGAAGGGGCTGCGCGAAGAGATTGGCCGCGAGATCGTGCGCCAGCGGGAGATTGAAATGTTTCGCTCGATCGATGATTTGAAATTGCGTGTGCCGAGATTGCAGAAGGGTGATTTGGCGGCGCTTGCTGAGATCGGAGCGCTTAATTTTATCGGCGGGAAGCAGGGTTTCCACCGGCGCGATGCGCTTTGGCAGATCGAGCGGGTTGCGCGCCGCCCAGGGCCACTTTTGGAGTCGGTCGAATCCGATGATGCATTGTCGCAGCGGTCGCCGCTGCAACCGATGACATCGGAAGACCGCCTGGTCGCGGACTTTCACAACACCGGCATGACCGTTGGGCCGCATCCACTGCGATACCATCGCGAAGATTTGCGCCGGCAAGGTGTCATTACCGCAATCGAACTGCGCAGCTTGCGCGACGGGACCCGGGTGCGCGTTGCCGGCTCGGTTATCGCGCGGCAGCGACCCGGAACCGCGAAAGGCTTCGTGTTTCTGAGCCTGGAAGACGAAACGGGGATTTCCAACGCGATTCTGACGCCGCAGATCTTTCGAGAGCATCACGTCGTGGTCGTGCACCAGCAGTTTTTATTGCTCGAAGGTGTGCTTCAAAATCAGGAAAACGTCATTTCGGTGAAGGTGCAGCGGCTTCATCCGCTGTTCCTGACAAAAGCGGAAACCGTTTCGCACGATTTTCACTGATCGACTTGCAGATGCGAGGGTGGGAAGCGTCGAAGAGGTCGCCACTCAATGCCCGTTGAAGACCGTGCGCAGCAGTGAACCTGCACCGTTCCAGAAAATCTGGACGCCGATGCAGACCAGCAGGAATGATGACAACCGCATGATGACACTCATCCCTGTGGCGCCGACGATGGTTGCGATGCGATCCGAAAAGCCGTAGCAGATGTAAACGCTTAGCGCGAGTAAGGCCGAGCCGATGAGGAGAACGATCACTTCCAGATAAAACGGATCGCCGTGCCGCGCCGCGTTGGCTCCCAATGTGATCGCGACGGAAATCGATCCGGGTCCGACTGTGAGCGGGAGCGTGAAGGGATAAAACGCGCTGCGAAAAATGTCGCGCGGATTCACGTCATGATGAACCTGATTGTCGGGATCATCGTCATTGTCTTTTTGCTGGAGCATGCTCCAGCCGGTAGCGATGACAATCAGCCCCCCGCCAACTTGCACAACCGGCAATGAGATCCCGAAGAACGCTAAAATGTGCGTGCCGACCAGCCCCGAAACGACGAGGAGGATAAAACTGTTGAGCGCGATGCGCTGCGAAAGCAGGCGTCGTGACGCCGGGGAATACTCCTGAGTCAACGCAAGGAAAATGGGGCTGCCGCCCAGCGGGTTAACGATGGGAAAAAGCGCGCTGAGAAAGAGGATTGTGGTCTCGACCGCTTCGAGCAGCAACGCCGCCTCCGGGTGAGGGAGTATATCCGAATTCTATCTGATGCAACGATTGGGTGAAGAGAGACGAATTTTTTCGGTGTTGCTTAACACTGTCGTTCGGAGAGAAGAATTTTCGCCGTCGTGATGGCTTGGCCAACGTGGCGTTGCGTGTGATCGGCGACGTGAACGAGAAGGCCGCCGAGCGTGGTTGGCAGCGCCTTCTTGCCAACCGATCTTGCCTGCTCGAGATCGGATTTTGCCAGTGCGCGGACGCGTGCAGCTGCGCGCACCAGTGCTTCTGATAATTCTTCGAGAACGGACTGGCTCGAAGCGGTAGGTTGCGACTCTTGACGCAACGCTTCGAGTTGTTCGGCGGATAGAGACTTTCCTTCGGCGTAGGTGAGCAGGCGATCGATGCTGCGCGCGATGTGGCGGATCTGAAACGCGACCGACGGCAAGCTATGGGGTTGTTTGTCGAACTCGGCGTCCGTGAGAGATTCGCACCATTTTGCGAGATCTTCTCCAGCCAGCTCCAGCGCGTGCAATACCGCACGAGGGACCGCGCCAACTTCAGTCAGTGTGCCGCGCAGCCACGGCTCTGGCGGCGATGAAGATGCATTCACGTGAAAGGACCTCTCTTTCCATCTTAAAGGAGGCGTTGCAGCTTGCGATAGCGAGTGCGCCCTGTTCGCGCTTTGTTCGCGCCTTGCCGAACGTGACGCTGTGAGCTAGAGTCTCGGTTCCACGAAAAAGGTCGGTCATGGCGAAAAAGGCGAAGTCAGCAAAGGTGTCGCGGCGGAAGAGCAAGAACGGAGAGAGCCTCCGCATCCTGATTTCGCGCGCACGGGTACAGAAACGGATCACCGAGATCGCTCGCGAAATTCGCAAGGACTTCCCGGACGAGCCGCTGCATCTGGTCGGCGTTCTCAAAGGCGCGGTATTTTTTCTGACGGACCTCGGGAAACAGATTTCCGGCGAGGTTTCATTCGACTTCATCGCGGTTTCGAGCTATGGAACCGACACGCATTCGTCCGGCCAAGTTCGCTTGACGCGCGACCTCGATTCGAGCATCGAGGGCAAGACGGTCATCGTCGTCGAGGACATTCTCGACACCGGCATGACGCTGCAATATTTGCTGAGGGTGTTCGAACAGCGGAAGCCGAAGAGGATTCGCATCGCGGTGTTGCTCGACAAGCCGGAGCGCCGCATCGCGGCGGTGCACGCGGATTACGTTGGGTTCACGATTCCGAACGAATTTGTCGTCGGTTATGGGCTCGATTACGCCGAACGATATCGAAATATGCCTGAAGTCGCGGTGCTCTCCCTGGGAACAAGCGCGAAGTCGAGTTGAGCGGTCGCGTTTGGTCGCGATTCGTGGAATACCCGCCAAAAATGCGGCGAAATGATGACACCGGCATGTTTTCAACATAGGCCAATCGAACATCTTGCGGTTCCATCTCGCCTGCTATAATGAGTTCCTCGATGAATCCCCGCGAATCACAAACGGGCGCGCTGGCTGAACACGCCGCAACGGAGACCTCCGCCGAAGTCCTGGCGACGCTTGCCGAAATCGGCGAAGAGGTCAACGCATCGCTCGACCTCGATGAAGTGCTTGCGCGGTCGGCGGCACTGATCAAGCGGCATATCGACTACGAAATTTTTGGCGTTCTGATGTTCGAGGGCGACGGCTCTTATTTGAAACATCGCTTCTCGATCGGTTATCCGCCGGACCTGGCGGCAAACTTGCGCATTCCACTTGGGCAGGGAATTAGTGGAACCGCCGCGGCAAGCGGACATCCCGTTCGCGTGGGCGATACGTTGCACGATCCGCGATACATCCACGCGGTGGACGGCGTGCGGTCGGAACTCGCCGTACCGTTGATGTTGCGCGGCAAGTGTATCGGCGTGCTCGATATTCAGAGTCAGCAGCCCGAATATTTCACGCGCGAACAACAAAACATTCTCACGCTGTTGGCGAGTCGTCTGGCGGTCGCCGTCGAAAACGCGCGGCTGTTTGAGCGCGTCCGAGCGCAAGCGGACACGCTGCTCTTGTTGAACGAGGTTGGGCGCGAGACGAGCTCGATCCTCGACGTCGAAGAGTTGCTGCGGCGAGCCGCAGAGCAGACAAAGCGGGTCATCGACTATCAGATTTTAAGCATCATGCTGTATGACGAAGATCAGAAAGTTTTTCGGCATCGCGTGGATGTGAAGCACGGACAGCGAGTGCAGGGAAAGTTGCGAGTGGCTGCGAGCGAGGGGATCGTTGGGGCGGCGGCTACGCTGAAGGAACCGGTAATTGTTCCGGATGTGACAGCCGATCCCAGATACGTCATGGCGAATCCCGAGACGCGCTCGGAACTCGCGATTCCGATGATGCATAAGGGGCGCGTGATTGGCGTGCTCGATCTCGAAAGCCCACAGCTCAACTACTTCACCGACGATCACGTGCAAACGCTTTCGATTTTGGCGGCGAATTTTGCGGTCTCGCTCGAAAACGCGCGGCTCTACGAGAAGGTGGCACGTGATGAAGCGCGCCTCGATCGCGATCTTCAGGCGGCGAAGAGAATTCAGGGCGCGTTGCTGCGATCGGTATCTTCGTCGGAAGAATACGGCTTGGATATGGCCGCGCGGTATCTGTCGGCGCGCGAACTCGGCGGCGACCTCTACGAATTTCTGCGCTACGGCCCGCAGCAACTGGGTATCGCGCTTGGGGACGTGAGCGGGAAAGGCACCGCTGCGGCGTTGTATGGAGCGGTTGCGATCGGAATCATGCGCAGCCTTGCGCCGCAGAAATTGCAGCCGGCCGAAATGCTGAAGCAGATGAATCAGATCGTCGGCGAGAGGCGCATCGAAGGGCGCTTCATGACAGCATGTTTCGCAACGTGGCAAAAGGGCCGGAGCAAACTGCGAGTCGCGAATGCCGGGCAGTCGCAGCCGTTGCTTTATAAGGACGGGCGATGCGGCAAAATCGAGCTCACTGGATTTCCGCTCGGGATTTTCGAAGACGTCACCTATGATGAGTGGGGCGTCACGCTCGAGTCGGGAGATATCCTCGTGTTTCACTCCGATGGAATCGCGGAAACCACGAACGGCGACGGTCAATTTTTCGGGATGGAGCGTCTGCGTAAAATCGTCGAAGACCATCACGAAATGACAGCATCTGAACTGGTCGATCGCGTGTTTGATGATGTCGATTGGTTTTCGCAGAGCGCGGCGCTTTCCGACGACCGAACGCTGGTCGTGCTTAAGGTGCGATGAGCGGACACGGCGAAGCACCGGCGAAGAAATTGTCGTTCGTTGATCCGGCGACGTTCACTCCGCACTTCTCCTGGAAAAAACAAAGCAAGGCAGGAAGCGCGTCGGGCATTGCAGAAGCTGTCGCGTGCGAAGGCGTGCGACTCGTCGACATTGCCGAAAAAATCGAGACGCCGACTTATGTTTACAGCTGCGCGGCGATCGACGATTCGACAGCCGAGTTGCATCGCGGCCTTGGTTCTTTGCCGCACACGCTCTGCTTCGCGGTGAAATCCAACGGCAATCTAGCGATTTTGAAGCATGTCGCGAAGGCGGGGAACGGGTTCGACATCGTCTCGGGTGGTGAACTCGAAATGCTGCGAACCATCGGTGTTCGGGGCGATCGGATTGTTTTTTCAGGAGTAGGCAAGACGCGCGAAGAGATTCGCGAAGCGTTGCAGTATCGAGTAGCAGCAAACCGC
>Ga0209169_10002432_pt1 | contig 11205 bp, 7 predicted proteins | sample HubBroMetageWRM4_FD_188346 | JGI IMG/M metagenome (GOLD analysis project Ga0209169, IMG submission 188346) | Warmed soil microbial communities from the Hubbard Brook experimental Forest, New Hampshire - Hubbard Brook CCASE Soil Metagenome WRM 4... | ecosystem: Environmental > Terrestrial > Soil...
GCGGTTCGCACATGGCGTTTCCGGCCGGCCGCAGGACCGAATGGCAGGCCCGCACCGGTTCGCCAAACCATCGAAGTAACTTTCCACCTCTACTGATCTGGTTTCGCCGGCAATATTAGCGCGCTCCCAGGCGTTTACCTTAAGGACCATCTCGTTTATGCACCTCGATGCATCTGCTACGATGAGCGCTATGAAAATTTCCACGAGAATTTCAGTCTCCACGATTTCTCTTGTCTTGCTCATCGCGGGCGTACTTGGAAAAACTCCGCGCGCCGCCGCGCAGACCGGCACGGTGCAATTTGTGGCGCGCGTCACTCCCTCGGCTGGCGAGGACGAACCGGTGCGCACGCTTCCCTTCTACTTGCTCAGCAAAAGCTACGCGGACATCCAGAAGGAAGCCGAGGGCGCGTCACCTGCCCCCAGCCTGGATAAATTCATCGACTCGCTGGACGTTTCCAAGGAACTGAAAGCGTGGATGAAGATGAACCATCGCGTGAGTCTGGCAGGTGAAGACTTCACCAAGATGCTCAAAGCGGACGACATCATGAACGTGCCGGAGTTTTTCGCCGCGTACACTGAGCGCATGGTCGGCGACCGCACCGCCGGTTTCCCCACGCCAAAATACAAGCTCGAGGATCGCGCCAAGGATCCCGCGAAGTACGACCGCCTGGTGACTCAATACCACGATGCCATTCGCGCGTTCGTTATCGCCGACCCGGACAGCAAGGACAGCCTGGACCTAAGCCTGGAAGAAGTGAATCCCGGCCACAAATGGGACATGCTGAAGGCCAAGAGCCTCTCCGATTTGGCGCGTGAAACCGCGGACCTGGCGCGCGGGAAATATCTGGTGGCTCGCGTTGACACGGATATGCAGGGTCAAGGAGCGCTGCGCGGAATTCCGGCTGGAAATTATTGGCTTGGCACGCTGAATATCGAGGCAGTCGCAGGAGACACGCGCGCACGTTGGGACGTGCCCGTAACCGTTCGCGCTGGCCAGCCCAGTTACATCACCCTCACGAACATCAACTCTGTAAAATCTGCGACCGGCTCGGCACACTAGCGCCGCGCATTTATGACGGACGCCGCTGGCATCGCGCTGTGGATTCACGATTTGGCAGGTTCCGATGAGCGCGCGAAGATCGAATCGGCGATGCGGCTTTATCTGGCAGGAGTCAGTCTCTGTACCCCGCTACTCAGCCGCTGGGTTTCCGACCCGGAATTCCGCGAATTGACATTGCCCGGCAAACCGGCTGGCGAGGCGCATGCTCGCTCACAACCTTCGGCCATCGTTGTCGGCATCGCCGTACGGCCCGAAACATTCCAGAAAATTCGTGCGGCCAATCATTCTCCGCGGCTGGCGGAGGTGCCCGCCGATCAAGACGCCGAGGAATTCGAACTGCACCTTAACGCTTCCCTTGAATTCGATATTCTCACCACGCGCGAGCCTGGTAGCCCCGGCGCAATCGCGCGCTACCTGCAAAAATTCGGCGAAGGGATTCAGCAGATTGAGATCTACGTGCGCGATGTGGATCGCGCGACGGAAATTCTGCGCACGCGGTTCGCGCTGCCGCCACTTTACCCCGCCACGCGCGCCGGCGCCGATGGCACGCGCGTGAATTTCTTCCTGGCTACCGGGCCCGACGCCAAGAAAGTTCTCATTGAGCTCGTGGAAACCGCGCGCTAGGTCGAACATTTGTATCGGCTTTATGCGCGCCATCACCATGAGTGAAATCAATCCGCCGCATCCAATCGCGCGATCGCTCCTTGTAACCTCGTATTCATTCGAGCGTGCTACAATGCGCGGACGTCCAGAATATAAATTTATTCCACGCACATTTCATCCGAGGAGCAGCTCCATGCCATTCGTGAACGAGATTGAAGAAACTCAGGCAGACGGGCGTCTGCGCGAGATCTACGGAAAAATCGAACAGAAGCTGGGATTTCTGCCGCATTATTTCAAGACGCTGGGCGCCAAGCCCGCCGTGATCGAAGCGCAACTGCAGATGAGCGACGCGGTCATGGCCGACGGCGCTCTTACCACGATCGTGAAAGAACAGATCGGCCTGGTGGTGAGCGGCATCAACTCCTCCACGTATTGCGTGATGTTTCACATGGAGCTGCTGCGGCGCTTTGGAGTGGAGAAGGCTCTGGCGCGAAAACTAACGGCGGATTACGAAAGTGCGGCGGTGGCTGCGAACGTGAAAGCGCTTTTCCGTTTCGCGGATAAACTGACGCGCCATCCGGACGACATCGAGGAATCCGATACCGACGCGCTGAAAAAAGAAGGATGGGACGATGCTGCCGTGCGCGAGACGGTTCTCACTGTCGCGTATTTCAATTACATCAATCGCGTTTCGCTGGGATTGGGCCTGGTCACGGATTTCTGAGAGCTGAGAACTGCGTTGAACGCGCGGCTGCTATTCCCCGCTCTGCTCGATCAGTTTCGCGACCAGCGCCGTCCATCCGGTCTGATGGCTCGCGCCCAAACCCGCGCCGTTGTCCCCGTTGAAATACTCGTAAAACAAAATCAGATCGCGCCAGTAGGGATCCTTCTGAAATAATTCCATGTCGCCATACACCGCCCTGCGTCCATCCTTCTGCAGAAAAATGTGTGAGAGCCGCCGCGAAACTTCCCTGCCGACCTCCCACAATGTTTTCTGCTGTCCCGACGCGGTGGGACATTCCACCCTGAAGTCGTCACCGTAATAGTGATGCACGCGCTGCAACGATTCGATCAACAGGAAATTCAGCGGGAACCACACGGGCCCACGCCAGTTGGAATTGCCGCCGAACAAATCCCCCGTGGATTCCGCAGGCTCGTAGTCCACCGCCTGCGAAAGGCCGTTCACATGCAAAACGAATGGATGATCCTTGTGATATTTCGAAAGCGCCCGCACGCCGTGCTGCGACAAAAATTCATTTTCATCCAGAACATATTTGTAAATCCGCTCGAGCTTCGCGCGATTGGCGATGCTCAGCATCAAGCGCGCGCCTTTGTCGGTGCGCTCAGTCATATCCACGTGGTCCGCAACGTCCGGATTGTGCGCCAGAAACCAATCCATGCGCTTGCAAAAACTCGGTAACCGCGCCAAATCCTCCGGCTCGAAAACCTCCACCGCAAAAAGCGGAATCAGTCCCACCATCGAGCGAACTTTCATCGGCAAATGCGCGGTGTTTCCCAGATGCAGCACGTCGTAATAAAAGCCATCCTCCTCGTCCCATAGACCGATTCCTGTGCCGCCGATGTCGTTCATAGCCTGCGCGATGTACACAAAATGCTCGAAGAACTTGCTGGCCACATCTTCGTACGCCGGGTCATCGTGCGCCAGCTCCATGGACATCGCCAGCATGTCCAGGCAAAACATGGCCATCCAACTGGTGCCGTCCGACTGCTCGATGAAATTTCCAGGTCCCAGCGGTGAGGAGCGATCGAACACGCCGATATTATCCAATCCCAAAAAGCCGCCCTCGAATACGTTCTTACCCTCGGGATCTTTGCGATTCACCCACCAGGTAAAATTCAGCAGCAGTTTATGAAACATCCGCACCAGGAAATTACGATCCTGCTTTCCTTCCACGCGCCCCGCGATTTTATAAACACGCCAAGTCGCCCAGGCCAGCACCGGCGGATTCACGTCGGAAAAATTCCATTCGTAAGCCGGAACCTGGCCGCTGGGATTCATGTACCACTCGCGATGAAACAGAATCAGCTGCTGTTTGGCGAATTCCGGATCAATCAGCGCCATCGAAACGCAGTGGAACGCCAGATCCCACGACGCGTACCATGGGTATTCCCACGTGTCTGGCATGGAAATCACATCGGAATTGTAGAGGTGCGTCCACTCATGGTTGCGGCCATTCAAGCGGCTGGCATCGGGCTTCGGCTGCGTGGAATCGCCTTCGAGCCAGCGCCGCACATCATAGTGATAGCTTTGCTTGCACCACAGCAGGCCGGCAAAAGCCTGGCGCTGCACGCGGCGCGCATCTTCGCTCAGATTTGCGTCAATGCGCTTATCGTAAAATTCATCGGCCTCCTTTTTGCGCTGGTCGAAGATCACATCGAACGAGGGCCCAAAAACCTGGCTTGCCGGCGTGTGATTCTCCGCAAGATTCTGGTCCGTCAGACGCAGACGAATCGTCCAGCTCTGGCCCGGCGCGATTTCCGATGCAAAATGCGCCGCGGCCTTCGTGCCAGTCATCGCTGGATTCACCGCGCCAGGTTCGCCATTGATCAAGTAGCGGTGGAACGCATCTTTCACAAAAGGGGTCTTGCTCTTCTGACCAAACAGCCGCTCCATGTTCGTCTCGTTGTCTGTAAAGAGCAGCTCCGGCGCTCCCTCGATCGCCAGCCAGCGCTGCCCGTAATGAAACTCCGTCAGTTCGAGCAACTCACCGCCTTGGAATCCCGGCACCCGCACCACCTGCGGCGTGTTATACGCATCGCCCCAGTCCCAGCGATTGCGAAACCACAGAGACGGCAGCAGGTGCAGACGCGCGGCTTGCGGTCCGCGATTCCACGCCGTCATGCGCACCAGGATATCTTCGAACGTAGCTTTCGCGTACTCAACGAACACATCGAAGTAGCGATTTTCCGCGAAAACTCCGGTATCAATCAGCTCGTACTCCGGCTGGTGGCGCGTGCGTTTGGCGTTTTCTTCGCGCAGCTGGTCGTAGGGGTATGCCGCCTGCGGATACTTGTAGAGGAACTGCAGATACGAACTGGTCGGCGTCGCGTCCAGATAGTAGTAATACTCTTTTACGTCCTCGCCGTGATTCCCTTCCTTGTTGGTCAGTCCGAAAAGCCGTTCTTTCAGGATGCGATCTTTTTCGTTCCACAGCGCCAGGCCCAGACAAATGTGTTGGTGGCGATCGCAAAATCCCGCGATGCCGTCTTCTCCCCAGCGATACGCACGGGAGCGCGCATGATCGTGCGGAAAATAATCCCAGGCGTCGCCATTGGCGCTGTAATCCTCGCGTACCGTGCCCCATTGCCGCTCCGCCAGATAAGGGCCCCAGCGCTTCCAATGCTCGACGCGCTCGGTGCTGGCCCGCAGCCTCTGCTCTTCGGCTGTCAACGTGGCTTCCATGCTTATCCCTTATCGGCCATGTTCGGCACCGTCACGATACCGGGTTTCGTGCTTGGGAGGCGTGCTACGGACTTGATCGGCGGCGCGCAATCCCAAAGAACTCTACCCGTTGCGGCAGCGTATTGGCAAGCGCGCCGCTTGCACGCATACTCTGGTACGAATCACTATGCGCCGCGGGTTGCAATCGCAAGGGGCGCCCGTGGTCAAAGCGACACCAATAGCACTGGTCGCGCCCGATTCGGTATTCTGTTGCAGTTCGCATCTGAATCCAGCTGTGGCACGCGGCAATTTCCAATAGGACGAAAACAATTCTCTCGAGCGTAACCACCGAACTTTCATCGCGGCACGGATCGCAGCCTACGTCGCGCGCGGCCGCAGCTTCGCCGTGCGTGGCTCTGCTGCTCGTCGCCGTTGCCGCGACGGCGGTGATCGTGCCCATGTTTTTTTTGGGCAACGCATCCGGCCACGATTTTCAGTTTCACCTGGCTTCCTGGCTGGACGTCGCGGGCCAATGGCGCCAAGGCACTTTGTTCCCGCGCTGGGCTGAATGGGCCAACTGGGGCTACGGCGAGCCGCGCTTTATTTTTTATCCGCCGGGCTCCTGGATGCTCGGCGCAACTCTCGGTTCTCTGCTCCCGTGGAGAATGGCTCCGGGCGCATATATCTGGCTGGCGCTGTTGCTGGCCGGATATTCGATGTGGCGCTTTGCGCGCGAATGGCTGTCACCTCGCGAAGCCGCAGCCGCGGCGGTTCTCTACGCTGTGAATCCGTATCACCTGATTATCGTTTATTACCGGGCCGACTTCGCCGAACTGCTCGCGAGCGCCTTGCTGCCGCTGGCATTGTGCGGCGCCGTGCGCCTGCTGCGCGACAGCTGGCGCGGGCTGCAATTTCTCGCCGTGCCGTTCGCACTCATCTGGCTGGCGAACGCGCCCGCCGCGGTGCTGGCCACGTACTCATTGATGCTGCTGTTTTTCGTGGCGGCCATTTTGTGCCGCAGCATCAGGCCGTTGCTTCTCGGCGGAGTCTCCATGGCAGCGGGCTTTGGCCTCGCCGCGTTTTACATTTTCCCCGCGGCTTATGAACAGCGCTGGGTGCAGATTCATCAGGCGCTCGCGGATCTTCTAAGCCCGGAGCAAAACTTTCTGTTCACTCACGCGATTGACCCTGAATTTCTGATCTTCAACTGGAAAGTTTCCGGTGTGGCGTTGGGCGTGATGCTCATCACGGGCATCTCGGCGGTCTTGGTCACGCGCCGCCGCCGCGAGTTCCCGCAAATCTGGTGGATGCTGCTCTCGCTGGGCGCCGCGGCGGTGTTGCTGATGTTTTCGCCCAGCCTGTTATTGTGGCGCTGGCTGCCCAAGCTTGAATTTGTGCAATTTCCCTGGCGTTGGCTGGGCGTGCTCGATCTCGGGTTCGCGTTTTTTCTTTCCGCAGCCATCGGACGCGCCAAGCGGCCTTGGCTCGGCGCGTTAGTAATCGCAATCGGTCTGACGACGCTCGCGGTCGCCCTGGTGAACGACGGCTGGTGGGACAGCGAAGACATTCCCGTTCTTACCAGGGCGATTCAATCCGGCCGCGGCTACGAAGGCACAGACGAGTATCAACCGCTGGGCTGCGATCGCTACGAATTACCCGGCGCCGATCCCACGGGCGAAATGACTGGCAAACCTGCGCCGCGCATTCAGCAGTTTGACGACGAAACACACGTGTTCAAACCCGCGCCCGACAACGCGGTGCGCATCGAGCGATGGACCGGAAGCGACAAACGCTTTGCAACACGAGACGCCGCGCCGACAACGCTGGCGCTACGCCTGCTGAATTATCCAGGATGGAAAGTACAGCTAGACGGCAAAACTATTTCACCGGGCGCAGCTCCAGAAACCGCTCAGATGCTAGTAGCGCTTCCAACAGCTGCCCGTCAGGTTGAAGTGCGATTCACGAGCACGTGGGACCGCATCGCAGGAAGCGTCATCTCCATAATTTTCGCGATCGTGTTTGCCGCATATATGTTTCTCACGCGTGCGCCACGCAATTTGTAGGCGCGCTCGACCCTTTCTGCAACGCGCTACGAGCCCCGATACAACTCAAAAGGCGCCCAATAGAAAGGCCGGCGATAGACGCCGTCGGAATGTAAGAGCGCCAGCTTCGCGTCGCGCAGAGCTGTATCCGGCGGCACACCCTTGCCGATTTCGGAATACAGACGATCCATCAGCTGCGGCGTGGAATTATCATTCACCTCCCACAGCGCGGCGATCACGCCATGCGCGCCGGCGCGCAAGAATGCCCAAGACAAACCGACAAGCCCCTCGCCTGAATACGTGCGCACGCCTTCGCCGTGGCACGCGGAAATCGTCACCAGCTCTGCGTGTAGAGGATGCTGAATAATGTCGCGGGCGTAGAGCTTGTAGTCGTCGCCCTGCTTGGAAAGAATCACCGCCGAATCGAGCGGGCTGGTGCGGCTCGCCGTGCCGTGCGCCACGAAATGAATGTAGGAAAAGCCGGCAGGCTGGCTCTTCAGATACGAATCGGGTGTCGCCTCCGCGCCGGAAAAAACAGTGCGCTCGGCCGTTGGGAAATAATTCTCGATGCCTGTCATTTCCGCCGCGGCCTGCGGCAACTTCGGAAATTCCGCGTCCGGCGAAACGGGATCGCCCACCAGCAAAAGCTTCTTCGTAAGCGCCGGACGCCGCGAAGCCCCAGCCGCCAGTAGCGTCAAGGAATTGGCGTATGCAACGTCCACATCCTCAATCCAGTAATGCAATTTCGGCGACGGCGCCAGCAAAGTCTCGAAATTCAATCCATACAGGCTGCCATCCGGCAATACCGTGACCCGCGACCCCTGCGGAATCATTTTGGCCGCCGGCGCCACCAGCAAATCATAAAGCTTCCGCCCGGTCGCATTCTGCGTCTCCAACACGTCCCGCGAGCCCAGCAAAGCCTGCCGGTAAGCCTGCACCAGCGGATCAATCTCCGCCGCCGGCGGCAAAGTGAAAAGCTCCACCCGCTTCGGCGTGATTAGCCACAAATAGGAATGATCCTCCCCAAGCCAATAAGAAAGAATCGCGGTGTTTAGCTGCTGCGCCGTTCGCTGCGGATTGAAATTGGCGATTGGGAAAGCAACGGATATTGAGTTTAGTCCAAGCCCTTCGGCCAACGTTCGAGCCCGGCTGACTTCGGCCACTTGCAGAGCTTGACCTACACCACCGCGTGCGGCCAGGAAGTCAATGTAATCATCGTACGGCCCGATAACGCTCGAAAGGAACGACAAACGGAAACCTTCGTGCGTGATCGATGATCGGGCAGCCTCGATTGTTGCGAGCGATTTTCTGAAGCTTGCATCTGCGTACGCGGAGCGGTGCTGGGCCGAGTAGGTGACCGCAAGGCCGACCTCAGACTGCGATCGTAAGTAACTGTCCGCGGTTTTATCTGCGATTAACCGACGGAAATCAGACTCCGCGAGCGCAAAATTCTTATCATCGTACGCGATGTACCCGTCGGTAATTAGCGAGTAAAGCTGAGACGTGTGATCTCCCCCTTTGCGCGCTAAGACAGCACCTTCCCGATTATACTCCTTAGCTTCGCCGCTCTTCGCCTCATGGCGGTTCACGTTCGCAAGGCTATACAAACAGACCGCAGCCGCGGCATTATTGTCCATTTGCGTTGCCAGCCGCAACGCCTCCTGGTAATCGCGTTCAGCTGCAGGGTAAGATCGCTGGGCGATCTCAACCGCGCCAATATCTTGCGTCCAATTCATCTCGTCTTTGGTTCCGCTCAACCGGTGCGCGGCCTCTTTTGCCTGCTGCAGAAGTAACAGCGCGTTGTCCAGATCCCCCATCTTGTAATAGTTCCATCCCTCGTTTCCTAGCACTTTCTCAATCGCGATTCGAGCGTTGAGGGATCGGCCCAAGCTTAATGCCTCGGTGTCCCAGTCGATCGATTCGTCGTAGTGTTCTTCCTCCATAGAGGCCCATCCGAGGCTGCCCAGAGACTTCAACGTCAGGAAAGACTGTTTGTTCGCTTTTGCGAATCGGAGGGACTGCAGGTAGGCATTTTCTGCGGCAGGTAAATCTCCGCGCGCCAAGAATAGGTTTCCGCGGGCTAGAAGAAGCTCGCCCATGAGGTCGGGTTGGTACAGCCTTGAGAGACGCTCGGCCTCGTCGAAATGCTGTTCGACTTCGTCAAATTTCTGTAGCGAACATTCCGCAAGTCCCAGTATGATTTCCCGCCGAACAGCTATGTCTGACGTACTGAGTTCAGGAGCATTTTGCGCTTGAATGAGCTGAACGGCGTCCGCACTCAGACCGCGCCACACCAACACTTCGGCCTCGAGCACGCGGAAACGCCAAGCCCATTCTGGGCTGCGCTTGGAAAGTTCCTTGTACGCCGCTTCGGATTCCTGAGACGCGGCAATTAGATCGCCTTGTTGGAACTTAGCTTCCGCGTCCCTGTAAGAAGCCTCTTGTTGCGACAATTTGAGATGGCGTTTGCAACCCGACACCCCGGAGAGCACACTCAACAAAAACAAACCGATTACGGGAATCCAGCGCCGCCGCCGCCGCCGCCCGGACCGCTTACTACCAGAGCAGTCGGACATCCCAAGTCCAACCGGAGCATGGTTACTTCGCGCTCGTACTTCTTCAGGATCACTTCGCCAAGATAAATCTTGCCGAATTGCGGCACCACGATCACGTTTCCGTAGACGCGCAGTTCCGGACAGGGCGTCTTGATTTCTTTTACCAACGAACAAAGTGCGATCCCCTTCGACTCCGGGAACTTATCTCCCGCGAACCAGTTATACCGTTCGCGGAGGAAATCCGGTACCTCGAACTTGGGCTTGCCCCACAGGAAGTGGGCCTGCATGGCTTCCCGGGTCTGTTGGTTCCCGTCGTATGCATCCTTGAAAGACGTGAACGTCCCGAACCGGTTGAATAAATTGTTGTCGAGTTCCGCGTGAATCGGGCAGCCGGCAATTCGCAGGTTTTCGAAATGGCTGCCGATGGGCGTGATTGTTGGTTCCGGATCGTCTATGCGCTGCTTGGAGGCGACGTGCGCGACGATGCGATCCGCCGTAACCATGTCGAGGATGTTTAGTCCGTCGATACTAGCAGACGCCAGCGTGTTGTAAGTTCCGTCTTCTTCATCCAGGCTCCCAGAAACCATCGTGCGGGCCGCCCGGTACGAGATCGTTTCGTTTAGCCGGTAATTCTCCGCACGCGACACTTCGAAGCCGCCTGTCGTCGGCAGCGACGCGCCCGCGTGCACGTCCAGGACATGCTGGAACGGCCGGTCAATTCGCCCTCCCAAGCCGTAACCGTGCGCGTTATAGAGATATATCTTCTTGATGGGGTCCGTCGCCATCGGATTTGCCCTCCTGCATCAGGATTGGATTATTACTGCGAAACTGCGAGTGTGAATGGGTAGCGTGCTACTTCGGTCCCACTGCTGGCCGCGCCGTCCTGCGTCCCAAGTCCGCGCAAGACGAGCACATGCTTCCCGGTTCCCAAGCTTGAAGAAGGAATCAGAAGCTGCACGGCATTCTTAGCCTGTTCGGCGGAAATGTTCAAGGAAAATTCCGCCTTGCCGGCAGAGTTCTCGAATACGCAGATGTACGAGGAGTAATGCCCGTCTGGAGGAACGTCGAAATACAAACTGAAAGGCTGCCCTGGTGCAACGTTTACCGTCAACGGTTCACCACCGCCGCGCGAATCCGCGGTAATCAAGGAGAATGAAGTCAACGCTTGCGGCGCGCCGGAAGCGAGTGCGCCGACTGGCCGCGTCTCGACGCCCTTCAATCGTGGAATCACTAACAATGTTTGATATGCCACCAGCATTAGCAGCGCCGCGAACACCGGTACCGCGAAGTTCGGCCGCAACAACGCGCCCCACCAACCACTCGGGGCCGGCCGTTGCGCTGCAGCCACCGGCAGACGGACGGGCGGCAATACGGGCTCGGATCCCATAGCCGCCCGGCTATTTTCAACGAACGCCGCCGCCAGGTTCACGTCTTCCGCGCATGCTACGCAGCTGAAGAAGTGTTCCTCGTATTGTTCGCGGAGGTCTCTCGGCAGTTCTCCGAGTACGTACCGCTCAGCGGCTTTCAATTGGATAGCTTGTG
>Ga0209169_10002433_pt1 | contig 11203 bp, 10 predicted proteins | sample HubBroMetageWRM4_FD_188346 | JGI IMG/M metagenome (GOLD analysis project Ga0209169, IMG submission 188346) | Warmed soil microbial communities from the Hubbard Brook experimental Forest, New Hampshire - Hubbard Brook CCASE Soil Metagenome WRM 4... | ecosystem: Environmental > Terrestrial > Soil...
TGGATCGGGCGGCTGTCCCGGCTGACCCTTGAGGCAGAACTTGGTCCACGGTGAATAGATCAGCTGGACCTGCTGTTGTGCGTTCTGACCTTGCGGGGCGGGTTGTCCGGGCGGAGTTCCCGGTGCCGGTTGGATTTGTTGCGCTTGCGCCGGCGGCGCTTCGGCCGGCGCGGCGGGTGCGGCTTGTTGCTCGTCGGCTTTCGGTTTGGCCGCCTTTTTCGGCGGTTTTGGCTTGGCTGGTGCGGTGGCCGCGGGGGCGCTGTTATCCTGCGCCCATGAGGGTGAACCCGCGAAGATGCCAAAAGCGAGCGCGAGCGGCACAACGGCCATGGCCTTCGCTGCTATAGCGCGGTGGGAGGGCATGCGGCACGTCATGCTGGCGACGAGCGGCCGGCTCACCGGCCCGTTGGCCGATGCGGTCCAATAAGTCATGAGATTAAAATCCCTCTCCAGTGCTGCCGCCGCAATCGACCGGTGCGCCTTGCGGACTGAAATGCATCGCCGCTTGGCGACGCGCGCATGCCCCCATTGCGACCGGGTCATTCGACGCAGATTACGGCAACAGCGTGACACCGCGATCCGGCGACGCGATCCAGATAGCCCACCTCGCGCGGCAGTTAAAGCCCGACCTAACGGCATTCTCGCAATCCTGACGTCTTGTGCCGCGTGAGTTGCGTTGCCGCCGTATGCTACATTTCGCCACCGGCCTGTCACTCGAATCGCTCGAGCTTGTCCCGCACCGATGACCTTGAGCAACGCCACGCGGCTCGCGGATTTCTCGCCTCTCGCGCGGGCACTCATTCTGGCAGCGTTCGGTGCTCTGGCCGGCGCCACGCCTGCGGCAGCCGAGATCACCCATGCCATTGCCATGCACGGCAAGCCGTTATGGGCCGACGATTTCATCGCGGCGCCCTACGCCAATCCCGACGCGCCGAAGGGCGGCCGCCTTGTGCAAGGCTTGCTGGGCACGTTCGACAGTCTCAATCCGTTGATTGTCAGAGGTCTCGCCGTTCAGGCGGTCCGCGGCTATGTCATCGAAAGTCTTATGGCCCGCGGATATGACGAGCCGTTTACGCTTTATGGCCTTTTGGCGCAGACGGTCGAAACGGACGATACCCGCAGCTACGTGACATTCTCACTCAATCCCGCGGCGCGTTTCTCCGACGGGACACCAGTGACCGCCGACGACGTGATCTTTTCCTGGCAGCTTTTGCGCGATCACGGACGTCCAAGTCATCGCGCCTATTACGCGAAGGTGGCGCATGCGCAAGCGCTGGATCCGCGCACCGTACGTTTCGATCTCGGCGGCAGCAACGATCGCGAGCTGCCGCTCATTCTCGGATTGATGCCGGTATTGCCGAAGCACGCCATCGATGCGGCAAGGTTCGAGGAGACGACGCTCGCCAAGCCGATCGGCAGCGGTCCTTATTTGGTCGCGGATATCGATCCGGGCCGCAGCGTCACATTCAGATACGATCCTAATTATTGGGGCCGCGCGCTGCCGATCAATCGCGGCCTGTGGAATTTCGCCGAATTGCGATTTGACTATTTCCGCGACGCCAACGCCTATTTCGAGGGTTTCAAAGCAGGTCTCTACGACGTGCGCAGCGAGACTAATCCGAGCCGTTGGCAGAGCGGCTATGACATTCCCGCCGTCCGCGACGGACGCATTGTCAAGGACTCGTTTCCCAGCGGTCTTCCCAAGCTCAGTTCCGACTTCGTCTTCAACACCCGGCGGCCCCTGTTTTCCGATCGTCGCGTGCGCGAGGCGATCATGCTTTTGTTCGACGCCGAATGGGTCAACCGCAATTATTTCTTCGACTTGTATCGGCGCAGCGCGAGCTTTTTCGACGATTCGGAATTGTCGGCTTATCGCCGGGCCGCCGACGATCGCGAACGTGAATTGCTCAAGCCGTTTGCCGGCGCCGTGCGCGGCGACGTGCTCGATGGCACGTGGTCGCCGCCGGTCTCCGACGGCTCCGGCCGCGATCGCCGCCACTTGCGCGATGCCATCGCGCTGTTCGCCGCCGCCGGCTACGAGCTCAACGGTACGACGCTACGCGAGCGGGCAAGCGGCAAGCCGTTCGCTTTCGAAATCATGGTCGCCAGCCGTGACGAAGAGCGGCTCGCGCTCGCGTTCTCCAGCAATCTCGCCCGCGCCGGCATTGAGGCTCGCATACGACTTCTCGATGCAGTTCAATACGATCAGCGCCGGCTGTCGTTCGATTTCGACATGATCGAGAACCGCTGGGAGGAGTCGCTGTCACCCGGTAACGAGCAGAGCCTCTATTGGGGCTCGGCGGCCGCCGGCGAGCAAGGCTCGCGCAATTACATGGGCGTGCGCAGCCCGGCGGTTGACGGTATGATCGCGGCGTTATTGCTCGCGCGCGAGCGAGTCGATTTTGTCGCCGCAGTGCGCGCGCTCGATCGGTTGCTGATTTCCGGGTGTTACGTCGTGCCGTTATTTTATTTGCCGCAACAATGGGTGGCGCGTTGGGCCACTATCGCCCATCCGGCGCGGACTTCACTGTTCGGTTACCTGCCGGAGACGTGGTGGCACGAACCGAAGCGGACGCTGCAATGATGTCGCTACAATGATCTTGGGCGATCCCGCAGTCTCGGCAGCCGACGGCGCCTACGGTCTGGGACGCATCACCGTCAGCGAGCTTTTTCATTACGCCGCGCGGCGTCGGCCGGATGCGTTGGCACTTGCCGATCCGGCTAACCGGAGCCAGGTCACTGACGGCAAACCGAGACGCCTAAGTTACGCCGAGGCCGATCGGGTGGTTGCCGCGATTGCCGCGCGACTGCGCGGCATGGGGCTTTCGACCGACGCCGTTATCGGCATTCAATTGCCGAACGTCGTCGAGAATATTCTGGCGATCCTTGGCGTGCTGCGCGCGGGAATGATCGCGGCGCCGTTACCGCTTCTTTGGCGGCGCGCCGACGCCGTCGCCGCGTTGGCCCGCGTCGGCGCCAAGGCGTTGATTGTCTGTGGCCGCGTCGGGACAAGCGAGCATTGTCAGTTCGCAATGCAAACGGCGGCCGAAGTATTTTCCATTCGCTACGTTTGCGCTTTCGGAACGAATTTGCCCGACGGCGTGGTGTCGTTCGAGGACTTGTTTTCGGAAATCCCATCCGGCCGCTTGCTTCCCCTCGATCGTGCGCGGGAAAATGCCGCCTCCCATGTCGCAGCCGTTACCTTCGATGGCGGCGAAAACGGACTGGTGCCGGTCGCTCGCACCCATTCCGAACTTTTCGCTGGCGGGCTTGCTGCCATCCTGGAAAGCCGCCTCCCTCCCGAGGCCAATATTCTTTCGGCGCTTTTGCCGGCGTCCTTTGCCGGCCTGAGCCTCACGCTTTTGCCCTGGCTGTTCAGCGGCGGGACGCTTTTTCTCCATCATCCCTTCGATCCAGATTTGCTCGCATGGCAATGGCGCGAAGATCGCTGCACGACGCTGGTCCTGCCGGGTGCGGTCGCCATGCGGCTCGATGCCGCCGGGGCGTTTGCAGCCGAAGCGCCGCGCGCGATTATCGCGCCGTGGCGTGAGCCGCAGGCACTGATGCAAAGTGGGATTTGGCGCGCGCCGCGCACCGCATTGACCGACGTAGCGGTATTCGGCGAGGCGGCGCTGGCGCCGGCGCGCCGTGGTTCTTCCGGCCGGCCCGAGCCGCTGAGCTCCGGCCCGGTCGCGGTGCCCCGCGGCCACTCGGGCGCGGTGACGCTCGCCGAGCTCATCCGCACCGCCCAAGGTACGCTCGCCGTGCGCGGGCCGATGGTGCCCCACCACGCTTATCCGCCCGGCGTCGAGCGCTCGGGCTTGCCGTACTTCACGATTGGGCATGACGGAACGGTCGATACGCGCCAGCGATTCGCCACCCAGCCCGGTACCGAGACCGTCCTTCTCAATGGCGTCCCATCCGGCGTGGCGGGCATTGGCGGCTATCGCTTTGCCTTGCCCGGGCTCGAAGAGGCGGTCCGCCGCATCGATCCTCAGGCGAGGCTATCGCCGGTGGCCGATCCTGTGATGGGGCACCGCCTTATCGGAACGGCGGTCGATCCCAAGGCGATGAAGGCGGCGCTAGATGCGTCCGGCGCCAACCCGCTTGTCGGCGCGGCCTTTGCGGCGGCAATCGCCCGCGCGGTGCGCGATCCGTCCGCCGACGCCGCGTGAGACCGCCCGCCAAACCGGCAAGTTAGCTGGCGGCGTTGACGTGACATTAACAGCACTTTGGCATGACTTTTCGCTGCATCTGAAGGCTTTTCCCAAATGCCATTGCAAGGTCCGTTCGTCGTCGTCGCCGACAGTCCAGCGCCGGACGTCGTCGAAGCATTGCGTACCGCCGGCGCTTCGCCGGTCGTAGAAACGAACTGGGCGGATGCCGTCGCGGCGCTTGCGACCGTCGAACCCGAAGCGATTGTACTGGCGCAGCCCTGCAGCGAGCCGGAGCGCGCCGAAGATTATGCGCAAGCGCTCGCCAACCGGCTCGACGCCGGCGACGGTCCGTTCACACCCGTGATCGCCCGACTGCGCGACGACGGCGCGGCGCCGTTTCCTGATGCGCTTACGATTTCGGCCAACGCCCCGGCGGAACGCATCGCGCGGCGGCTCGCCACGCTCTCGCGCATCCGCGCATTGCACGGCACGGTGCTCCGCCGCGTGCAAACGCTCGAGTCGCGCAATGAGGCGATCCCGCAACTTCCAGACAGCGATCCCCTCGAAGAGGCGACCGTGCTCATTGCCGGCCGCGGCCGCTCCTATCCGGAATTGTCGGTCGCAGTGGGCGAGCGGGTCGGCTTGGTCGGCGCCTTGTCGGTCGAAAGCGCCGCGCGCGCGCTCAATTCCCGCGATATCGACGGCATGATTATCGCTGACGGATTTAGTGCGCGCATGGTGCAGGCGTTGCTGACCGTGGTCGCTGAAGACGTGCGCTTTCGTGACCTCCCAGTCGCCGTGCTTGGCGGCCATCCGGCGATCCTCGAGGAATTCTTCCCGCTGCTGCCCAATCTTGACCGCATCGCTGAAGCGCCGGCGCTGGTCGAGCGCTTCTTGCCGTTCGTGCGGCTGCACGCCTTCGGCGAGCGGCTTAAGCGCATGCTCAAATCGCTCGACGCCAAAGGCATGATCGACCCGGCGACGGGCCTCCTCGCGCACGAAGCCTTCTGGCGCGACCTCAACCGCGCCGTCGGCGACGCCGGCAAGCGCGGCATCGGGCTGTCGATCGCGCGCTTTTCGTTTTCCCACCGCGACCGGCGGGTCAGTCTGGATGCCGCCCGCCTGGTGAGCCGGCTAATGCGCCAGGTGGATTTCGCCTGCCGCGAGGCGGACGATTCGATCTTCGCCGTTTTCACCGAAACCGATTTGCGCGCCGCTCACGTCATTGCCCGGCGGATCGCGAGCGTGCTCAAAAACACCATGCTGATCGCCGACCGTAAGTCGAGCGGCGTCGATACCGCGGTCACGCTGGCGACGCTGAAGCCGACCGACAACGTCGATTCCCTGATCTCCCGGGTGGTGGGCGATGTTGCCGCCGGCTGACGGAAGCCCCATTTTAGGGCTTGCTTCGATCGAGGGCACGTCATGACCGATACCGCTGAGGCCAACGGCTCCGTTCGCGTCGACGTCGTTTCCGACGTCGTGTGTCCGTGGTGCTATGTCGGCAAGCGCCGGCTGGAACATGCGATTGCGCTCGTTCCCGACATTACCGTCGACATCAATTGGCGGCCGTATTTCCTCAATCCGTGGATCCCGCGCGAAGGCATCGACCGGCAGACTTACCTCGAGGCCAAGTTCGGCTCGGTCGATCGCTATGCCGTGATCGCAGAGCGCGTCGCTTCGGCGGCGGCCATGGAGGGGCTGGTCTACGCCTTCGACAAGATCAGCCGGCAGCCGAACACGCTCGATTGCCATCGGCTCATCCTGTGGTCGCGCAGCGCCACCGATCCGGGTCGCATGAAGCAGCGGCTGATGGACCTGTACTTCGCCGAGGGCGCCGACCTCACCGACACGAAAACGCTGATCGAGGCCGCGGTTGAATGCGGCATGGACGGCGATCTGGTGCGCCGGCTTCTTGCCGGCGACGACGATGTCGAGCGCATCGAGCGCGAGGCCAACAGCGCCAAGGAAGCCGGCATTGACGGCGTGCCGTGCTTCGTGTTCGGCGGCAGTGTCATTGTCACCGGCGCGCAATCGCCGGAATATCTCGCCAACGCCATTGCGCGCACCGCCGGCCGGCACGCGCGGCTGCGCGCTTAAGCGCGACGCGCCCGCCTCGGTTTCCTCACTCGCTTCACAGCGCCAGCGGCAGCTCGAGATGCTGCGCGTACATCATGTCGCGATGCGCCAGCACAATGGGGTCGAGCGCGGCTTCAATCTGCGGATCGCGGTTTGCGAATGCGGCGCGCGTCGCTGCGTCCATTTTGCATTGCGCCTCCGGCAGCGGGCAAAACATCGCCATGCAAGCGGCGCTATAAACGTCGACGGCGGTCGGCGCCTCGCCGACGTAATAACGGCTGCCGGCGCGATGCTGCGCGGCAAGCCGCGCTGCCAGCAGCTTCAGAAGTTCGGCGACGCGCGAAGCCGCGGCGGCGCCGGCCGCGGGGCTGTAGCCGTATTTCTTGGCGAGATATTTGGAGACCCGTTCGGGAAAGCCGCCGGAATTTTGCAGGCCGGCATGAATGAGCTCGATCCGCCGCGACCACGCCAAGCCGTCTTCGCCGACGAGTTCGTGCGCGAGCCCGAAAGCCAGCGCCCGCTCTGCTGGATCTTTCGGCAGTAATGCCGGCTCGGGCGAGAGCCGCTCGGCGAGCAGCAAAATATCGCTCCAGCGCGATCGCGGTTTCTCGTTGTCGTAGATGGCGATCGGGCCGGACCGCTCGCCCGCCCATTCCTTCAAGGCTTCGCTGTCGTAAACGAGCCGCACCGCCGCCCAGTCGATGCGCTTGATGTGCAGCAGACCTTTGGCGGCCTCGCCCCACGGGCTCGGCACGCCGCCGACCACGACCATGCGCAGGCCCGGCTGTTTGATGGCGTCTTCGACGCCGACATAGGCGAAGGTCATAATCGGCTCTTGCTCCATTCCACCGGTTTCATTCGTCGCGTGCGCGGCATCCTTGAATCTTTCGTGCGCGCCGACAACGCCGCGCGTTGACATTTTCGCGGGCTTCCCCCATTTCCACGCCGTGGACATGACTGAGCCCATAGGCGCGCTCCGCGCCCCGAGCCTCACCGGTCTCGGGCCGACCGCAATTTCGCGGCCGGAGGCGGAGCTATGTCATGTCCAATCTCAAGCCCTATCGGACCAAGGCCCAAAAGGCCGAGGCGCGGCGCACGGCGCGTAGGTGCGCCGACGGCGCCTGGCGAAGCGAGGCGCCGTTCTCACTCCACGGCCAACCCGGCGAGTGGTACTGGGACGAAAGTCACAAAGTGCCGGTGCGTAAGCCCGGCGAAGCCACCGCAGAGCACTTCATTGCCTCGCCACGGCGGCTGCGGAAGTGAACGGCAGGCGGGTGACGCCGCCGCGCCGCCGTCTCTTGGAAAGCCGCCTCTTAAAAAGCCGCCTCTTGGAAAATTGAGGGGGACTGGCCGTAAAGCCTCGCTATTATTCCCGCAGCGACTCACATCCGCTGCGGGAAAGACGCGATGCTGTACGATCCGAGATGGCAACAGTGGAGCGATCCGTTCTCGCTCGCGAGCCTGATTGCCTGGCTCGAGCGGCAGGATCCGCACTGCGCTTATTGCTATTCTTCGACCGGCGAATGCCTGCTGGCGCGCTATTTCCGCGAGCGCGGATTCAACCGCGTCATCATGGCGGCGGAATTCTTCTACCATTGGCCGCGGTCGAACGCGCTCTACGAGGTGGCGCGATTGCCGCGCCACTTCAACGACGTCGCCAAGGGCAAGGTGCGCACCTTCGGCGCCGCGCTATCGCGCGCGCGCGAACTGGAACTCGCCGCCGTCGATGAGTTGCTTGCCCTTCCCAGCGCGGCGTGCGGCAACATGACGGGCTAGCGCCCGCGTGCGAGACTCTCTAAAGAGGGCCCCGGCACGAGGGAAAATTGAAAAGACAACGATTGCGGCGCGATGCCGGCGCGGGGCATCGCGGGGCTTGCGCGAGTTTTGGCTGTTCGATGCTGCTGGCGTTTGCCGGGCTTGGGGTCGCGGCGTCGGCTGCGATGGCGGAACCTTGCGGGGACAATCCGCATGTCCTTGGCACCGAACGCACCATCGCGGTCGAGCCGTGGACGTTGCCGCGGGTCGGCACGTTCCAGTTCGCGCAGACGCTGCCGCTCGCCGATCACGAAGTGGTGCTGACCTTCGACGATGGCCCCTCGCCCGAGACCACCGGCAAAGTACTCGATGCGCTGGCGGCCGAATGCGTCAAGGCCAACTTCTTTCTGGTCGGTGAGCACGCTGTGCAAGCGCCGGCGCTGGTGCGCCGCGAGGCGCGCGAAGGCCACACCGTCGGCACCCACACCCAGAGCCATCCGGATTTGGCCAAGCTCAAGCCTGAAAAGGCCGAAGCCGAAATCAACGACGGCATCGCCGCCGCGGCGGCTGCGCTCGATGGCGAGGCCGGCGTCGCGCCATTCTTTCGCGCGCCCTATCTCGTGACCAATCCGGCGATCGATGCGTATTTGCGCGCGCAGAAATTGATGCTGTGGAGCATCGACGTGGATTCCGAGGACTGGCGCAACGACTCGGCGGAGAATGTGCGCACGCGTATTTTCGACGGCTTGGCGCGGGCGCGCAAAGGCATCATCCTCATGCACGACGTGCAGCCGCGCACCGCGGAAGCCTTGCCGGCTGTGCTTAAGGAACTCAAACAAGGCGGCTACAAAGTCGTCCATACCATTCCCGCCCAGTTGACGGCGGGCGCCCTAAGCGGCCAATGAGTTCGCTCCGTCGCTAATCGCGCAATCTTCCCGTAAAGATTTTCCACAAATGCGCCGCTTCATGAAAGCGGCCGCGCCGGGAACCCATCGCCGGACTATTTGTTGAAGCTGTGTGCGTGGCGAACGTCACGCACTTTCGCTTCTGGTGCGCCTTTGTGGGCGATTTTCCAGGTCATGTTCATGCCGACTGATGCCGATTGCGCATGTATTCACGCTCGCCCACAAACCGGCCGCAATCAGCGGTTTCGCAGCTTCCTTCGCTAACTGCGCTGCGCGGTCTCGCGGCGCTTTGGGTCGTATTGTTCCATTACACGGCGCTTTATTTTCCGCGCCTCGACATGACCGGCCACTCTTCGCTGATCGGCAAGGGTTATCTCGCGGTCGATTTGTTTTTCATGCTGTCCGGCTTCGTGATGACGCACGTTTACTATCGGGCGTTTTGCGAGAGCGTGAGAGAGAATTACCGTAGCTTCCTGGTCGCCCGGGTGGCGCGGCTTTATCCGCTGCATGTCGTGGTGCTGCTGCTTTTCGTCGCCACCGCGCTCTTGGTGCAACTCCTCGCTTACGCCTCGACCGGCACTGCGGAAGGCATTCCGCTGACCGGCACCCGCTCGCTGACCGCCGCGATTGCCAATCTCTTCATGCTGCAAGGCTTGAGCGCCGAGCATCTGTCCTGGAATTACCCGTCGTGGTCGATCAGCGTCGAGTTCATGGCGTATCTGGCGTTCCCGCTGATTCTGCCGATGGTTTGGCGGGCGAGCGGACGCGCCAAGCTTGTGGTGCTGGCTGCCGTCTGTGCCGCGCTGTCGTTGTTCGCCTATTTGAGCGGCGGCGATTTCAATCAATGGGGCGGGCCGCTGGTGCTGTTGCGCTGCCTGCCCGAGTTCCTGCTCGGCACGTTGATCTATTCCGCCTATCGCGCGCGCTTGTGGAGCGACTGGTTCGCCGCCGACGCCGTCGGTCTCGTCGTCCTCGCCGTCGCGCTGCTCTGCTTGCACCTGCGCGCGCCGGACCTTTTGATTGTGGCGCTGTTTCCGGTGCTGGTGCTCGCCGCGGTCTGCAACACCGGGAATGTGGCGCGCGCGATCAACGTGACGCCCTTCATTTGGCTCGGCGAAATCTCCTACTCGCTCTATCTGATCCACGGCTTCGTCCAATACGCCGCGGACCAAGCCCTCGAGCGGTTCGGCGTGCACGACAATGCCGACCTGTCGATCGGCGTTTCCTTCGCGCTTTTGGTTGCCATGCTGGCGGTATGCTTTGCCGGTGCGCACCTGAGCTATCGCGGCATTGAGATCGGCTGGCGCAAGCATCTGCGCGCCCTGCTTGCTGCCAACGGTGCAGCCAAGCCGAAATCGGCCGGCGCGCACACCGGCCTGGTCAGTGGCGCGGCTGGCGCGTGATGCGGCGCGCGTAACGCTGCGCTTCGTGCGCGCATTTGCGGGATCGGCGGCGCATCCCCATTTTGCGCGACATGAAACACCAGCAGCTTTCACTCTTTGCCGTGTCGTCAAATCCGGTATCGCGGCCGCCGATGCCCGACGGCTTCCGCTATGCATCGGACGTGCTCGACGCGGCCGAAGAAGCCCGCTTGGTCCGGGCTCTTGCCGATTTGCCGTTCAAGGAATTCGAGTTTCACGGCTTTCTTGGCAAGCGCCGCGTCGTGTCGTTCGGCCATCGCTACGATTTCAACAGCGGCGCCTTGAAACAGGCCGAGGCGATGCCGGATTTCTTGCTGCCGCTGCGCGATCGCGCCGCCGCCTTTGCCGGACTGGCTCCCGACCAATTGCAGCACGCGCTGGTGACTGAGTATCAGCAAGGCGTCTCCATCGGCTGGCATCGCGACCGGCCGCATTACGACGACATCATCGGCGTGTCGCTGCTGGCGCCCTGCACCTTCCGCCTGCGCCGAAAGCACGGCGCGTCGTGGCAGCGCGCGTCCATGCTGCTTCCTCCGCGTTCGATTTATCTGATGCGTGGGCCTTCGCGCGACCAATGGGAGCACTCCATCCCGGCCGTCGGCGAGCTTCGTTACTCCGTCACCTTCCGCTCGCTGCGCGCACCTTCCGCCCGCTAATTGCCAATGCACGCGAAGCGTGCATGATTGCAGTCATCAACCAAGAGGGAGGGCGTCATGGCCAACGTCTATATTGAAGCGCGGCCGAAAGGACGGCCGAAAGGAAGTCCCATCGACGATTACGTCGTTGAGACCGAGAGAGATCACGTGCTCAAAACCTGCGACACCCAGAAGGAAGCCATCACTTGGGCGAAAAAGCACGGCCATAGACCTCTCGTCGCCCGTGTCCG
>Ga0209169_10002435_pt1 | contig 11201 bp, 9 predicted proteins | sample HubBroMetageWRM4_FD_188346 | JGI IMG/M metagenome (GOLD analysis project Ga0209169, IMG submission 188346) | Warmed soil microbial communities from the Hubbard Brook experimental Forest, New Hampshire - Hubbard Brook CCASE Soil Metagenome WRM 4... | ecosystem: Environmental > Terrestrial > Soil...
GGCCGACTACGACAAAGACGCGCTGATGAATTTGGCGATTCGGCCCGCGGGAAAGCCGCCGATGAAGCTACGCGCCGGGGTCGATCTCTTCATCGATCGGCGCGACGGCAACCCGGATCAGATTGCGGCAGTGATGCAACAATTCAACGTACCCGGGACGAGGCTTACGGTCATCAGCAACCGCGGCACCAAGGTCTGGCCGAATGGCAATCCCGACACATACTGGAGCGATCATTGGAGTTGCCGATTCGAAGCCGACGGCGAACTCTTCACCGCGGCCCACGTCGTTGCGTTGCTCGGCGCCGCCGAGCGCGCCGGCTTCGACGTGATCAAAACCGAGGGGCTCTACACCTTCAACGGCGAGCGCGGCTACTCACTCGCGCAAGGTGAATAACCCACTACCGAATTGATCCCTTACTTGAGGCGAGATCAATTCGGTAGCGGAGTTTTTCGGTGTTACCGTACTCGGGACCGCCGTTGAATCGCTCCATCAGTAACCCGCCGTTCGCGACGATGACGCGTTGCGATGCGAGGTTGTCGGGGTCGGTCGTGATCTCGACGTAAGGGAGTCGCTCTGTGCGCGCTTCCGGAAGGAGGAGCGCAAGTGCCTCTTTGGCATATCCACGGCCACGTTTCCACGGCACCACCGTGTAGCCGATATGTCCGAGACAATATGGTGGCAGCTTCGGCGTTCCCGGCTGCCAGCGGAGGCCGATGCTGCCCGCGAAATCGCCGTCCCAAATCCAGCGGCGAAAGCCCGGCAACCGTGGTACGAGCGATCCGTCCGGCAGGCGGATTGGGCCGGCCTTGGCTTCGCGATCGTCCATCCGCATCAAGAACATCTCCGGAGCTCTCTCGATGGCCGCCAGCTCCTCGAAGCGCGTCTCGTCACGCAGATGGTCGGGCGACCACCCACGTTCAAGCGCGCTCGCATATGCCGCGAGATGCTCGAGCGTTGGCTTGATGAGAACGACGCTCATAACCGGTCGATCGTGAGCTCCCATCGCGCGCGGATTCCGAGTTTGCTGAAAGCGGCCTCGACGTGATGTTCGACCGTGCGTACGCTAATTTCGAGCGCTCGAGCAATCTCGCGGTTCGATCGTTTCGCAGCAATCAGGCGCGCGACTTCGCGTTCACGTGGGGAGAGCCGAGCGCCAAATGGCGCGTATTTCAGTTTTCGCGTCTCACCGGCGCGCAAGCGCGCCACGTCGGAAGCGGCTGCGCACTCGTCATAAGCGCGCGCTGCGCTGCGCGCGTCCCCTGCCAGTTCCAGCGCCTGCGCCTCGTAAAGGCGCCAGCCGATTTGGCGGAAGCGCGCCGCCGCGCGCAGCGCCTCGTGCACCGATGCGTTGTGGAGCCCGCGCCGGCGCAGCAGCGTCGCCCTGCACATCGCAACGTGCGCCGCAGCGGCCGGCGCTACAGCGGAGGTTAGATACGCTTCAGTCTGCTCGACCGCCATCGCAGCGTCGTCGAGCGGCATGATGCGTGCTGCGCAAAGCTGGATCACGGTGTACGGGTCTATCAGGCGATCGGCGAGGCAGCGCTCGAGCACGCTTCGCAGATCCTTCGTCATGCCCCGCACCTGCATCACCTCTGCAAATCCAGTCAGCAACGTGCCGCACGACTCCGCATCGCCAACGGCGGCCGAATCGTAAAGCAGCTGCGGATCGAAAAATGCATCCACCAGCGCCCGGTCGCCCATGCGCATTCCAATCATCACCGCGAAACCCGCGTCGAATGCCTCGTGGTGCCGCCCCGATTCCCGCCATCTGATGTTTCGCCGCACCAGCTCGCGAGCTTCCGGAAGGTTTCCGGCGAGCAGCGCGATGCGAATCCGGGTGTCGAGAACACGCCGCCAGACATCGTTAGCTGTGCCGACGCTTTTGACGGCAACGCCCTCGGCGCTCTTCGCGCAGTTGCGCGCGCTGCTTAAGTCGCCGTAACGGCATGCAATCTCCGCGCCGGCCGCATAACAGTGCACTGTCCCGCGAATCGCCAGTCGCCGGGCGGCCTCCGCGCCCCTTTCCACGAGCTCCAGCGTTCTCTCGATCGGCGTCGACAGCGCACTGACCTCGGCGCGGGCTATGAAGTAGCGTAGCTGCAGCTCGTCGTCGCCAAGATGGCGTTCTTCGACGGTGGAGATCAGCCGCTCGGCCTCAGCGAGACGCGCCGAGTAACAGAGGTTGTAGGCGATGATCAGCTTCGCGATCCGGCCGCGCGTCTCGCTGTGAGGCCGGCCCAGGGACGAGATCCGTTCGGCCGTTTTTTCAGCGTCCGCTTGAGCACCGTCGTTAAGCTGTGCGAAAAGCAGGTTCTCCAAGGCGTTTTCGATTGCAGCGGCGTCGCGAGTTCGATCGACCGCGTCGACCACGGAGCCTGCCACCGAGTACATTCGCCTCCAGTCGCCGGTGTTGTTAAGGCATCGCATCGTCAGGTCTTGGAGCTCGATCCACCGCGCCGTACCAACCGGAGAGTGAGCCGCTGCCCGCGTGTAGAGCTCGACCGCCTCAGAGAATGCCGCGGCGCCGCGCGCCCGGTCGGCGGCTCGAGCGAAAGCGCCGGCGGCACATTCCCGTGCGCCGACGACCTCGGCGTGACGCGCCAGCAATACGTCCACGTGCGGATCATTACTCGCAGCGTTTGTCAACCGTTCGACAATGCGCTCGTGAAGAATCCGGCGCCGTAACGCGACGATCGATGCATACAGTGCCTTGCGGGTCGCGACCCGGCGAAACGCCAGCCAATTCGGCGACCACGGCGTCGGCTCGAGGACGCCGACGTCGCACGCGTGCTGCAGCGCATCGGCGACGGTGGTGCGGCCAGACCCGGTCACCTCCGGCAGCCATTCGTCGAAGAAGGCGTCCCCGATCACGCTGCACGCCCGCAAGATCTCGAACTCCTCCCGCGAGAGCTCCCCACGCAACTGCGCGACCGCCGCGCGCGCGCTGGGAGGCACGAAATCGTGGCCCTGGTGCGAGCGCAGCACCCCATCCACCAGCTCGATGGCCAGGCGCGGGCTTCCTTGCGAAGTCTTGAGAACGTCGCGCACTTGATCGGGCGCGAGCCTACGCGAGCCTGCAAGTCCGCGAACGAGGAGCTCCAGCGCCTCGTCTTCGAGCGGCGCTAATCGCCGCACGACGGCGCTCGAACGAACGCCGTCGCCATCGCGAGCACACGCGATGACAGCCAGCGGACGATGGTGCGCGAGCGCGGTCACCTCCTCGACGAACGCGCGTTGCGGCTTGGTCGCGAAGTCTACATCGTCGAGCAGCAGTGCGATTGGACGCCGGCGCAAGCGTGCGGCGAGCACGCGTGCGTCGAAACCGTACGCCGAGCCATGACCGCACCGCGCCTGTATATACGTCGCCGAGCTCTTGATCGCCGCGCACTCGTGAAGGAAGCGGCTCTTCCCGATCCCCGATTCCCCTAACCAGAGCGAAGCGGAACCGTCGCCGAGCGCTGCGCCGTGGAGCAGTTCGCGCATGAGTTCGAGCTCGGGCTCGCGGCCGACGCAGTAGGGGACTTCGCGCGGTGCATCGACCATCGCATCGCTTTGGAGATTGTGTGGGCAATTACCTATACCCAGAAGACCGGCCCACCCGATAATGAGGCATGCACGAACGGACGATGATCAAACGCTCGGCCGATGCAAGCGGCCGCGGCATTGGCTATGCGACCCTCGCCGCCACAATGCTTGCTGCAGGATGCGCCGGCGCCACTGTGCCGTACTCAGCCGCCCCAATGCCGGTCGGGGAGGCGGCGGGCGACTCACGACGGCCGCTCCCGATGACGTACCCAACGAAACAGCAGTTGGTCTTCGTCAGCGAGAACGTGGGCACCGGGCATATTGGAATTTATCTTGCGAAGAGCCTAAAAAAGAATCGCGAGCCGATCGCGGAGATCACCGACGCAATCGCAACGCCCTATGGCTTGGCACTGGATTCCTCCGGCACGCTCTACGTCGCCGACAACCCGGAGAGCGCCATCACCGAGTATCCGAAAGGCCAGACGACGCATAGCGTTACTATCACCGACGGCCTCGATAGCCCGCTCGGCCTCGCGATCGATAAGAGCGGTACGCTTTACGTCAGCAACGTCGGCACGATCCAAGAGTACGCGCACGGTTCCACGAGCCCGACAAAGACGGTCACCGGAGGCGGGATGACCAACCCGTTTGGCCTCGCCCTGGACAAAAAGCAGAACCTCTACATTGCCGACTTCATCGCGGCCAAGGTCTTCGAGCTCCCCAGGGGCAGCTCAACGGTGCAGTCGCTGAATCTACAGGGACTTAGCGAGCCGATTGGCGTCTGCTTCGATGCCAGCGGCAATCTTTGGGTCACCAACGGCAACGGCGGCAATATCACCGTCTATCCGCCGGGACAGACCTCGCCCAGCGAAACGATCACGTCAGGATACACCGATCCCTACGCGATAAGCGCTGCCGGTGGAATCGTCGTGGCTTCAAACTCGGCCCTTCCCAACACCGCAATCTACGCATATAAGTCCGCTCACTACACGCCCTACGCAACTTTGACCAAGGGCGTCGTAAGCGTGACCGGATTGCTGCTCACCAAGTAAGGAGACCAAACCTTCATGCGCCTCTGCTGCACAGCAATTTGCGGAATCGCCGTTCTCGCCGCTTTAGCGGCGTGTTCGGGCACCGCGACCTCGCCGATTGCCGCATCATCGGCTCTGAGCGCCGCGAAGTTAAATCAGCCGATCGGATTGCCGGCGATGCGGGTGCGCGATGGTCGGCTCCACGGAGTGCCGGCCCCGGCCGCAGCGAAAAGCGGACTTTACGTCAGTGAGTTCTCCGGCGCGAACACGTTGGGATACGCCTCGAACAACCGCCGAAATCGCGAGCCGATCTGCACCGTTCCGTGGACGCAGTCGCAAGTCAACGACATCGCCGTGGATGGCAAGGGTGCGCTGATCACGCCGGAAGGCGGCGGAACGGTCGTCGTCGGGGCAGCAACGGGCATGTGCGCTCCCGAGGTGCAGAGCATCAACGATACCTATGGATATGCGGGTGACGCGGCCAGCAGCGACGCCGCGACCAGTACGATCGTCGTCGGCAACTTTCGCGATAATCCATACGACGGGCAGCCGGGCAGCATCAGCGTCTGCACGCTTGCCAACGGCTGCACGTCAAACTTGACGAATCCCAGCATCGCCGGCGTCGTCGGTGTCGCGCTGGATAAACACGGGAACTGTTGGGCCGATTCGGAGAGCTTCGGATCGCTTCCGGTCCTGATCTATTTCGCTAAGTGCAGGGGCGCGGGCACCGTGGCGACGAGTTTTCAAAACACTTCCTTCGGCGGCCTCGACATCGATGGCTCCGGGAACCTCATCGCCATGGACGAGACCGCAAACGATGTGGGCCAGATCTGGGTCTACCATGGCTGCAATCCGGCATGCCGGCTCATCGGCGGCCCGTTCCCAATGCTCGGCGAGTCGGTCTACGGACACCTCAATCCCCAGGGCAATCGTCTCGCGATGGCGGACATCGCCTATGGCCAGGTGGACATCTACTCGTACTCGCCGACCTCCGTGAAGTATATGTACAGCTTCACCAAAGGGTTGCGTGCGAGCTACGAAGTTCAAGGCACGGCTTATACGACACAGTGAGGTAAGGCGTGGCGCGTAGAATGCTGGGGGAGTGCGCATTGTAAGCCTGCTGCCGAGTGCTACCGAGATCCTGTTTGCGATTGGCGCCGGCGATTGCGTTGTCGGCGTCACGCATGAGTGCGACTATCCGTCGGAGGTACTTTCGCTACCGAAGCTAACAGCGGCCGCGGGCCCCGACCTCGAATCTCCGGCAGACATCGATCGTCATGTACGCGCAAGCGTCCATGCCGGATCGAGTCTCTATCTTCTGAATAGCGCGCTCCTCGAGCAGCTCGCGCCGGATCTTATCGTGACGCAAGAACTCTGTGCGGTATGTGCCGTCTCGTACGACATCGTTGAGACGGCGGTGCAGCGCCTGCGCTCGGACCCGCGGATCGTCTCGCTGGAGCCAACGTCGCTGAACGAGGTGCTCGGCACGATCACCGCGCTCGGTGAGCTCACCGGACGCGCAGATACTGCGCAAGAGTTGGTCGCCGGCCTTGAAGCGCGGCTTGCGGCGTTGCCGGGAAAAGGCTCGTCGCGCACGTTGGTGTTGGAGTGGACCGACCCGCCGATGAGTGCCGGGCATTGGATTCCCGACCTGATCGAGTTGGCCGGAGGCATTCCGGTGTTGGCGCATCCGCACGAGAACTCGCGGCGATTGACGTGGAGCGAGATTGCGGGTGCCGACCCCGAAGCCGTGATTGTTTCGCCGTGTGGTTTCGATCTCAATCGCACCCAGCACGAGACCGCCGAGCTGGATCGTGTCTCCGAATGGCGCTCGCTCGCAGCGCGGCGTACCCGACGCGTTTTGGCGATGGATGGAAATGCCTACCTCAGCCGGCCGGGTCCGCGATTGGTCGATGCAGCCGAGATGATTGCGCGATGGTATACTTACGGCGCGGAGTACGCTGGATGACCGCCCCACGGGGAGGAAAGTCCGGGCTTCATACGGGCAGGGTGCAGGATAACGTCCTGTCGGGGCAACTCGAAGGAAAGTGCCACAGAAACATACCGCGAGGCAGCTGCGCTGCCGCGCAAGGGTGAAATCGTGAGGTAAGAGCTCACGGAGCGCTGCGGTGACGCAGCCTCGGGTAAACCCCACCTGAAGCAAGACCGCTCGAATATCCGCCGGTAGCTCAGGCGAACGCCTGGCCGAACCGGTGGACGGATGGCCCGTCCGACGAGCTAAGTCGCAGCGAGGCGTTCGGTAACGTGCGCCCCAGAGAGATGGTCATCACCCACTTGTGGGTACAGAATCCGGCTTACAGGCGTACTCCGCTCTTTCGCCCTTGGCCCTTCGATAGTGCAACCGGTGGGGCGTGGCGTGCGTTTTAGCGAAGGAAACCAACCGATGAACCAATCACATTTTTCCCCCGAAATGACCGTTGACGAAGCCTTTAAGCTGCATGCGGGCGCACGCCGCGTGTTTGCGCGCTTCCATCTCGGCGGTTGCTCGAACTGCGCGATCAGTGAATCGCACACGATTGGCGCGATCAGCGTCGATTACGGGATTCCGCTGCCGATGCTGCTCGACAGTCTCAACTCGCTCTTCGACCAGGGCACCCTTTCGATCGGCGCCCATGTGCGCATTCCAGAAGAGATCCGTGCGAGAATTCCGCAACTTGCCAACGTTCCCGAAGTCGGCCAGATCACTGCTGCCGATAGTGGCGCCTATACGGCGGATTTTGGCGACGTACGTCTGCAGGGACTTGCTGAGGACTTCATCGCCGCCGAGCCGGGGTACGCCGCGAGTTAGAGCCGTTGGCGGGAGCTGAAGCCTTCTTCGATTCCGTGCCAATGCTCCACGCGGGGCTCTCCGAGCTTCCAACAGAGATAAACCGGCTCGTCCTCCATCATCGATGGAAAGTCGACGAGCCCTAGGTCAATATCCTTAACGACGCAACCGAGCGATTCGATCCGGTAGATCAATCGTCCGATCTCGTGCTTGAGCTCGGCAAACCGTGGCGCGGGGAGCGCGGAGCGCGCTGCGGCGAGGCGGGGACGGCGGGGTTCGACATGGTGCAGCGCGGGATCGGACTCGAGCAGCTTGATCGCGAGCGCGCGGCGCTTATCGAGGAGCTCCTGCAGCAGCGGCTCCAGCTTCGGAATGAGGGCGTTGGCGCGTTCGGGCGAAAAGAGTTTCATATGTCGTCGCTGCGGATCGTCTTTGTTACGGGTCTCTCCGGCGCGGGTATGAGCCAGGCGATTAAGTCGTTCGAAGATTTGGGCTTCTACTGTATCGAACACCTGCCTCCCGCCGTTCTCAACGGTGCGATCTCGGCACTCGAGCGCTCGGGTGTCCGCGACGTCGCGATCGCGCTCGATCTTCGCAGCGGGGGAGAACTCGGCGATCCCGGCGCGGCGATCGACGAGATCGTGCGATTGCACGACGCGCGCCTGCTTTTCCTGGACGCTTCGAACGATCTGCTGGTACGGCGCTTCAGCGAAACGCGCCGGCGACACCCCTTTGCGCTCGGCGTCTCGATTCGCGAAGCCATCGAGGCCAATCGGCGGGCATTGGCCCCCTTACGGGAACGGGCGGATTTGATCATTGATACGAGCAACCTCACGCCGGGTGCGCTCAAGGAGCGCATCGCCGTCGCGTTCTTGAACCGGCCGGTGCGATTGAAGGTGACCTTCGTCCCTTTCGGCTTCAAATACGGCCTGCCGGCCGACCTCGACTTGCTCTTCGACGTGCGTTTCTTGCGGAATCCTAACTACGAGGAGCCGCTTGCCGCACAGACGGGTGAGGACGCTGCCGTCGGCGCATTTATCGAAGATGACCCTTCGCTCGAGCCATTCCTGGCGAAGGTTACCGACTTGCTCGACTACCTGCTCCCCCGTTACCTCACCGAAGGCAAAGCCCAACTCACGGTTGGCATCGGATGCACGGGCGGGCGGCACCGCTCGGTCTACGTCGCGCGCCGGCTCACGCAACAGTACGCCGCAGATCCACGGCTCGACGTCGATTTTGAGGCCAGGGATCTCGTGAGAACGGCCTAATGCGCGACCGTTTTGCGCGATCGCTCCAGTGGCTGGTGCCGGGCGTCGGAGTCAAGCGCTGGGTTCTGCTCGCGATCTTCGGCGTCGTTCTCCTGCTCGACGGCGCAACCCGTTGGTTTATCGCCGAGGGAACGGGCATTCACATCAACGAGATTCTCGACGATATCGTCGACGATTATTTTCCACCGGCGTACCTTACCTGGATCCTCGGCTTCTTTGGCGTAGCACTGATCGCAACCGGCGTCTTGATGTGGCTGCGCTCGGTGGTTCGCGTGGCCCGCGACCGCAATCCTAAGGGATTTCGGGACGCGCTGGCGGGGCGGCGGCGCCAGCAAGGTTATAAGATCGTTGCGATCGGCGGCGGTACCGGACTTTCGACGCTGTTGCGCGGGCTAAAGCGGCGAACGAGCAATCTCACGGCGGTGGTGACGGTGAGCGACGACGGCGGTTCGTCGGGTCGTCTGCAAAAAGAACTCGGCGTGCTTCCGCCGGGCGACGTCCGCAACTGCCTCGTTGCGCTCGCCGACGACGAAGCCTTAGTGACCGATCTCTTTCGCTATCGCTTCACTGAAGGCGAAGGCCTGAGCGGTCATTCTTTCGGCAACCTCTTCTTGGCCGCGATGAGCGGGATTACGGGAAACTTCGACCAGGCAATCAAGGAATCGAGTCGCGTGCTCAACGTCGTCGGCCGCGTCTTGCCCGCCACGCTTGGAACGGTGCGCCTCTGTGCCGAGTTGAACGACGGCACGATCGTCGAAGGCGAATCGAACATTTCGCGCGCGCAGCGGCCGATCAAGCGCGTCTTCTTCGATCCGCCCGCCGGCGCGGCACCGCTCGAGGAAGTCATTGCTGCAATTCGCGACGCCGATGCAATCGTACTCGGCCCCGGTTCGCTCTTCACCTCGATCGCGCCGAACTTCTTGGTGAGCCATATCGCGCGCGAGGTCGCAAACGCCAACGCGATTAAAATGTACGTCTGCAACGTAATGACGCAGCCCGGTGAGACCGACCGCATGACGGCGGCCGACCACGTCGAGGCCTTACTCGCCAACGCCGGCGAGCGTGTTTGCGATTACGTCATCGTGAACGACCAACCGCCGTCGCGATTGCTCGGGGCGTACGCGCAGGAAGGTCAGGTCCCGGTCAAACCCGATATCGAGCGCATCACCGCGCTCGGCCTGGAGCCGGTTTCGGCGCCCGTCATCGGCGAAACCGAAATGGTCCGCCACGACCCCGAAAAACTCGCTACCGTTGTGCTAGGGGTCGTCGATCGCATGGTCGCCGAGCGAGCCACGCTCGTCAAACCCGCAAGCGCGTATCGCCGTTCGACCGCCGTGACCTAAGACCTTACTGCGGAGGCTTTTGGGAGAGCGTCAGGTTCATCTGAAACGGCTTGCCGGGCTCGATATTCGTGCTTGCCGCCAACGCTTGATAGCCCTTGGCTTGCACGGCGTAATCGGCAATGCCGCTTGGGACCTTGTCGAAAGTGAACTTACCCGAAGCATCCGTATTCGCAGTTAAAACGGTGTCGATCGTAACGATGGCGCCGGCGATCGGAGCGTTGGTCGCGGAGTCAACGACGACACCATTGACGCTCGCGTAGCCCGCCGCGGGCGGCAGCTGATCGGTGTTGCATCCCACAACGCCCAACAGCATCAAGGCCATCACTCCAAAGAGCCTGCCGGTGCACGGCTTCATAGGTGAACTTCTTCGCCATGCTGAAGGCGCCGCTCCTATGCCCAGTCCCGCCCCGTCGCCCCGAACGCTAGGACTCTCCTACTACGCAAACGCGCTTGAGGCAGTCGGCCGAACGCCCCTCGTCAAGCTTAACAAGGTCGTCGACGATGCGCGCTGTCTGGTGCTTGGCAAAGTCGAGTACGTCAATCCGGGCGGAAGCGTCAAGGATCGTCCCGCCGTTACGATGCTCGATGCGGCGGAGCGCCAAGGGCTGCTCAAGCCGGGCGGGACGATCGTTGAGCCCACCAGCGGCAACACCGGGACCGGCCTCGCCATGGCGGCGGCGATCCGCGGCTACCGCTGCATCTTGGTCATGCCCGATAAGATGTCGCGCGAAAAGATCGACCTGTTGCGTGCCTACGGCGCCGACGTCGTCATCACGCCAACGAACGTTCCGCCGGATTCGCCCGAATCGTATTATGGCGTCGCCAACCGGCTGGCATCGGAGATTCCGGGTGCGTTTCAGCCGAATCAGTTTCACAATCACTTCAATCCCGAAGCGCACTACCAAACGACCGGTCCGGAGATTTGGGAGCAGACGGCCGGCACGATCACGCACTTTGTCGCCGGGATCGGCACGGGCGGAACGATCTCCGGTACGGCGCGCTATCTCAAGGAAAAAAATCCCGCCGTGCACGTCATCGGTGCCGATCCGGAAGGCTCGATTTACTCGGGCGATACGCCGCGGTCGTTTGCGGTCGAAGGGATTGGTATGAACTATTTGCCGGAAACCGTCGATTTGCGCGTGATCGACGAAGTGATCCGCGTCTCCGATCGCGACTCGTTTTTGCTGGCGCGCCGGATCGCGCGCGAAGAAGGCTTGCTGGTCGGCGGTTCTTCCGGCACGGCCG